>Ga0209125_1001524_pt1 | contig 21181 bp, 20 predicted proteins | sample BarGraIncub1131A_FD_184503 | JGI IMG/M metagenome (GOLD analysis project Ga0209125, IMG submission 184503) | Arctic peat soil microbial communities from Barrow, Alaska - Barrow Graham LP Incubations 11-31A (SPAdes) (version 2) | ecosystem: Environmental > Terrestrial > Soil > Wetlands > Peat...
TTTATCTTTAAAAATCAAGAGTTGCGCGCTTAAATGAATTAAAAAAAGCTGCGGCACGAACCAAGCGGCTAAATATAAAAAATATTGATGGCCATCAATAAAAGGAACGATAAAAAAATTATAAAACGTAAATTTCTCACCAAGACTTACGCCGCGCGAAAATAAATAATAAGTCAAGGCGGCATAAAAAGCGTTATAAATAAAATAAGGAATAAGGAGATTGAGCGCTTTTTTCTTAGTCCAAGCCATTTTATTTTTAAAACCTGTCTGAACTTTAAAAAAGTAGCCGGAAACAAAAAAGAAAATCGCGACCTGAAAAGTATAAGCCGGCAATAAGAAAATAGCCGGCTGATAATTATGCCCCATGACAACGTATATTATCCCAATAGCGAGCATCGCATCCATTGTTTTATTCCTCATAAAAGCAGATAAATAGTAAGCCTCTATATATTATAGACTATTTTAGGCAATTAAAAAACCGGAAATTCAATCCCGGTTTTCTAGTTTAAGTATTATTTATAATGTTTTACCGAACTAGTTTTCGAACTTCTCTTAGCAAAACTAGCCTTACCGAAACTCGGTTTGCCATAGGCTGGTTTTCCAAAACTTGGCTTAGCAGAATTATCTTTAGCAAATCTTGGTTTTCCAAAATTAGGCTGACTAGAAGTCTTTTCTTCAAAACCGGATTTACCGAAAATAAATTTGCTCGAGGCCGGCTTTCCATAACTAGATCGGCCGGAATTTGTTTTACTAAAATTTGGTCGGCCGGAACCCGCTCGGCCAGAATTTGTCCGCTCAAAATTTCTCGGCTCGGATTTTTTAAATCCCGGTTTAGGCATTAAGTAGGCAGGCAAATCGCTGAAGTCCGGCTGCGTATTAACATGCGGTCTTTTTTCTTTAATTTCGCGAATCGGTTCTACTTGATCATTTCGATAACCGGAAGTTTTCGAATTTGCATATTGCCCGTAAGTAACCATTTTTCTACTTCTTGGCGCTTGGCCGTGATTTGCTGATTCAAAAGTTCGAGCAGAAAATTCCTGGCGCCCCGATTTTTCTGAATCACGAAATCCCCTCGTTCTTGAATTTGCTCCACGCTCCGGCTGATTACGTCTGGGCGCAAACTGACGGCTTGGTTCTTCAACATAATTTCTTTCCGGTTCAGTCGAAAGGCGCGCCATTTTTTTTAATGGTAATTCTTTCTTAATTAAGCGTTCAATTTTTTTCACTTCCATCTTCTGGGACGGCACGGCAAAAGAAATCGCTTTGCCTTTTTTTCCGGCCCGAGCCGTTCTTCCGATACGATGGACATAATCCTCTGAATTATCCGGCAAATCATAGTTAACAACTAATTCAATATCATTAATATCCAGGCCGCGCGCCGCGACATCAGTCGCGACTAAAATACGATGGACACCAGATTTAAAACCGGCTAAAGCATTCTTGCGCTGATTAAAAGATAAATTAGAATGGATTTCGGCGGCTTTAAAATCATCTCTTTTTAGTTTTTCCGTTAAATTTGCCGCCCCATGTTTTGTGCGCACAAAAACTAAAACTGTTCCCTTATATTCGCCGAGCAATTGTTCTAAATAAGTTAATTTGTCATCACGCGAAACTAAATATATTTCTTGATCAACTAAATCGGCAGTTGTTCCCGCCGGAGCGACTTCAATATGAACCGGCTGCTTTAAATGCTTATTGACTAAACGCATAATCGAATCCGGCATCGTGGCGGAAAAAAGCATAACCTGTCTTCCTTTAGGGGTAAGTTTCATAATCTCTTCAATCTGCGGCGCGAAACCAAGATCGAACATCATGTCCGCTTCGTCTAAAACTAAAACACTGATATCATCAAGCTTGATTGATTTTCTTTTCAGGTGGTCCAATAAACGACCGGGAGTCGCGACAAGAACATGCGGTCCTTTACGAAGGGCATATAACTGCTTGCCAATCGGCTCGCCGCCAATTAAACAAACCGTTTTTAAACCGAAACTATTGCCGAGACGATGTAAATTTTCTTCAACTTGGCTCGCTAATTCGCGAGTCGGAAGCAAAACTAAAGCGCGGCCTTTCTTTTCCGCTAAGATATGAAGCATCGGAATCCCATAAGCAAAAGTCTTGCCCGTTCCCGTTTGAGCAATTCCGATTAAATCTTGATTATCTAAAGCGACCGGAATCGCTTTAATTTGGATAGGAGTTGGGGTTTCTAGGCCCATTTTACCTAATACGGCCAGAATTGAATCTTTAATTCCAAGATTAACAAAACCGGCATGGTTTGTTGTTGTTTTTGTTGTCATATAAAAAATAAGTGACCCGATTTCTCTTTGGGCCACTTATTCATGACAGGTATTGAGATTCGAATCTATTAATAATAGAAAGATAATAACACGGATATTTTATTAAGTCAAGCAATGCATTAATAAGAAAAATAAGCTATAATTTATCACATGCAAACCCCCTATCGAAAATACGATAAAATACCGCGTCAAAAATCCGATCCTCATATTACCGAGGAAAAGTTTCAGGAACTCAAAAATAAATTAGCTAAATTAAAAAATATCAAGCGACCGCGCGAAGCGGAAGAAGTAAAACGCTTGGCGGCAATGGGCGATTTTTCGGAAAATGCCGGTTATCAATTAGCGAAAAGTCGCTTACGGGGCATTAACCAGGGCATCTTAGATATTGAGGACTTATTATCAAGGGCGGAAATAATCAAACCAATCCAAAATACCGGCCAGGCCCAACTCGGCAATTTTGTCACGCTTGAAAATATGGTTACGGGCAAAAGTAAAACCTATCAAATCTTAGGATCCGCCGAAACAAATCCTTTGTCGGGCGTAATCTCTCATAATTCCCCGCTCGGTTCGGCTTTACTTGGTAAAGAGGTTAGCGAAATAATCAGTTTAGAAATAAATGATAAAATAATAAAATATAAAATCATCAAGATAGAATAAAAAAATAGATAAAATAAAAAAGCCTCCTTGAAAAAATGGGAGGCCTTTTAAAATATAAGATTATCAAGATTAATTAGACAACTTTAAATTTTTTCAATCAGATATTCAATTTCTTCACTTTCCTCTCCTTTAAAATTCTTCCCAATAAATTCCCTGGCTATTTTCCCGCCTAAAAATTCAGCGATTTTCCGACTCGGCAAATTATCTTTAAAGACTGGATAAATAATATATTCATATTCTAGATTAACTTCGGCCCAATTCTTAAGCGCCAGCATTGAGTCTTTGCCATAGCCTAAGCCCCAAACCGATTTTTTAAACCATAGGCCAAATTCCGGTTTTTTAGTGTTAATTTTATGAAGTCCGACGCAGCCTAAAAATTCTTTAGTTTTTTTATCAAGCGCTATGAGCTGTAATTCCCGGCCTTGTCGGGTTTCCTCAAAAGAATCATTAATGAAGTTAACCGTATCATTAATATCGCCAGTCGGTTGCGGTACAAGATAACGAGCAACATCTTCAGTAAATTCTCGAAAAATATCTGCTTGATATAAAATATTAATCGGCACTAAAAGTAAGCGCTCGGTAATAATTTTAAAATCCTTGGTTATTACCATATAATATTATTGATTATTCTTATCCATTAAAACTAAGTCATGCGATAAAGAAAAACCATGTTTTTGATGAAATTTATAAGCTGAAGAATCTTGATGTGTCCAAAGAATAACCGATTTGACCTTTGTTTTTTTTAATTTACTATCGACATATTCCATCAGCAAACTTCCTAGGCCTTGATGCTGATATTCAGGCTTAATAACAATCTCTTCAATCATCGCCTGGGGGCCATCCGCCCAATAACCAAGATTGAGCAATACAAAACCAAGAATATTATTTTTATCGGTTATAACATAGCTGTCCTTATGACAATATTCGAACTTGTGGGATAAATATTTATAAGCATTATCATTCTCCCATTTTTCATTAAAAGGAGAAACTGTATAAGCGATTGCCAAAAAATTAGCACAAACTCTTAAATCGCTTTTTTTCATTTTTCTGATTTTCATACTTAATTCTTTAATAAATATTTAAATATAGAAAATAAAGAAAAGCGGCGTTTTCAATCATAAGTAGAGGAATGCCGATTAAAAAATACCATTTGCGCGTTTTATGGCGAAAAGCGAACATGCCGAGATAAATTCCGATGCTGCCGAAAGCGGCCGCCAGAAAAAATAACATCCCCTCAGAAATCCTTTCGGCTTCCGGGTTAGCTGATTTAATCTTATCAACGAGCATGATTAAAAAAGCGCTTAAATTAATAAGCCCGAAAATAACCAAAATCATTAATAGTCTTGCATCTATCATTTGAAAATCTAACATAAATTATTCAAAGTTTTGCTTTATCCATATTATAACAATTAAGTGTAAACTATGCCATAAATAGCTTATTTCAGGTTGCCATAAAGTAAATCTTCCCTTATTATATTCTTATATGTCCATACTCCTGCAGGCGACCAACTTAAGTAAAGAATATAGCGGCCAAAAAATTTTTTCCGGTCTTTCTTTTACGATATCCGAAAAACAGAAAATCGGCGTCATCGGTCGCAACGGCGCCGGCAAATCAACCCTCTTTAAAATAATCTGCGGTGAAGAAATAGCCGATAACGGCGAAATAATCGTTCATGAAAATACTAGTATCGGCTATCTAAAACAAAATGATGATTGGCAGAATGGCGAAAATGCGCTTGATTATTTAAAAAGACAAAGCGGTAAACCAGAATGGCGCGCGCGGCAAATGGCCAGTAAATTTGAACTTGATAAAGAAAAATTAAATTTAGAAGCAAGCGGACTTTCCGGCGGCTGGCGCATGCGCTTGCGCCTGACGGCGATGCTTTTAAAAGAACCGAATTTATTTCTGCTTGATGAACCAAGTAACTACTTAGATTTAAACACTTTAATCCTGCTCGAAAATTATCTGCGCAGCTATCGCGGCAGCTTTTTAATCATTTCCCATGACCGCGAATTTTTAAAACACACCTGCGCCGAAACGATTGAAATTTCCAAAACCGGCTGCTATCATTATCCTGGCAATATCGAAAACTATCTCGCTTTCAAAGAACAGAAATTAAGTACTTTGCTTAAAGCTAACGAAAGTTTAGAAAGGCAGCAAGAACATTGGCAGGAATTCGTTGATCGCTTCCGTTATAAAGCCTCGAAAGCTAAACAGGCACAGGCGTTAGTTAAAAAAATCAGCAAGCTCGAAAATAAGAGGATCACGATCGAACATCAAGCCGGTATTAACCGCATCACGATTCCGCAAATCGTGAAAAAAAATAATTTTTTATTGAAAATTAATGATTTAGATATCGGCTATGGCCAAAAAGTTATTGTGTCAAAAATAAATTTCGATTGCCGCGCCGGCGAAAAATTAGCAATCTTAGGCTTAAATGGCCAAGGAAAAACGACCCTGATTAAAACTTTGATGAAAGATATTCCACCGCTTAGCGGCAATTTCCGCTTTGCGCCGAATATCCGTATCGTTTGCCATGGTCAGGAAGAAATAGACAAAATGAACGGCCAAGAACAAGCCGGAATTTTTTTGAGGCGCGTTGCCTCTTCCGAATTAAAAACCGAGGCGGTTTTAAAAATGGCCGGTGATTTCCTTTTTCGCGATGAAGAATTAAAAAAATCAATCGCCGTCTTGTCCGGTGGCGAACGATCGCGCTTATTACTAGCCGGATTATTACTGACTAAACCGGACGTCATAATTCTTGACGAACCAACCTGCCATCTTGATTTTGAAACAACCGAAGCTTTAGCCGGTGCCTTGCAGAAATTTAACGGCACTGTTTTATTCGCGAGCCATGACCGGACATTTTCAAGCTTAGTCGCGACCGGAATTGTCGAAATAAAAAATGGTGAAGCTAAAAGGCGCCATGAAGAATACGAAGAATATGTCGCTCGCTTAGAAAAAGAGTTATGGAAAAAAGCGGACGAAGAAGAAATAAAACCCGCCGAAGATAAAGCGATTGATCGCTATAAATATTTAGAAAATAAAGCACGCCAGAAAAAAATCCATTCGCTTGAATATGAACTTGAAAAAATGCAGGCTTACAAGAATGAACTGATGGCTTACTTTTTAGAACATTATAATGATTATAAACCGGAAAAAGTTCAAGAACTAGAAGACATTAAACGCCGGATAGCTGATTACGAAGAACGCTGGCTGGCTTTAAATGCGGAAAATGAAGCGGCTAACGAAATAAGTTCAGATAAATAAAATAAAGCTCGAGATTAAAAAAAGACAAGCTTATAACTTGTCTTTTTTGTTTACGCACGGGATGTAGGTGCCGCCCCTACGCTAGAGGATTTGGAGGCCTCTGTACTACTGTTATACTAATCCCGCAAAATACTCCTTGAAGGAGTATTAGCATTATAACAAAATATTCTTTTAAATCAAGAACTGGGACTAATTTTCAAATAAAATTATTCCTCCCCTTCTTTTTTCTTAATAACCATCTCCTGCCCGCAGCAGATAACAGTTCCGCCGCCATCACGGACAAACTTAACTTCGTTGCCGCAAACCGGGCAAAAATAAATTTTATCGACGCGATTGCTCATATATTTATTATTAAATTAATAAAACTTAGCTCAAAACTTGAGAACTAGCCGACCGCTTAGTAAGTTTCGACAAAAACCTCGAAGTGCGCCTGTGGATGAGAACAGGCCGGGCAGACTTCCGGTGCATCGGTTCCTTCATGAATATAACCGCAGTTAGCGCATTTCCATCTTTTAACTTCTGGTTTCTTAAAGACCTCGCCCTTCTCAACATTAGCTAATAGTTTTCGATACCTGGCTTCATGCGCTTTTTCAACTTCACCGACTTCCTTAAATAATTTAGCGATTTCTGGATGGCCTTCGGCTAAAGCTTCTTTTTCCATCCGCGGATACATCTCACTATTTTCATATAATTCCCCGGCAATCGCCGCTTTTAAATTCGCTTCAAGGTCGCTAATAATCGCTAATTGTTTCGCCCAGACTTTTGCATGTTCTTTTTCATTCAAAGCCGTTTCCGCAAAAATATTAGCAATCTGCACATAACCGGCCTTTCGCGCGACCGAAGAAAAATAGTCATATTTATTCCGCGCCATCGATTCACCGGCAAAAGCATCTTCCAAATTTTTTTTTGTTTTTGGTGCAATCATATTTTTATAATTAATAAATTATTATTAGTTTTAAATTTAATTTTAAGAAATTTCTCTTTTTGCTTCGCTTTTAGCTTCACTAACAATATTTTTTTCTGCTTCTTTTTCCTCTCGAGAATTTCCCTCTAAAGAATCGCCGAATTCAATTTCATAAATATGAAAAACCGTGACCGTTAAAGCGATGACTAGCGGGCCTAAGACTACGCCCCAAAAACCGAATAAAATTATACCTCCTAAAATAGCTAGGAAGGTAAAAATCGGATTAACGGCAATCTTTCCCTTAACCATATAAGTCCGAATAATATTATCAATTGTTCCAATCACTAGAAGACCCCAGAGAAGAATAAAAACTCCCTGCCAAATTTTTCCGATTGTTAAATAATAAATACCGACCGGAATATAAAAGATTGTTGAGCCCATCGGCAAAAACGATAAGAGAGTTACAATAACGCCGGCTAAAAAAACCGGAAAACCGATAATGGCAAACCCGATTGCCCCGACTAGACCCTGGGCAATCGCCGTTACAAAAGTAGAAACAAAAGTCGTATAGCTAATTGATCGGAACTTACTGAATATTTCTTCGTCATATTTATTGGGTAGCGGCGACAAGGCCGAAAAGTTTTTTAGAATACCTTTGCCATCGACAAAGAAGAAAAACATGCAAAAGATAATCAAGGCTAAAGAAATAATGAAGTTGGCCGTTTCCTTAGCGGCATAAGTCGCGCCATAAATAAACCAATTGCTCGACTGCTGCAGAATATTTAAGATAGTTGTCCGAAAACCATTATTTTGCCCGCTAAAATCAAAAATATTAAATTGCTTGGCAAAATTACTATTAAATACTCGATTTTCTAAAACTTGATTCAAATCATGCTGATTAAAAAAATCAACCGTCTGCGAATAAGCGACGACTGATTTTCCAGCGGCATAAATCAGGAGCCTGACGGTTGGAACAATAATCACTAAAACTAAAAAGAGACACATAATTAAAGCTGCTAACTGACGATGATTGCCGACAACCTTAACTAATTTTTCGTAAAGTTTATAAAATACTGAAACTAAAATAGCCGCCACCAATATTTCCATTAGGAAGGGGCGGAAAACAAAATAGCAGCCGATAAGCACTAAAACAATTAAAATCAGGATAAACGGCTTAGTTAGCTTTTTGGGCATATATTTTATTAGGCTTAGCGAACTTTACAAAAATAAAACTAAAAAATTAATCCGAAAATTATTTAGTTTCTTTATGAGGAGTATTTTTTTTGCAAACTTTGCAATACTTAGATAGTTCTAACCTCTGTTTGATGATTTTCTTATTCTTATGAGAATGATGGGTAGTTGTTTTACAAACCGAGCATTCCATTTTGATCATGTTGTCTTGAGACATAAAAGATATTAAGACGCTGCGCCAAAAAACTGATTCACAGCAATCTGCTTAAAATAATTAATATAGCTTAACAATATAAAAAAAGGGCGAAAAAGTCAAATATCTTTAGGCCCCAAGAGCTTAATGACTGATTTAGCCTATTTTTGGCAATGTGGACAATAATGTGTTCCCCGCCCGGCCAGCTTGATTTTTTTGATTGAACCGCCGCATTTAACACATTTTTCATCTTTCCGACCATATACTTTAAGGAACCGGGAAAAATTCCCTTTCTGGCCCTTAGAATCGACATAATTGCTAAAAGTCGTACCGCGATGCTTGATTGCCTTCTTGATTAAGAAATTTATCGCTAAAAATAATTTTTTGATTTCCGCTACTTTCAGGGTATAAGCTAAGCGCTCCGGTCTAACCCCAGCCTCAAATAACGCTTCATCGACATAAATATTACCTAGTCCGGCTACTAACTTCTGATCTAATAAAAGTGCCTTGATCTTGGTTTTTCGCTTGGCTAATAAGTTCTCTAAATATTTAAAAGTAAATTCCGGGGTTAAGGGCTCCGGGCCATAACTATTTTTTAAAATCATTGCTAACTCATCGGGCGTAACAATTTTTAAATAGCCAAAACGGCGCAAGTCGTTAAAAAATAATTGAGCGCCACTCTTAAAATTAAAAACGACGCGCGTATGCTTATTTGGTAATTTGCCGCCGACACTATCCTCAAAAGAAGCGGTCTTTTTATTACCAAGGCTATGCCCGCCAGCCACTCGGATTTTCTGATCAAGATAAATAAGCTGGCCGGTCATTTTAAGATGAATAAGCAAATAATTTTTCGACAATTCAAAAATCAATAATTTCCCGCGGCGGCTGACTTTTTTAACGCTAGCGTTGATTAAATTTTTTTTAAAAAAAGCCGGCGCATTTTTAGCGCTTTTAGAAGAAATCAAATCAACCGAAATTATTTTTTGGCCAGAAAGATTATCGCTTAAATCCGCAGCGATAGTTTCGACTTCAGGCATTTCCGGCATATTAAAAAGATGAGAGAGCGATTAAAATAATCGCCAAGGCGATAAATTCAATCGCAAAGATTTTTATTAATCCGACGCCGATTTTATCAGCATTAAAAAGAGACATATATTTTAAATGTGGGCCGAGAAGGATTCGAACCTTCGAAGGCACAAGGCCAGCAGATTTACAGTCTGCCCCAGTTGACCGCTTTGGTATCGACCCATTTTTTAATTATTAAGGTTAATCAATAATTACTTGTTTAATAATAAATAAACCAAGCTAAAATGTCAAATAAACAAAAAACTAATTTTTGCGCCCTTGACGCTTAAAATTAGTATTTTAAAAATCGTTCTTGTTTCGATAACTATTTAACCGTATTTAAGAGAATTCTGACTAGTCCGTAAGAAGCAAAAATGATTGCCAGGCCGATTATCGACCAGACGATGATATCGCGGCCCTTCTTGATTTTTTCCTGGCTACCCGAAGAGGTCATCCAAGTCAGCCCACCATAGACGAACATTAATAAGGCGAGCGATCCGACTACTCCCAAAACCGCATTAATAATCTTACCGATTAGGGCTTGCGGGGTGTTGACGGAGAGGGGGTTGGTGAGAGATGTGGTGCAATTAGCACCAGGACAAGCAAGCCCTGTACTTTGAGTATTAGTATTTCCATTACTAGGGTTAGCGGCCTTAGTAATAATCGGAAAAGTAAAAATAAAAAATAAAAACATGAAACAAAAAATAAATGAATATTTTTTCATAATGCTATAAATTAATATTTATATTAGTATTATAACAAACAATAAAGAATAAAAAAAGAGGAAGTTTAAAAAAACTCCCCCTCCAATATTAGTCAGTGCCGAATTAAATTACTTTTAATACCGGCATCTCGTCGCATAAATTCAAAACCTTAAACCTCCTTTGACTGAGCCAAGGTCTTCCTTCCCATGAGTTAACGACTTCGCCGTCCTCATAGTATAGTGTGAAAACATATTGTTTCCCTGGAAAAAAATCATAATTATGACATTTTTCAATTTCCAGCCAATCGCTCTCTTCACCCTTTTTCAAGGATAAACGATGATTGCCAACATTGTATTGACCACCAACTTTGGAATTATTCTCAGATAACTTTTCTGCTTCGTGATTTATTTTTGAAGCATTAATGTTATCTTGAATATTAGCAATTGAGTCTTTTCGAGCTTCGATTCTTTTTTTGACCTTATCAAAATCATATTTGTCTCGAATACTGTCCCTGTCTCTAACCGCTTTTTCCGGATTCAGTTTATAGGCTTTTTCAAAATTACTAGAATGAGCCTCAACTATGGAATCCTTAATAGCATCTGCCACCATCTCATCCTTAACCTTTGAAGGGTTAACAATAAACTTAGCTACCGTTATACTCACTTTTTTTATACCCCATGGCAATACCCGGGAAACCTCGGGAAAAGTTGCTGTTGTACCAAAAAAAATAACAAAACAAATTATAACTGTACCAATAATCTTTGCTAATTTTTTTGTTTTCTCATTATTACGTAATTTGTAATAAACATAACCGGAGAAAATTAGAAAGAATACTACCAGAAATTTTACAGGAATGAAGGCGGTTAACATTGTTGAAATCAACGCATCCAGAAAAAACATTCCTATAACTTCGAGGGTAACTAAAGATGCTACCCATTTTAATATATCATTAACGATCTTTTTCATCTCTTAAACTTTTAAAGGTTAAAAAATTTTTTTGAATGCTCCCGCAAGAATCTGCACCAAGGCATCACTTAGAACATCCATTTGAAACATTTGTCCCAAAGAAGGGTGCCCGTTATTAGCCATCGTTTGGATAGTCTGCGCGGCTCCCGGATTAGAATTAGGATTAGAATTAGCGTTTGCTCCTTGCGGATCAGTATGAACCGATATTTCTGGCGACTTTCTGGCTATATGGAATAATCCAAGATCAGAAGCCCACCTTTCAATTAAAGGATCACCGACCCTCGCTTCACTTCCGTCAAAAATCCTGTCAAAATTTTCAACAATTACTCCTCTAACTGATTTCCATAAAGAAATTAAAGCGGAAATTACAAGAAGAGCAAAGATGATAATAGTAGTCTTCCAGAGAATCCCACAAAAAGCAGTATAAATCTTTGATGACTGACTAACTTTTGGTTCAAATTTCTGAGACGACATAATTTTGCCGACTACTTCGTTATTCATTCTTTCCTGTTGCGATAGACCATCATCCCCTCTAAATGTCATTGGACCGATTAATACGTTTCCAATGCCAAACATAAGCGACAAGGTCAAAAAGAAACAGAAGAGATAGGCTAATAGGGCTGTCCGGCCATTATTGGTTAATAAAAACCAATCAAGCGAATTTTTATGGTAAGGACAAACTTCTGGCACTATGTAATTTAAATTTAATTTTGCTTCATCCTTAATTCCACTAACGGCGACTGAAAATTTTTCAGCCTGACCATTAATCAGGTTGCCAGTATTTGGCGCCGGTAATCCAGGAAGTACAGGATTTGTAATAGTTAAACTTAAATTGCCAGGCAGCGAATAAACGAATTCGCCATTGTTATCAGTTTTATCACCAATGATTCTGCCTCTAAACCAAGCAGAAATTGGCGTTCTTAAACCAACAGCATGAGCTTGCAAAACTCTAACCTTTACGCTGAACTCACCATTATTTCCATAATAACTGCGAATTCCCATTTTTTCGGCCAAGTTTTTATTAAGTTCCGGTTTTGGAATCCCTGCCGGTAAAGTCACCGTTACCAATTCAAATTCGCTTGAACTGCTTAACTCGAAACGATAAATAATTACCTGTTCGATATCGGTTAAAGCTAAATTATCGTTAAAAATTACTTGACCGGAACTAGTGGTTTTTTGTGTCCCAATAGATCCCAGGCCTCTTTTACAGATAACCATCTGATTTTTAACTCCTTTACCATTTTCCAATACCGTGCCTTCAAAAGTCATTGCACAAGTATTATGTTTTGGGTTCGGGATAGAGATAACGTTAATTACGATAGTTTTATCTATCGGTTTCGGTGTTGGCAGAAGTGCTGGAATAGTTAAAGAAAAATTCTTATCATCAACTAAACCAGTCAAGGAAACAATCAGGATTTTCACTTGTTCAACATCCTTCATATTTTCTTTAAATTGAAAAACAACAACACCATCATTATCGGTTGTAGCCGAATCGATGATCGATAGTCTTTCTTCAAGCACTACTTCCTGTCCAATCAGAACTTGCTGATGTTTAACCAGCTTAATTCTAATCGTGATATTGCATATTTTGTTCTTGATGTCCTGACGGATGTCAGGAGTAACCCTAATGTCAACCTTGTTAGATTGAGGGTTTGCGTTCGGTTTGCGATTCTGGTTACCTTGACCAGAATTCACAGGTGCTTGGTTTTGTGCCATAGCTTTTTTGTGTTTTTTTTGGTTAATATTTTGGTTTATAATTTTCAGAATTTCAGAAATAAAAAAACGACAAAAATGCCGTGGAATATATGTTGTTAATGAACAACCCTTGCCGAACACGCCTGTTTCAACCCGAACGGATTACTCATTTGATTTTCAAGAAATTATACCACTTTTATAAAATTATGTCAATGTTTTTAAAACTCAGGTTAACAAGTAAATGCGACACTACTAAAATTATTTAATATTAGCCAAATTAAAAACTAAATATAACCTTCTTGTATATTTATTAATAAACGGGGGTGGTATCAAAACTAAATCAATAATTTATAGACAGATTTAAATAAATCTAAATTATTTTTAGCTTGACAAAGTCCGCTAAAACCAATATACTAAATTCACTAAATTACAGAATATGACAGAGATTAAAAATGGGGAAAAACAATTTTTCCCCACAAGATTGCCCCACGATCTTAAAAATGGGCATAACGACTCGGCTCAACAACCGGGTCAAGTAAAGCATACCGCTTTAAAACAAAGAATAAATAATACAAAAGCTAAAGAAGAGCTTTGTTCTCACTATTATTAACTTCTAAAGCTTTCCTGAACAATTCAGAAAAGTAACTACAACAAAAAAGCCTTTCCGAAGATTCTAAACAGAATTCTTTAGAAAGGCCTATTTTTTTATAATCAATACTAAACTCAACTCTTATAATATAGTTTTCTTTCTCCTAAATTTTTCCCAAATCCAAAGTCTCGCCCATTTTAATCTGATTAACGAACTCCGGCATATGGCTAACCATAATTATCGCGCCTTCATAATTATTAATCGCCTCGGCGATAACTGGGATATGGCGGAAATTAATATGATTAGTCGGCTCATCTAAAATCAATAATCCTGGTTTCATTAAAGTCAGGCGCGCGAAAGCCAATAAGCCTTTCTGCCCTTCCGATAAAGCGGCCACCGGTAAAGACAGGACCTCGCCCGTCAATAAAAATCCGGAAGCAACGGAGCGTAATTCCTGCTCGTCTAAACCATCCGCTAAATCCGCTTCCAGAACTTTAAAAGCAGTCTGGTCATAAGCAAGGTTGGAAAAATCTTGGCTATAATAACCGACGCGCACTTTTTTATTGATTAAAGCGCCCTCCTGTGTTCCGGCAACTAAGGCGCGGAGCAAGGTACTTTTTCCGATTCCGTTCGGACCGGTAACCAATAATCTCGTTCGACGGGTTAAAATTTTATCAATCTTTTTCAAGACCGGCTCATGATTTTTGATAACACGCACTTTTTTTAAACTGACAATCTCGCCGCTCAAATCTTCCTGAACCGGAATATCGAAATCACGGATTGTCTTATCCTCCCGGCGGACATCAACCATATTTTCTTCTAAGTCTTCTGTTTCCGTTTTTAATTTTTTTGCCAGTTTACGCATCTTCCCTCCTTTATGCGCAAAGAAATTCACTTTCTCCTTGCGATCGATAATCTTTTTTTCTAATTGCGCATTCTTTTTTATTTCTCTTTCGACCCGTTTCGAAATTTCTTCAACGACCGAATAATAATCGCCGACATAAATTTCGGTTTTATGGGTAAAAATATCAAGATAGATAACGCCTTCGGTAAAGCAGTTTAAAAAATCGGCATCATGAGAAATAACAATTACCGTTTTTTCATACATGATTAAAAAAGTTAACAGGTGATCGATTCCCGCCTGATCTAAATTATTAGTCGGTTCGTCTAAAATCAAAATATCCGGATTCTGGACGAGTGCATAAGCTAATAAAATGCGCGCCTGTTGGCCGCCGGAAAATTCACCGACAATTTTTTCAAAGGGCGCCTCTAAATTTACCGCTTCAAGCGATTTGCTAATCAGACTTCGTAAATTGGCCGGTCGTTCTTTAAAAGCTAAGGCGAAATAATCTTCCAGGCTTAAAGTTAAATGATCACGGGCAATTGTCTGATCAGCCGCGCCGATGGTCGGATTATTAGTTAAAGAAATATGACCGCTCTTCGGTTTTAATTCTCCTTTAATTAAAGAAAAAATCGTGCTTTTTCCCGCGCCGTTCTGGCCCATTAGGGTCACTTTCGCGCCGCGGCGCAAACTAAAAGAAGCCTCATCTAAAATGGGCTTTTTCGCAAGATATTCAAAACTGACTTCATTAAATCTTAGGATTACTTCTTCACTCATAAATCTTTCGATAATCTGTTTTAAAAACTGAGCGACTCTAAACAAGACTGGGTCACTTAAAATACTAAATTAGTTTATCATAGGTTTGTTTTTTAGTCCATATGATTAACTGCCCAAAAGAAAAAGAGACTAGGCACATTATATGCATAGTCTCTTATTGAGTATTTCAGTTAAGTTATTAACCGATTACTCTACATAGATTACCTGATCTGTTATCGAGATGTCATTATCATTAGTAATGATATCTCCACCTACAGTCAAAACAATCTCAATATAACGCCTTTCGCCGAAATAGAAACCTCTGGTCAGATAGGTCTTACTATTGTAAGACACCATAATTTCATCAGCTTGATTCTGCGAAACATTTACCAAGGTCCAAACTTTACCATCTCTATTGTCCCTCACTTGTTTTATAGTTGGACTATAAACACCATTCGAGTATTTCACATCATAGAAATGACATTTATTCTTGGTGTCTACAGCATAATAAGAAATTTCTAACTTATCAATACCGGCTCCGACTTTAACCCAGAGTTCAGTGTTGTTTGCTAAAATAATTTCCTTTTTGCAAGAAAAAAATAAAGAGATGAACAATAAAAACAGAAAGGTTTTTTTCATTTTTTACTTTTTAAAGTTTAAAAAAATTAGCCGGCCCAAGTAAAAACTCAGACCGGCATATTCTCAAACTCATTTTTTGAGTCTTAATTTACAGGAACAGAAATATCATTTACTGTTATGTCTGTATCATGAAATATAATAAAATCACTATCATACCAACCTTTTTTAGTTGTAGTTAAGGTCAAAGCATGACCTTTTCCTGGTTGATTAGAAAGATCAACATTAACATTATAACCACCAGTTGGTGCAGTTAATGGAGATCCATTATCAATAACAGCAATATTAAGATAACCAGCTACTTTACCACCAAGTCCATCATATAATACAATTGGCGAATTGCCCGTAGAAGTATGAGTGACTGTTGCAGATTTAGCTACTGATGCATCATAAACTATGTCAGACCATTGAAATTGAGTTCCGGCTGGATTTGCATGACTTTCTGTAATTGCTCCCAATTTAGTTGCTGATAAGTTAATAGGAAATAAACTAAATGTAGCAGTTATTGCTATACGATTTCCACCAGGTAAATCAAACAATTGATCAGCATTAATGGTAAGTTTATCACCAAGCCTAAAACCATTTACAGTCATTGGAAATGTTGCATGACCAGGATTGAAATCAACAATACCTAAATACACAACGGAATCAGCAGCATTTTTAGTTTCCAAAACGCATCTTAAGTCTTCATCAGGTGTTAAATTAGAATAGACCGCACCATCTAGAGACACAGGAAAAGTTACAGGATTATTAGCTGCAGTACTCCAGAAATTGTACGCGGCAGAGCTAGTGATAAATTCGGCACCCTTTACAAGAGCAAATGGAGCATTACCGTAAAATGATGAATTCCTGGCATACATTGACCAAGTACGGTTTACTTTGACAAGGTCGGCACTTTTCAATGTGATATCACCTTCTTTGGCGATAAATGATCCAGCAATAGCTTTCACATACTGCTTCGTTGAAGAATTGTTCACAGCTTCTTTTTTGCAAGAAACTGATGTCAGCATTATTGCCAAGAAGGCAATTACCATAATTGATAATGATTTTTTCATTGTTTGTTTATTGACCTCCGAAGCAACATTGCCAGGATTATTCTAAATTCCATAATTTAATGAAATCTAAGATAATCCTGGTAAGGCCGACTTTGGTAAAATAAACAAATATTTTTAAAGTTCGAATGTCTATATATTTTCTCAAATAATTTATATAGTCAAGGTTTGTGAGGACTTGACAATCAGTATAGCAAACTATCTAATTGTTGTCAATAGGCAGAGATAACGTGCGCACACATACGACATTTTTTGACAATATTGTATATTAATAGACGTTTTTTCAGCGTTAGTTAATTTAATCACAAAACTTGATTATTAGTTTTTCAAATCAGTCCCACAATTTGAACAATATTGAGTTCCCCTAAAATTATTAGAAAAACAAATTTGAGCATTTTTCCATTTTAATTTTAAGAGTTTATTCATATTAGAAATTTGATAAATAAAAAACCCTAACTTTCGCTAAGGTTTTACCGTCAAATTATTTGACTTTCGGCTGTTTCTTTTAAATTATTATTTTTTTGTTGGATTTTAAGAAAAAAATACTTTTCCGAAGACTAGGAAGAATAAACTATCCTAGAAAGATCCTCATCTGGATATCCAGGATAATTAGTATATCGGGCAGCGGCCGGTATACACATCGATAAATTATTTAATTTTACTAACTCAGCAATTTCTTTTATAACAATTGCTATAGCCTTTAAATCGTCAAGTACTCCGGGAATTTTATTCTCTTTTTGATAAGGAAAGAGGACTATATTTGATTTAAACTCTTTAATTTGTCTGGCTAAGTGCTCTTGATTACTAGAGCAACCATAAGCAATTAAACCATCTTCAAACTCATACCAGGTTAATGGTTGCACTTGTAAAGCAACTGTACCAGGCCCATAATTTAAACCCTTGCATTTACCTGTATAACCACTAGTTTTTTCAATAAATTTTTTTCCCGGAAAATTTATTAAGTCATTAAATACTTCTTCGTAACTGGCCGAAATAAGAATATGAAAATTATCATATACTCCGAGTCTTTTACGAAATTGTGATTCATTCCAATTTGAAACATCCTCATCGGGACAGGATTCTAGTTCAATTAAATAATTATCGAGTTCCATTTTATACATATTTAGGGATTAAAAATCGAATTAATTACTAAACCCACCCCGAAAAGATGAATTTGATAATTAATTAGATTGTCGCCCGTTTTTTAAGGTTCTGTTTTCTATAAAAAAATAGCATAAAGATATATTTTTGTCAATCTGCTGCCAGTTGTGAACAATGTTAGAGCCATCATTCAGAGACAAAATGGTTATATTTATATTCCAGATTTAAAACCAGGATTAGCTGATATTTAATTAAACCCCTCTTTTTTTTGTAGTACTTTTGAATTTTTGCTTCATGAGAGTAAAATATAGATATAGTTTTACAAAGTATTTAGTAACAACTTACCACTATGATTACAATAATTACAGACGAAAAACAAATTAAAGATCTCCATAATAAATTTCACAAACGATTGAGTGAATTTTTAACTGAAAATATTAAATGCGATATTGGCCATGCTGGTGGTACGATTAAAGGTAAGGTAAAATACTCATCCAAGCTTAAAATTTGGATAGCTCAATATGATGAATACAATAGATTCTGGAATGGTTTTGGTCTTGGTAGACCACAAGAGAAAAAAAACAACTCCATTACTGGTGAAATTAACTTTCCATTTAACGGAATAAACAGAAAAATCGCTGGAACATTTGCCAAAGATGAGGACAATAATATTTTAGTCCTGCACCGAGGAATAATTGGTGGCAGTAAAATTGGTATTGGTAAAAAATATTTCCTTGAAAACTTTAGAGATGAGCCAATTATAGCTTTGGATGGAGATAAGGAGACTATTTTTTGCTTGGTTGGAGAACTAAATTCACCACATTTTCCAGAACAAGTTAAAACTTTTATTGAGGAAATAGGCAGAATTAAAAATACCGATGATAAAGAAAAAAAGACTACAGAGAAGTTTGCTAAATTAAGTAACTTTAATTATAGGGCTGAACATTTTGGAAAGACTACTGTTAAAAATGATGACACTACTACCATTGATAGAACTCATGGTATTGTTGTTGGAGTTCTAGCTGAAGAACTTAAAAATAAAGGATATCAAGTCAGCAACAACAAGAACATGGATCTATTCATTCATAAGAATGGTTTAATCACTACCCTTTTTGAAATTAAAACAGGTTCGAATATTCAATCGCTATGCGGAGCTGCCGGTCAACTTATTATATACAGCACGCCGATTAAAAATAAAATCAATCTAATCGCAGTCCTTCCTGATAAATTAAGTAGCGAACTAGAAAAACAACTATCTATACATGGCATCATACCTGTTTATTACAAATGGAGTAATGGTCTGCCAATATTCGAGGGGATCGATAGCTTATTAAAAGAACTATATTAGATCTGTCATAAAAAATACTACAATCATCTTGTAGTATTTTTTATTCTGGAGCCGTTGATCGGGTTTGAACCGATGACCTTCTCCTTACCATTAAATAGCCCCACCCCCTTTTTCCGGAATTACTTTATGTTCATTGAGGAAAGTTAAAGTTTTATCTATAAAAACCATACTATTGCCTTGGCCTATTTACCAACCATTTTCAGGCTGATAAAAAGTGCTCAACTGGCAAATACTGCAATAAAACTATTTAATTGTTAAGGCGTTCTAATTTATAATACTATTCTATCGCAATCACTTAAACTTAGCAACGCTGAGCTTATGCATCTGCTCAATGGTATCATTATCCGATAAAGAGCGCAGATAGCTCAGGGTCATCTTAATATCTCGGTGACCCATTAATTTCTTCAAACCAACAATATCATGAGTCTGGGAATAATAGTTCGTTGCAAATGTATGTCTAAACCGATGCACATGACAATTAACTCCGGTCACTTCATTTAAACGATTTATAAAATGTTTTAAACCATGTTCAGTGAAAGAGCGATCATTGCTACTCGAGACCCACAAAGCTTCCGTCGTATAATCCTCGCCAAGAATTGCCAGATATTCTTCGAGATAAGGGACTAATTCCTGATTTATAGGAATAACCCTTGTTCGCTTTGACTTTGAAGTCTCCGCCCGGACAGTTAGCGATTTATTCTTCAAATCAATGTCTGATAATTTTAATCCTAAGATTTCTCCCTTCCTGATCCCGGTTAAAAGCAAAACCATAATAAAGGCGGTATTCCTTTTCCTTAATATCTGGCTCTCCCAGGGTATATCACGACTAACAGCTAAATAAATCTTATCAAACTCCTCTTTAGTGAATGCCCGCTTGTCGGTATAGCTGACATCCGGATATTTAATGCCGTCAAAAGGATTGGCCGCTAGATTTTTATTTTCTACCAGCCAACCAAAGAAGGCGCTCAGTTTGCCCCTTATGGTGGCAATACTGGAATTTTTTAATTCCCTTACTTTCAATTCGGTGCCAATTTTTCTTTCTCTGTTCTGCAGATACTCAAAAAAATTACTAATAAACTCCGCTGTTAAGTCGGATAACTGAACATTCTGCTTAAAACTCTTAAGCAGACCAAAATTATGGCGGTAGTTTCTGATAGTTACCACCGACTTACCTTCAAGGCTCCGGCTTTGTTTTATAAAAGTCTCGAATAATTTTTCGAGTTCCGATTGTTTTTCTCTTTCAAACTCCATACATGTGAAATTAATTATCGCCCATGAGCGAAGACCCTTAATTTATTAGGTGGGTCTACTTACCTATGGCGAATTTCACGATGTCATAAATAAAAAAGCTCCATATTATGGAGATTTTTATTAAACATTACTAAAAATATAATCAAAAAACTTGTTAATGATTTTCGTAAACCTGTGGTGCCTCTTCGTCCAAGAACTCTTTCAGCCCGAAAGGATCGTCTTTATTCTCTTCCACTACTTCATTTTCCATGGCTTCCGGTGGAATTAAAGTTAATTTAATTTTATACGAGTTTCCTCTCTTTTCTGGCGATGAGCGATAAGGATAAAACGGGTCATAATCTATCGAAAAATAATTTTGAAGTATTTTTGTTAATATTTCTTTTTGTTTTTTGATTTTTTCGTTGGCTTCTTTGTCTTGTATCGTTAACTCGCCGCCTACTTTCGATAGCACTCTCAGCAACACCCACTGTTTACTGGGCTGAGGATCTTTACCCGCTCCACAAAATCCCATATCCTTATAATTTGCACTGTGTTCAAATTGTTTTGCCTTAATAAAAATATTTTCATTATCTAAAAATTTTATAATTAAATTTTCCCATTTCGTTCCAGCCGGTAATCTATGGGGAAACTTATTTTTTTCCCCCTTCTTTTGTTCGATCACTTCTCG
>Ga0209125_1001525_pt1 | contig 21167 bp, 15 predicted proteins | sample BarGraIncub1131A_FD_184503 | JGI IMG/M metagenome (GOLD analysis project Ga0209125, IMG submission 184503) | Arctic peat soil microbial communities from Barrow, Alaska - Barrow Graham LP Incubations 11-31A (SPAdes) (version 2) | ecosystem: Environmental > Terrestrial > Soil > Wetlands > Peat...
TCGCTCATGGGGACCCTTTACACCATCATCGCCGCCACCATCGGCGCCACCCTCGCCTTTCTGGTGGCCCGCTACCTCCTGCGCGACACCATCCTGAAGATGTTCGGCCCCAAGCTGGAAGGGATCAACCGCGAACTGGAGACGCGCGGCTTAAACTACCTGCTCTTTCTCCGGCTGGTGCCGGTGTTCCCGTTTTTCCTGATCAATCTGGCGGCCGGGCTCACGCGACTGCCGCTGCGGACCTTCGTGCTCGGCACCATGACCGGGATCATCCCGGGAGGCTTCGTCTTCGTGAACGCGGGCGCAAGCCTTGCCACCATCGACTCGCTCCGGGACGTCGCGTCGCCGCGGGTGCTCGGCTCCTTCGCCCTCCTCGGTCTTTTCGCCCTGCTGCCGGTGATCTACGGGAAACTGAAATCCCGACGCTGAGAGACCCCCTCCTTTGACATCAGAACCGGCTGCGTTTACACTCTATCTGAACGCAGGGTGGCTACTAATGAAGAAGTGAGCACAGGCCATGTCAGAGGAAATTCTTGCCAGTTTTGAGGTCAGGCGCCTGGGCATTCTCGACGAGACGGGGAAGGCCGATGAAGCTCTCATGCCGCTCCTCTCTGATGCGGAGATCTGGCACATGTACCAGTCGATGGTGCTGGCGCGGACCTTCGACGAGCGGGCCGTGGCCCTGCAGCGGGAAGGGCGGCTCGGCACCTACCCGCCCATCATGGGACAGGAAGCCGCCCAGGTGGGAAGCGCCCTGGCGCTCTCCCCGGCGGACTGGGTCTTCCCCTCGTTTCGCGAGATGGGGGTCCACCTGACGCTCGGCTACCCCGCGGCGCAGCTGTTCCAGTACTGGGCCGGCGACGAGCGCGGCCAGAAATCGCCGGAGCGGCTCAATATCTTCCCCTTCTGCGTCGCGGTCGGGAGCCAGATCCCCCACGCGGTGGGAGCCGCCCTGGCCGTCCGCTACCGGCGCGACCCGGTTGCCGTGGTCGCCTATTTCGGCGACGGCGCCACCTCCAAGGGTGACTTCCATGAGGGGCTCAACATGGCAGGGGTGTTCCGGCTCCCGGTGGTCTTCATCTGCCAGAACAACCAGTGGGCCATCTCGGTCCCTCTCAAGGCCCAGACCGCGACGGTCTCCCTGGCGCAAAAGGCGATCGCCTACGGCTTTGAGGGGATCCAGGTGGACGGCAACGACCCTTTCGCGGTTTACCGCGCCACGCGGCAGGCGCTCGACAAGGCGCGCGCCGGCGCCGGCCCGACCTTCATCGAATGCCTCACCTACCGGATGGCGGACCACACCACGGCGGACGACGCCGGCCGTTACCGCTCGCCGGAAGAGGTTGCGGTCTGGCGCGCCAGGGACCCGATCCTCAGGCTGGAGCGGTTTATGGCGCTCCGCGGGCTCTGGAGCGAGCAGGCCGGGGTCGAGGCCAAGGCCCGGTCGACAGAAACCATCGACGCCGCGGTGCAGGAGATGGAAGCCATCCCGCCACCCGCTGCGGCGGAGCTTTTCGAGGCGACCGTTGCGACGCTCAGCCGGCGTCAGGCGGGCCAAATGAAGGGACGCTGACATGGCGCTACTGAACATGGTGCAGGCTATCAATCAGGCCTTGGGCGACGAGATGGCGCGTGACGACCGGGTCGTGCTGCTGGGCGAGGACGTGGGGCGGGACGGCGGCGTGTTCCGGGTCACCGAGGGGCTGCTGGACCGGTTTGGAGCCGAGCGGGTGCTGGACACGCCGCTCTCGGAATCCGGCATCGTGGGCGCGGCCATCGGCATGGCGGCCTACGGGCTGCGTCCGGTCGCCGAGATCCAGTTCATGGGCTTCGCCTACTCCGCCTTCGAGCAGCTGTACGCCCATGCGTCGCGGCTGCGTTCCCGCTCCCGCGGGAGGTTCACCTGCCCGCTCGTGGTGCGGACCCCCTACGGCGGGGGAATCAAGGCCCCGGAGCTGCACGAGGAGAGCACCGAGGCGCTCTTTTGCCAGAATTCCGGACTCAAGGTGGTGGTGCCGTCCGGCCCGTACCACGCCAAGGGGCTGCTGCTGGCAGCGCTGCGCGACCCGGATCCGGTACTTTTCCTGGAGCCGACCCGGCTCTACCGTCTGCTGCGGGAGGAGGTTCCCGAGGGGGATTACACCCTGGAGCTTGGCCGGGCGCGGCTGGCGCGGCCCGGGAGCGCCGTGACGGTCATCGCCTGGGGGAGCATGCTGGAGCGGGTGCTGAAGTCGGTGGGAAACTACGACGCCGAGGTGATAGACCTGCTCACCCTGAATCCGTTTGATGTCGAGGCTGTGCTCGGCTCGGTAAAAAAGACCGGCCGGGTCGTCATCGTCCACGAGGCGGCGCGTACCTGCGGTTTCGGTGCCGAGATCGCGGCGACGGTCGCCGAAGAGGCGATGCTTCACCTGAGGGCGCCCATCTTGAGGGTGACCGCTCCCGATGTGCCGGTTCCCCTGGCAAAGCTTATGGACCGGTACCTGCCGACGCCGGAGCAGATACAGGCCGCGCTGGATGAGGTGCTGCAGTACTGAAAGGCGAGGGACTGGGGACTGGGGACTGCAAAACACCAAAGGAGACAGCATGTCGTTCGACTTCAAGCTCCCAGATCTGGGTGAGGGAATTGCCGAGGTGGAGTTACGCCGGTGGCTGGTGGCGGAAGGGGAGCGGGTCGCCGAACACCAGGCACTTCTAGAGGTGGAGACGGACAAGGCCGTGGTCGAGGTCCCCGCACCCCGCGCCGGGACCGTCACCCGCATCTACCGGCAGGAAGGGGAGACGGTCAAGGTCGGCGAAACCCTGGTCAGCATAGCGGAGTCCGAGGCCGGCATCGCCAAGGCCGAGGCTGAAGTCCCGCCCCGCCCGCGCTCGGCCGGTATCGTCGGCACCCTGCCCGAGGCAGACGACGGGGCGCACCTCGCCGCCCCGCAGGAATTCAGCGGGCTCGCTACACCGATGGTCCGGAAACTGGCCCGCGACAGGGGGATCGATCTCCGCAGGGTCCGGGGCAGCGGTCCGCGCGGCTGCATCACCCCGGAGGATCTTGATCGACAGACGGCAGAGGTAAGGGGCACTGAGGAAAGAGGCACTGAGGCAAGAGGCACTGAGGAGACCTACGGCCCGGTGGAGCGGCTGGCGATTCGGGGCCTGCGGCGCACCATCGCCCGAAACGTCGCCGCCTCGCAGCGGACCGCGGTGTCCGTCACCAGCATGGAGGAGGTCGACATCACCGAGATCTGGGAAATGCGCAGCCGTGAACAGGGCGAGGTCGAGTCGCGCGGCACGCATCTCACCTTCCTGCCGTTCTTCATCAAGGCCACCCAACACGCGCTTCGGGAGCACCCGCTGCTGAACGCCTCCCTAGACGACGCCGCGCAGGCCATCATCGTGAAAAAACATTACCATTTCGGCATCGCCGTGGCCACGCCGGAGGGGCTCCTGGTGCCGGTGATCCGGGATGTGGATCAAAAGAGCATCATCGAACTGGCGGAGGCGATCCAGGAACTCGGGCGCAAGGCGCACGACCGGACCCTTTCCCTCGACGATCTGCGCGGTAGCAGTTTCACCATCACCAATTACGGCCATTTCGGCGGCACCTTCGCCACACCGGTCATCAACTGGCCCGACGTGGCGATCCTCGGCTTTGGCCGCATCGTCGAGCGCCCCTGGGTCCACCGCGGCAAAATCGCCATCAGGAAGATCCTGCCGCTCTCGCTTACCTTCGACCACCGGGTAACCGACGGCGCCGATGCAGCCCAGTTTCTCGGCAAGCTGCTCCGATACCTGGAGGACCCGGCGCTGCTGTTCATCGAGGGACGGTGAAAGGCGTGAATGGTGAATGGTGAATGGTGAATGGTGAATGGTGAGAAAAGGGTTCAGTGATCCTGGTAAGCCATGGCCGTGCGCACCCGATCCCGCGCCAGGGTGTCCGCTGCCAGACGCGGCAGAACCCCTTCGCCTGCCGCCTTCTCCAGCACGAGTCGCGTGTTTTTCCTGATCCGCTCGGTGATGGCCGCAAAGGCTTCCTGCTCGTTCTTGCCGGCGTATTCCATGGCCGCCATGATGACCCCGCCGGCATTGGCGATGAAATCCGGTACCACCAGGATGCCGCGGGCATGCAGCAGTTTCTCGGCCTCTTGTGTCGCCGGAATGTTGGCACCCTGCAGTATCATGCGCGTCCTGATGATGCCGGCATTCCCCCCGTGGATGACGTCCGGGGTCGCCGCCGGAATCAGGATTTCACAGGGGACGCCGAAGAGCTCCGGCGCCGGAATGCGGTTCCCCTTGCCGTAGTTGACGACGCTGCCGGTCCGGTTTTTCACCTCGATCAACTCCTCGATATCTATTCCAGCCGGGTCATGCACCGCTCCCCGCGAGTCGGAGACAGCCACCAGGCGCCCCCCCTTTGCTGCCAGGAAACGAGCCGCAGCCTTGCCGACGCTGCCGAACCCCTCGATGACCAGCCGCGCTCCGCTCAGCTTGACGTCGGCAAAAGGCGCCGCCACCTCGGCGCACTCAGCCAACCCGAATCCGGTCGCTCCCAGCTTGTCGAGCGGCAAGCCGCCGATCTCCTCGGGAAGCCCGACCGATCTGCCGGTCTCGTCGTGGATCCAGGCCATTGATGCCTCGTCGCACCCCATATCCGGGCCCGGGATGTATTCGGTCAGATTCTGCATCATGCGCGCAAAGACGCGGAACAAACGCTCCTTGCGCGGATCGTTCGGGTCTGCGATGATCCCGGCCTTGGCGCCACCGTGGGAGAGACCTGCGATGGAGTTCTTCAGGGTCATGGTGCGGGCCAGGCGGCAGACCTCTTGCGCCGTCACGGTCGGCGACATGCGCACTCCGCCGAGTGCGGGTCCCAGTGCGGTGTTGTCGATCACCACCACCGCGCGCAACCCTTCCTTGGCTGAGTAGAGTTGTACCACCTTGGCAGGTCCGAAATCGTCGTAGCTTATCTCTGCCATGGTTGCTCCCGCTTACCCTGATGTTGAGGCCGGAAAACGCCTCCCGATTAAAAGGCAGCTATAAATCTATCATGATCGCAGCAAGTCGCAACGGTTCGCGGCAGAACTTTCTGAAACTTTCCCGGGCAAAACCGCTGTTGTTTTCTCCGGGTAAGATGGTACAGTGGGGCAAATTAACTGACGGGGTACCACCAATGGCTCAACGTTCCATACCCTGCCCACGCTGCGGGCGGCTGATCGGCAATACTGAATCTTGCTGCACCTGGTGCGGTGCCGGGCGCCCCGGCGTCTGGGCCAAGATGGCAGCTTGGATGCAAGGCGGCAGGGATGGGGACTGGCAGATAAAAGCCATCATAACGGCCAATGTCGCCTTTTACCTGCTCTCCCTGCTGCTCAGCACGCACCGCGGGCTCAGCATGAATCCGCTGAACTTTTTGTCCCCGGACCAGGCCAGTCTGATGCTGCTCGGGGCGACCGGTACGGTGCCGGTGCTTGGCCTCGGCCGGTTCTGGACGCTCATCTCCGCCAGCTACCTGCACGGCGGCCTGCTGCACATTTTTTTCAATATGATGGCGCTGCGCCAGATTGGCCCCTGGGTGAGTTCGGAGTTCGGGCCGAAGCGGACCTTCATCATCTATACACTGAGTGGGGTAAGCGGTTTCCTGGTCTCCTGTCTTGCCGGCGTTCCCTTCACCATCGGTGCGTCTGCTTCCGTATGCGGCCTGATCGGAGCGCTCTTCTTCTTCGGCAAGAGCCGGGGAGGCAGCTACGGCGCCGCAGTCTCCCGCGAGGTGAGCGGCTGGCTGATCAGCCTGATCCTGTTCGGCCTCGTGATGCCGGGGATCAACAACTGGGGGCACGGCGGCGGGATCGTCGGCGGCATCGTGCTCGGCAAGCTCCTGGGTTACCGGGAGCGAGGTGCTGAGACTGCCGGCCACAGCCTGCTTGCGCTTCTCTGTATGCTGGCGACCGTGGTGATCCTCCTCTGGGCGGCCTTCGTGGCCCTCGCGGCCCGGCTCGGATGATATCAAAAGCAGGTTGAGGAGAAGCGGGATTTTGGCGCTTTGTGCCAGAGTTCCCGATGTCATCTGGATGATCGCAGGATCAAGCCGAACTGCCAAGGACGCACGATCGAGTAGATCCTCATCGCCCTCTTCTTGAGGGAGACCGTTTTCTCTTTCTGCCAGAACCCGTACTAACAGGAATGCCGCAGCTCAAGCCTGCTTCACCTTGGCTCTCACCGCTCAGAATCCCCTGCACAAAACAATTCACACTTGCCGGCCCTGTCGTGTGCCAATGCCAGTGGCAGCGATGGCTCCCCCCACGGTGCCGCATCTCCCTGTTTAGCCTTATCCATCCCTCTCCTTGCAAGTCGTTGCCAACTCGGATATTGAAGGTATAATTAGCGCATTGCAATATAGTCTAGCGCTAGGCTTGTTGAGTACGCGGGATGTAGCAGCCCAAAGGGCGCGTGGGACGACTCCATTGATCTTGGCGGCCGGAAGGCCATTACAACAGAAAGAGGAGGTTATCCATGAAGGGGAACGAGAGGGTCATCGAGCAGCTCAACATGCGCCTGGCCGAGGAGTTGACCGCGACTAACCAGTATATGGTCCATTCGGAGATGTGTGAAAACTGGGGCTACCAGAAGCTCTACTCGCTGATCCGGGCGCGTGCCATGACGGAGATGAAACATGCGGAAAAGCTCATCGAGCGCATACTCTTTCTCGAGGGGAGGCCGATAGTCAGCAAGCTCAACCCGCTTAACATCGGCGCCGAAGTTCCGAAGATGCACCAGTTTGACCACGCCGCCGAGGAAACCGCCATCCGCGGTTACAATGAGAGCATCCGGCTAGCGGTGGAACTGGGCGATAATGGTACCCGTGACCTGCTGCAGTCGATTCTGAATCAGGAAGAGGCCCACATAGATGAAATTGAGGCTCAACTGGACCAGATCTCCCAGATGGGTGTGCAGAACTACCTGGTGGACCAAGTCGGCTAAGGCCAGGCCTGTCGCCGTTCTTGGCTCCGGTCCGCGAGCCGCAATCATACATCAACGAGGCTTGCACAAAGAGCGCAAAGGAGTTCCCCCTTTGCGCTCTTTGTTTAGCTCCGTCCCCGTCCCGGTCACGGAGCCACCCGGTTAGGGCCACCAGCCGCCTGACAGTAAACCGGTTCGAGCTGTCCCAATGTTGCAGTGGAAAATCTCTTTCTGCACCTCGTTGCGCCTCCCTCATCCGCCCCTTCGGGGCACCTTCTCCAGGCTCTACCCGGCACTACACTGCTTCTCGAGTTCGGCCAGGCGTACCCTCAGGACCTTTTCCTTCTGCCAGCGCGCGGTCACGTCCCGCATGATCGCAGCGGTTCCGGCGATCTCTCCTGCGGCGTCCCTGATGATGATCATGGAGAACTCCGTGGAGATGCGCGTGCCGTCCTTGCGGATGGCCGGAGCCGCGAGCAGATCCTTGGCATATCTGGTGACCCCCGTCTCCATCACCTTGAAGTACCCTTCCCAGTGCCGGGCGCGCTGGTTCTCAGGGATGAAGATGTCCAGCGACTGGCCGATGGCCTCGTCCGCGCTGAAACCGAGCATCTGCTCGGCGCCGGAGTTCCAAAACCGTATGGTGCCGTCCCGGTCGGAATAGATGATAGCGTCATTGCTGGCCTGCACTGTCTGCCGGCACAGTTCCTCGTAGGGTATCTCGCTCATGAATGCCTCCCTTGCCTCATTTTGACATAGCATATCACGGCTCATACGGTTCGTCCTTGACCAAGGTCAAGATTAGCGTGCCGTGGAGGGAGCGGCTCACGTGTCCCCAGCACCGGAATCGTCACGGGTTTATCGTCAGGTCAGGAGAATTACCCCGACTGTGTCAGTTGCCCCTCTAGATGTACCGGGTCTGGATCATCGATCCCGTGGATTTGGAACAAGAGATAGAATGTCGGTTGTTGTTTAAGCCTTATTGCCAGATGACAGTGCATTGATTGGTAAGTAAATTCAAGGTAACAGTATTATAAGTAATGGATTCTCACATAACTATTTCTAAAGTACCCTTGGTTGATGCCGATAACCTCTACAAGACAGAAAAGCGTCGAGACCTAAGGGAGGCCTGATGTTTAAGAATAAGCTCATGCATAAAATCCTGGCGATAATCGGAATCACCCTCTTCATCGGCATAACCATCGTCGGGGTGTTGGCCCTCTGGCTTCAGTACCAGGCGAGCATGGACCTGCAGGTGAAGAACAGCCGCACCATGTCCGCCGTCATCCTTAACGAGATCGGCGAATTCATGATGAAGGACGATTCGAAGGCGGTTCTGAATCTTGTCAAGGTTGCCAAGGAACAGAAATTCGGCTTCGACCTCAAGGTCTACAATCCTGAGGGGAAGGATCCCTCATCCTCCGACGCCGCTGCGAATCCGGAGGTCCTGAAGGCCCTTGCCGCCGGCAAGACCCAGGAGACACGGCAGGTGGAGAACGGCATCCACACGCTGCGGTCTGTCGTGCCGCTGGTGAACGAGGAGCGCTGTAAAAAGTGTCATGACGCGGGCGAGAAGTACCGGGGGGCCATTTTGCTCACCTCGTCCCTGGAGGATGGCTACCAGGGCGCGCTCCGGATGATCTACCTCCTGGTCGCTGCCGGTCTCTGTTTCTTCGTAGTCATGATGGGGTGCATGTACCTCTTCTTCAAGAAGTCCATCGTCAAGGACCTCCTCTTTTTCTCGGCGAAGCTCAAGGACATCGCCCAAGGAGAGGGTGACCTCACCAAGGAGATTCCGGTTAACTCCGAGGACGAGATCGGCGAACTTGCCAAGCACATAAACCACCTGATCAAGAAGCTGCGGGAGACCATAACAGTACTCTATCAACTCGCGGAGAACGTCTCCATCTCGCTTTGCCAGGTTTCGAACCGGACCAAGGGCACGGTGCTATCTGCCGCCGAGCAAAAGGACCGCTCCTTGTCGGTAGCGGTGGCAGCCGAGGAAATGGCGGCCACGCTCAACGTCGTGGCGGGAAACACCCATCAGGCGGCGGGCTTGTCGGAGCAGGTCGACCGGGCGGCGAGCGAAGGCATGGCTGTTGTCGACGGCGCCTGCAGCAGCATCATGAAGATCAGGGAAAACGTCGTGCAGACCCTTGGTACCGTCGGAAGACTGGAGACCTCCTCCATCCAGATCGGGGACATCATAAACCTGATCGAGGATATCGCCGACCAGACCAAGCTCCTGGCGCTGAACGCGGCCATCGAGGCGGCCCGTGCCGGCGAGCACGGGCGCGGTTTCGCCGTGGTGGCCGACGAGGTGAAGATGCTTTCCGAGAAAACGGCCACCTCCACCAAGGAGATTGCCAAGATCATCACCAGCATACAGGTCGAGAGCCGGGAGGCCGCCCGGTCCATAGCCGAAGAGCAGGAGCGGGTCGAGGACGGCGTGGGGAAATCCTCCGCCGCGCGCGACTGCCTGGAGAGGATCCTGGGGCTGGCCAGCGAAACCGCCGATCTCATTAACCAGATCGCTTCGGCTACCGAGGAGCAGAGCGCCACGACGTGCGAGATTTCCGAGAAGATCCATCACGTTTCCGACTCCGCCCAGAGCGTGCATCAGGACATGCTGGAAAGTGACGCGGCGTTCGCCGTCCTTACCGAGGTTGCCGAGCAGATCTTCTCCACGGTCGGCAAGTTCAGCGTCGGCAACCGGCACGATGCCATGAAGGCGCTCGCCAGCGAGTTGAAGGACAAGGCCGTTGCCGCGATCCAGAAAGGGATCGCCGAGAACAGGATCTCGGCCGCCGATCTGGCCGACCGCAATTACCGCCCCATCCCGAATACATCGCCCCAGAAGTACGGCACCGCCTTCGACAAGTACTTCGACCAGGTCGTAGTGCCCATCCAGGAGGAGATCATCTCCCGGCAGGGCTCGGTGTTCTTTGCCATCTGCGTCGACGATCACGGCTACGTCGCAAGCCATAACCTGCGCTACTCGAAGCCTCTGACCGGCGACCACGAGAGCGACAAGGTGAACAACAGGACGAAGCGGATATTCGATGACAAGACGGGGCTCAAGGCGGCGCAAAACACCGAAGCCTTCCTGCTGCAGACGTACATGAGGGATACCGGCGAGATCATGAACGATCTCTCCACGCCGATATATTTCAACAACAGGCACTGGGGCGCGGTCCGGATCGGGTACAAGGCGGAGTAGGGAGGGCACCCACCTTTGGATCAGATTGACCGGGTGGAGGCTTTCTGATATACATGGCGCATTAGACAAATTCCATTTGTTTCGAACCGGGGAGTACTATGGAGTGGCGCGTTGTGAAAAACAGGTTGGTCGGCGGCCTTGTCGGCCTGATCGCAGTGATCGTTCTGCTGGCGGCGGCATACACCTACGGTGCCCTGCACTGGGTCTACTCGTCTGGTGAGCGGGTCGGCTATGTCCAGAAAATCTCGAAAAAAGGTTGGCTCTGTAAGACCTGGGAGGGTGAGCTTACCATGTCGCCTGTCCCTGGCGCCATTCCGGAAAAGTTTTTTTTCACGGTGCGCGACGAGGCCGTGGCGCAGCAGATGAACCAGGGGCTGGGCAGAAGAGTAACGCTTAGCTATGAGCAGCACAAAGGTGTGCCGAGCGTCTGTTTCGGAGAATCCGAGTTTTACATCGTCAAGGCGAAATTCCTTGAGTGATGTCGCGGGAGCGCGGCGCTGCCGGCACCGGTCGCTTCCGTTGCTTGTGCCGTCTGGTGATGGCAAAAAATGATATCTGAACCCTTGGGGGGAAGCCGTGACGGCTTCCCCCTCGTCGTTTGTCGGGCAAAGCGTGGCGGGTGAGGTGCGCGTTGCGCTGCTCCGCGTGGGGCCGGCAGAGACCGGGCGTGATACGGCACCTTTTCTTTTGAGAAACGTCGTGATGTTTATGGGAGTCCAGGTGTCCTGGCCTCTTTGCTGATTCCGGCCGTAGTTAAAATATAGGTTTCTCAGGGGAAACGACTTTTTACTCTTGACGGAGATGCGCGTTTCAGATTAGATTGCGTACTGTATACGTCAGGTGCGGCTTGCTCTGCCTGGAGCGGGGGGCATCGCCCGCGTTTGATCCGGCTGAAAACGGTAACGGTCGTGATGCGGGAAAAGGGGCGGTTTTTAGCCTTGACTATGTAGACGCTGTTCAGTAGAATCCGGTTTTAATTTGGGCTAACACCCTATTTCTGGCCGAGTTTCCGGCCACTGCTGTCGGATAGGTAACTGTTCGAATCAAGTTGTTATGGTAGTTTAGCTGGTCTTTTGTGTAGACACTAAAACAAAACAGGAGGAAAAGATGTCCGATTACGGCACACTGCAAGACCGCGTGAAATGCAAATCCCTTATGAGCAAGGTTATGACACCCGAGCAGACCATTCCGTTCTTCAAGAACGGTATGAACCTCGGCTGGTCCGGCTTCACCCCTGCCGGCTATCCGAAGGTCGTGCCGATCGCACTGGCTGAACACGTCGAGAAGAACAACCTGCAGGGCAAGCTGAAGTTCAACCTCTTCATCGGCGCTTCCGTCGGTGCCGAGACCGAGGACCGCTGGGCCGTCAACGACATGATCGACCGCCGCTGGCCGTACCAGACCGGCAAGAACATCGCCGCCGGCATCAACCAGGGCCGCATCCGCATGGGCGACAAGCACCTTTCCCTGTTCGCCCAGGATCTGGGCTACGGGTTCTACACCAAGGATTCCGAGAGCGGCCGTCTCGACCTCGCCATCATCGAAGTCTCCGCCATCAAGGAAGACGGCAGCCTGGTCCCGACCTCATCCTGCGGCGTCATCCCTGAAATACTGATGATCTGCGACAGGATCATCATCGAGGTCAACACCGGCCAGCCCTCCTTCGAAGGGATCCACGACCTGCTGACCCCGGCGATCCCGCCTAACCGTCAGCCGTTCAACATCGTCACGGCCGGTTCCCGGATCGGTTCCACCTCGATCCCCTGCGACCCGAACAAGATCATCGCCGTCGTCGAGTCCAAACTCCGCGACCAGGGTCGCGCCTTTGCCGAGCAGGACGACACCTCCGAGGCGATCGCGAACCACGTCATCGAGTTCTTCACGCAGGAAGTCAAGGCTGGCCGTCTCCCCAAGAACCTGCTGCCGCTCCAGTCGGGCGTAGGTTCCATCGCCAACGCCGTCATCGGCGGCCTGGCCAAGGGGCCCTTCTCCAATCTGACCGTCTACACCGAAGTGCTGCAGGACACCATGCTCGACCTGTTCGACTCGGGCAAGCTGGACCACGCTTCGTCCTGCTCGCTCTCCCTTTCGGCGTCGCCCGGCTTCCCGCGCTTCTTCGAGAACATGGACAAGTACTTCGACAAGATCACCCTGCGTCCGCTCTCCATCTCCAACGCACCGGAGCCGATCCGCCGTCTGGGGTGCATCGCGATGAACACCCCGGTCGAGATCGACATATATGCGCACGCCAACTCCACCCTGGTCGGCGGTACCCGCATGATCAACGGCCTGGGCGGCTCCGGCGACTTCCTGCGTAACGGCTACCTGAAGATGATGCACACCCCGTCGTCACGTCCGAGCAAGACCGACCCGACCGGCATCTCATGTGTCGTGCCGCACTGCTCGCACATCGACCACACCGAGCACGACCTCGACTGCGTCATCACCGAGCAGGGTCTGGCCGACCTGCGCGGGGTGGCGCCGAAGGAGCGCGCCAGGTTGATCATCGCGAAGTGCGCACACCCGGATTACAGGGAGCAGCTGACCGAGTACCTGAATATCGCGGAAAAAGACTGCCTGGCCAGGAAAGTCGGCCACGAGCCGCAGATGTGGGACCGCGCCTTCAAGATGCATCTCAACCTTGAGCGTAACGGCACCATGAAGCTCAAGAACTGGAACGTCAAGGTCGACCTCTGCGAAGACTAGACTAAAGCCCGCTGCACATGAAAAGAGGCCCCGCCGGAAACGACGGGGCCTCTTTTTGCGTTCGCTTGTAACTATTCGACCATCTCAAGGTGTTGTAATTATTCAGATCAACAAACGGATACCGTAGGGTGGGCTGTGCCCGCCGATCACTTGCAGGATATCCACAAGCAAAGAGTATCTCTACAATACCGGTTCAGTACCAACCAACTTAGAACTTAGAACTTAGAACTTAGAACTTAGAACGTAGAACGTAGAACGTAGAACAGATTTCAAGCCAGTAGTTCCCGGACCATCCTGAGCAGGGTCTGCGGTGAAGACGGCTTGGCGAGGAAATTGTCCTTTTCAAAGAGAACCCCCTTCTTAATGACGTCGTCGGGGGTATAGCCGCTGGTAAAGAGCACCTTGGTCCCGGGCCGGATTTTGGCGATCTCGGCGAAGGCCTCCTTGCCGTTCATCTTTGGCATGACGACATCCATGATGATCAGCCTCACCGCGTCCTGGTGTTTGAGGAACTTTTCCACCGCGTCCTGTCCATCGACCGCCTCGATGACCCGATAGCCATGATCTTCCAGAACCTGCCTGGTGAGCTTTCTCACCTCCGGGGAATCTTCCACGACGAGCACGGTCCCGCTACCACGATGGGAGATCTGCCGGGCCTGGGCTAGAGGCTCTGGCATGGCATCTTCTTGCAGCAGAGGTAAATAGACCGTGAAGGTGGTCCCCTTGCCCGGATGGCTGTCGACGTCGATGTAACCGCCATGCTGCTTGACAATCCCGTAGACTATGGCGAGGCCGAGCCCCGTTCCTTTTCCCACCTCCTTTGTGGTAAAGAAAGGCTCGAAGATATGCGCCTTGATTGCCTCATCCATCCCCATGCCTGTGTCACTGACGGCAAGTCTGGCGTAGCGCCCAACTGCACCGAAGCCGCGAGCTTCGATAAAATCCGCAGTCAATTGCACCGAACTCGTCTCGATGGTCAGTACCCCGGCGCGGACCATGGCGTCGCGGGCGTTGGTTGCCAGATTTATGATGATCTGGTCTATCTGGCCGGCATCGGCAACGACAGGCAACGGCTGGTCGCTAGGTGCGATGACCAGCTCGATTTCCTCGGAGATGAGCCTTCTCAATAGCTTTTCTATCTTTTCGACGATGCGGTTCAAGTCGAAGGTCGCAGGATTTGTGGCCTGTTTCTTCCTGCTGAAGGCAAGCAGTCCCTGGGTCAGGAGGGCGGCACGTTCCGAGGCGACCAGGACTTCGTTCAGGTACTGTACCGACCGATTTTCCTTCTCCATGTTCATCTGTGCCAGCGTGGCGAAGCCGATGATCGCGGTAAGGAGGTTGTTGAAATCGTGGGCGATGCCGCCTGCCAGTTGTCCGACAGCCTCCATTTTCTGCGACTGACGCATCTGCTCGGCCCTCAGCCTTTCACGTTCAATGTACATGGCATTGCGAAGACTCATCCCGATTACCGGCGCAATTCCCATCAGCAGACTCATATCGCTTTGCACCAGCGCTTTCTTGGTCTTGATATTGTCGACTGCCAGGACCCCGAGCGACTCGCCCTCGCAAACTATGGGGCAGCAGATGAAAGATTGTGCCCCGATTTTTTCGGCGAACTGCAGGCTCTGGAAGGAGTGAAGCCTGGATACATCGGTAAAATCGTTGATCAGGATGGGTTTGTGCTCGCGAAAACAGACCACGAAGACCCCGGTGGACTCGGGATTGGCGAGATTGAAGGAGGTCTCCTTGAGGACCGACAACTGCTCTTCGGAATAGCCGAAACCGGTGCGGAATGCGAGCCTGGCCTGGTCCGGGTCCGCCAGCAGGATCAAGCCCCGGTCGTAGCTGAGCCGGTTCTCCAGGGCCTTTATCACGTTTTCCAGGACCTCGTCGATGCCCGCTTGCTTGCTGATCGCCTGCCCCACTTCGTTCACCATGAGGGCGTTGTTGTAATTCACCCCGGCCTGATCGAGAAGCTCATCGGTGGTTTCCTTGAGACTGGAGAGCGCGGCATACAGCTCTCTTTTCTCCAGGAGATTCTCCAGGAAGGAGCATGCCAGCAGAAGGATCGTCGATAACGGCAATAGACCGCTGAGTACCTGCCATGGATACCAGGGGGCGACTGCGGCGCAGAGAATCAGGAGGGCGAGGGCCAGGTAGCTTCTGACCGTCCTGATCCGGATAGGGAGGGTCATCTTCCAGGAGACCAGATACCTGCAGGCCTTGGCTCCTGTGAACATGCACTCCGGATGTTCTATGACGGGGTTGCCGCAGTTGAAGGTCGTTAGCATCGCCTCGAAAAAACCGAGCCTGTTCTCACACTGGTACGGGCTTTCCTGGACCCCGTCGGCGGGAGTGACGGTGATTTCCACCTTGTTGGCGGAAATCTTTCTCGCTTCGTAGGCTGATGACTTGGTGAGGCTGGAAGTCGGTTTTTTGATGGCGATGAACGCATTGCCGGGCCCGATCAGCCCGAGCAGATACTTTCTCATGAACCCGAGCGATTTCACCGACGCCCCGAACTGGCCGGCTTCCCTGGCGATGCGCGGGTTGCCCGTTGCCTGCACCAGTCGTTCGAAAAAAAGATCGACCTGCCCCTGGGTGAACCAGTGCCCTTCATCGCTCACCGCATACGGCTCTATGCCTGCCTCGTGCAGCACCCGGTTCAGGTCGACGTGGGGGTACTTCCATTCGACAAGTTTGACGAACGTGTTGATGATCTTGCTGTTGTAGAGCGGTCTGTCGGTCATCAGCGCTATGGTTCCCGGGCTTGGAATCAGTGCAGGAAAGGGAGGCGAACCTTGAGCGTTCGGTCTGCCTGCTCCGGTAAATCGTGGGTGAGAACCGGGTGATCTCTTGGCCTCAGTGCCAAGATACAACTTTGGTCCCAGGAGAACAAGCAGATACGAGCTAACGTGTCAAGATGGCTAGGTTCTAACCCGAACTGGCCGCGGCGATCCGGCGCGGGAGGCCTTTTCAGCCGCGCGCCTTCGGGTGCGCCTTGTCGTAGACCTCCATCAGGCGGTCGATGCTGACGTGGGTGTACTTCTGGGTGGTTGAGAGCGATGCGTGTCCCAGCAACTCCTGGATGGCACGCAGGTCGGCGCCCCCCTCCAGCAGGTGGGTCGCGAAGGTGTGGCGCAGGGTGTGCGGGGAAACCTTGCGCATGGAGGCGATCAGGAGCATGTGGGCGTCCACGATCCTGCCGACGCTGCGGCGGGTTAGCCTTCCCCCCCGCGCGTTCAGGATCAGCGGACTGCCGGCTTCCGGATTGCCCCGCTCCTCGAGGTAGGCGGAGAGCGCAGTCCTGGCGCAGGCTCCCACCGGAACGATGCGCTCCTTCCCCCCCTTGCCCAGCACGCGGGCCAGCCCGCCGGGAAGATCGAGATCGCCGACGTTCATCCCGGTCAGCTCGCTCACCCTGATGCCGCAGGAGTAGAGGGTCTCCAGCACTGCCCGGTCCCGAAGCGGCAGCCCTCCGGCATCTGAGGGGGCCGTGACCAGGGCGGTCACCTGGTCGATGTCCAGGTGGAAGGGGATCCGCTTCGCCTTCTTCGGCGCGCCGACCAGTTCCGCCGGGTTCGTGTCGAGCCTTCCCTCGCGCAGCAGGTAGCGAAACAGGGCGCGCACTGCCGAGAGCTTCCTGCCGATGGAACTCTTGGCGAGCCCCTTGTGCAGTTGCGCCAGGTAGCGCCTGATCACAAGGTGGTCCACCCCCTCAGGCGCACCGCCCCCCTGGCCGGCGAGAAACGCGGCGAACTGCTCCAGATCGCTGCGGTAGGCGGAAATGGTATGCGCCGAGGCGTTGCGCTCGGTATCCAGATATCTGCAGAATTGCTCAATGCCCTCTTTCATGCTATGAATTTAACCACAAGCGGGGCACGGTGTACACAGTTTTACTCGGGGGGCGTATGTATCGGGTCGGGGTGGAAAGGGTGGAGGGTTACGACAGGGGGCTCGTCGAGGCGGGGCTGGTCCGCCTCCTGGAGCCGCTGGGCGGCATGGGGCGCTTCGTGAAGCCTGGCGAGCGGGTGCTGATCAAGCCGAACCTGCTCTCGGCGCACCCCCCCGAGGCCGCGGTCACCACCCATCCCGAGCTTCTGCGCGGCGTGATCGAGCTGGTGCAGGGAGCGGGGGGCGTGGCGCTGGTGGGGGACTCTCCGGGGTTCGGGAGCGCCCGGCGCGTCGCCGAGCGCTCCGGGATGCTCCGGGTGATCGAGGACACCGGAGCGCAGCTGGTTCCCTTCACCGAAGCGGTCCCCGTTGCCGGTTCAGGAACCTTCCGCCACTTCGAGCTGGCGCGCCCCTACCTGGAAGCGGACCGGCTCATCAACCTCCCTAAACTTAAGACCCACGAGATGATGACCATGACCTGCTGCGTGAAGAACCTGTTCGGCGCTGTGGTCGGGACGCAGAAGGCGGCCTGGCATCTCAAGGCGGGGGCGGACAAGGAGCTCTTCGCGGAGATGCTGCTGGAGGTTTACCGGCTGCGGGAGCCGGACCTGAACATCGTCGACGCTATCGTCGCCATGGAGGGAAACGGTCCGGGAAGCGGCGACCCGTGCCAGGTGGGGCTGCTGCTCGCGGGGGACAACGCGGTCGCCGTCGACCTGATCGCCGCCGAGATTGCCGGCATCCCGAAAAAGCTCCTCTATCTGGAGCGCGCGGCGCGCCGGCTCGCCCTCCCCGGGTCCGGCAGGGAGACGATCGAGACCTGCGGACTCCCTCTTGACCAGGCGCTCTGCCGGCCGTTCAAGCTCCCCCACCTCTCCGACGTCCAGTTCGGCCTGCCGGGGTTCCTGAAGAACCGCCTCCGCAACCAGTTCACCTCGCGGCCGGAGGTGGTGACGGAGAAGTGCGAGCTCTGCGGCGTCTGCGTCCGGGCCTGCCCGCCGGAGGCGATACGGGTCGCAGGGGGGAGTCTGCGTTTCGATTACCAGCGCTGTATCCGCTGCTTTTGCTGCCGCGAGCTCTGCCCGCATGCGGCGCTCAGGCTGAGAGACGGGGCGCTCCTGGCACTGATCAAAAAGGTAAATTGACCGGCTTTATTTCCGATGTTGACAACGGCGGGGCGGAGTATTAATATTCTAGCATCCTCCGGGAAGCACACAGCGAGGGACTCAAATCTACAGCGAAAAGGAGATCGACTGAGAATGTGGACAAATTTCTATATGATTCGCCCGGTAACCCGCTGCAAAGAGGGTTGCCCTAGCTAGCCCGCCGGATCAACGCGGCGGGCGTTCCCCAGAGGCCCCCTGTTAACAAGTACAGGGGGCTTTTTCATGCCCTTATTTTTCTGAGGCCCTCTGTTTAACTGCAGCGGGCCTTTTTATTTTCGTTGGCAGTTCAGAACGTGGGGACGACCCGGCGGAAACGGCCGCGGACTCCGTCCCCAACGGTTTTGCCGGGTGACCGGCGCCTCTCCCGCAGCTTTACATACCCCGCTTGCCGCAGGCGACGGCTTGCTCCTGCCCTGTCTCAGGCAGACGCCTGCCGACCGTTTCTACCCTGGCGCATGCCATCCATCGCCAATAAAACACCCTTTGAATTGACAACCCCCCCGAATTCCGCTATTCTGCAGCTCCCGTGCCCTGGGTGCGGAGACAACCGGAAGGTACCCATGACCAAGGCCTTTATACTCCTTCTGGCGCTCCTTGGCGCCTGCCCCGCATTCGCCGCGCAGGCACCGGAAGCTTTCGGAGCCGGACCCGGCTACCCCGAAGCTGCGCGGCAGGGAGCCGAGGGACGCATCCTGCTGGCCTCCGCCTCGGCCGAGGCGGGACTCAACAAGGCGCTGGAGCTCTCCTCCTCCGACCCGCTTCCGGACGCCGAAGAACTGGGAGCGGCGGCAGAGGCGTTCGACCTGAAGCTGCCGGAAGAGGACCTGCCGGATTCCGATATCCCGCTCACCTTCAACAGCAAGGTGGCGTACTTCACCAGGTACTTCCAGGACTCCGCCCGCGGCTCCTTCGCGAAGTGGCTCTCCCGGAGCGAGCGCTACATACCGATGATGAGGGAGGTGCTCAGGAAGGAGGGACTCCCCGAAGACCTGGTCTACCTGGCGATGATCGAAAGCGGCTTCTCGCCGCACGCCTTCTCGGTGGCGAGCGCGGTGGGCCCCTGGCAGTTCATGTCCGCAACCGGGAAACGCTACGCACTGCGCATCGACCCATGGATCGACGAGAGGCGGGATCCCCTGAAGTCGACGGTCGCGGCGGCGCTCTACCTCAAAGAGCTGTACGCGCTGTTCAACAACGACTGGTACCTCGCCGCGGCAGGATACAACGCCGGCGAGAACAAGATCCTGCGCGCCATCAACATGTACAACAGCCGCGACTTCTGGGAGCTCTCCAAGGGGGAGTACCTGAAGCGGGAAACCAAGGACTACGTCCCGAAACTTCTGGCTGCGGCGATCATCGCGAAGGAACCGGCCAAGTACGGCTTCGCCGACGTGGCGTATCTGCCGCCCATCGAGTTCGACATCGTCAAGATTCCGACCCGAACCGACCTGGAACTGGTGGCGAAGGCGTGCGGCGTCACGACCCAGATCATCCGCGAGCTGAACCCGGAGCTGCGCCGCTCCTGCACCCCCCCTGACTACCCGGGGTACGGGTTGAAGATCCCCAAGGGGAAAAGTGAGCTGTTCACCGCGGAGTACGCCAAGGTCTCCGAGGGGGAGCGCTACAAGGAGGGCGTCAGAAACGCCCATTACCGTGCCAAGCGCAAGGATACCCTCGCCTCGATAGCCAGGCGCTTCAAGACCACCCCCGAGACCATCGCCGACCTGAATAACCTGGGGCGCAAGGCGCGCGGCCACCTGCGCGGCCGACTGCTGACGGTGCCGGTGCAGGTCGCCTCCGCCGCTGCCGAGCCCGCCCCCGCAGCCGCTGCCGCTGCCGCTGCCGCTGCCGAAAGGCCCGCCCGGGTCCGGCCCAAGGCCGAGGCGTTCAGCCGGTATTACACGGTGAAAAAGGGGGACACCCTGGGCGCCCTCGCCAGGCGTTTCAACGTCACCACCCGGATACTCTCGGCCTGGAACAACCTGAAGCTCAAGGTGGCCCTCAAGCCCGGCAAGCGGATCATCGTCGCCAAGTACCAGGAGAAGAAGGGCGCCCTGGTCAAGGAGTCCGGGTAGGGAAGAGGGAGAACGCCAGAAGGAAGCTTACTATCAACTACCTGACATCATCACGAAAGGATAACCATCGATGTACAACCTGATCATCTCGGCAGCCGCTGCAATCGTCGCTTTTTTCCTGGTCACCCTGACCGCAGGGTTTCATTACTGGTGGGCCGGCCTCCTGCTGGCTCTGCTCATTTTCATGGGAAGCTTCGTCCTCATCTCCCGCGCCGTTACCAAGAAGCTCGAAGCCATCATGGAGCCCGCCATGAAGGACATCCAGGCCCAGCGCTTCGAGAAGGGTATCCGGGACCTGAAGAGCGCGCTCAAGTACGCCAAGTGGCAGATTTACGTGGAAAGCCAGATCAACTCCGCCATCGGCATGGTCTACTTCGTCAGGAGGGAGTTCGCCACGGCGTTTCCCTACCTCGAGAAGGGGTTCTTCAAGAACTGGGTCACCATGGGGATGCTCGCCGTCACCTACATGAAGAGGAACAAGCGCGACCTGATGCGGGAGACCTTCGACAAGGCCGTCCTCGCCTCCCCCAAGGAGTCGCTGCTTTGGAGCCTGTACGGCTACTGCCTGAACGAGTGCGGAGATCGCGTGAAGGCGTGCGAGGTGCTGGCCAAGGGGCTTGCCAAACTGCCGGGCGACGAGAACCTGAAGCAGAACCTGGAACTTTTGCGCGAAGGGAAAAAAATGAAGATGAAGGGGTACGGCGAGATGTGGCTGCAGTTCCATCTGGAGAGCCTCGCCACCATCCAGAAGCAGCAGATTGCCGCTATGGGCGGAAGGCGCCGGATTATAAGAAAATAGCTTGTCAAATGCCGATAAAAATGCCATATTGAGCTGTTTTTGAAGACGGGCGCCATGCTCGTCTTTTTATTTTAGCAGCAAGAGGACAAAGGAGCTGTTCAGTCATGCAGGAAAAGATCAGAAACATAGCCATAATAGCCCACGTTGACCACGGCAAGACGACACTGGTCGATGCTCTTCTGAAGCAATCCGGGGTGTTCCGGGAAAACGAAGCGATCACCGAGCGGGTCATGGATTCAAACGACCTCGAGAAAGAGCGCGGCATCACCATCCTCTCCAAGAACCTGAGCATCCACCACGGCGGGTTCAAGATCAACATCGTCGACACCCCGGGTCATGCCGACTTCGGCGGCGAG
>Ga0209125_1001527_pt1 | contig 21148 bp, 14 predicted proteins | sample BarGraIncub1131A_FD_184503 | JGI IMG/M metagenome (GOLD analysis project Ga0209125, IMG submission 184503) | Arctic peat soil microbial communities from Barrow, Alaska - Barrow Graham LP Incubations 11-31A (SPAdes) (version 2) | ecosystem: Environmental > Terrestrial > Soil > Wetlands > Peat...
GAAGCCATGGCAGGCCATTGCAACACCATCGATCTCGACATTCTGCCGGGGAACGGTGTGCGCGTCTCCGACAATGGTCGCGGCATTCCTATCGACATTCACCCCAAGCTCAACAAGGGCACTCTCGAAGTGGTGCTCACCGTGTTGCACGCTGGTGGTAAATTCGATTCCGATTCCTATGCGGTTTCCGCAGGTCTCCATGGCGTAGGTCTTTCCTGCGTTAACGCACTTTCCAAAAAGCTCATTGTGCAGGTCAAGCAGTTCGGTCGCCATGTCGAGCAGGAATTTGCCTTTGGCGCACCCCTCGCAGACCAGAAAGACATTGGCGTAGCAGCTGCCGGTGAACAGGGAACCACTGTCGAGTTCTATCCAGATGCGACGATCTTCACCGAGCTCGAATACCATTACGAGACTCTCGCTTCCCGTTGCCGCGAACTGGCGTTCCTGAACAAGGGACTGACCATCAACATCCGCGACCTGCGCGCAGAAGGCGAAGGCCGTCACGACGAATTCTGTTACCCTGGTGGAATCGCCACCTTCGTAACCTACGTGGACCAGAACCGTAAGCCATTGTTTCCTGAGCCTATCCATTTGGTGTGCGATGCGGGCAAGTACCCTCTTGAAGTCGCCATTCAGTACAATGATTCGTACCAAGAGAATTTCTACAGCTTCGTAAACAACGTGAACACCTATGACGGTGGAACTCATGTCACCGGTTTTAAAGCCGCGCTGACCCGCGTAGTCACCAAGTTCGCTGCCGAAGCTCTGTCCAAGAACAAGAAAGACATCGTGATCTCTGGTGACGACATCCGCGAAGGACTCACCGCGGTAATCGCCATCCGAATTTCGCAACCTCAGTTCGAAGGCCAGACCAAGCGCAAGCTCGGTAACTCCGAAGCCAAGGGCCTGGTCGAAACCATCGTAGGCGAGAAGCTCGAAGAATATTTCCACGAGCATCCAGCGGTCGTCAAGCCGATTATCGACAAGGTTTTCAACGCTGCCGTAGCCCGCGAAGCTGCTCATCGCGCCCGTAATCTTGCGCGTCGTAAATCCGTGCTCGAAGGCGGTGGACTTCCAGGTAAACTCGCGGACTGTTCTAGCCGTAAACCAGAAGACTGTGAGCTGTTCCTAGTGGAAGGTGAGTCTGCAGGTGGTTCTGCCAAACAGGGCCGCAACCGTGAATTCCAGGCGATTCTTCCCCTGCGCGGAAAGATTCTCAACGTCGAAAAAGCACGTCTCGACAAGATCATGGATTCCGAAGAAATCAATATCATGGTTTCGGCCATCGGTACGGGTATCGCCACCGAATTCAAGATGGAAAAACTCCGCTATCACAAGATCATCATCATGACCGATGCGGACGTTGACGGTTCCCATATCATGACGCTCCTCTTGACCTTCTTTTTCCGCCAGATGCGCCAGTTGGTCGATGCAGGAAACATCTTCATCGCCCAGCCACCTCTCTACCGCGTCAAGATCGGAAAAGAAGAACGATACCTGTTTAGCGATGAAGAGAAAGAGTCCGTTCTAGGTGCCCTTGAAGACCGCAAGAACATTTACTTGCAGCGCTATAAGGGTCTTGGTGAAATGAACCCTGAGCAGCTTTCTGAAACCACCATGGTTCCGGCCAAGCGCGTGCTCAAGCAAGTGCGCATCGAAGATGCTGTGCTCGCGGACCAGACCTTCACAATGCTCATGGGTGAAGAGGTCGAACCACGTCGACGCTTCATCGAAGCGAATGCTCACAAAGTAATGAACAGCCTCGACTTGTAATCATTGCCCGCAGGGTGCCTCACGGTGCCTTGCGGGATTTTTGGATCAATCATGCTACGCATACTTTTAATCTTGCTTCTTTCTGTTTCCCTACTGTGGTCCAAGAGTTACCATCTTGCCCAGGAACCCGATTTCGAGCGTTTGCTCCCCCCGCCTCCCGCCCTTGAATCGAAGCAGGGCCAAGCGGAACTCACCGAATTGCATTTAAAACAGTCGACCCGTACGCCCCAACAAATAGCCTTCGCCAAGCTCGACGATGAAACGTCGGTTTTTCGTTTCGCAGATGTTCTGGGAACCTCTTTTCGCGCCGAGACACTCCCCGAAACCGCAAAGTTATTCGACAGAGTGAAGAGCACCGGCAAACATCTGATCAAGCCTGTCAAAAAAGAGTTCGCGCGGCTACGCCCCTTTGAAGTCGACTCTTCTTTGCATCCGATTTTTCCAAAAGACCCCGGGGGCGCATCATACCCAAGCAAACATGCCTTGACGGGTTACCTATTTGGAATACTGCTTGCCCAAATGGTTCCAGAACAAAGCGTAGCCTTGCTGGAACGCGCTCGCATCTACGCCAACAACCGCATCATCGCAGGCGTGCACTATCCAAGCGACGTCGAAGCGGGCCGTATATGCGCCCAGGCCCTTGTTCAAAGCCTTCTTGCCGACCCGGGCTTCCAGAAGGATTTTGCACAAGCAAAACAGGAATTGCGCACCGCTCTAGCCCTTGGTCAAACGCAATAAATGCGTAATGACATCAATAATACACCATAGCAGAATGATCCTCGCCCAAGGGCGGGGATGAATGTAAATAACAGCATTGTTTGGCGCAAAACATCGAAACTTACGGCGCTTGCACAGGCCTTGCCTCAATAGTTTACCGATCCTATCTTTTTTTACATATTTAAGGCTTGAATTTGCCTTTTCTTACCGCGACCGAGGGGTTTCCATGAAGCGTTTGTTAATCCAATTTGCAGCCACTGCACTTCTTGTTTTCCCAGCTACCGCAGCGGCACTTTGCGCGCTTTCCCTTGACCCTGTGACGGGTGCGTATTTGGTAGGCGACTATACGGCACTAAAACTTGTCGGTGTCGGGGATTGCTCACTCGGGGGAGCGTATCAATTGAGCGCTGACATCGACGCGATTGCATCCAACACAGAAAATGACGATGGAGCGGGTACTTACATGGGCTTTTTGCCAATTGGTACCTATACGGGCTTTTACGGCCCAGCTGCAGAAATCTTCATCGGAACCTTCAATGGTGGCAACCACGTCATTGCGAATTTGACCATTCGCCGCGATTTCTCCGTAGGCTTATTTGCACAAATTGGCTACGGAGCTGTTATCAAGGATCTCCAGCTCAAGTCCATCCACTACGAAGCAACGGGCGAATATGCAGGGGGACTTACGGGCTACAATTTGAGCGCCGGCATTTCCAATATTACTGTTGATGGCACAATCACTTCGGGAGCAAACACCACCTCTGGTGGAGTCGTCGGATTTAATTCTTCCTACGGCGTGATTTCCGCGAGCAAAAGTTCAATGACCATGACGGGATCAGATACCTTGGGCTATGTCGGTGGCATCATCGGAATCAATCAAGGCAGTCTGAGCAAATGCGTCAATTCAGGAACCGTACACGGCAGCGGCAAACATTCGTATATCGGCGGCTTGGCAGGAATTAATAACGGCAATGTGACAATAAGCAACAACAGTGGTCTGGTCATCGGCAGCGATTCTTCCAATATCGGCGGCTTGGTCGGGCTCAATGGTTCGAATGGAAAAATACAACTCAGTTATAACACAGGAGCGGTATCCGGAGCATTGGATTCCTGGGTCGGAGGGCTCGTTGGTCAAGCATTGAGCACCGGCTCCATGAAAAAAGCATACAACACTGGAACAGTAACTGGAGCCCACAGCAGCTATGTCGGCGGCCTGATTGCAATCAACCACGGCACCCTTATGAACAGCTATAACACAGGCGCAGTAAGCGATCCTGGTACATCGAATGTCGCGGGTCTTGTCGGAATCAACAGCGGCGCAATCGATACCTGCTACAATTCCGGTTCAGTGACCAGTACCGCTGCGGGTTCGGTGGCCATGGGCCTAGTAGCAGATGCGAGCACAGGGACACTCCAAGCATCCTTCTGGGACACTGAAGCCTCTGGAGTGGGTACAGATGCAATGGCATCCAGTGTGGGGCTGACAACAGCTCAAATGATGCAAAGCGCAAGTTTTCCGACATGGAACTTTTCTAGTACCTGGATTATGTACGATACTCAAACACGCCCGCTGTTGCGCGATTTATTTGCTGTGATCGCAGTAACCGGCAAGACCATCGCGAAGCAATACGATGGCACCGCTTTTAGCTTTTCAACCAATGCGGACAGCGTTGTGTATGATTATGCAGGTTGTGATCCCGCAGGCATCCAAGGCGCCATGTCGCTCACAGGAACTGCGCTCGGGGCGTTGCATGTTGGTTCATACACGTATATCCCTAGCGGGCTTAGCTATGTCAATGCATCGCCTTCGCAGTTTGGATGCATTATCCAGTATGCACCAGGTTCACTAACCATCGACCCGCGCAAACTCGACATTACAGGCATCGTTGCAACCCCAAGGGAGTATGACGGAACAAGCAACGTGGCTTTCACCGGGACTGTGGCAAATACAGTAGGCAACGAAGACGTCAAGCTTTTGCAAGGGCATTTTGGCACAACCAAAGTAGGCAACGGAAGACCAGTGTATGCCACAGATGCCGATCTGAGCGGAACCGATGCAGCCAATTATACTATTCCCAGTGCCTTGAATATTAAGTCCAACATTACTTATAAACTACTTACCGTTAGCGACGCTGTTGCACAAAGTAAACCCTATGACGGCACCCTTTCTGCGACCATAACGGACGCAAGTCTTGCAGGCAAAGTCGCGGGCGAAGTTGTCGACCTCATTAGGGGCACTTTTGCGAGCAAGCAGGTGGGCACGGGCTTAACGGTGACCGCAACCTCCGCAAATTTATCGGGAACAGATGCCGTGAACTACGCGCTCGCAAACTCACTCACATTCACAGCAAACATTACCCCTGCAAAACTCACCATCACAGCAGCCAATTACACGACCACAGTAAGCGGCAACATCGAGTACAATTACATCTTCAACGGACTGGTGGCACGCGAGACTATTACCGTGTTGCCAGGCCTCGACCTATTGAGCAATGAAGGCGATGTGCCCGGCGAATATCCACTAACCCCTTGCTGCGCCACGAATCTGAACTACGACATTACCTACGTTCCTGGCATCCTCACCCTTACAGAGGAACTCGCCATTGCGCGGACATTCGGTACTTCTAATGCTTGGATAACACCCGTGCAGAATGGTTTGTGGATCTCCGGAATTCGCGGCACTGTCGAGGTCATGACCCTGCGCGGCGCCCTTGCAGCCACCATCCAAGCCCAGAGCGATGGCATCTACCCACTGAACCTTTCCAGTGGCGTCTACGCGCTCAGAAGCAGTCAGTTCCGGGGCAATATCACGATCCGGTAACAAGTATACCCTCGTTCAAATCTCATTTCACCAGATCACCCTTCTGGTTAAACAGGTAGACATTTACAGTTTGACTCCCAATAAAGGATACGGCTATATTTCCTGCTGAAGTCTGCCATCCCTTAATTTCGTAGAATGCATCCATCTTCCACGAGATCGTAGAGTTGTCAATGACAACGCCATTACGATCCACGGCATACCATTCAAAATTATAGTATGATTCCCGGTAATCATAGGGCTCTTTGTAAGAAGTATTGGCAAGGAGAATTTTTGATTCTAAAGGGATGGTCGTAAATCCAGGACTCCCCCAAATGGAAAGCTCTGTTTTTTCCACTTTCGTCCAAGCGATCCCGTCTGGTGTGGCATCAACATGACAGCCTCGTTGAACGTCGTTATTACAAAGTATCCATAAATACTTCCCCGCCCACAATGTTGGAGTAAAGCCGTTGGTATAATGCACCCCTCCTAGCACAAGGTCGGTGGGGTATATGCTCAGCACGCCATCGCGGATGCACGCTAGTGAGTCTACCGCTCCTGAAGTTTGTGAGGCGTTGTTCAAAACACACCACTCGCCTTGAGCTCTCTCCCATAGTACAGAAGTTACCGGTGTCTGAAATTCGTGCAACAACTCAGTTTCGCCAGTCGGTCCCATAAGATACAGTTGATGATCTGTGGCAATGATGAGTTGCTTTGCATTTACGACCTGAGCGGATTGAACAGGGAAAAATCGCACAGTATAGAGCGTGTCCACCCAAAGAGCCGATTCCACAAAAGGGGCTTGATAAAGGGTATCAAATGTGGATTTGTCTAATGCAAGAATTTCCGTGCTGTCCCAGACGATCAATAGTTTTTCTGTCAGTATATTGCTCCACGATCTCGTTGTGTCTAACCAGTTCTTAGACCAGCAACCAACCTCCAGATCCTTGCCAATGCCACAGAATTGATTCCATGAGGAAAACACATATTGAGCAGGCTTCTGTGAGCTAAAAAGGACTCTTGGGTTTGCGATTCCATGGCCCGCCATTCCGTTCACAACCACGGCGGGAGTCTTCGTGGCAAGATTTCGTATTGCCACGTAAGGCTTTGCTCCCAGCCCCAAGTCAGGGGAACAAGAAAGAATGGCCAAGAGGAGTGTACACAATAGAAGCACTTTCATTTTCATAGCCCTATCCACTGCGGAATCACAGATCCATCTGTGCCAAGCTCGATCACCCCTTTTGGGTCGGTCACAGTAAACGGAGAATGTTTACCAGGAAATGGAATGGTTCCAGGCAACTGTCCTGGCCGACGCACATAGACGACACGCACGGCACCACTGGGCATGGTTCGCTCCATGCACCTATAATCTACCCGAGTTATCATGAATTAACCCATTTCATTCCACCAGATCGCCCTTCTGGTTGAACAGGTAAACCTTTGCTGTTTGACTCCCAACCAACGCTGTTTGACTCCCAATAAATGATACAGCAATTTTTCCTGCTGAAGTCTGCCATGCCTTAATTTCGTAGAATGCATCCATCTTCCACGAGATTGTCGAGTTGTCAATGACCGCGCCATTGCGATCCACTGCATACCATACAAAATTATACATCGATTCCCGGTAATCTACGGCATCATCATAAGAAGTATATGCAAGTATCATTTTCGACTCCAAAGGAATAGACGCAAACCCCACCTGAAACAACCAAGAATGAAAGGATGTTCTGTCTAACATCTTCCAGGTAATTCCATCCATTGTAGAGGACACAGAACACCCCTGCGGATTATTGCCATCGCAAAGCAACCACACATAGGCTCCGGCCCACAACGTTGGTGATATTAATTTGGTATACTGCGCACCTCGCACAAGATCAGTAGGGTACACATTCAGAATGCCATCGCGGACGCAAGCGAGCGAGTCCACCGCTCCTGAAACTTGTGAGGCGTTGTTCAAAACACACCACTCGCCCTGAGTCCTCTCCCATAGCACAGAAGTTACCGGTGTCTGAAATTCGTGCAACAACTCGGCCTCTCCTGTCGGTCCCATCGTGTACAATTGATGATCTGTGCCAATGATTAGTTGGCTTTTACTGATAACTCGCACGCTCTGAATAACAGGCGAATTTCGCGTCATACTCACAAGCCCCCACAATTGTGAATCGATAAATGGCGCGCGATACAAGGTATCGAATGTCATCGGATTGATTGCAAAGACTTCGGTAGTATCCCACACGAGAATGACGTTGTCCACAATTACGTGGTTCCATTGCTGAGTCGTATCGAGCCAGTTTTTGGACCAGCAACCAAACTCCAGATCCTTGCCGATGCCGCAAATTTGATACCATGAAGAAAATACGTATTGAGCAGGCTTCTGCGAACTGAACAGGACTCTGGGGTTGGCGATTCCATGGCCCGCCATTCCGTCTACAACTACGGCAGGAGTCTCCGTGGCAAGATTTCGCATGGCCACAAAAGGCTTTGCTCCCAAATCAAGATCAAGGGAACAAGAAAGAATGGTCAAGAGGAGCAAATACAATAGAAACGCTTTGCTTTTCAAGGCTCTACCCACTGCGAAATCACGGTTCCATCTGTGCCAAGCTCGATCGCCCCTTTTTGGTCAGTCACAGTAAACGGGGAATGTTTACCTGGAAAAGGAATTGTCCCAGGCATCTGCCCCTGCCGACGCACATAAACGACACGCACGGCACCACTGGGCATGGTTCGTTCCATGCACAAAGCCTCCGTACAATCCATTTTTTGTATCCATCTCGTCGTAGAAGCACGCTCCGCCGGCAAGCGGGGCTGGAATACCGAGACAAGACTTTCCCATATTTTTTGGGTGGTAAACCCATGATCTACCCGAGTTGTACTCAGAAATCCTGAACGCGCTAGTAATGGATCTTGAACCCATCTACCGGGTTCATCTTCTTTCAATTGATAGGCTCCCGTGTGCATATGGGTTTTTGCATTCCCCGAAGAGAACCAATCCGTATGCATCCAAACCTTGCCGGTTTCGGCCCCTATGGGAGGATCGTAATTTGGGTATTCGGTCAAAGCGGTGCGCAAATCCGCATATGCAAGCGCCTTGGTTGTTCCAGCAGACAAAGACCACATGGATTGAGGGTTCGCATTCAGTGGATTTAGTCTTTCCAATACATCCCATGTTATTGGTAAATTCCAGTGCTGGAATACCCCCGAACCTGGGGGAGTACGAACCTGATCGATCACAAAAAAGTCGCCTTCCCACTGAAATACTGTGCGAATGTTTGCATTCGAACCAAAAGTACCAACATTGTAGAGCATAACAGTCGTAATACCGCTAAATCCACTCGGAAGATTTCCTGCCAGACTCGTTAAAGGATAAACAATAGACCCTCCGCCAGCATTTTGGAGTGAGGATGCTAGACCGCTAAGCAACTGACCCGAAGGTGAGGAACAGTCAAAATGCATGCATAGTTTCAAATTAGGGTTTGACCCGGACACGACCTTGAGTACACTAACCAAGAAATCGGCATCGGACAATACTTTTTGTAATCGTTTAGGCACAAGCGCTAAGATGTCCGCTTCTGAAGCGTATGCATTGCCGTTTACTGAACTCACAGTCCCTCCATTCGGAAAGAACTGCAGGGTATTGTGAACATCGTACCCTGCCATAACATCGCGATTTGCATAACCGGCGTACCCTGGATCCAGAATCAAATCATAGGACGAACCCGCACCACCGCTTCCGTTGGGATCATACCAATTCATAGTCACAGAGGTATTGTCTTGTTGGTCGTGGCCTTCGCCCGCAATGCGCATATCCTCGGTTTCGGCGATCATACGCATGCTCACCACTTGCCCGTCGTCGCGATGGTAACTAACAGTCCCCACCCCACCCAGGACAGGTTTTGTGACCCACCTTGCAGTGCCCGTGATCTCGACGGGGTAAGTCAATACTCGCTCTGGGGTTACACTGATTGGGAATACCGCGCTCTCGCCTTGCTTCAAATACCACTCTTGAATATTGCGGTAAACAGGGTTCTGGTTGATCAACGCATAGGGAGCGATCCAGGGTTTGGCTCCGGCAATTCCATCGTCCACATTGGGTGCCGATCCCGTTTCGGCAAGTAAATTCAACAACCATTCACCAGACTTTTTGTACCAATCCGGAACAAGCTTGGGGTCGATCATCCCTAGGCGCAACCCAAGAGGAATCAAGGTCAGCAAGTCTTCATTCAAATAATCCAGGTAATCAACACCTTCCGCATACTCGCCGTCGCTACCAAACAGGCGTTTACTATCTGAAAGTAAATTTAGGTAAGCCTGTGAGCTTTCGTTCATCAGGTAAGCCTGTGAGCTTTCGTTCATCAGGTAAGCCAGTGAGTTTGTATTCACTGGAAGAAACCACAAACTCGGAGCAGGATCGGTCCATGCACCATACGATGCCCCCGCTTCCCGTTTTACATGTGCACGTAGCATTGCACCGAGAGCTATGGCAGATTCGATCTTGAGAACCACATTATTCTTGCGATAAAAAGGACCCGCTAACTGCATGTATGTCTTTACCTCAGCCTCTAGGGCCAGTAATTTGCCTTCGTATTGCGAACGGAAACTAGGATCCAACCAGCACAGCAGGTAACCCCTGCGCAAAATCGCTCCCGCATTCAAAAGAGCGCCATCTTTTCCTTCGTATTCAAAATAACCTTGCTGATCTTGAATATTTTGCAGGGCACTAACACAAATAGCAGCTGCCCAGTCAGACCGACAACTTTCATAGCGGTCAAAAGCATGCAGTACATCATGAAAGAAAAAGTCAAAATTCAGCCATGATGCCATGGAAGCTGCGGAATGCAAGCGAACCGCCCCAGTATATTTGCTATAAAGCGCATCTGCAAGCAGAATATTGAGATTTTTTGCTGTATGATCAACCAAAGTGTCTTTTTTCGATAGGCTTAAAGGAACAGTACCGAAAGGCCATGGAGCCAGAGTTGCTGTCGGCAGTGGATACAGAGTTGCGTTCCTTGCTGACTGCAACTCATTATCCACCAAGCCCTTAAAAAACGCATTGCTGGTATACGCCGCTTGCTGCACGCTCATATCCGGCTCAGTCGCCACTAAAGTAACCTCGGGAGTATTGTCGATAAATGGGTTCTTGTAATTAACTGGTGTAATTAGGTCCAGATTTGAAAGGGGCGTATTCGTCGGTACTTCCACAGGGCCGCGAGGCACCGGCCCTTGCACTGGAATATGAACGATCGGCCCTGGAAGACTCATCAGTGTCACGGTACTAAAGTGTTCCGTGGTAAACCACACCATGCCATTCGAAATCGAATCGACGGGCAACCAAGTCCATGTTCCCGCAGTGGTCGATTCCAACTGCACTGCAAAATGTTGCACGGAGTTGAGTGCAGGGTCATCGGGGAGCGGGATTGCAAATGCAAAGTGCTTGCCAGGCTGTACTTGTGCAGTAATCTGATACTGATTGCCCAGAGCATACTGACCCGGCCGCACCCATGGTAAATAGGCAGGCCTAGAAACGACGGTCACCACAGGAGCCACATTATTCAACAAATCCCCAGCCATTACAGTAACCTGCCCCTGTGTTGCCTGAATGTGCGGAACCCCTGCCCAGTTATACTGCCAAATTTCCCCGCCCGCAGCCGTCCCTAGCTTTATCGCAGGGATTACCACTGTTGGAATCGAGGCTTTTGCCTTGGCCTGCCAGCGCACTTGCACGCCACTCGCGCCCGGTAAAATCCGGATCAAATGCTCTCCGGCTGCCCAAAGGTCGCTCGTCAATTCGGTTTTATCTAGTCCGGCAATGATCTGACTGCCATCAATCGCAACCGCCGCTTGGGATGCTTGCAAGGAGCGGTCCATCTCCACATAGAGGTACTGCCCCTCGGGCACCTGCACCACAGTGCGCCACTCGCCACCCGCAGGAATCGTGAGCCAAGTATTCGCAGCCAGTGTTGAGTTATTGGGCCGCAATTGCGCAAGCGGAGTTGTTTCCTGGTTGGAGTTATCGAGCCAATAACGCACGGTTGCCGTAGGTGATGACTCATTGCATCCATGAAGTTTTGCCACAATCGCGCTACGCCGCTGGAAAGGGATATGAATGACGTCGTAATACCCCTTGAGCGAGAACAATTTATTATCCAGTTCCAGCTCACAGTCCATCGTCATATTGGGCTCTGGCACAAAGTGCAGCGAAAGCGTCGTCGGCTCGTAATCGGTTGGAAATCCAGTCATGGTAATGGTGGTACCAAAGGCCAAAGCCGCGACGGAATCTTGATTGACCCCGTTCAATAGCACGGTATTGGGAGCGATCGACTCCACTGGAGTCACAGTCGAACTGGAACTTGTGGGTGCCAGAGGCGAATATATGTTTTGCAGATAAAGTGTCGTATTCTCCGTATACTCCCGGTTCCCAGTATAGGAAGGGTCATCATTTTCATCAAATGGCACCCAAGCGTCTTTGTACACTCTAGACTGCACTTGGCAATCGCCCCCTACAGGGATCGATCCGTTGCTAAAGGCGAATTGAACCTGGCGCAAATCGGAAGAAGGATCTGGGGCAAGGACACTCACCTGCACATCCGATGCACTTCCACAGCTAAACCACCATATCTCGCTATGAAATTGGGCAGGAGTCGCCTGGTCGTGTATGGTATACACAAAGCCGGTCCCAGCAAGGCTAACAGCCGCCGAATCGCTATTGCGCAAGCGGAAGTCCACCTTGATATCGACATCCAAGGCTCCATTATCGGTATGCCGCGTATCGATGACCACCCCTGCAGCGCTGGCTAAGCTAGCGGCGAGTAGAGAGAGAGAGAGAGAGAGAGAGAAATTTCATGCGAGTCTCCTGTTGGAAGCAAATATAACTTCTACCGTGACTCTATCCCAAACAGGTCGGGTCATCCACCAATGCTACGCATAAACTTTTATTGCTTTGATGTTTCACTTGGGGTGACGAACAGGTCATCCCCGCCAAAAGCATGGATCTCGAAAACGTCTCGCGGTATACAATGTGTCCTTTTGCATGGATCCCCGCCTATTGGGCGAGGATGACTTTGCAAGTGGTTCCTTTTCTGATCCCATACTCGTATGCGTTTGCTCTAGAACAGCGGGGACAGCGTAAATAGATGCGTAAATAATACGTTGCCACGTTGTATCGATTCCCACCTGTGGTGAGAAGGACACACGGTTGCCCGGTGCATAAATAGTCCGCTTACAACAGCGTCTTGCCCGCTTCGCCCGCGATCTCTTGTACGTAACGCGGCACCAAATACCCAGGAAGCATCGCCCCCAGTTCCTTCATAATACGAAGTCCTTCGGCAATGGGCACTTCGAAATGCGCCGCACCTTGCACCCGGTCGAGCTGATGCAGATAATAGGGCAAAACCCCTTGCGCAAGTAGTTTATGTGCAAGATCCGCAAGCACCTGCGCCGAATCATTCACCCCACGCAACAGCACCGACTGGTTGAGCAAAGTCCAGCCCGTCGCACGTAACGTTGCAAACGCGGACGCCGATTGCGCACAAAGTTCCTGGGCATGGTTGGCGTGCACTACGAAGATTTTTTCCTGCGTGGGGCTTGCGAGCAAGGACATGAGTTCGGGAGTGAAGCGCGAAGGCAGCACCAAAGGGATGCGGGTATGGATGCGCAGACGTTTGACGCGGGCCGCGCGGCCAATCACCCCCAAAAGATCTTTCAAAGCAAGGTCTTCCAGGAGCAAAGGATCCCCACCGCTCAGAATTACCTCTTCTACATCCTCATGCTCGTCCAAATACCTTTCCAGACGCCCCGGGAGCCCCTGGGTATGCAAATCAGCATAGGGAAACGCCCGGCGGAAGCAATGCCGGCAATGGATCGCACAGGCACCCGTAGGCATCACCAGAACCCGACCACGGTACTTTTGCAATACACCCTCGGTGCGTACAGCAAGGCTGTCCCCCACCGGATCTGCGCCAAAACCGGGTACGTCCAAGGTTTCCGCGCCCTGGGCGAGCACTTGCAAAAGAAGGGGATCGTGCCGATTTTGGGCCTGCATCCTCTCGGCATAATGGCGGGTCACTAAGGTTGGGAAGTCCCGTTCTGCTTGGGCGGACCGGGCAAAGCCCTCAATTTTCAGGAATTGCAGGAGGTCTCCAGTCCTTCGGAATGCCGAAGCGAGCTCTTGGTGCCAATCGGCTTGTGGCGGGGGCATTTGAAGGCTAGAGTTCATAAAGCTATCTTTATTGACCAAACAAAATAAGGCAGGATCACCATGGGTACCATAGGCACCAACGAATTCCGTAAAAAGTTAAAAATTATGCTTGATGGTCAACCATATATGATCATCGAAAACCAATTTGTGAAGCCAGGCAAAGGCCAGGCGTTTAGCCGTGTACGCGTAAAGAACCTCTTGACCGGCCGCACCATTGAGCGCACCTTCAAGTCTGGTGAAACTGTCGAAGAGGCATCCGTGCCTACTTCCGAAATGACCTACCTCTACAACGATTCCGTCACTTGGACCTTTATGGACAAGGCCACTTGCGAAACCCACGAGATTCCTAAGGATGCTCTCCAGGGTGCCGAACAGTGGCTCCTCGACAACACCGATGTGGAAGTTACCTGGTTTGACGGCAAGGCCATCGAAGTCATTCCGCCTACCTTTATGGATCTGAAGATCATCGACGCGCCTCCTGCTGCCCGTGGCGACACCTCTGGCAACGTCATGCGCGATTGCACACTCGAAACGGGCGCAATTGTCCAGATTCCTCTGTTCATCGAGCAGGGCACCAAGATCCGTGTCGATACCCGCACCGGCGAATACGTCGAACGCGCCAAATAATCCAGCTTCATTTGTGCGAACGGGATCGCTTCCGATGATTCGATTCTTATTTGCTCTTCTTCTCTTGGGATCCCTCGCGCTCGCGGGTGGATCCCATCATTTTATATGGAAGGTATCGGGCAAAGGCTCCGATCTTTGGCTCCTGGGCTCCATCCATATGGCCAAGAGCAGCCTCTACCCGCTCGACGCGGCCATCGAAAAGGCCTATGACGAGTCCACCTCCCTTGCCGTAGAAATCGACATCAATCAAGATACCACGGCCATGCAAGTCGCCAAGCGCATCTCCCAGAATGGCATTTACCCCAAGGGCGACAGCCTGGCGCGCCATATAGCCCCTCAATTGCAGACTCGCCTTGATTCGCTCCTAGAAGCTTGGGATATTCCCCTTGTGACCATGCGCAACATGCGCCCCTGGTTTGTGACCATGCAAATTGGCGCCATGGCAGTGGAGCGTGAAGGCATGAGTGCCGCAGATGGGATCGACCTACATTTTCTAAAGCGCGCCGCAGCGAGCGGAAAGCCTGTTTACGCCCTCGAAACCGTGGCCGAGCAAGCCGATTTGTTCGTAAGCCTTGCCGATAGCTTACAGGAAGCCATGTTGCAGCTCACCCTCGATGAGGTCGGGGATGCGGGGGCCGCCGTGGACTCCATGTTCCTCGCCTGGAACAAAGGCGATACCCTGGGAATGGAAACGCTGGCATTGGACGGAATGGGTGATGAACCCCGCTTCGCTGAATTTCGCAAACGGCTCTACACGGATCGCAATGTGCACATGGCCGATCACCTGGAAGCATACCTACGCGCCAAGAAGCGAGTATTTGTGATTGTGGGCAGCGCCCATCTGGTGGGGCCAGGCAGCGTGGTTCGCATACTGCGGGAACGCGGGTTCCTGGTCACCCAATACTGAAACGTCAATCATTAAAGCACCCAAAAAATGGAGTTTCCAAAAAATCCTTTATTTTATACGTGCAATCATTCTGAAATGTTCTTATAATTAACCACATGAAAAAGCGTACAATATTCTCGATTATCTCTCTCGCTGTTGCTGCTGTTGCGGTCGCCGTCTTTGCACGGTTCCGGAGCAAGTCGCGTCAGTAAGGTTTAACCCTTTACAAACAAGGCCTGCTCTTCGGAGTGGGCCTTTGTTTTTAGGTAAAACAGGCTGCTCCGGGAGAGGTCAATTCCCATGAGTCCGCCATGTCCAATACCTCTGAATTCTCAACGCCCATCCGCCTTTCCGAGCGCACGCACAAGATGCGTTCTAGCGCGATCCGCGAGATGCTAAAGCAACTCGACACTCCAGGCATGATCTCCCTTGCGGGCGGAAACCCCGCTCCCGAAAGCTTCCCCATGCACCTCATGGCAGATCTTCAGGCGCAGGTTTTAAGCCGCTATGGCCACCGCGCATTGCAATATTCTGAGACCGAAGGCTTTGCGCCGCTGCGCGAAGCCGTTGCGCAGATGCTGCGTAATCAAGGAATCCCCGCCGAAGCGAGCCGCATCCTGATCACCAATGGCTCCCAAGGAGTGCTCGATGCGCTGGCCAAGGTATTTCTCGACCGGGGAACTCCGATCGGCCTTGAGAATCCAACCTATTTAGGAGCGTTGCAGGCTTTTGCCCCCTACGATCCGCTCTTTGTGCCCCTGGAGTGCGACGCCCAAGGTGCGACCCCGCGAGGCATTCACTCGATGCTGCAGAACCATCCGCGTAGCCTGCTCTACCTGATGCCAACCTTCCAGAATCCTTCGGGACGGTCCGCCGGTCTTACGCGACGCTGTGAAATCGCAGCGGTAATCGAATCTGAGCAATGCCTGGTGATCGAGGATGACCCTTACAGCGCCCTGCGTTACGAAGGGGATTCCCAATTGCCTCTCGCGGCACTGTGCCCTGAGCGCGTGCTCTACATGGGAACGCTGAGCAAGGTGTTCGCACCAGGCTTGCGGCTGGGTTATTGCCTTGCTCCCGCATGGCTTTTTCCTTGGCTCGTGAAGGCCAAGCAAGGTACTGATTTGCATACGGGCACTCTGGTTCAGGCCATGGCCGCGCAATACATCAACGCAGGGCATATGAAAATTCAATTGCCTAAAACCTGCGAATTGTACAGCAAAAGACGCGATGCCATGCTCGAAGCGCTAGATATCTGGATGCCATCCCAGTTCCATTGGACGCGCCCTCAAGGGGGCATGTTTTTGTGGCTGGAAGGCCCCGAAGAATTCGATTCTGCACGCCTTTTACCTAAAGCTCTGGCTCTGGGGGTAGCTTTTGTGACTGGAAACGCCTTTTTTACCGATTCCTGCATGGGCTCGCATTGTCTGCGCTTGAATTTCACTTTGCCTAATGAAGCTCAAATCCATGAAGGAATCCGACGTATTGGACAAGCCTTAGCGGCATAAATCGATTATTTAGCAACAATCACTCAAGTTAAAGTCCGAAATGCCGATACACAGAAGAAGGCCTTTCACGGTCTAAAGGATGCAGGGATGCGTATTGATGGATTAATCGCCGCTTATTCACCGGAGGTTCTACGGAATGCTCCTGGTGGTTCCCGTTCGCGGGAACGGTCGGGCGATTCCTCCGCAGCGGCGCGCAAGTCCGATTCCGTTCAGATTTCCGATGAAGCCCGCAAGCGCCTCGACAAAGTACGCCAACGCATTGACAGTGGCTTCTATGATTCTGAATCCGTTGCGGAAGAAATCAGCGACAAGCTGGGCAGTGTCCTCGACGACGTTACCCAATAGCTGACCAGAACCGCACTTCATCCAAAAAAATGGCAGACTCTGCACAGATGAGCTATCTTTGATGCTTTCTGTGTTGGGAGAACTGCATGTTCCGTACTACGACTAAAGCTCTATTTATTGCCCTGGCCTTTGCCGGGATTTGTTTTGCCCAGGATTCGGACAGCACCCAGACAGAAGACAACGGCGCCATTGCGGATAGCATCCAGAATATTCCCGCGCTTGCCGCAGCATCTTGCCCTGTGACTGACTCTTTGGTAGTCAACCTCAAAAAGCCGTCCAAGGGACTTGCCGACCGTGCATTTGCGGAAGCAGCCCAAACAGGCGTTTGTGTCGATTCACTCTTTGCAGCGGTCGGCGAAAAGCACCCGAACTGGAAAAAGTTTCGCAAATCACTGCCAGAAACCCAGCCTGCCGCTATGCTCCGGATCTATCCGGTCAAAAAATTAACCCTCGACGAGCAGAAGCGCACCTTCTTCAGCAAAGCCTTGCAGGATTCAGGCCTTTGTATGCTCCTGGTCGACAGTGTTGGTTTAGATCTTTTGTCTGGTAAAGATTGGCTCAAGAAAACGACTCCTTGGGATACCGCGGCATTTGGGTGCAAGCACTTCCTTGCACCTCGCGTGCAGCCGCTCATCGAAGCAGCCTACAAGGATCCTGCGGCACTGCGGGCCAAACTGCTTGCTGTATTCCCTGAAATTTGGTTCCGTATCTATGCAGATAGTTCCACTGACCAAGAAAAGGTATCCTACGCGATCAACCCCGGTTTGCTCGATAGCACCAACTGCCGCTATGCGGACTATGATGCCGCATTTCTGCTGAAGCACCGCTTGCCGGACAATGCGTGCCGGTCCTACGTTATGGGTCGCTACGGATCCCAAATACTGCGCGATGCATTTCGCAAAGCCTACAAACCTGCGGTGATCGCCCAGATCAACAAACGCCTCGCGGCAATCACCCCCGAAAACATAAACGCTTCCGCAGGTCTTTTCGATACCCTTGAAGTGATTGTGAGCGACGGAGAAACATGGGAAGCCGTGGACTCCTTGCAAAACTCCCTGCTGCGTCTGCTCGCAAAAATCCCGCAAGCAATCAAGCAGTTTCAGGACCCGACGGCGGACATGATGCTCACAGCCATCAATGGAAATATTGCGCTGATGTGCGACTATCCTGACTTCAACGACCGTATGCTCAGCAAGCTTGTCAACGACCGCATTGACGATGGCAAACCCATGCCCACAGCGAATGAGCTGCAGGTTCTACAAAGCTGTTTAAGTCCCGAACTTGCCAGTACCCTGCGCCAATTGCTGCAACAGCGATAACGTGATGATCTCAGAAGAACTTCAGAACAAGTACCGCAAGTACCTTGCAAAGCAAGGGAAGCTCTATACCCGTGAACGGGAAAGCATCTTGCAGAGCGCCTTTGCACGCGAAGACCATTTCAGTGCCGATGACCTGTACTTCCATATGCGGCAAGAGGGTGTAGATGTTTCTCGCGCCACCCTGTATCGCAATCTGAAGCAGATGGCCGAGGCCGGACTTCTGATCGAGGCTGATTTTGGGCATGGCCACACACATTACGAACGCGCGATCGAAGGGGCTACGCACGAACATTTGGTATGCAAGAAATGCGGAGGAGTTACGGAAGTCCGCATGCCCGAATTCGGTGAAATGGTACGCCTAGCTGCTGCATCCCAAAACTTTCTGATCGACCATTATCAGATTCAGATTATGGGACTCTGCAGCGCGTGCCAGAAAACAGATGCGACCTGTTAGATCAACAATATTTCGAAACTCTGTAAAACCTTGCGCATATCCCCGTGCACGGGCGAAAAAGCAACTCGCATTCCCTCGGGAATCGTCGGTGTTTCCTCTGTATGGGCAAGACCGAGCAAGGTGAGTTGTTTTCCTTCGCTGTTCTGAGATTTTGCGATGGCATCCAGAATTTCAGGAACATCCTCGAGCGGCGTGGCAGGAATTATTTGCAGCACCGCAATTCTAAAGGATCCGGAGGCAAGGGCATTCAATGCCTCTGCGGAACTCCGCACTATCGTTAATTTGAATTGCCGCGAAAAATAAAGCGAATACGGATCAAAAAGCCGTTTGCCGAGCCTGATGTAGAGCATCGGTGGCAATGTCGCAGGATCGACGGGAAGCTGTGGCAAAAAGCGCGATTCCAGACCGAAGAAAGTTCCGTATACCTGCAATGCAGTATAGGCGCTTTCATAAAATGAAATAGAGACCCCGGCGGGTAAATGAATTTCCCGGAGAAAGCCATCGGGAATCAGATTGATCACATCATCACAGCCATGACCGATTTCCCCTGTACGGGCAAGCACTCCCGAAATCGCCACACAGTCTGCGAGTAAACGAACTGGATTCGGCGCAGCCTCTTCCTTGCGCTCAAAGAGCTTATACTGCAAACGGAGCGCATCCACCAAATCGGCGGGCAATCTCCACATTTCCAGGAGCCGTACCACGAATTCCATAGGCTGAAATCCGAGCACCTCGATGCTCGCCTTACTGTACGATTTATTTTCTGTACTGATCTTTTGCAGCACGGCATTAAATACGTTTGGAAAGAATGCATCGAGCAGGAGCACGGAAAAGTCAGATAGGAGCCCTGCCAGAAAAGCAAAAGCGGGGTCTGCGTACCGTACATGCCGGGCCAATTTTTCGGTGATCAATGCCCGTCCAAGCGCATAGGTCCAGAAATCCATGCGATTGAATCCGAAGGTCTCGTTGTCCGGAAAAAGATTCATCAGCTCAAGTCCGATCGCGATGGTCTTGACCTCGCTGAACCCGATGCGCATGATGGCTTCTTTGGCGCTGCGAATTTCGGTATTGCGCGCGGCAAAATGCACCGAATTGGAAACTTTAAGAATCGTTGTGCATAAACTAAGGTCGCCATTGATCACTTTCGCAAGATCTTCGGCGCCACGATTCGGGTCATCGGCAATTTCTAGAATTTTGGCGATGGCAAAAGGAAAACTCATTAGCTTTCCAGTGTGTTTAACCATCAAATCGATTTTGACGCGTATTTCTTCTTTGGGGTCTAGCAGTCGTTGCAAGTCACCGAGTTTCTCTTCGGCACGGGTCTTTTTCGCACGCTGTGCATCCCCTTCGAGATCTTTTTCCGGAGCCGTCTTTTTCATGGCTTCAAATAGATGATTCAGCTTCAAGGGACGTTGTGTGTAATATTTACTCCCCGCAGCGCTAATATCATTTTTCATGGTGACATCATCGGATGACCCATAGGCGATCACAGGCGTTTTACTGAAACGTTCATTCTTGCCCAACAGACGCATTAAGGCAATTTGATCCTGATAGTTGGGCGGAATTTCAATCAGCACAAAATCGGGACGGTACTGGAGCATCTGCAAATAATTGCCAGCGACTGGCTCGGAGGCGTAGACCGCATAGCTTCTTTGCCGAAAAGCCATCTGCAGGATTTGGGATTCCTGCGGATGTACCGCAATAATCACGATGCGGATCACTGCGAAACCTTGGCGTTCTGCAACAGTTCCAGCAAGGCTTCCAGATTGTAGACTTCCCGCACATCGCGGTCGTTCAATGTGACGCGCCAAACGGTTGCGCCGGTTTCTTCCAGAATATCAATCCGGGGAAGCACGTCGTCCGCAAGAAGCCAACCTTTGCGTCGCAGAGCCCTGCGCGTCCAGGCACCCAGAATTCCTGAACCAGAACAACAGACCGCAACGCAGCCTTCTTCTTCCAAACGGAAGCTGCCGCTCACCAGATCGAAGGTCGCTTGAGGTGTCGAAAACACACGATCAAAAACCCCTTCCAGGGCAAGGGTTTCGGGAATTCCGTAGGCAACACCACCACGGCCATCCATGACAAGAACCCGGTCCGCAAAGCGTAGCGCCAGGTCTAAATCGTGGGTACTGAGAAATGCGCCCACCCCCTGCTTGTGGCAAAGATTGCGCAACAGCCCCATAAGACCAACCCGGTGAGGCAGATCTAAAAAGGCAGTTGGCTCATCCAATAAAATCATTCGGGCTTCTTGGGCAAGGGCACGGGCAATCGCAAGTCGTTGACGTTCTCCATCGCTCAGGGCATCAACGCCCCGGTCTTTCAAATGAATTGTATCGGTATCGCGCAGGGATTGCAAGACAGAACTTCGATCCGCTTCGCCTAGGGCATCGAGCATTCCCGTGTGGGGTGATCTCCCTAGGGCCACGCTGTCAAATCCGCTCATCCCGTGAACCCCAATAAAACGCGTCAGCACGACGGCCACTTTTTGGGCGCGCTCGCGTAGCGTGAGGGATTCCAGGGGGACGCCC
>Ga0209125_1001528_pt1 | contig 21137 bp, 17 predicted proteins | sample BarGraIncub1131A_FD_184503 | JGI IMG/M metagenome (GOLD analysis project Ga0209125, IMG submission 184503) | Arctic peat soil microbial communities from Barrow, Alaska - Barrow Graham LP Incubations 11-31A (SPAdes) (version 2) | ecosystem: Environmental > Terrestrial > Soil > Wetlands > Peat...
CCAAAAAATACTTGATGGCCAAATCGCAGCGCGATCTCTCCACAAGGTCGACGTCGGAAAGATCATACAGAGATTTAAGAAATAAGTACTTAAACATGCGGATCGGATCGATAGCTCCGCGACCATTGTCGGGACAATAGTTTTTCTTGAGTTCGTCATATACGAACGAGAAGTCAACCATTTGCTTGATCTTTCTGAGTTTGTGATCCGGGGGAACAATGAGATCGTAGAGCTGCAGATACGGGCTAAGTGGGATTTCCGGCTGCATTAACATATTCATCACCTGCTTTAAATTGATGATTACATTATATAACTAATTGATAAACATTTCAATGTATTGGAGGCTACAAAAAAACTCTCCGGATTTTATTCCGAAGAGTTTTTCAGTGCCCTGCCCCTAGAGGCTGTAGGCTTTTTGTTTGTCCGAAAATGCGAGTTTTTCAAGGCTGAACTGTCGTTTTGAACATAATTTGAACATAATTTTTGCAAATGGGTGTTGAAAAGAGTTGTGGATTACAGAAATACACTGTACGATTTTCAGACTATGGACTTCCATATGTATGAAGATTCTTTACTGCTATTTATGGCGGAAAGGGATATCTGCTTCGAAGCATTCAGAATGCTCGCTGGTGAAAAGGCATTTCCTTTAAGAGGCTTCTCATAGTTGGCCTCGTATTTCGTTCGTATCACTATATTTTCAGTTCCAAATTTCCCTTAAATTCTTCACCACTATATTGTTTTAAAGTTCGATATAAATTTTTCATACTTATTTTCTGTTTACTCACTTTGATCTGGGCAAGGAGATTAACGGACATGGTATCATTTACGAGTTCTATGTTGTGGTCAACAATTATTGTAATACTTGTTATGAAAAAACCTTATCAAGGCTCTTATCCAATTAAGGGCTGCACAAATTGATAAATAGCAATCACCGCTGCCGCAAATTCCGCTCCTCCTTTTATTGCATTAATACCTGCAAGTGCCGTTCTAATCAATCCCTTTTTGGGCCTTGCACACTGCACTTCAATTTGTATCGTTTCTATGCTGTCGTTTAATAATTCTGTTTCCTCTTCCGTCATTGCGCTCGGTACGCTTGCTCTTAGAATTGAGATAAGTTTTTTTAGTTGTTCCAAATCCACTCCATTATTTTGCAACGCATTTATTATTGCATTATCACTTGCCACATTTACTTGTGTGGTCCCACCATTTACATTTATCATATATTTCACATCCTCATCATATCCCATCCGGATCCCAATTTCTGTGAGGTAACTTTCAATATAGTTCACAAAGGGAAGGATAATTCGGTTGTTAAATTCTTTAACAGCATCATTTGCTTCTCTTGCATAATTGAAAGCCATGTCTCGATAATAGTTTTGAAAAGTAATAGAACAATATTTCAGATACTGATAAGTAAACGATATTTCTTCATTTTTGGTATCCCCCGTTGAAATGTAGCAAACACCTGGTTCAGCCGGAGAAAAATCTTCAGGATTGACAAAGCCCTTTATATATTCCGAAATCAACTCATTGCCATCAATATAGGCAAGAAATTTCTTGAGCAGATCCATTCCTGTTTGATGATTGCAGTTGATTAAGCGATTAGCAATTGTCCGAAATTCCATAGAGATTAATTTTAAATGTTTCTTATCAATTTCCATCATATCTCACCCCACAAAACGGACAATAACTTCCGCATAATTTATAAATAGGTTTAATCTTGGCTTCTCTCGAACAGCACGGATATTTGATGATCTCTAGTGCTTCAACCCTATACTTTATTGGAAGTTCCTCTTCATCAGGTGGTTTTCTGCCTGCTTTGAATGTAATAAAACCTCCACTAAACTGTTTTTCCCATTTTTTCATTTCATTATATATTAGGTCGTTGGCAAAATTTTTTGTCTTTTTCATTGCAAGTTCAATGACGTCGTCGGTGAAGTAGTTTTCGCCTTTTAATCCACAACTTGGGCACCATATTTCAATAACATCCTCCACTTTATAGTCATTAGGTCGGACCTTGAAAAATTCTGCGCACAAAGGACATTGCAACAATACAAACCCATCATCACCTGCCGGAATGGAAATTTCACCAATAATTGTGCTCACAATTATTTCTCCGTTTCTTTGATGTTGAGAAATCAACAGAATATTTATTTCTACTTGTTCTGACTTGATCTCAAATATATCAATGATACATACATCGAATTTATCATAACAAAGTCAGAAATTCCATCCTTTTTTCATCTTATTAATATATTGCTCTAATTAGTTTCCAAAATATTTTTTACACTTTGCATTATAGAAGGAGTAACATTGTGCCTAAAACAATAGCAATCTCAAACCAAAAAGGCGGTGTTGGCAAAACAACAACGGCTGCTTCCACCACACAGCGCGCCTGCATACGGATTGCTTCTGTCACCGCATCCAGTATTTCGCTTTCATAGATTTTGTCGCGGCAGCATCCAGAATATTGATTGAGTGTTACAGCGATAATAGGGAGCCTTTTTTGCTTTCCGGACAATAGTCATACCATATCCGCGACGATTTTTTACTTCTGTGTGTGAATTGAACACAATCATATATAGCCCTAATTTCCTCATCTATTTTCGAGTGTCATTTCAGTCTTAACTCATATCCCCGTGAAAGGATGCATTTGAGCGCCTCTTTTGCCATATTCCGGTCGTATACCTTCTCTGATTCAGGCAACTCTTCGTAAGGCACCAAACAAGGATGTTTCTTGATGACATCGTCACGCCTTTCCCCATAGGTCCAGCCGTCTTTGATCCTCTGCTGCGCCCAGATTTCGTGGGTATTTTCCGCCACCTTTTCGATCAGTTCTTCAATCTCAGCGGGCAGATTTACCTTCGAAGTATCAACAGGTTTCGGTAGATATTTTCCCATGTTATTTTCTCCTTACCAATGACAATTTTCTTTTCTCGGGAACGCCTCGGTTGTATGACTCTATGATCTTATATAGATTGAGAATATTGCTCCTGTCCTTTTTTTGAAAATCATTGTCTTCGATTGCCTTAACAATTTCCGATTGGGGAAGGCCAGAATTTTTAGATTTCTTAATAATCATTTTACCCACAACCGGCAGTTCCTCCCATGGGACAAGGCAAGGATGAACCTTGTTGATCTCGTCGGCTCGTGGTTTTTGGCCAGTAATTTCATTCATCGGCTTTTTTACCCACCCGGACGCATAGTGGAAAGAATTCCAGCGCAGATGCTCCGTCTTGCCCAGGTTTTCCTGAAGAACCGGGTTTTCTGCGAAGATATTTCGAAACTCTTCCTCACTGAGAGTTTCCTCTTCGGTGGCTCCCTCGTCCTTGGTTTTGCAGTCAAGCCCCAATATATATAGAAATGCCCCCATAAACCCGGCATAGGCTCGGTTGGAGTTTTTCATGTGGGTTGAAAGCGCAGCCCAATCTTGGTCATTTGCCTCCAGTTTTTTCCCCTCTGAAAGTTCGGCTAATTCGGCGTAGCGATAGGATGCGTCCACAGCCTTAGCCATTAAATCCATTTGCTCATTGATCAAGATGTTGTCCGTAAAGAGTTCATCATATTCGCCGAAGATGTGGATGCCATCTAGGTCTTCCTCTTTGCCCGTACTGAAAAGCTGATACCTTTTATCCGTGATATGCGCCGACAGCACCGGCAGATTCACGACCGAATGCTTTTTTAAAAACCTGCGGACATCCGCGACAATTTCAAAATTCAGATCGTCGTCCCCAAGGCACGACACAACCATGTCGATTTTAAACTCATTTCCCGTATCGGACTTATTGATATATTTTTCAAGGCTCCTATAGAAACTGTCACTTTGTATGTTTTTCTCAATCAGGTCGATTTTCAGTTTTTCCGGCTTTTCGTCAGAAAAAAGCGCCGGAAAGTTATTCTTAAAATGTCCGTCTATTTCCCTCATGTTTTTGTCGACGACGACGGTTTCAAAAGTACAACCTTCAAACTGACCGTTGTATAATGCCTTGCGCAGTATCTGCCTGCCTGTCTTGCCAAACCCTAAGATCAGGATCGTAAGCGTCATCTTCTGCACGGGGAGCCCTGTCTTGCTAGCAAAATTCAGCAATTTATAAAGCGGGCAGGTGTCAAACAGTTTTCTTGCGGCGAGGTCGGATTCGCAGAAGTAGTTAAAATTGTATGCATATTCCTGCGCTTTTTTTGAAAGCTCATCAATAATCGCTTCGGAGTCGGTATGGATATAGAGACCCTTCAACAGCATGTCCGGGATACCCTGCTCATGAGAAAAGTTTAGAACGTCGATGATAATGTTGAAATTGACCATGTCGTCGTCGGTGAACGCAAAGACATAGATGCTTTTACGGGTGAGCCTGAGGTTCTTCAGTCCTGCTTTTTTTAAGGCTTTTATATTTAGGGTGTTGCCGGAAAAGATGGGACTGTCTATATAAATGCCACCGACGTCGCCGATCTCTAACTTTGTCTTATCATCCGCGGTCTCGTCGATAAATACGACGCACCTGCCGCTTTTACGGCTCCTCTGCGAACCGTCTTTTGTCAGGATATTTCGGGCGAGACAGATCGATTTTGCGTTGGCGCCGAAGATAATATAGGTATCGTAAAAATTGAAAAATCTGCGCATCTTTGAGAGAAGCTTTTTCCCCAGTATAGAAAAGCCGGCCATTACGACGACGGCAATAGTCAGAACGTGGCCTGCCCAAAAGACTATAAGATAGGCAAGGGAGTTAGTGATGCCGTTATGCTGAATTGCAATGAAATCATTATCGAAGGTAAACATCTTGCCGGTACTGCACAGCGCCTGTAAAAGCGCCCTCGCGTCGCCGCCGATGCTCCCCTGCGCGGGGATGTACCCGATCAGATAGACCGTCATACCGGTGATAAGGGATATAATCAACAGCATGAACGTGACTCTGGGGGCTTTATCCTGAGATTTTGCCATGATGACGGCAAAAATCAACAGGATCAAAAGGCCGGTCAGGAGCAAAGCAGCGATTTCTAAAATCATCATCTTTCAATACCTTCTTTCATCTAGGAATCCCGGTTCCGCTTTAATGCCGGAATATCTTTACCCCCCCGCAGCGGTCCGCCCGCGGGGGATTTAGTTCTAGTCTTTATGAATCATCCCGAATTTGTCACTCTGCCGCGCCGTTAAGACACTCAGCTAATTTTTTCTGAGCATCAGCCTGACCCTGCTCAGCAGCCTTGTTAAACAATTCCAATGCCTTTGTACGATCCTTTTCAACACCTTCTCCATCGTAGTAACAGGAGCCTAAATTATACTGTGCTTCCGGGTCGCCCTGCTCCGCTGATTTTGCATACCATTCTGCGGCCTTTTTATAGTCCTGTGCCAGACCTTTGCCTGAGTAGTAGCAGGCACCAAGTTCGTTCTGAGAATATGCGTCACCCTGTTCCGCCGCTTTTGTATACCACTCAACAGCCTTTGTATAATCCTGTGCTTCTCCGCGGCCATAATAGTAACACCTGCCGATTCTGCGCTGAGCTTTTATATTGCCCTGCTCTGCTGCTTTTGCATACCATTCTAAAGCCTTTTTATAATCCTGCACCACGCCATTCCCTTTTTCATAGCATGTTCCCAGATTATTTTGTGCAAACACATTTCCAACTTCAGCCGCCTTTGTGTACCATTTCACCGCTTCAGAATAATTCTGTTCAACGCCTTTGCTGGTTTCATACATATAGCCCAAATTATTTAGCGCAAGAGTATTGCCCTGCTCAGCAGCCTTGGAATACCATTTTACCGCTTCTGAATAATCCTGTTCAACGCCTTCTCCATATTCATAACATACACCCAAATTATTTTGCGCACCCGCATGCCGCTGCATTGCCGCCTTAGCATACCATTCGGCCGCCTTTGTATAGTCCTGTGTTACGCCTTTGCCATTTTTATAACATCCTCCCAAATTCATCTGAGCCTCCGCACTGCCTTGCGCCGCCGCTTTTGTATACCATTCAACTGCCTTGTTATAGTCCTGTGTTAAGCCGTCGCCGTAAGCATAGCACGTGCCTAAATTATATTGGGCGGTTTCAAAACCAAGCTCCGCTGCTTTTTTGCACCAGTCTATGGCCATAGACATGTCTTTTTGAACGCCAAAGCCATTTCTATAAATAATAGAGATATTGCTCATCGCCCATCTGTTGTGTTGGTCGGCAGCTTTCCCATACAACATCAGAGCCTGGTCATAATCTATGTCAATGCCTTCACCGTTAAGATATTTATTTCCCAGCTCCACAAGGTCATCAGAATTCGCAGCTTTAATGAGGCGGTTCAGATATTTCTTTGCATTGACTTCGTCGTTTATTCCCTTGCAGCATAAAGACAGATTGCTGTAAACAAGCAGAAGATCCATATAAGAATCTTCAAGCTCTTCCTTTTTTACTTTTTCAAATGCATCCATGCATTTAGTATAGAAATTTATCGCTTCATTATAATTCCCATCATGCTGATTTAGTTGGCCCAGTATCTGCAACATATTCGCAAGTTGACTATCATTGCACAAATCCAGCGAATTTTTAGCTGACAATTGGAAAGCTTCAGGCATCCCCTTATAAATATCGTATGCTTTTGAATAATTCAGATACATCTTATCCGTTTCTTCTGTCATTCTGTAAAATTCGCCATTAAACGCGTATGTGGCAAAAAGGATCTTTTTGGTTTCCTCCCCGTTCTTTTTCGTCAACATCAAGTTAGCTGCATCAGTCATGGCATTTGCGCATGTCTTACACTTTTCGGCATCGTCCATATCCATGAATATTTCGCCCAATTGCAGCAGCAAGAAGGCCGATATTTTTGCCACCTGATAGGATTGCTGTTCATAAAAATTCTTAATAATAATATCTACCGCATTATGAGCATTAAGCCTTGCCTCATCAGCATTATCCTTTTTTAAAAATCCTTTTGCTAAAAACAGATCAATATATGCAAGGCAACTATTGATTTCATCTTTTCTATTTTCTAGCATAAAGCCTGAAATTTCTACTTGCGCTTCAGATAAAAGAGTAATCCCTTTATCTATCTCGTCATTCGCAATACACTTGGAACCTGAATGCATTTTGGCTTTAATGTATTCATATTTGTAATTGTCTTTATATTTATTATCGCTGTTACTGTGTGCGTCAAATTGTTCTTTTGATAGTTTAAAACTGTCATCAAAGTATTTGTCGTCCCTATTTATGAACATATCAACTAGTGAATAACCGGGAGTCATATTTGAATTCTGAAATTTTTCTTTCAGGCTGTTGATGCCGCTTTCACTTACAATCTTGTCGATGTCAGTTGTGCCAATATTATAAGCGGCCAATTCCAGCCTAATCATTTCTTTAGTTGCATTGTCAAATCCACGCATACTGAAAGCCAGTAGTTTCTTTTCGTATTTCTTGAATCTTTCCGTATTGCCGGATGCATGAGATATTTTTGCAGCCAGCAATAAAAATACGAAATCCATTTCTTTTCTCATTTTCTCAAAGTATTTATCTTTTACAAACTGATAAAGGAGCTTTGAAATGATGTCCGTCGGGAACTGGGTATGTTTCGTTTCAATCAATTTCACGGCTCGGTCAATAATCGTCTGGGCATCTTCGTCGGACAGATAATCGTCAATATACGGCATTAAATTAGTGCAATAATAATATGTAACTAATGCGATCCCCTTATCGTCATACGGAGCGGTTTCAGAATCCAGTATCCCCAATAAAAAGTCCTTGTACTGCTTCCCGATGTATGGGTCATGAAAGCCCTCTCTCAGCTCCCGCCCGTAGGTATCATTGTTGTTGGTGAAAGTTCCCCCTTCGGCAAGTATGTCAAATACGACCCCAGGTTGATTTTGGAACTGAGCATGGTAGATGACTTCACGAACTGCGAAAGGATCGTTGAATCTGTTTCTGATAAAGTGATTCAATATCTGCCTGTTATATTTTATTAATTTACTTTTAAAATTTTCTCTTATGATCTCTCTGTAGGTTCTATGGGCAAAATCCCACTGACCCGACTCTTTCTGGATCAGGTTGTTCAGCAAAATTTGCCGCATCCACGAGAAGTCCGCCGTGTTCCAGTTTACGCCCAATTTTGTACATATCTTTGCGAAATCGATTTCCCGCAGCCCGTTTCTGCTGATTGCGATCATGCATAAGACGGCGTCGACAAACTCCGCACCGACTATTTTTTCAATACGCTTTATAATGTTCATATACTGGATATTTATATTGCCCGAGGTGCTATCTATTAAACCGATCATATATTCAGCGACCGAATCATCAACGGTTTTACCGGTATTTCCAGACGAGTCTATTTTTTCGAATTCCTGACGATTGATCATTACCAAATCCTGAACAATCAATGATAAGTATAATGGATTGATTATTGCCTTACCGCCGCTTACACCAGATTTAGCCGCAATAGCCTCAATCACCCTTTTGTCCAGTTCCTTATGATATTGTCCGGCAATCGACACGGTGATTTCCCTTATGCTCTCATTTGACAGCGCCGGCAAATTCCAGACAACACCCCTGTTGGTGCGAAAATGCTCAATCTCTTCACCATCCGTGATTGAGCAGATCAAACGGGCATTCTCAGGCAGATCACTGTCGATCCAGAGCATTTTTCTGCTTTCGTCACATGGATATAACTGATCTAAGGCATCGACAACAAGGATAACTCTCTCTTCCCGAGGAATTGAGTTCAACAGCCGGTAGAAGACTTCTTTTAACGCATCAAAATCCGATATGCCGTCGCTCTCATCCGGCTGTTTAAGATGGTCTGACAATTGGTCTATAAAGATTCGAAGTATACCCGCAGCCAAAGTTGATTCCGATGACAGGCCGCAGAAACAAGTCAATACCAAACATGGTTTCGGGTACAATTCATCAAACAGCTTTGCGAGCAGGCTGCTCTTGCCGCTCCCCGACTCCCCTTTTATCATCAGCATGGTTCTTTCGCCGGGGCCGCTCAATGCAAAATTTTTCAAATATGTAATTTCGTTGCCCCTGCCTGTGAAACGGTTTAGATGATCAAGCAAAAAATTCTCTATCTTTTTTTTCTCTTTACTTTGCCATTTATCGGAAACTTCGGGTTTTTCGCCCCATTCTATGATCAAAGCGTTTTTTATGTCATTGATTATCTGTTCCGCAAGGTTATCTGTCAGATGGATATTGCCATTTTCAAAAGTAACGTTATATTTTCTGACTTTATTACCACATTTCTCGGTGATTCTGTCTTTTAAGTTTTTCAGCCTTGCTTGCATTTCACCCTCATCGACATAAGTTTTGCGCTGGGTCTCCTCCATGCCACGGGGGTCAAGATCGCTTCGCATATAAAAGAAGCATACTGGTTCTACCTGAGATCTCAGTACGCCATATTCAATTTCCAGCTCTGTGACGCTCTTTTCAAACTCTTCCGTATGATACGCGTGGTTTTCTATCGAAGTCTTCATAGTATTCGGATCCGGGATCCAGCCGTATCTGTTCCCCAACAGGCCTATGAAATAGGGCCTGCACCTATCAATTTCATATAGACAGGTTTTCAGAACTTTTTCAGACGACTCTTTCTCGCTTAACTTTTTTGTATTGACTCCCCACCTTAAATCAATCAACTGAATAACCTTGCCGTATTTCTCGGCAAAATCCTTTAATACCGGTTCCACCTTGTCCCTGATCAAATCCCGTTCATTTTGCATATCTTTAAAAGTGCTGGAAATAAATATACATTTAACGTTTGATTCATAGCTCCGGTACATAACGTTCTCCATTTAATTCTGTTTCGTTGGAAATATAATATTGCCATATATTATATTCTTTACAATAAAGCTACAACTATTTTATCTTCTGTAAGAGCTGACGGAACAACCGCCCGTATGTTTTTCTCTGGAGCTCTTAAGGGGATGATTTTCTGAAATACATACAGGAAATCCTTTCCCCCACGCTTCTCAAAGGTGATCTTGTCATTATGGACAATTTGCGTTGTTACAAGGTGAAAGGCGTAATCGAGGCAATTGAAAAAGTTGGCGCGCATGTTCTACATCTTCCGTCATATAGTCCAGATCTCAATCCAATTGAAATGATGTGGTCAAAGATCAAGGCGATTTTGAGAAAATTCAAAGCTCGCACGGATGATGCTCTGATTGCTGCCCTACCATTTGCTTTTGGCGCTGTTTCGATAAACGACATCAACGGCTGGTTTCAAGCGTCCGGTTACTCGCTATCTTAATTGGAATTGCTGTAGCATTCCCCGCACCTTCCTATCTCGCGTTATTTTATCATAGTTTGGTGTGTTTTGTGTCTGCACTTTCTATTACCTCCTTTATCTCAAGTGGCACGAAAAAAGGGCCTGATTTTTCAATCATACCCGGCGCGAAAGTATGATTATATTATCTTTAATAAATCAACGCCACTAATACCTAATCGATAGGGAATTTGCTTATAGTCAATCATGGCATTTTCAGAAGGAAGGTCAGTTAATATTCTATACAAATCATCTTCATAAGACAGAAACGACAAATTTATCACCTCACATTTTATCTTATTGGTTTTTTAAATATTTTAGCATGGATTGACATTTAGAAAGGAGCTATCGTGCCTAAAACAATAGCAATCTCAAATCAAAAAGGCGGTGTTGGTAAAACAACAACGGCTGCCGCTCTAGCCTCCGGGCTGGAAAGAACTGGACGCAAAGTCTTGCTCATTGACTTTGACTCCTTATCCCGAATTCGGGATTACGAATCTTATCCCGAAAGTTTTGTTATCCCGAAAAATGTACTCAACTCTTGATATATCTGAACATGAAGACACAAATTTCGGGATAATCTTTTAGTTCGTATTCTATGACGTTCTATATAATTGTAAACAGCGGGAGTTCCCGACAACAATTACAGGAGGAATCGTCATATGAAGAAGACTATACTACTGTCAGTACTATTTGATATGACAAAGCAAGATTTAATTGCACATGGCATAAAGAAAAAGACAATGCGGTCATATCAGTGTTATGGGTTTAATCTCATCAGGCGTAAACATAATGAAGCAAATGAACTGTTCTACTCAGAAAAACTGGCGTTGGAAGCTGTTCTCCAAACACGGGCTGAATACGAATCAGGGCTCATTCCAGAAACAAAATTCAGGACTGTCCGGACCATCACCGAACGTATTCAGGAATGTTATGAAACCGAGCACGTCCAGTGGCGCCATCTTCCTCACTGGGGAATCAGGAAATTAAGTACTCCCTTTGAGAAATGTCTTAATAATTATGTTGCCAAAAGACTCAGTAACGGATGCAGTATCGCGACCATAAGAGGACAAAAACCAATCATCCGCCATTTCCTTTTTTTCTGTGAGGACAGAGGGTACGCCTCACTTAATCAACTATCCAAGGATGATATAGTCGAATATATAAATACTGTAGCAATAAAGTATTCACACGTAGGTGATGCGCTGTCTGTCATACGAACTTTTTCTGATTACCTTGCTGAAAACAGGATGATTTCTTTTGACATGAAACTGTTGCTACAGATACCGGCTCCGACTCATCGCAAGTATTCATCCGGTTTTACCCAGACTGAAGCAGACATGATAGTTTCAGCACCAGACCGCACTACAGAGTGCGGAAAAAGGGATTACGCAATAATGATGCTAGCAAAAAACACTGGACTCCGCTCTATTGACATCCTTGGGCTCGAATTTCCGAATGTGGACTGGAACAGAAAAGAATTAAGGATAGTACAGCATAAAACAGACGTACCACTTACTCTCCCGATAGAAATACCAGTATGTAATGCCATACGAAAACAATTGTCTTTTGTATCTTCCTGCAGAGATCCCTCTTCCTGACCTTGATAGTTCAGAATACCTTGCCGGAATAACCGAGCAGATCCAGAAGCTTGTCTTGGCCACACATGGTCACACGCTTGTGCTTTTCAATTCATACCGGCTAATGGGAAAAGTGCGGGACACCCTTCCATCCGATACGCTTCCCTTTCCCATCCTGGTTGGCGACAAAGATCTGCAGATGGTCATTCAGAAATTCAAGGCAGCACCCAACGCTGTTCTCTTTGCGACCGGTGCCTGCTGGGAAGGAATGGACTTCCCCGGAGATATGGTCTCCTCTCTGATCATCGTCACACTGCCCTTCAGTGTTCCGGATCAGATCCGACGCCAAGAGCAGCAAAAATACCCAACTCTTACGGACTACATTCTATCTTCCGTCGTCCCGGACATGCAGCAGAAGCTTCGCCAGGACTTTGGAAGAGCCATCCGGACAGAGACCGATACCTGCGTCATCAGCATCCTCGATGCACGCGGCATTCAAGTCGGCCGGTATTATCACCATGTCCTCGATGCACTTCCCGCAATGCCCGTCACGGATCGAATAGAAATCGTATCCGAATTCATTCGCGCGGTTAAGGAACCATCCTATTTTTCCTGATTCACTAATTTCAATTACTAAATCAGATCATCAGTAAACAAACATATCGCGAAGGAGATTTTTATGAAAAAAATGAGAACCATTAAAGGCGCACTCGCCGAAATCAAGCAGGAAGATCCATATACATGCATTACGGAGCATTTTTTGCGGCAGTTAATCTGGCAGGGCAAGTTACAGCCATGCAAAGCGGGAAACAAAAACCTCATTGATATGGATGCGTTGATGAATCTTCTGGAAAATCACACAGCTCCAGGGCCAAGCTTAGCATCGGTTGAACCAGAAAAACTGGCACCCATTCTCACAGCCAAACCGATGTATTTACAAGTGCAAAACCAACCCGCACGCAGGGTAAGACCGGTACTGGATTATTCAAGATAGGGGGAATATTTGAATGGCAAGCGCTTTAAAAAGAGGCAATTCTTATCAGATTCGAGTAAGCGTCGGCAGAGATTCAGCAGGTAAATACGTCTATGAGGTTACTACTTGGACGCCTCCTACTGGACTTACCGATAAGAAAGAAAAAGCCGCTCTTGAAGCTGCCATAGTAGATTTTGAGCGCCGGGTGAAATCAGGACGATACCTGTCAGGCGAAAAAACGACGCTCCTTGAATTTGCGAATACGCAGTGGCTGCCATATGCTAAATCAAATCTTAAGCCAAAAACTTTAGCAGACTATTGTGAGTTCTTGGAAAAACGAATCCTGCCTGTATTTGGAAGACTTCCGCTTGCACAAATCCAGCCAATCCAAATCATTAATTGGTTACGAGATCTGGATCAGAAAGGCATGCGGAATACAGCTCGCTATCGCTTGCTGCCGCATGTCCTTCATCTACTTAAAACCAACAACATAACCGCTGAAAAACTTGATATTGCTTCCAATACAAATACCAGACTTCGCAGTGGCCATGTTGTTTCCTTCGAGATAGCATGTAAAGTATCATCAGTATTGAATTTCCCCATTGATGAGGTTTTCGAGTCATTGGGAATGGATGATAAATTATCAGACAATACAAAGGGCAACTATTTCCGCTGTCTGTCCTCTGTCCTTTCAACAGCCGTACAATGGCAGATGATTTTGGAGAACCCCTGCAAGCGCGTAAAAGCACCTTCTCAAAGAGGACATGAAATATCACACATGAATATTGATGAGGCGCAAAAAGCATACCAGGCCGCCCTAAACTATCATGATATCAGAGTCGGCACCGCCATTATCACATTGCTGCAGACAGGCATCCGCGAAGGTGAACTGGCAGGTCTCGAGTGGAAAGATATAGATTTTGATAAAAGCGAAATCCACATCCAGCGCAACTCCCAGTACATCCGCAGAATCGGAATCGTCACCGGCACCACCAAAACCAGAAGCGGTAATAGAGCAATCGCCATTGCCCCCGATCTAATCGAACTACTAGAAAAATACAGAAGTTGGCAAAACACAGAAAAAGCCCGAATCGGCGATCTCTGGCAGAACACCGATCGCCTTTACACCCAATGGGATGGCTCCACCATCCATAATCAAACCATCACAAAATGGAACAAAAAATTCCTGGCAGACTCCGGATTCAAATATACAACAGTCCATGGACTCCGCCACTCCTTTGCCACCCTGCAAATAGCCGCGGGTACTGACCTAAGAACTGTATCACAGCTGTTAGGCCATGCAGATGTATCGACCACAATGAATATATATGCTCATTCGTTGAAGACCTCTGAAACTGCTGCGGCGAGTAAGATTTCCAAGATATTGAGGGGGGAGGAAAGGTGATAGCAGGATTTAGCTTCACGCCATCACCTTTCGTAAGAAATACCATATGTTACATATATGTGCTCATTTGCTATACTTGGAATCATCGCTTTGGGGTACGAAGTTATATCTGAACATGAAACACCTTGAGGCCATGGATCTGAAAGATGAGGTGATTACGAAATGCATCCACACAATATATCAATGCCCATCAATACTCCGTTTTCATCCGTCAGCCTAATATGCTTTGCAAAATACCGAAACGCAGTTTCGTTATGATCTACTACAATCACTGTTTTATTGTCTCTTTTTAAGCGCTCCAGAAACTGAACGACGCAATAGATTTCCGTATTGCTCAATCCCTTGAAAGGTTCATCGATTCCCAACACTTTAGCTGTGGACTTGGCCGACTTAAGTATCTTGATTCTAATATTCTCGCCGCCGGACAAAGTCGCCGTTGGCTGTCCAATTCTCAAATGTCCCAACATTATAGCAGAAGCATCTTGCAATGCCTTTACAACTTTTTTGTCAATCTGCAAGAAATACTCACAAGCTTCGTCAATTGTCATGCCCCAAACATCGAAAATACTTTTATCAAACAGCTTGTAATTTCTCAGGTTTTTATGAAAACCCGTTCCCTCACAATCGCGGCATTCCAGATGTACCTTTGTGCTATGCTCACTACCGTATTCCAAAAAACCTGCACCTGAACATATGGGGCAAGCCCCTTCACATCCAGTTAGATTGGAGAAAAAGCGTTTGTCCTTATTGTGTTTTTTTGCAAAAGCATCTGAACAATGACCAAAAATATCGAGAATAGTTGCGACAGAGGAGTTTTTATTTCCCAAAAAAGGTTTTTGATTGATATACACGTATCGCTCAAAAAATTGCGGCAGATATTCACGCAAGAGCGTTGATTTCCCCACTCCAGATTTGCCTGTTATCAAGTTTAAGCAATCGGCGGCGATACTGATACTCACCCCGGTATATTGATAAATTTGGTTATTGAGCGTGATAGAAACCGATTTCTTTGGGGCATCTATAGTAAATTCGCTGTCAACACTTTGAGCCTTGAGATATTGGCCAGCATCAATAATGGAACCGCCCTCTTTGCCACTCTTCTCCCCAAGGGCAATGACAACCTTCGCGTCTTTAACAAAAATATCACTGTGCTCTACGATGACTAAGGTATGGTAGTTTGATAAGTCCAAGATATTGCGATAAACAGAGTTTTTTTCGGTGCCGGATAGTCCCGCCAACGGCTCGTCCAGAACAATCAGCAAATCCGACAACTGAGTATTGAAGACCTGAACCAGCCGGAGACGTTGCAACTCCCCACCTGAAAGCGTGGGTATGGCGCGATGCAAAAAAAGATGTCCTAAATTATGTTCAACCGCCTTTTTCAAAAAACTATAGATATTTTTCAGGGCAAAAGCTAACCTTTGGTCATTCACGTCTGACATCATTTGGTTAACGTACTGGCATAGATTTTCAAAGGGCGTTGTCATAAACGAGCCAATAGATAGTCCAAAAAGTATATACTGCTCATGATCTGACGAATATTTTCTCCCGTGGCAGTGTTCACATTCTTTGTCCGCAAAAAACTGCTTTGCTGGCGAATAATTTGTCATCATTGGCATTCCTGTCATAATGCCGTAGAATTTCGTAGTACGTCTTGAAAACGAATTGGTTTTTTTATATTTTATCGAGTATTTGCAGTCGCTTTCTCCAAAAAGAAACAGCTTTTTTTCTTTTTCTGAAAGTTGCCTAAAGTTCTTTCTTGAGTCGATTCCGCAATCAAGACAAAATTGTTTGATGATTTGAGAGTAGAAATCCTTGTATTTACTCCAACACTTAATCGGATTCTTTTCCAAAGGGATATTATAATCCACAACTCTATTCTCATCTAGAACCTTCGTAAAACCCAGCCCACGACAATGTTCACATAGATTTCCTTCTTTGTTTAACACAAAAAGGTCCTCGCTCAGTCCCAACAATGCTGCGTAGACCAGTGCAATATTGCGGTTGAGGCCAAAATAGGTACCTATGGTAGAGCGCATATTGTTGTTGTGATTTGACTGCTGAATCGGAACGGCCGCTATCATATTTCGATAGGCTTTGACCCGATAGGTTGGCTCTGAAACCTCATCGGCAAACATAGATAGAAATTCATGCTGTCCAATTTGCGCAATAGTATCGTATGCCAGAGAGGATTTTCCGCTACCGGAGGGTCCAATCACTAAATTGATGGCTTTCTTTTTAAGCGAGACATCAATGTTCTTTAGATTGTGTGTTTCAATCCCAAAAATATCGATGGTGTCAGACATTAGCCTTCACGCTTTCTGTAATGATCCGGTATAAGTCCAGAATAAAAAACTCTAACGTTTTTTTTGAGTGGATGCAGAACCTTTCATCTATCGAATGAATCGTATTGCCCGGCTTCAGGTGCATTGCATTTACCGGACAACCACCGCCACAAATTCCAAGGGCAGGGCAGGGTAAACACTCTTCATGATTCAACGGTGTCAATTGTGACCACTCGATAAAATATTTGTCTTCCGTGGCATTAAAGGTATCATCATCAATGTTGGAAATAAAATACTTTTTGTCGGACAAGCAGCCATGGCAAATGCCTACGCTGCCGTCAGGTGAAATAACAATTTGACCACCAGATGTAGCGGCACAATCAGAAAAATACACCTGCGCTTTGGAAAAAGCCTTGAGTTTGCGCATCATTCGATCCTCATAGACGCCACGCTCTCGCAACTCAATAAACTCGTCAATAATGAATTGAGCTGCGGCTTCATTGTAGCTCTGAGGCAGCACAAAATTCTCATCGGACATCATGATGTTAAAGCCAAAAGCTTTTACGTCATATGCGTCAATCAGGTTAAGTATATTTTGTGTGTCCTTAATTGTTTCTTCGCTCAGTGTCACCGACAAAGAGACATCCACACCCAACTCTTTGCACTTGTCCAGTGTAGCCAAAATGCGAGAAAATACAGGCCTTCCACGAGTGTCTACACGCATACTGTTAGCTTCTTCTGTGAATCCATCAACAGAAATTGCAATGGAAACCCTAAGTTCATTGAGACGTTTGAGCATTGTTTCATTCAGCAAGATCCCATTGGTAATAACCGACATCTCAAGATTTTCAATGCATTTTTCTTTCTGGCGGAGTTCATTGATCCGAAGCGCAATACGCTCCAGTATGGGAAAGTTTACCAATGGTTCTCCGCCGTAAAAAATAAGTATTGGCTTATTTTGGTCGGTATCCAGACCAGACGCTTTGATTTGGCGCACGAAAAAATCAAGTGCTTTGTCTGCAGTATCAGCCGACATGTTTTCGGAAAGAAAGCTACTTCTCTTATCGGTGTCATTATTGCCCAAAAAGCAATACTTACACGCAAAATTGCATTGTTCACTTAAAATTATGTAGCAAACATTGATAGCGGGAGATGGGATTTTAGATTTCACATATTGCAGCACCCGCTCATCTTCACCTGGTGTCTGGATGAGGATTTTATATTTTTGAAGTTCGATAACTTCATTTCGTATAGTCTCTGGAGCCTCATCGTAATGATTGCAATAAGAACTTGCAAGCCAAGCCTGCAAGTTCTTATACAGCTCCAAAGTAAGATACACTGGTTTCATCCGCAATGAATGGTACAGCGCAACCACATTCTCTAATTCGTATACATGAGCAAAGCGAGACATTGTTACCATTCAATCTCACCTGACTCAGACGCAAAGCGGCAAGAACAGGCACATGTACAAGAGTTGCAAATAACGCAGGCACAGCGCGCCATTACAAAAGCTTCGGTTTCAATTCTTCCAAATAGCTTGTTATAGTCAATAGCGGTAGCATTCATATCAAATCACCTCCCATTCGAAGTCAGAGTTAATGCCGCCGGAACAAGTGCAACGGCAACTGCACTTACATCCCGTACACTGCGCGATACATGTAGCGGCAGAAGTAAGCATGTTTTCGCTGATGCTACCCAACATAGCATGATATGAACTAGAATCATATGATAACATAAGGTGAACCTCCCTTTTTTACCATTTTTCGCCTTTAGTATAGCATTGCATCTAACTGCTGTAAATATACAAGGTATACACGTTTTACAATTCAAGCCTTTTTTACTTCAAATAGCACAATATATAGCGCTATTATCGAGATTTATGTCTATCAATTGTGTTTTACGACGAGATGCTTTACCATGGTCGGCTTTCTCTCAAAAATCAAAATCCCAGTAATAAGGCCACTTTTCGGGTTTTTATATCCTTCGTATGTGACGTATAATATTTTGACTATACGGATTCTCAGTTTCTGCGTTATGGATAATGCTTCGGCGACGGGAAATAGGATTGGCTTGCCCCTCTGAACGCACACCGGATTTTAAGTTAGTAAAGGAAGGAGGAGGCTCAGAGCCATGGCCCTCTTACCTGCTCTTGGCTCCGCCACACCGGTGTACTCACCACTATAGCTCGAAAATGTTTTGCAAAAATTATAATACATTTGCACTTTTTGTTACAGACTAAATTTCAAATCAGCACTTCTTCTTCGCCAACCCGTTGACTTGGTGTTTGAGAGTGCTTTATAAAACCAATGTTATTGTACACTTATTAAATTGACCTTCATGCTCATTGGCTTAATTAACAAAAATTCCAGAATATGTATCGGGGCCAGTCCAAGCTTTGGGTCATAAACCTCTCAGACAAGATAATGCCTAAGAGTCATGTCTGAAAAAACATCTACACTCAAACAATTGACTTGAACATAATTTGAACATAATTTATGTTCAAACCCACAAATAACCACCAAAAGATATTGCGCCAATAAACCTGCAAACGCCCTATTTGCAGCCATCTACAGGAAACTACCCAACACCCCAAACAGCCCGTCCTGTTTTTTGTAACCAGCAGTTCAACGGTTCGAATCCGTTAATCGTCTCCAAGCGATAAGACTACAGCCTGTAAGGGATGCGGGTTTTTTGTTTGTCCAAAATCGCGAGTTTTTCAAGGCTGAACTGTTGTTTCGAACATAATTTGAACATAATTTTATGTTCAAATCCGACATTGACAGCCAGAATGCAAAGATACTCAATAAATACTCCTGAACACGTCCTATTTGCAGGCCTTTTACTGAAAAACCATCATAGGAAAAGGTCAGTTAATATTCAATTATCAGCAAGTCAACAGTACTGTGTTTAGTTTTTCGTAACAAAATTCCTCAGAGGCTGTAAGACTTTAAAAATTCTTGAATGCAAGGAGAGAAATTCCGGAATAAATTACTGCTGACTTGAACATAATTTGAACATAATCTATGTAAAATCAACAACATATCACAAAGAGTTAAACGATAAAACACATGCAAACTATCTGTATCGCAGAAATTCGGAAAATACTTAGCAGAAAAAACTTGAAAACCCAAGTGATCAGTTGGTCAACAGGTCAAGTCAATTAGTTGGTCTAGGTTTCCCATGTCCACATTAACTTGACCGGATCACTTGACCAGATCACTTGTCCGCCTAAGCTTGACCAAACACCCTGCGAATGAATGGCACCTTCAAATGAATTGCGCTCTCAGGACAAAGTTCCTGGCAGCAATAACAGCGGATGCATCTCTCATATTTATAGGTAGGAGGATTTTTTTTATTACCGTCATGCCAGTCGACAGCCTTGGGGGTTACGGGACACATGTTAACACAAATTCCGCATTTTACACACTTATCTGCCATAATATAGGGCTTTGGCACAAGGGCGTTTTTGATTGCATTCATACCGCTTCTTGGCTTGAAAACCTTTACAGGTTCTCTGTTGACATTAAAGTCTGGAACAATAAACTCCTCGATCGGGTCTCCTAAAATTTCAATTTCTTTTTCAAGGTAAGTGCCGGCACCCATTTCCATCCCGACTTTATTTGTAAGGACTAATTCCGGGTCCAGATTCATCAGTCTGCAAACTGTTGAATCCAAGGCGATGGGGTCCGTTGAAAGCAGGATAACATTCATCTTCTTGGGAGTGCCTCCTCTGGGGCCATTCCCTTCCATCGCAATAATTCCATCCATAATATATAGCCTTGGGTGGATATAGGTATTTAAATCAATAAGCATCTTTGCAAAATTGGAAGCATCCGGTACTTTCACATGGAATTCACCTTTTAAAGCTCCTGGTATGCAGCCGAATTGATTTTTTACAGCACCAGTCATTCTTTGGAAACCATGGGTTTTCATTTTAGGTAAACTGATGACACCATCATTATCCAATACACCATTTGCTATTGTAAATTTCTTGTTTTGCTGTCCCTCTTTGAAAAAAACCTCTTTCCCTGACTGAAAATCAGCAAGGTCTATATTTAATTCTGTCGCGATAACAGCAATTCCCGTCCTCTTCGATGCAATATCAGGGCTTTGAATTGCCGGGGAGTCTCCATAGCAAAGCTTTGCACCAGCGCTTTGAAATATTTCTGCAGCAGCTCTGAAAATAGCGGGATGGGTGGTAACACATTTTTCAGGGGGATCGGCAGTGAGCCAATTGGGTTTTAAGAGAATTTTTTCACTTGTTGAAACAAATTTGGACGATCCCCCAAGGAGGTCGATGCCCCTTTCCATTGCCTTTTTTACATCATTATCATCATAACTTTCACAGCGTATCAATACAACGACAGACATACTTATTAACCCTTCTTCCTTCAGAACTTTATCTGGCATTATCAATTCTATCCCATTTTATCAATAGTGGCAATTAATTCCCTTTCCCATATCTCTTCCATATTGCACTCCCATTATGCCTATCCATTTACTTGGTCCACATGGAAAGCCAAATGGCAATCACACGTGATACAATAGGAGAAACAGTCTGGAGGGAACGTTATGAAACGAGATGAAAACCTATTTTTGGCAAAGAAGTTGTTTGTAGAACTTGTTTTCAACTCCGCTTACATCGAAGGATGTAATGTTACTT
>Ga0209125_1001529_pt1 | contig 21129 bp, 22 predicted proteins | sample BarGraIncub1131A_FD_184503 | JGI IMG/M metagenome (GOLD analysis project Ga0209125, IMG submission 184503) | Arctic peat soil microbial communities from Barrow, Alaska - Barrow Graham LP Incubations 11-31A (SPAdes) (version 2) | ecosystem: Environmental > Terrestrial > Soil > Wetlands > Peat...
TTCAGCGTCGTGACGAACGCATTCCACTGCTCGGCCGTGAGGTTCGTCTCGATCCCGGGGCCCGGTTTGGCGGCCGCGAGCGCCCTCAACGAGGCGACCGCCAGCCCTCGCGTCGGGACCGTGCGAGCCGTCTCCGCCAGGTAGGGCAGCCCGTTGACCAGTCCGGGCAGATCCTCCACCACCACGTGCTGCGGCCCGACCACGAACTCGGAGTAGCGGTCGACGGTCTCGTCGAACGTGTCGAACGCCTCGGTCATCGTCGCATCGAACCCGGCTGCCAGCAGTCGCTTCCACGCCGCCGGCGAGACGCCGACCCACGCGGCGCCAGCCTGAGCCGTTCCGTCGGTGAGTGCAGCGGCCACCGCCTCCGCGCCACCGAACGGGTAGGCGTCCCGCAGCTGCGAGTACGACGTGCCCGGGATCGACACCGTCTTGGTCGTGTCCACGAGTTCGTATCGCCCCGTGGCGTAGTCGACGATCGCCACGACCTGTGCGGTCACGGCGTTGTCCTCGCCGGCCAGCGCGAACGCCACCACGACCGTCGACGGCGCCGCCTGCGCGGTGCTGACTTTCGCGGCGGGCCGCAGGAGCAGTAGGCCTCCCACCACGGCCGCGACCACCACGACCGCCAGCGTCGCGCCGACCAGGACCGAACGTCTCGTCGAAGTCACGTCGCCCTCCGCCCCCAGCCCCGCCTTGCTTCGGTCGCATCCTACCACCGTGGCGCGCAAAGACGCCCCCGGGGATGTCCCCGAGGGCGTCTCAAGTCGTGCTATGGAGCCGACGAGGGGATTCGAACCCCTGACCCCCGCATTACGAGTGCGGTGCTCTGGCCAGCTGAGCTACGTCGGCACACAAGCAGGCAGTATACCTGCGGCATCACGGCACGAACAAGTGCGGATGACGAGGCGTTTCCGCCGCTACTCCCCGGCGCTCGGTGCGCCCTCGCCTGCCGCCCCGCCACCGCCGCCACGACGACGGCGACGACGACGCTTCGGCGCACCCTCCGCGGACGGTGCGGGTGCCTGCGCAGGTGCCTGCTTCGCAGCGGCCTTCGGCTGCCTGCCGCCGGATCGCCCGCCCGCGGACTTCTCAGCGGTGGGCGCCTGGCCTTCAGCCTTGCTGCCGCCACCACTGCCACCGCGGCGACGCCGACGACGGCTCGTTCCCGTCTTCTCCTCGGATGTGGACGGTGTGGCCTGCGGCGCGTCCGTTGCACTCGGCGCCTGCACCGGCTCGCGGCGGCCCGAGGACTCCGTCAGCTTGCGTTCGCGCGGCTGCACGATCGACGACAGGTCGATGCCCGACGAGGCGACCGAGCGCGCTATGGCGTCGGCCTTCACCGAACAAGGGCAGGTGCCGTTGCACTTGCACTCCATCTCGTCGAGCCCGAAGGTGACGCGGGTCCCGTCCTCCTTGCGCATGGTGATGCGCTCACGAGGCGTATCGAGCTCCACGACCTTCGCCATCGTACCGCCGACATCGACGATCGCGCCCTTCTTGGGAGCGCGGCCCTTGAAGTCCTTGTAGGCGTCGTACTCGTAGCGCAGGCAGCACATGAGCCGCCCGCAGAGTCCGGAGATCTTGAGAGGGTTGAGCGGAAGGTCCTGCTCCTTGGCCATGCGGATGGAGACGGGCTGGAACTCGCCACCGAAGCGGACGCAACACAGCTGCTCGCCGCAGTGGCCGAGGCCCCCGACCTTGCGGGCCTCGTCGCGGACGCCGATCTGGCGCATGTCGATGCGAACGTGGAACTCGGCCGCAAGGTCGCGGACGAGCTCGCGGAAGTCGATCCGGTCCTCGGCGACGAAGCAGAACACGGCGCGCTCACCGTCGTAGAGGAACTCGACGTCGGTGGGCTTCATGTCGAGCTTGTGCTTGGCCACGAGCCGGCGGTAGATCGGCATCGCGGCCTTCTCGCGCGCGTGGAACTCGGCAGCCTTCTCGAGGTCTTCCGCATCCGCCTTGCGCACCAGCTTGTTGGCGACGTCGGGCAGCTCACAGGCTTTGCGCTCGTGAGGGGCCTTGCTCACGCGTCCGAGCTCGGTACCGCGCTCGGTGGTGACGACAACGACGTCGTCGAGGGAAAGTTCAACGTCCGCAGGGTCGAACGGGACCGCGGACGCGGAGTTTCTCAGGGTGATTCCCACGATCGTGGGCATATACGTGCCTCCTGTATCTCGAACAGCATGGCCTCGACGGCCAGCTGGGGACCCACATTATACGAGACTCGCCGCCTGGCGCGCCGGACGGCCTCCAGCGCCTCCTCGACGGCCGCCGGACTCATGCACCCGCCGGCCACTGCGATATCGTCCGCAGCGTCGCGATTGGCGATCGAGGCCACCGCGCCGACCGACGAGGCGAGCGCGTCACGCAGCCAGCTCTCGGTGATGGCGAACAGTTCGGAGACCGACTCTCGCTCCCGTGCGGTGAGTTCACGCTTGTTGCGGACTTCCATGTCTTTGACCGACGCCTGCCGGCCCATGAACTCGACACGCTCCCGCATCTCCGTCTCCTGGCGCACCTTCATGTCCTCGAGCGGAGCACGCACGGCTTTGAGCATCTCCCGTGCCGAGACGAGCACATCACGTCCATCCATGACGGGCAGATCACGCATCACCGCCATCATGGCGTCCCGGGCGGCGACCCGCGACGGGGCGCGGAGGAACTCCAGAGCGCGCGGAACGACGCCTGAAGACGCGGCGAGCGCCGCCACGGCCGCGTCGGCGCCCACGCCCGTGCGCTCGGCGAGCAGCGCAACGGCCTGCGACGGGGTCACCGGAGCGAACCGGATGACCTGGCAGCGCGAAATGATCGTGGGGAGCACGGCGTCGTAGTCGTCGGTGAGCAGCACGATCCGCACCGAGGCGGGCGGCTCCTCGAGCGTCTTCAAGAAAGCGTTGGCCGCGGAGTCGCCGAGAGCGTCGGCCCGCTCGATGATGTAGACCTTGGTGTGGCCGGCGGCAGGCGCGAGCCACATGTCCGGAACGAGGTCATCGCGTACCTGCTCGACCAGGTACGTCGCGGCGCCCTCGGGCGCCACGACGTGTACATCCGGGTGAGCGCCGCGTCGGACCCTCACGCACGCGGGACAGGTGCCGCAGCCACCGTCGTCACAGATGAGCGCACAGGCCAGCAACGTCGCGGCGGTGCGCTTGCCCGAGCCGTGCGGCCCGACGAACAGGTAGGCGTGAGAAGTCGAACCGCTCTCGACCGCGGTACGCAGATAGGTGGCGACGCGCTCCTGACCCGGAAGGTCGTCGAAGACGCAGGCGGTCACGGCCGGTCCGGGTGAGCGCGACGGCTGGCCGGGTGCGCGGCGACGGCCGCCCACACACGGGCGGCGACCTCGTCCTCGCTCCCTGTCGCATCGACGGTCACGACCCGCTCGGGCTCGGCGGCGGCGATCGCCGCAAAGCCCTCGGCCACCGCCCGATGGAACGCCGAAGACTCCGCCTCGATGCGGTCGGCGCCGCCGCGCACCGCGCGCTTCAGCGCCGCGTCGGAGTCGAGCGTCAGCAGGACGGTGAGGTCGGGACGCAGGCCGCCGGTCGCGGCGAGGTTGAGCTCGCCGACAAGGCGTGCACCGAGTCCGCGGGCATACCCCTGGTAGGCGGTCGACGAGTCGAAGAAGCGGTCACACACGACGGCCTCGCCGCGCTCGAGCGCGGGCACGATCACATCGGCGGTCAGCTCGGCACGGGCGGCCTCGTAGAGCAGCAGCTCTGCACGAGGCGAGATCATGACCCCGGGATGGTCGAGCACGATGGCCCGGATGCGATCGCCGATGGGCGTGCCACCGGGCTCGCGCAACTCGAGCACGAACAGGTCGTGGGCTCGCAGGCGCTCGGCGAGCCGGCGAGCCTGAGTCGACTTGCCGACGCCCTCCCCGCCCTCGACCGTGATGAAGATGCCGCTCACGTCGTCCTCCAAGCCTCAGGTGCCTCAGCGTAGAGGTCGGCGCCGGTGGTGTCGATGGCGACGAACACCGGGAACCGCTCGAGGGTGACGCGCCGCAACGCCTCCGTGCCGAGCTCGGGCCAGGCGACGACCTCCGCCTGGGTCACGTGTCGAGCAAGCAGTGCCGCGGCACCCCCGACGGCGGCGAAGTAGACCGACCCCGTCGCGACGCACGCGGCCGCTACGGCCGCCGAACGCGCGCCCTTGCCGATCGTGGCGACCACGCCCGCACGCAGAAGGTCCGGCGTCCAGGCATCCATCCGTTTCGCGGTCGTCGGACCGATGGCTCCCGCGGGACGGCCCGCCGCCGGCGGCGTGGGGCCGGCGTAGAAGATCGTCGCACCCGCAAGCTCATACGGCAGGTCAGCATCGCGCTCGAGCGCCTCGGCGATCAGTGCGTGCGCGGCGTCGCGTGCGGTGTAGGCCACGCCGGTGAGCGCGACCTCATCGCCGGCGCGCAGCGTGGCCAGCTCCTCGCGCGTGACGGGAAGGTTCAGCTCACGCAACGGGCTGCTCCCCCTTCGCGCTTCGGCGGCGCCAATCGATCGCTCGCGAAGCGTAAACGGCCGCGCCGAGCACGATCACCGACGCCAAGATGAGCGTGATCCGCGGGCCGGTGAGCGTGAGTGCCGCCGGGTCGCCGCCCGTGCCCACGACGAACCGGTGCACGAAGCCGCTCACGATATCGCCGATCGGCGCGACCACGACCATCGATGCGAGCAGCGAGACCCGCAGCACCGATTCGAGCGCGGTGAACACGCGGCCGCGCACCTCGTCGGCGACGGTCTCGGCGATGTAGGTGTTACCCGCCACCGTCACCTGCGCGATGAGGAACCCGCAGGCGGTACCGAAGAGAGCGGCCACCGCGTACATACCGGTCAGTGAGAAACCGAGCATCGAAAGGCCGAAGAGCCCGACGCCGGTGACGAACAGGGTCTGGAGCGGCACGCGGGCCGCGATCTTGGGGACGATGACCGCGCCGAGGAACATGCCGAGCGCGAGGAACGCCATCATGAACGTCTGCGGCGCCTGGCTCGCCATCCTCTGCAGCGGCGGGACGAGCTCGAGGAACGGGATGCCACCGACGAGGTTCTGCTGGACGTAGACGAGCCCGACCGAAACGATCGCGCCGCCGCCGACGAGCGCGAACCCGATGCTGACCAGGATGCCGCGCAGCTCCTCGTGCTCCTTGAGCACGACCCACGACTCGAGCACCTCGGCACCGAACATCTTGAGGCTGAGGCGCCCCTTGGCGAGCGCCGGGCGCGCCTTCACGCGGATCGACCAGATGAGCAGCGCGGAGAAGGCGAAGGTGATGCTGTCGAGCGCCACGCCGGCCAGCGAGCCGGTGAGGTAACCGTAGTACGGCGCGTTGGCGAGCGCCTGCGAGAACCACGGAAGGTCAGCACTCGCGAGGGCGCGCACCACCCACACGAAGGCCGAGACGATCGCGCCCGAGGCGAGGAGGCCTATGAGCATGCTCGCCTGCTGCGTGGTGTACGACAGCCCGTTGGCGGCGGCGAGGTCCTGCTCTTCCACCATCGCCGGGATCAGCGCGTTCTTGGCCGGCACCATGAGCAGGTTGCAGACCTCCATCAGCAGTGTGATCGAGTAGACGAGCACGAGGGCGACCGCCTGAGGGACGCTGAGGATCAGCAGCAGCCCCAGGCACAGGATGGCGTTGATGATGTCGCAGATGATCATGAGCCGACGCCGGTCGAACCGGTCGACGAGCACGCCGAGCACCGACCCGAACAGCAGCGACGGGATGATCTTGGCGATCATGATGCCGGCGACCGCCATCGACGAGCCGTTGGAAAGCTGCGTCACGAGCGGGATCAGCAGGCCGACGACCAGCCAGTCGCCCACTCCCGAGATCGTCTGCGCCACCCACAGCTTCGCGAAGTTGCGGTTGGCGAACAGGCGGCGGTAGCCGCCCGAGGTGGCGCGCCCCGCGGCCTCCATGACATCGGGTACGCCGACGGCGATCCCGTCGCGGGTGCTGTCAACCCGGCTCATGAGATCTCCCTATGGGCTGAACGCATCGCGCAGCACCCCAGGTTGACGGCAACGGGAAGCGCGGCGATGTGGCACGGAGCGGTCACGACGTGCACCGCCAACGCCGTGGTGCGCCCACCGAGGCCGGCCGGACCGATACCGGTGGCGTTGACGGCAGCCAGCAGCTCGGCCTCGAGCGCGCCGGCTTCCGACGTCGGCGCCGGTGACCCGACCTTGCGCAGAAGGGCCTTCTTGGCGAGTCCCGCCACGGTGTCGAACGTGCCACCGACGGCCACCCCGATCACCAGCGGCGGACACGCGCCGGTGGCCTTGGCCGCGACGGTCTCGAGCACGAAGGCGCGCACGCCCTCCGGGCCGGCGGATGGTGACAGCATCGTCAACGCGCTCGCGTTGTCACTGCCGCCGCCCTTGAGCATCACGTCGATCTCCGCGCCCGTCCCGGGTCGCAGCGCCACTTCCAGGATCGCGGGCGTGTTGTCGCCGGTGTTGGTCCGGTCGAAGAGCGCATCGGCGACCATCGACATGCGGAGCCCGAAATCACGGTAGGCGCCGGCGACGGCATCGTTCACGACGGCTTGCAGGTTCGCGGGCTGGGGCTCATCGACGCCGAGGGTCAGGCGCACCCATGCGCTGCCCGTGTCCTGGCACAGCGGCACCCGGTCGGCCGCGGCGATCTCAGCGTTCTCGAGCAGTTGTTCGAGGACCGCACGGCCCCGCTCGGACTCCTCGGAGGAGGCGGCAAGCACCAGGGCGGCGTGGACGTCGGCGCGCAGGGTGACGGCGGCTTCACCGACCGCTTCCCGGATCGCTCGAGCGAGCTTCTTGCGGGCGACCATCAGGCCCGCGCCGACTCCAGGGCGGCGATCTGCTCGCTGATCTGCGCCGCCGAGGCCCGCAGTGCGGTCAGCTCCTCATCGGTGAGATCGAGTTCGGGCACTCCGACAACGCCGGACCGGCCGAGCACCGCGGGAACGGTCATGTGCACACCGGAGATCCCGTACTGGCCCTCGAGCCGCACGCACACCGGTAGGACCACGGGTGCGTCCGCGACGATCGCTTCGACCATTGCCGCGACCGACACGCCGGGAGCGTAGAAGGCGCTTCCCGTCTTGAGCAGCGCGACGACCTCGGCGCCTCCGAAGACCGTGCGGCGCACGACTTCGGCGACCTCCTCGGCGGGCAGCAGATCGGTGAATGGACGGCCGGCGACCGTCGACAGGCGCGGCAGCGGAACCATCGCGTCGCCGTGCGCACCGACGACCAGCGCCTCGACGTCCCCGATCGCCGCGCCGGTGGCCTGCGCGATGAAGTAGGCGAACCTGGCCGAGTCGAGCACGCCGCCCATGCCCATCACGCGAGCAGCCGGCAGGCCGCTTCTCTTCCACGCCAGATCGGTCATCACGTCGAGCGGATTGGTGACGCAGATGAAGATCGCCTCGGGAGAGGCCTCTACGGCCCGACCGATCACATCGCCGACGATCTTGGCGTTGATGGCGAGCAGCTCGTCGCGGGTCATGCCTGGCCTGCGGGGGATCCCCGCGGTCACGACGACGATGTCGGAGCCAGCGGTATCGGCGTAGTCGTTGGTGCCACTCACCACGGGCCCGAACCTGAGCACCGAACGCGAATGCATCATGTCGAGCGCCTTGCCCTGCGGCAGGCCCTCAGCCAGGTCGATGAGCGTGACATCGGCGATCCCGCGGGTGATGAGCGTGAACGCCGCGGTCGCACCCACCTGGCCGGCGCCGACGATGGTGACCTTGGGGTACGCCATTTGTTTGGCTCCTCGCGCCGGGAACGGGCAGGTACGGAAGTGTTCGCGCGCCCGCGCGCGACCTGAGGGATTCTAACATGCAGCCGCGGCGGCCCCCTGCGGGGCAGTCGACCGCGAGGCCCCTAGTAGGGCGGTTCGCCCTGGTCGCGGTCCGTGCACACGTCGTGTGCCCGGTGCGCCGCCAAGCGCTGCAGGAGGATCGGCGCAAGCTCGGGGAGCCGGCGCGGGCGCTCGACGAGGCCCGCCGGTGCCGGGACGCGGGCGGTGAGCAGTTCGTCGCCGGGGTCACCCTCCGAGACGATCTCGCCGAGGTACACGATCGCCCCGATCCCATGCCCCGAGAGCCCCCGCGCACGCCCGGTCACCGCGGCGACGATCACGAGGGGCGCGAGACGCAAACTCGCATCGAGCGCGAGCTCGAGCGCCGCTTCGGCCTGGAGCGGATCCTCCGCGTCGAAGAGCCACACGAGCGCGTCACATTCGAGTTGCTGGATCCGCTCGAACAGGTCCGGGTCGATGCAATCATCGCCGGCGAGGACGAGGGTCCGGCCGAGCCCGGTGAGATGCGATTCCAGCGGCCCACCTTCGCGGCGCCGCGTCGCCGGCGACACGCGCGCCATGCCCGGAGCACGCTCCTCGACGTTCCTGAAGAAGGCGTCGAGCAGGCCGACGTGCGCCGTGATCCCCGGGATGCGCGGATAGACCAGTACCTGGACCCCGTCTTCGGCAGCCCGCTCGGAAGCAGCGAGCATCGCCGCGAGATCCATCCGCTCGTGCGTCCTGAGCCGATGCTGGATGACCGCTATCTTCACTGTCCGCCTCCCCGGGTCCGATCTCCAGGCGCTCCGCACACCGATCATGTCAGTCGTCCGAAGGTTTCGGCTTGACGACCGTCTTCTTGGCGGCCGGTTTCTTCGCTGTCGGCTTCTTCACGGCGGGCTTCTTCGCTGCCGGCTTCTTCTTGGCCGCCGGCTTCGCTGCCGCCTTCTTCGCCACAGGTTTACCCCAGACCTTCTTCGGGGGGTTGCTGGGGCAATCGGGGCTGACGCAACGCGCCCACGGTCCCTTCTTGGTCACCGTCGTGATCCTGGGAGCGCCGCACTGCGGGCACAGGTCCTCGAGGAACTCGATGTCTCCGGATTGCGGCAGCGGGAACATGACGTCGCACTCCTTGGCGGGCACCTTCTCGCAACGAAGATACCGCTTCCCGAACTGGGAGTAGATCTGCCACAGGTCGCCGCCACACTTCGGGCAGACGCCGACGATCATCTCCGGGCCCTTCTTGGTGGGACAGTCGGCGCCGAGGCACATGTTCGCCGGCCTCTGCTTGAACTTGATGACCTTGACCTGAGGAGCGCCGCACTCGGGGCACAGCTCCTCCACCGCCTCGAACTTGGAGTTCTTGGGCAGCGGGTAGGTACGGCTGCAGTCCGGATAGCCCGAGCAACCGACGAACGAGCTCTTGTTCTTCGGCGAGTACTTGAACATCAGCATGCTGCCGCAGTCCGGGCACGGCCCGACCTTCGCATCGTCGTCGACCGCGCTCATCAGCTTCTCAGCGACATCCTCGACGTGCTCGAGCACAGCCCCGATCACATCGCCGAGCAGCTTCCGGGAGTGGTCAACGACCCGCTTGCGGGTGTCGCCGCCCTCGGCGATCGCGTCCATCTCGGCGTCGAGTTCGCTCGTCATGTCCGGCGTGGTGATACGGGCCGCGTGTTGGCTCAGCGCGACGATGACGCTGATGCCCTTGTTGGTCGGCTCGATGGGCTCGCTCTTGACGTACTTGCGATCCGCGAGCGTCTGGATGATGTCGTGGCGCGTGGACTTGGTCCCGAGCCCAAGGCGCTCCATCTCCTGGATGAGCTTGCCCGAGCTGTAGCGCGACGGCGGCTGCGTCTGCTTGGCGTCCATCTGCGCGCCGAGGAAGTCGATCGTGTCTCCTTCGACCATCGGCGGCAGATGCTCGTCCTTCTTGAGTCCGTAGGCGTAGACCGAACGGAAGCCCGGTGTGACGACGACGTCGCCCTTGACCACGAAGCGCTCGCCCGCGACGTCGACGTCCACGCGCGTAGCCTCGACGAACGCGGGACCCGACAGCGTCGCCATGAACCTTCGCGCGACGAGGTTGTAGATCTTCCACGCCTGCGCGTCGAGCTTGTCCGGATCGCCCGCGCCGGTCGGGTGGATCGGCGGATGGTCCGTCGTCTCCTTCGCGCCACGCGTCGGCGTCAGCTTGCCGCCGAGGATGCGCTTCGCGTGCTCGGAGTAGGCAGGTACCTCGGCCAGCGTGTGCAGGATCGCCTTGAGATCGAGGCTCGGCGGATAGACGGTGTTGTCCACGCGCGGGTACGACATGTAACCGCTCATATAGAGGGACTCGGCGACCTGCATCGTGCGGGCCGGCGACATGCCCTCGTTGGCCGCGGCGGCCATGAGCGACGTCGTGTTGAACGGCACCGGCGGATCGACCTTGCGCCGGGTGTTCTTCGTCTCGACGACCGTACCGCTCGTGGCGTCCTTGACCGCTTCGATGACGGCGAGCGCCGCGGCCTCGGACTTGAAGCGGTCGGTGGCGTGACCGCCTGTGATCGCGGTGCCGGCGGACTCGAACGCGCCCTTCACCGTCCAGTAGTCCTCGGGGACGAACGCGTCACGCTCTGCCTCACGGTCGACGATGAGCTTGAGCGTCGGCGTCTGCACGCGGCCGGCAGAGAGGACCACGCCGAACTGCTTGTTCTTCTTCTGCAGCGCCAGGGTCAGGAAGCGCGTCAGCGCAGCTCCCCAGACCAGGTCGATGTCCTGCCGCGCCTCGCCGGCCTGCGCTAGGCACTCCGATATCTCGCCCGGATCGGCGAAGGCACGCTCGATCTCATCCCGGGTGATGGCGGAGAAGCGGACACGCGATACCGGGACCGTCTTGTTGACGGTGCGCACGATGTCACGGGCGTCGGCGCCGATGAGCTCACCCTCGCGATCGAAGTCGGTCGCGATGATGACATCGTCCGCCTTCTTCGAGAGACTCTTCAGCGACTGGATGATGCCCTTCTCGGCGGGCAGCTTGAGGATCGGGGCGGCGACCAGCACCGGCAGCGTCTTGAGCGCCCACTTCTTCAGGTTGACCTCGTCGTACTCCTCGGGGAAGTCGTTGGCCATGATGTGGCCTTTGAGCCCGATCGAGACCCACTCCTCGCCGTCACGCCCCTTGAAGGTGTAGATCGGCGTCGTATAGACCTTGTCAGCCTTGGGCGAACCCACCGCGAGGATCTCGGCGATGCGCTTGGCGGCGATGTTCTTCTCTGAGATGACGAGCCGCAAAGGGGCCGTCCTTTCCGTGTTCTGCGAAGGTCGGGTGTCTAACCCAGGCCGATGTCGGAGGCCCTGGCCCGCATGGCGGCCAATGATAGCCCGAGGAACTCTTCTCTCGTCAAACCAAGATCCGCACAGGTGTCCATCTGCTCGCGGTTCGCACCGCGGGCGAACGCCTTCTCTTTCCAGCGCTTGAGCAGGCTGCGGACCTCGACCGCGGCGAGGTCCTTGTCGGGGCGGACGAGAGCCGCCGCGACGATGAATCCGGTCGTCGGGTCCGAAGCGTAGAGCGCACGGTCCATGACGCTTTCGCGCGGGGCCTTGTCCGCGTGCGCCAGGATCGCGTGGATGATCTCGTCGTCCACGGCACCGGAGAGCTCCTCGGCCGTGACGAGGGCATGCCGGTCGGGGTCGTCGCCGGTCTCCGCGTAGTCCAGGTCGTGGAGCAGCCCGGCCAGCGCCCAACGCTCGACATCGTCGTCGGCGAGTCCGAAGTGACGGGCGAGCGCCTCCATGATGCACTCGACCGCAACCGAGTGGTTCACCAGGTTGCGGGACGGGATGCGCGCGACGACAAGTGCGAGTGCCTCGGTCCGGTCCACGTCTTCGCTCCCTGTGACGGCAAGGGCTGCTGCGGCAAGATGCGTTCAATACTATTGCCCGTGTCAAGCAGGAGCCACCGTCGGCGAGTGGCGAGTGGCCGTATGCTAGGGAGCGCCGCCCTCGGTATCGGCGCACCGGTGCACCCGCGTAGCCACGACGGTGCGGTCCCTCCCCGCACTCTTCGCTTCGTAGAGCGCAGTGTCAGCGGCCGCCATGACCTCGTCCGGGCCGGTGCCGTGGTCCGGGAACCCCGCGACTCCCAAAGACAGAGTGGTCGGCTCGCTCCATTCCGTCGAGTAGACGCTCGACTCCTTGACGGCGGCCCGCCACTCCTCGGCGCGGACGAACGCATCGGCGACGGATGTGTTCGGCAACACCAACAACAGTTCGTCACCCCCGTAGCGGCACGCGATGTCACCGGCGCGGATCCCGGCGCGAAGCTGGGCGCCGAGGGATCGCAGGACCTGGTCGCCGGCCGCGTGACCGTGCTCGTCGTTGATACTCTTGAACCGGTCCACATCGATCATCACGATGCTGACCGGATAGCCCTCGCGCGCGGCACGGCCGAGCTCCCGGCGAAGCGTCTCGCTCAAGTACCTCCGGTTGAAGAGTCCGGTCAGCGGATCTCTGATCGCCTGCTCGCGCAGCTCCTCCTGCAGCTCCTCGACCTGGGCGATGCGGCGGTGCAGGTCCTCGTTGATCGACTGAAGGACCGCCTCCGCCTCCACCTGGCCTGTCGCATCGCGCAGCGTGATCAGGTTGCCGCCGAACGCGCCGCCCGGGTCTTCCAGGGAGACCACGCTCACATTGATGCTGTGACCGGCAGGCGAGATCAGCATCGAGTCGGTGTCGGTGTGCAGCGCGGTGGCGAGGTGGACGGCCAGGGCCGGCCAGGCCGACAAAGCCGTGCGGATGTCGGTACCCACCCAACCTTCGCGGGCGCCGCCGATGATCCGACCGGCCGCCGGGTTCGAATCCAAGACACGATGCCCGGTGTCGAGCACGAGCAGCCCGTCCTCCATACGTTCGATCAGCGCATGGCGCGCGACAGGTGCCAGATCGAGCAGCCGGAACCGGACGAGACTAAGCGACAGCAGCACCCCACTGATCGCGAACGTCGCTGCCGGGTCCACTCCGCGGAGGACGCCCGGAGCCACGTCGTAGACGATTCCCGCCACCCACGGTATCGCCACGGCGACGAGAACGGTCACTCCCTGCATCCTGTAGGCCGGCGTAGCGTGCAGAGCGAACCCTACGAGCGTCACAGTCGCGACCGCCGCGAGGGCGTAGTTGTACAGCGTCAGGACCCAGAAGAGCCATCCGCGCGAGTAGACGAGCAGGTTCATGCCGCCCGGAGCGACACTGAAGCCTGTCCAGACAAGGTGATGCAGCCCGTTGGTGGCGGCCGCGACCACTCCGATGGCGGGTACGATGAAGACGGCGAAGAGGACCCAACCCAGCACCCTGCGTCGCCCCGTGTACTCCAACGCGTAGAGCAGGAGGAACGTGCAGACGGTCATGCTCCCCACGTAGGAGACCTGGGCCCAGAACACGTGAGCGGGTATCCCTACCGAAGAGGTCTCCAGAGCGTCGAAGAAACACCACCAGGACGCCGCGGCCGACATCAGCGACAGCGGCAGGCCGCCCGGGGCGGAGCGCCCTCGCCACGAGAGGACTGCCGCAGCGGCGGCCACTGCGGCGGCTGCGAAGTAGATCACGGCATACGTGCCCGGCTGGAACGCCACTCGACCCTCCCCTCGTCAGCTCTATCCTTTGCCAGCGGTCCGTGCCGGGATGTGCCTACAGCGCCGCGGAGCCCTCGATACGGGTAGCCAGCCACTCGGCCCAGGCATCGACACCCTCGCCGGTCTTGGCGCTCATCCGAAAGATCGGCGCGTCGCCGTTGAGGCGCCGCACCGAATCGACGAACTCGGCCTCATCGAAGTCGAAGAAGCCCGCGGCGTCGACCTTGTTGAGCAGCACGGCGTCGGCGGCCGCGAAGATGCCCGGGTACTTGAGCGGCTTGTCGTGACCTTCCGGGACGGACAGGATCACGACCCGCGCACCCTGGCCCAGGTCGAACTCGGTCGGGCACACGAGGTTCCCGACGTTCTCGATGATGAGGAGGTCGAGGTCGTCCAGCGGCAGCGCATCGAGGGCGCGCGAGATCATGTCCGACTCGAGATGGCACGCCCCGCCGGTGTTGATCTGCACGGCCGGGATCCCGTGGGCCTTCACTTTCTCCGCGTCGACCTTGCTCGCGATGTCGCCCTCGATCACGGCGATGCGATAGCGGTCGCGCAGCGCGGTGATGGTGGCGAGGATCGTGGTGGTCTTGCCCGCGCCGGGAGATGCGAGGACATCGAGGGCGAATACCTTGGAGGTCGCGAACCGGCTGCGGTTGGCCTCAGCCAGCGCCTCGTTGCGGGCCAGGATCGGGCGGGACAGGTCGATCTCCATGAGTGCTGCTCCCTTAGGCTTCGACGTCGCCGTCCGGCACGTCGACGTCGATGTGATCGATCATCAGTTCGTCCCCCACCATGACCTGCGTCGCGAAGGACTCGCACGCCGTGCAGCGGCGGTCGAACCTGCCGTGGTCGAACTCCGCGCCGCACTGCAGGCAGACCGAGCGCCCGCCCGTCTCGCGGATGTTGAGGACCGCGCCCGCGGCGAGGGTACCGGGGGTGAGCGCCTCCCACGCGAACTGCAGCGCGTCCGGAACGATCTCCGTGAGCTCGCCGATCGTGATGCTGACGCTGTTGACGCGGGTGGCACCCGCCGCGGTACCCGCGTCGATGACAGCGCGCAGCACCTCCGTGGTAACGCCCATCTCGTGCACTAGGAGGCCGCCTCGTCGTCGTCATCGTCATCTTCGACGTCCGGCGCGTTCTGCGCCTTGATCCTGCGCGCGAGCACGACGCGACATGCCAGCATCGCTCCCTCGTACAGGATCACCATCGCGATGGCGAGCGCGCCCATGCTCACCGGCGACCAGTCGGGCGTGATCATCGCGGCGGCGATCGTTATCCCCACGTAGATGAAGCGCCAGTTATCCCGCAACTTGCGGTACGGGACGACCCCGAAGAACACGAGGTAGAAGACGATGATCGGCACCTGGAACGCGACGCCGAATCCGAGGAGGAAGAACTCCACCACCGCGAGCATGTCGCCGGCTGTGGGCGTGAACATCATGATGGCCCCGGCCTGACCGGCGAGCCACTCGAAGCTCGCGGGCAGGATCACCGTGTAGCACAGCGCCACTCCGGCCGCGAACAGCACCACCATCGCGAGGAAGGTCGGGATAACCCACTTGCGCTCCTTGGGCTTGAGCGCGGGCAGCAGGAACGCCATGAGCTCCCAGACGATGAGCGGACTGCACACGACGAGCGACGACCACAGCGAGAGCCCGAACTTGACCGTCATCGGGTCGAGCACCCCGATCGCGATCGGCTTGCCCCCCTTGAGGATCGGCCACACCGGCGCCAGGATGAAGCGGTAGATCGGGTCCGTGAAGAAGTAGAGTGCGATCACCGCGACCGAGAGCACGCCGAACAGGACGAAGAGTCGCTTGCGCAACTCGTCGAGGTGCTTGAGGAATGGCATCCGTGAGGGACCGATGGGCATGGGCGCGAGAGGAGCTTGAGGCCGCGGGCGGCCTACTCCTCGTCCTCCTCGTCGGCTTCGTAGGCTGACGGGGCGGCGGCCCGGAAATGGCTGACCGCTGCTGCAGGTGCGTTCGCTGAAGACTCGTCCACGGGGGCGTCCGCCGCGACTGTGGCCTTCTCCCCTTCGGGATCCGCCTCAGCGGCCTCGGCGATGGCGGCCTCCCGGCGCTCGGTGAGCGCGCCCGAAGCCGCGCCCGCCTTCGCGATGCGCTGCTCGATGGTCATCGTGTCCTGGGTCGGGCCCTCGGCACGATATATCTCTGCGCTCAAGGTCGACTCCATGATGCTCTTGTACTTGTTGAACTCGCGCGTGAAGCGCCCGATGGTACGGGCGAGCTGCGGGATCTTGTCGGGCCCGAACAGCAACACAGCGAGAACCACGATTATGAGGAATTCCGACCCGCCGAAGCTGAACACCGTTTCGCTACGCTCCCCGGGCTTCATCGAGCGTCGAATAAAGCGCAAAGACCCTGTCGAGGCCGGTGATGCGCAGGGTCTTCACGACCGTCTCATGGCCGGAGACCACGCGCAGGTCCCCGCCGGACTCGCGGACGCGCCTCAGCGCACCGACCAGCACGCCCAGGCCCGATGAGTCGATGAACGGCACTTCAGCGAGGTCGACGATGACCGTCCCGCAACCGTCGCCGGCCACGTCCGACAACGCGGTCCTGAGAGCGGGCGACGTGTAGATGTCCACCTCGCCTTTGACGTGGACGACGCAGACCTGACCTTCGCGGGAAGTGCTGAGCGCAAGCTCCACGGGTACCCACTCCTCAGAGTCCACCGGACCAACGACGTAGAGAGGATGACATTGTAGCGCGCCGGTGTCGCCTCCCGTAACCGAATGCTGCGAGTCCGAGATAAGCACGCGCTGGCCCACGGTCCATTGGGCATAAACAATGCGCAGACACCGAAGGCCGGAGGGGCGGAGGAGACCGGTGCCACTCGCAACCTCGATCGACGAGTTCCCGGACGCATGGGTGCTGTGCGCCCAAGGGGACCTCGACTACAGCGAATGCGTCACGTTCCGGATCGACATCGACCGGATCCTGCGAGCGGCCCCGCCGGCGGTGATCGTCGACTTCTCGCACATCGAGTTCCTCGACAGCTCCGGTCTCGGACTGCTGCTCAGCCTGTCACGTGAGTATGCCGAGACCGGCGGGCGGCTCGTCCTCATCAGCAGCGAGACGGTCGAGAGCGTCTTGGACATGACGCGGCTCAAGGGAGTGTTCACGATCGAGGCGGACGCGGTCAGCGCACTCGAGCATCTCAGAAACACGGAACCCCCGAAGGTCGGGGGTTCCGGATAGCGCGTATCGGCCGTGCGCGCCTCGCCTAGGGCTTTGCGAGCGCCGCGAGGTTGTCCTTGGCCGCCTGCGCCATGTCGCCGGTGGGGCTCACGGCAAGATATGCCTCGTAGGCCCCCTTGGCCTTGGCTGTGTCTCCGGCGGTCTGGTAGAAGATCCCGAGGTTGAACAGGTTCGGCCCGAACTTCGGATCGATGGTACGGGCCTGCTCGCCGGTCACGATGGCGGAGGTCGTGTCACTCGAGTAGAACTGCGAGACCGCGAGGTCTCCGACCACGGTGGCGTCGCCCGGCTTCACCGCGAGGGCGCGCGCGTAGTAGGTCGCGGCGGCCTTCCAGATCGGCTCGTCCTGGCCGGGATTGACGGTCTGGACCGCCTGGCGGATCTGCGCACCCCACTGGTAGTAGTTCTGGGCCTGCTTCACCAGCAGATCGTAGTTCTTCGGATCGGCGGTGATGGAAGCCTCGAGCGCCTGGATCACGGGGGTGTACTGCAGCCCGATCGCATCGATCGTCTGGGTCGACGAAGCTGAGGTCCCGGCGGGCGTCGTCGTCCCGGTGGGAGTCGTCGAAGTGCATGCGCCGATGGCGCCGGTGAATCCGATACCGATCACGAACGTCAGCGCGATGAAGATGATGACTGCCTTCATCCACGGTTTCGTGTGGCTCTTGTCGATTGCCATGGGTTCCTCCGGTCGTGGTGCGCGTCAACAACGGCCCGCGGATCGTCCCCGTCGCCGGGTCCGAAGATCGCGTCCCGCCGCTCAGCGCAGCGGCTTCTACTTGGTGGGCGACGTGTCGACGGCGCCGCTCGTGTTGACCGCCGGGTGACCGGCGGGCAGCTGTCCTGCCGAGATCTGCTCGGTGGTGAGCGGCGAGGCCTGCGCGCCGGCGACGGGCGCCGGCGCATTGACCGACGCAGCGGTCGTGGCGGTGTTGCTGCCAGCCAGCGTGGTCCCGAGCACGAAGCCCAGGATCGCCCCGAGGAGCAGGCCGATGACGCCGATCAGCGCAGCCACAGCCCATGTGGTCGAATCTTCGGCGACGGCGACAGCAGCCACGGGCGTTGCCGCAGCGGCCTTCGCGGGAGCGGGCGTGCGCGAGCTCTTGGCGGAAGTAGCCTTGGCGGAGGAGGCCTTGTCGTCCGGCTCCTCGTCGAAGAAGAAGTCCTGTTCGCTCACGTGCGTTCCTTACTCTACGGCCCCGGTATGGGGGATTTCGGAGCCGCTCCCATCAGCGGGGGCGGCGGACAGACCGGGCGCGATTATAGCACGCACCCTGGGGCGGTACCGCTCACCGGAGAGCGCCTGGCGGCCTCGAACGCGCAGCACCAGCAGCGCAGTGACGATCGCCGCGACGGCGCCGACAGCTCCTCCGAGATCGGCGTTCAGCCCGAGTGCGGAGGCGATCATCGCCCCCACCAGGTAGCCCGCGAGCAGCCCGACCGCGGGCACGATGAACACGATCACGCCGGCGCGGGTGTCCGCGCCTTCGGGGATCTCCACCTCGACCTCATCGCCGACGGAGGCGCCGAAGGTGTCGATCGCGCCTTCGATCGTGACGCCGTCGCGATCGACGTGGCAGCACGCACCACACGACTCGCAGGCGCTCCCGCCCGAGACGCGCACGTCCACGGAGCCCGCGGAGGCGGCCTGGACGATCCCTCGTTCGACGATGCCCGCCATGGCTCTCCTACCCGCGCAGCTTGACGCGGATCTCCTGCGCCCGAGCAAGCGCACGCTGCTTGTCGACGGTGTGGTACTCGCCGCGGTCGAAGAGCATGCGGCCGGCGACCATCGTCGCCAGCACGTCCTTCTGGTTCGCGGTGTGGACCAGCGCGCTGTACGGGTCCGCGGTCGGCACCATATGGGGGCTCGAAGAAAGATCGACCGCGATGATGTCCGCGCGCTTGCCGGGATCGAGCGAGCCGATCTCGTGCTCGAGACCCAGCGCCCGCGCGCCATGGATCGTCGCGAGCCGGATGAAGGTACGCGCCGTGAAGTAGCGGTAGAAATCGCTCTCGCCGGTGACACCGCGCTGCATGAGCAGTCCGATGCGCATCTCGTCGAAGGGATCGACCGTGTTGTTCGAGGCGGGCGAGTCGGTCCCGAGCCCGACGGTCAGCCCATGCTCGAAGAACGAGCGGAGCGGAGCGATGCCCATGCCCAGCTTCGCGTTGCAACGGGGGCAGTGCGCCACCGACACGTTGTACCGCGCGAGCACGTCGATGTCGTGCTCGTCGACCTGGACGCAGTGGACCGCGAGCACGCGCGGCAGTGCGAAGATCCCCCACTGCAACACGTACTGGACCGGACTGACACCCGTGGGCATCCACGCCATGTCGCGCCACCCCGACTGCTCGCGGAAGTCCTGCGCGAGGTTGGAGGAGCCGTACCGGACGAAATCGTACTCGTCCCGCGACCCGGCGAGGTGCATAGCGACCGCGAGCGACCGTGCGGAGGCAAGTTCGGCGGCGGCCGTGAACAGCGAGGGATGGCAGGTGTAAGGCGAGTGCGGAGCGATGCCTATCTCGATCGGAGCGTCACCGGCGGTCGCGGTCCACTCCTCGATGTCCGCCTCCGCTACGCGCATGCGCTCCGACACGAGTGACTTGTCCATCGTCGACACCTCGCGGTAGACGATGCCCGCGAGCCCCGTCTCCTTCGCGGCGCGGACCGAGTTGCCCGAGTTCGTGATGTCGGCCACGGTCGTGATGCCGGAGCCGAGCGCCTCCATCGCGCCCAGCATCGCGCTGTCCATCCAGTCGGCCGACGACAGGCGCGGCTCCTTACTCAGAACCTGCATCTTCCAGGCGGTGTACGGGGCGTCATCGACGGCCCCGCGGAAGACGGAGTACTCGAGATGGGTGTGCACGTCGACGAACCCCGGCATCAGGACCGCGAGGCCGAAATCGCGGACCTCCTCATCGGGGTTGGCGGCGATCAGTTCGGCGCGCGGCCCGACCGCGATGATGCGATCGCCGCGAACGAGGACGGCCCCGTCCTCGATGTGGTGATCCGAGATCGGCAGAACGTACTGTGCGGTGAGAAGCATGCGACGGCCTCCCTACTTCGTGGCGACGTGCAGATTGACCGCACCGAACAACATCGGGATCCAGCGCGCCTGCGCGAAGCCGGCCTTCCGCAGTTCGGCCGCGAGCAGGCCGGCCGGCGGGAACTGCATGATCGAGTCGTTGAGGTACTGATACGATGCCCGGTCGCCGGCCAACAGCCCCCCGAGAAGCGGCACGATGGCGCCGGTGTAGAGCTTGAACAGCGGACGGAACCACCACGAGGATGGTGCGGTGAACTCGAGGATGAGGTAGCGCCCGCCGGGCTTCAGGACACGGAGCGCCTCGCGGAACCCGGCCGTCCGGTCGGGCATGTTGCGTACCCCGAAGGACACCGAGACGACGTCGAACGATCCGTCAGGAAGCGTGAGTGCCTGCCCGTCCTGGATCTCGAACACCAGCTCGGTCGGCCCGCTGAAGCCTTCCGCCTTCACGCGGGCGATGTCGAGCATCTCGGATACGAAGTCGGTGACGACGACCTTGGCGGGAAGCCCGGTACGCGCGAACTCCAGCGCCAGATCACCGGTGCCTGCGGCCACGTCGAGCACGACGCAACCGGGGGTGAGGCCGGCCTCGGCGACGGTCCGGCGCCTCCAGCGATGGTGCAGTCCCATGCTGATGACGGAGTTCATCATGTCGTAGCGTCGGGCGATACGGCTGAAGACGCCCCTGACCTTCTCGGTCGTGGGGCGGCCGGCTTCCGCGGCGGCGGGACCACTCGTCCGTGACATCGGCTAGGCTCGCTTCTCGTGGGGAACCGTCGGGACGATCGGTCGATCCGGGTGGTGCGTCTGGCCGCGATGGCGGCCCGTGAGGACGCCCCACGTCTCGGCGAACCACAGCAGAACGACGTTGTACACGTGGTAGGGCCGTGCCTGGCGCGGCCACTCCAGCTCGCTCTTCTCGCACACCGTCGACTCGTTGAGCCGGTCGACCTCGTGGCGGTACTCGTCGAGCGCGGCCTGGCGCTTGGTCGGGTCACCGGCGACGATCGCGTCGATGCGCGCCATGGCCACCTTCGCCTCGCCGATGCGGACCTCGGTCGTGGCCGCCACGGTCGCCTCGACCGCGCCGACCGCGACCTTCGCGGCGTTGACGTCGATGGCCGCCTGGTAGGTGGCCGCGACGAGCTCCTCGGAGGTCATGGCGTCGCTCTCGTAGTTCATGATGTAGCGCCACGACGGCTCGAGCAGCAGCTCGCGGTGCTCCTCGAGGGTGTGGGCGCGCAGGGTGTAGCCGTACTTGGCCGGATCGTCGAAGACGCGCGAGCCCGGGTCGAGGAACGGCGCCATGGGGCTGATGAACGGCAGCAGGCGCGGATCGTTGCCGGTGCGCTCGTAGAGGCCCTTCACGTAGTCGCCCGTCTCGAGGACGCTGGCGGCGGTCTGGGTCGGGATCCCGGTCATGAAGTACAGGTCGAAGC
>Ga0209125_1001530_pt1 | contig 21107 bp, 32 predicted proteins | sample BarGraIncub1131A_FD_184503 | JGI IMG/M metagenome (GOLD analysis project Ga0209125, IMG submission 184503) | Arctic peat soil microbial communities from Barrow, Alaska - Barrow Graham LP Incubations 11-31A (SPAdes) (version 2) | ecosystem: Environmental > Terrestrial > Soil > Wetlands > Peat...
CAGCCTATCACGTTCCCAGTGAACGGCGTTATCCCAGGTTGGCAGGAACTTCTCCCCCTCATGAAGGTCGGCGAGAAAGTCAAGTGCTGGATTCCACCCGCTCTCGGCTACGGTCCACGTTCCGCTGGCCGCATCCCATCCAACAGCTTGCTGATCTTTGAAGTCGAGCTCATCGACGTCAAGGCTCCAGGTGCTGCTGCAACTGCTCCAGTAGCTCCGGCTGCGAAGCCTGTTGCCAAGGCTGCTGCTAAGAAGTAATCGAAGCAATCTCATTTGAGAAAGAAGGGTGACGAGCGATCGTCACCTTTTTTTTGCTACAGCTCATCATCATCCGCTGACGGTCCCAGAATTCCATTGGGAGCTTTATCCAATATTTCTTGTGGAGTTGCACCCAGGGCAATCGAAGTGCTCCAAGAAACATAGTCACCTCGATTCATCGGAATGCTTGGATTTTGATTTTCATAAAAGAAGTGTAAGCCTATAACGGCTTCAGTTCCAGGATCAGAAGGCTGCTTTACGGTCAGATCATATCTTTGAACTCCGCCCCTTCCGTGAACCCCAAGCAGTATTCGTGCTAGCGCTGGTTTTACTTGAATACTCTACGTGCTTGTATAACGCAAAAGCACGCTTCACTTTATCGAATTTCGAACCCGAATGACAAACAATGAATGTTGCTTGCCGCCGGTCATTTTCGCATTTCGTCGTAACTAATTTTCGCTACTAATTGCAGACAAACGCAGAACGGCATTCCGATAACATTATTTCGGCAACGTCCATCAGCATCATTGCAATTTTGCGCGCATTGTGTGGTTCACAGCACCTCCTCTTCGCAATATTACGACTATCACAACCAATGCTTGAAACAGAACGCTGCGTTCATTTGTTTTGCAATGCGCACACCATTACACATAACACTCCATTAATTATCGACATTGCAATTAATCACAAGGAATAAGCGAGACGATTTTCGTGGCTCGGTGCTTCGGCGCGGTATTTTTGACTTTTGCCCTTCTAGAGGCCGGATGAGGAATGTTTTTGCTGATTTGATGCGGTAATGAATTTCATGCATCTAACACACAAAATACTCATCTGGAATATTTTGCTTATTTGGTTCCATCGCCTGCAACCTCGCACGCGAGTTTTCCGGCTCAACCATTTTCCCCGGGAGCGCTGGTCTGCACTTAGTAGGAACGCAGCAACCGCAAGTCCGCTCTTTGATAATATCCTAAGCGGTATGTCACCCCAATAAACGCCAGCACATGGATCACCCCGAATTCCCAACTGATTTCATGACCAGATAACACCCAAATAATTGCAGGTGCGTGAACCATTTGGCCCAAGCCAAGTCGCAAGGTTTCTCGTCGTATATTCACGTTACTCAATGTCAGTAAAAAGCTAAGAATGGCAAGCTCTGATCCAACTTTGGCAACCGCCGCACCCCATACCCCAAGCCAAGGAACAAGACTCAGGTTCAGACTTAGGTTTACGACAGCAGCAAGCCCTGCAAGCTTTAAATACTGAATTTTGCTTTGTCGAGTAATCAACCATTCGCTCAGCGGAATCGATAAAAATGAAAATACGAGGAAAATGGAAAGAACTCGCGTAATTTGCAACGCATCCGCAATCGACTCAGCCCTCACTAGAATACGAAATATTATTGGAGCACCATATACAGCAAACAACAGGAAAGCAGCCGATACAATTCCAAGAACCTTGTGGCTAGCCCGCAACAGTCCCTGTGCCACTTTTACTCCGTCTTCACCCAAATTAGCAAGCTGCCGGCGCAATGGTACGCTTAATCCCGCCCCAACAATAAATGCAAACTGAACAAATCGCGCCGAATAGTCGTAAATTCCAACATCTTTCAAGCCTAGAATAAATCGGATCACAATGATGTCCATGTTCTGATGAATCAAAATCAGTGTCGACCCTAAAAATAGCGGACTTGCTAGGTGGTACATATTGCGGATCGCAGGCCATTCCTCCCTCTGGGGCAGATGCAGGCTGAAATGTCTTCTGGGACCAACCCACCATGTGGCGAGAGCAGCCAGACCTTCAGTCACTAAATCAACCACAACAAGGGATTCAATAGTTGGCAGCCATTTGGCGAGCACCATTGCAAGAATTACCCCTTGCCGTACCGCTTGTATGATCGGAATTAGCCCACTATATCCTTTCCGTTGGAACAACCAATCTAGCGAAAACGGACGAACGATTAAGAAGATCAAGTAAATGCAAAGAACACGAACCCCTTCGAACCCAATGTATGGCAATATGAACCAGGCAAGAACGACACCAAGCATAGCGACAGCAAGTCGAATCCATCCCAGACAAACAAAGAATATCCGGTCCCAAGTTGAATCGGCTGGTTTTTCCACCGATGCAAGAGTCGATATTCCCATGTCTAAAAAGAATGAAGCAAAGGATACTACGGTTAATCCAAAAGCAACCTGACCCCATGCAGCTTCACCGTAAAATTTCAGCGCTGCACTGGCCATAAAAAAGCGCATCAAACGCCCTAAAGCTTGCGCAATTGAGCTGTAGCCCATATTCTTCAGAATAGATGGAGATGCACTTTTCTTATCCATGATTCTTACGCCATTTGCGTACAAACTCGCGAACAATGAGAAAATTTAAGAAGAGCTTAACTCCTAAAGACTTTGGCTTCGTTGAATCAGAATCGGTATGGACGTTTTTGAGAATGTCCAGTAGTCCTCGCCCATTCTCAGCCCAATGAAATCGTTGCACGAATTGCAACATCCTTGCGCCATCTTCTGCCAGCGAGCCTCGAGTAGACGCAACGAGCTTATTTCGCAGCTCTTCATATGTATCAAAACAAAAAGGAGTAACCTCGGCATGAGCTCCATAATTCAGCGCAAAGGCTGGCACTCGAAAGAACCCCGCTTCGGCAATTGGTAAATTAAAACCTTCCCAACGAGAAAAGCTCACCACCGCATCACTATTGGCATAATATTCACAGAGTTCTTGATCGCTGATATCAATTACAACTTTGAGCAGTGGCCGCTCTAGGCGATTACGGTCACTTATAGTCCCTTTTCCGACCAGCACCACATTCCACGATTTCCCTAAATCCTCTGCCAAGCGCTGCAGTAATTCGAAGCCTTTGTAAAGCGACTCCGATTCTCCAAGTCGTGACACACAAAGTAAGCGAAGTGGGCTCTTGTCAGGGTTTACCTTCTTCCATGATTCCCATTGCGGATTTTCACTTTGCAGATGGTCCGCACCATTGTAAAGAATTTTACTCTTTGGCCAGTGAATATCTTTAGCAATAAATTTACTTATCGCGATTACTTGCGAGACTCGTGCATACACATCTTCAACCATTCCCTGCTTTTCTGCAAGCCGCCATTGTTCTTGGCCATGGAATAGTTCCGGTGGAGGCGTTCCGTGCTCGTAGGCAATAGAAACAACATCAAGGGGTAAATACGGCAAGATTCGGTAAAATGGATGGGAGTGCGCAATAACCATGGAATAGCCGCCATGCTTCAACGCAAACAACAACCCGCGCACATGGGTCGGAATCCGATAAAAATGCACACCAGAAAGTATTGGAGGTGCAACGACTTCGCAAGCAAATACATCTACACAATATCCCATAGAAACGAGATAAGGCAATTGAGACCCAATCACCCGGCTCACCCCGTAGCCTGAACCAATTTGGGCGGTCAGGATTGCAATTCGCGTCATCTTACTCGGTTCTTTCTATGAATTGGAAGCATTACCAAAATATAGACAATTGCTTCTGACCCACCCACGCTTGAGGCATCGTCTTCCCCGGCCTATTCAACGAAGAACGATTTATGCTTACCAACCTTCCGCCATTTTGCGTTGCGCCTCAAATGAACAGTCACGCAATGATCCTCTAACATCGTGAATTATATATTCACGTGGCGACAATACAGCCATTCAATTATCAAATCCCTTTGCGTCAATTGATACGTAAACATCTGTATTCTCTGCTCTCACACCACAGCAAAAGATGTCTCAAATTTTTCTTACCGATGCTTGCAACTTTCATATGGATGAATCGGTTGTTTGAATTCATTTTGACTTAATGATTCTCTACATCATATTTCGGGCACTGTCACACAACATTCCGCATATTCCTGATGATCACGAAGCGAAGTAGCCTCATTTTTTTAAGCTTGTATATATGATTAAGGTTGAAGATAGCACACCGAGTAACGTGGCGAAGAACATTGTAAAATCTTTTGCACGCTCATAACGACTGCGTGGTAATTCCAGAACATCCCCAGGGTAAACAACCCCTTTTACCTCATCAATATTTTCTCGCTCTCCAGTCGTATAACGCACAACTTCAATTTGTCCCAAAGGAGCGGAATATGGCGTAATTCCAGCTGCTGCCACATAATCAATTGGAGTATTTAATGCGTTATACTCTACACTGCCAATATGGCCAACCATGCCAGCAACATAAACAAATTGTTTCGCTTTGGGTTGCGGCAACTCGATTGTGAAAGACTCCTTTGGCCTAAATGATGCTAGCGAGTCAAACGCACCCTCTTTAATCACTTTTCCATTGTTGTCGGTAATTATTAAGTGCTCAGGAATACTGTTTTTATTAAATAACCCAGCACGGATCAAATAATCAGCAATCGTTTGTTCCTTTCGGAATGCGAGTGTTTGATTATCATCCCCTTTTTTAATGGTAATGACACCATTATTGGCTTCAATGAAAGGCACAAAGACTTTGTCACCTTGCAATAAAATAGGATCACCCAAGTTACTTCCACTTCGCTCAGCATCTTCCATATTATAATGGATTGTGTCCTGCCCCCTCACAATCTCAATATTCTTCAGGTCTGCAAGAGGCAGTGTCCCGCCTGCGGTACGCAGAATTCCGCTTAAACGGGAGCTACCATCAACTGAAAGCTGCCCAATGATTGCGACAGCGCCATATAAGGAAATTCTGAATCGTTTTAATTGACTTAATTGAACAAAGCATTCCTTACGTTCAAAGACCTTCGACACAGCTGTCACAATCGCTCTTTTCGCTTCGGCGAGACGAAGTCCAGATAGGTCGATAACCCCCACTCGTTCAATTCCAATCGAGCCTTCTGGTGAGACTTGCGCAGTCAAATAGATTCCTTCTATATACAGATCAAAAAAATCTCCTGGCCCAATTAGGTAGTTGGAATCAATTGGTGTATCGATAAAGGAAGGCGTTAAACTCGTAGCCTGCCTTTGAGTTGATATCCGCGTTTCCTGGGGTACACCTAAATAACTAGACGAAGCACCCCAAGCTGTGAAGACGAATGAGAACAGAATAATACTGTTTGTGATTATGCGGATCATAACATTCCTTATTTCAATTGTGCAGGTGTTGCACATGTTTTGGAAATCACCCAGAGGCCAAGCAGATATATCGGTGCAGTGCCCATACCCCAGAAGTCACAAAAAAATGATAGTACGATAAATACAGTCATATATGCATAAACTAAAACAAACGGCAAATCGGGAGAAAAGCGAACTCGATTATACATCCAACCTTGCCAAAGTCCACCAAAAAATGGAAATACCATTGTGCCGAATACCCAATAATCTTTATATAGCCTCCACCAATACCCATTAGTATTTAGATATCTGACTTTTTCTACTCTTTCATTAAACAAGCCATCCCAATGATATGCCGTGCGAATACTCATCCAATCAGGCCAAAATTCCAAACCCAAAAATCCCCCCAACGTTTGATGCCCCCACGTCAATGGGTGTAACTCGCGATCCGAAGGAGGGTTAATCGCATAATCGAGATTCCAGTAATTATTTGCTATGTAAGAATACGGTAATTTCCAGATTTTAGAATCGGGCATCGTCGAATCAATTTGCTTCTTCAAGTTGGCTACTAAAATAAACATTATGATTATCCCAACTCCTAATAACATAAAATGCCTGATTTGAATCCGCCTCACAACAGCATTGTAGTAGGCTACTGCAAATATAAAGAAGGTCATTAGCGCTCCACGCGCAGGCCAAAATGAAAAGCCGATTAAAAGCATGGCTAAAAACAAAATTTTGCACAAGACTCTCCACCATTTTGGAAGCTTGGTATGAATACTCGTACAAGGAAGAATTAACATAAGTAGAAGTGGATATGTCACCAGCGGAAGGTATAAATAGCCAATGTCGATGCCTGCTTTGCCCACAATATTTAGCATGCTTTTACTAAATATCGTAGGCGCATCATATTTGAATAAAAATCGCACCACAGCTATTCCATACAGGACGATAAGCGATGCCGTAATTTTTAAATGTCGTCTCCAATTGTAGCGTGCAAAGATTTCTACAACAGCATCCCGATCAATGCTGAATCGAGGGAGAATGATGCCTTGTGAGTAAAAATATATCCGAACAATTATTGTACCCACAATAAACGAGATGCTTGAACCAACAATTGTAATCCACGTAAATGGTTTAAACGGCGTCATTGCTGGCATTAAATTCAGAAATGAAATTCCCAGCGTCCCTATGATAATAAGGATATATAAAGCACCAGGACTCATTTGATTGCGTTTAAATATGGTCTGAAATACAAGCACCACCGCAAAAACAATAAAACATACCAATGCATCAAAGGGAACAGTCATGCGTTTAGTAATTCCATATAACGCATCATTGTCTGCGGAAAGGAATGCAACGAACAATCTCATTGATCATTTTATATCGTGAACCTTGCGTAGCCTGTTCTGAAAAATATGCTTCTAATATTACACAGACTAATATGCTCAAAACTATGCTAGCAAGAACTAGGGAAGTAACAAGAGCCCTACGAGGAGGTGCGACTCTTTTGTTGTTTACCCAGGGCTTTTCAAGAACTTCAATCCTACCAACCTTATCAACTTCTTGCAGCAGTGCCTGCTCGTACATTTGACGCAAGCTTTTAAATATTGCTTGTTGAATCTGAATCCCATCCTCAATTTCTTCATACTTACGTACCATTTGAGGTGCCCGGCCCAAGTTTACCAATGCCCCCGAGGCTGTTCCAGAAGATTTTAAGTCATTTAGTCTAATGTTAATCGCAGAATATTGCTGATATAAACGTTTTGAAAAAGAACTTTCAATACCACTCGTTTGAACTTCTGCTTGCCACTGAATGAAAGCTAAATCCTTCTGCGTTTCAAGTTCCGCAATGCGCTTAATGCTTTCTTCCATTTGGACTTTTGGCGAAATTATATGATTCGATTCCTGGAATGTCTGAAGCGCTCCCTTCAGTGAATCAAGCATATTTTGGTTGATTGCAAGTCGACTTTCAAAAAAACTTCTGGACTTGCCAGCCTGTCGCACTTTAATATTAACATACTCAGCATTTAATTGTGCAACCGCTGAGTCTACTATGTTCTTTGCTCGTTGAGGATCTTTATCCCTCATACTAATAACAACATAGTCGGTCTCATCATCTAATGAGATAAGGAAGTTTCTACGGAACGTTTTCATTAGATCCGCTTCGAAATAGGTTTTTTCCGAAGTGAACTTATAAATGCTATCTAGCTTAAATTCTCTAATCAGTGTTCGTTGAAACTGATACGAATTTGCAACTGTCAGTAAAATATTCGCACCACCCGATGACATTCCCCCAATGCCCATTTTTGAAACCAGCGGTCCCAAGTCACCTGCTAAATCACCAAGCGATCCCATCAGTGAAGATGTGCCGTCTGAAGGGGGGAGGATTATTGCTTTTGACTCATATTCTGAATCTAGTATGAAAACAACAAGAAATGAACTCACAATTGCGACAAACAAGCTTGTAAAAACAATAAACCGAATTCGTTTCGCACAAGCTAGTGCAACCCAAAGTAAAAGATCAATGAATTCAGGCGAAGGCTTCTGAGATGATTGCAATGTAATACCGTAAGTGACTAGATATCTTAAAAAACATAAAGTACAATCTTTACGTTCCAATACTACGTTAGGTTGCTTTGTTTCGGAGAAGTTTTAGCAACTGAATACACATCTATTATATAAAGAAAAGCCCTAACAAATGCTAGGGCTTTTCGATTGCTTTTAGAATGTTGCCCGAGAGCGTTGTTCTTAACCAGCTACCACATCAACTTTCTTCGCAGAAGTCTTCTTGGCAGGTGCAATTTTAACATCCTTAACCTTGATTTCATCTTCAACAAGGCCGATTACAGCCATCTCAGATGCATCACCGGCGCGATTTAGGCCAAGTTTCAACACACGTGTGTATCCACCGTTACGACCAGCATAGCGAGGTCCAATTACGCTAAATAAACCCTGCAGCACGGCAGGATCCATGATGAATCGCGCAGCCTGACGGCGTGCGGACAAATCACCTTTTTTAGCGTAGGTAATCATACGGTCTACAACACCGCGAACAAGCTTCGCTTTGAACAGAGTTGTACGAACCTGACGATCAATCGGATCCTTCTCCAATCCCTTTAACAGGATTGAGGTGGTAAGGCTACGCAGGATTGCACGTTTGTGCTCGGCATCAACGCCTAACTTTTTATTCTTGACTCCGTGTCTCATCGTTACATCAGTCCTTCAAAAATTCGTCTACATTCATGCCAAAGCCAAGGCCCATGGAGGTCAAAACCTCGTTAAGCTCCACTAAGGACTTCCGCCCAAAGTTCTTGTACTTAAGCATGTCTTGTTCCTTGTTACGCACCAAGTCCGCAATAGTATGGATATTTGCCATACGCAAGCAGTTACTGGAACGAACAGACAGCTCTAGCTCATCAACACGCATGCGCAGAAGATTAGCAACGCGTTGACGTTCCTCATCTTGCACAGCTTCTTCAGGAGACTCTAAATCGCCTTCGAAGTTGATAAACAATTCAAAATGGTCAACTAGAAGCTTGGCAGAGTATGCTAAAGCATCTTCAGGATCAATGCTTCCATCAGACGTGATTTCTAGTTCGAGCCGATTAAAATCAGTGCGCTGACCAACACGGGTATCAGCCACATGCATAGCAACATTCAGCACGGGGCTGAAATTTGCATCCATATGGATCACGCCGATTGGGGCCGAGGCATCTTTGAGGTCATCGGAAATGACATAGCCACGTCCAGAAGTAACCCTCATTTCCATCGAGAGAGATGCACCGCCGCTAAGTGTGGCAATTTCCAAAGACGGGTTCAAAATAACCACGTTTGGATTGGCTTCGATAGCTGCAGCTGTGACCTTGCCTTCACCAGACACGTCAAGACGTAACGTCTCGTCATGGTCGGAGAGCAACTTAATGCGCAGAGCCTTAAGGTTTAGGATGATGTCAGCAACATCTTCCTTGACACCCTTAATCGTGGAATACTCATGAGAGACTCCATCGATTTTCACAGAGACAACGGCTGCACCCTGGAGGGAAGACAGCAGCACTCGACGCAAGGAGTTACCAACGGTAACACCCCAACCGCGTTCGAGAGCATCGATTACGAATTTTGCACTACGACCATCTGCAGAAGCTTCGATCTTCTGAAAATTCCGCGGCATTTGGAGAGATTTCCACATCATACGGCGACTTCCCCCTCGGGATTAGATCCTTCTCTTTTTCTTAGGGCGACAACCATTATGAGGAATGCCTGTACAATCGCGGATCGTCATGACCTCGATTCCAACATTCTTAATAGCGCGCACAGCTGACTCACGACCGGCTCCGGCTCCGCGGATGCGAACATCCACTCGACGCAAACCCTGATCAAAAGCCTTACGAGCAGCAGATTCTGCAGCTAGCTGGGCAGCAAATGGTGTGCTCTTACGAGATCCTTTGAAGCCCACGTTTCCGGGGGAACTCCAAGAGATTACGTTACCACGGCCGTCCGTGATGCTCACAATAGTGTTATTAAAGGAGGCATTGACATGTGCAATTCCTTGTACATCAACACGCTTCTTGCCCTTCTTGACTTTGTCTTCACTACCCTCAGCAACAGCAGCGGCAGTTTCCTTGACGTCTTCGTTCTCAGCCACGAAAATCTCCTATTACTTCTTCTTGTTCGCAACGGTCTTTTTAGGACCCTTACGAGTACGAGCGTTTGTGCGGGAACGTTGTCCTCGTACGGGCAAGCCCTTACGATGGCGGGTTCCACGATAGCACCCAATATCCTGAAGACGCTTAATATTTAAAGCGACTTCTGAACGAAGCTGACCTTCTACAGGATACTTTTCTTCGATCAGTCGACGAATCTTACCCTGCTCTTCTTCGGTCAAATCGCCGACTTTTTTGAGCAGATCGACGCCGAGTTCGGCGCAAATCAAGCGAGACGTGTGCAAACCGATTCCAAACAGAGCGGTGAGACCATACTCAGCCGTCTTGTTCTTTGGTAAATCAACACCAGCAATACGTGCCATCTGAACTCCTATCCCTGTTTCTGCTTATGACGGGGATTCTTTTCACAGATGATCCGCAAAATACCCTTTCTACGGATAATCTTGCAGTTTACACACCTGGGTTTAATAGAGGCTTTGACTTTCATCTGTAACCCTTTTATTTGTACCTATAAGTGATCCGACCACGAGTTAAATCGTAAGGCGAAATTTCTAGCAGGACTTTGTCATCTGGAAGAATTCGAATAAAATTTCTTCTCATTTTCCCAGAAACATGTGCTAGGATCTCATGGCCATTCTCGAGACCCACACGAAAACTCGCATTGGGTAGAGCCTCAAGAACAACCCCTTCGACTTGAATTCCTTCTTCTTTGGCCATTTAGGAAGCCACCCTGCCGCGAATGCGGCCGTGCTTAAGGAATCCTTCGTAGTTCTTTGTATGCAATTGCGCCTCGATCTGTCTGAGAGTGTCAAGAGCGACACCCACAACGATCAGCACCGAAGTGCCACCAATATAGAATTGCATATTCAAAGCGTCTTTGATATGCAGCGGAGCAACGCTAATAAATGCTAAAAACATAGCACCAGGAAGAGTTATCCGAGTCAAAATATGATCAATATATTCAGCAGTCTTGCGACCTGGACGAATTCCAGGGATAAATCCACCAGACTTCTTCAAATTTTCAGCAATATCATTAGGGTTGTATTGAATCGCGGTATAGAAATATGCGAAGAATACAATAAGCAAAGCAAAAATAACAGAATAAGTAATGTGTCCAGGTAAAAATGCTTGTGCAAAGCTCTGTACCCATGAAATATTAGGTGCCCAAGAGGCTAGCATTGCAGGTACAAACATAATCGATGAGGAAAAGATTACTGGGATCACGCCTGCCGTATTTACTTTAAATGGCAAATATGAGGACTGTCCACCCATAACTTTTCGACCAACAACTCGACGAGGGCTCTGTAATGGAATTCTTCTGTTTGCTTGTTCCATGAAAACAATAAACGCGACAATGGAAACAACCACTCCAATAACAATAATCTCGGTCATAAGAGCTGCGTTACCTGCAGCGAATTGTTCAAATTCACGGTAAACGGCAAGAGGTAAATTACCAACAATTCCGGCGAAAATGATCAATGAAATTCCATTGCCAATTCCTCGAGCTGTAATCTGCTCGCCTAAGTACATAATGAATATAGTACCAGTCGTCATTGTCAGAGTTGCTAAGAGTCGAAATCCGACGTTACCTGCACCACTCGCAAACGAATCAAGAAGCACTGAAACACCCTGGAGTCCATCTACATTCACACGAATGTTGGAGAGCCAGACTGAAATACCCCAAGACTGTAATGCAGCTAAAACAACCGTAAAGTAACGAGTCCATTGGTTTAGTTTAGCACGACCATCCATGCCTTCTTTTTGAAGCATTTGGATCGTAGGAATAACTGAACCCATTAATTGTATTGCAATACTCGCAGAAATATACGGCATGATACCAAGAGCAAAGATGGTCGCTTTTGCAAACGCTCCACCTGTGAAGGCATCATAAAGTCCGAATAAATTATTGGAATTTTGTGCAAAGAAACCCGCTAGACGCTGAGGATCAACGCCAGGGACTGTTATATGGCCACCGACTCGATAGACAATTAATACTGCAAGAGTGAAAAGAATTTTCGTTCGCAGATCAACAATCTTGAGAGCGTTGCCAAATGCGCCTAGGGTTTTCTTAAGCGATTCCATTAGATAATCTCGACCTTTCCGCCTGCAGCTTCAATCGCCTTTTTGGCGGTTTCACTGATTGCATGAACTTTAAGATTCAATGCTTTCGAAATTGAACCAAAGCCTAAGATCTTGACAGGCTTATCAATCTGCCTGATGAATCCGTTGTCAAAAAGAACCTTAAGGTCAACTTCCATAACCGAAAGCGTCGCAAGTTTCTTCAGATTTACAATCTGAGTGTCTTTGACGTTAGGGCTCTTGAATCCACGCTTAGGGATACGGCGCTGAATTGGCATCTGGCCACCTTCAAATGCCGCACGACCAGCTTTAGCGCTCTTACGAGCGTGCTGACCTTTCTGACCACGTCCAGCGGTTGTTCCCCAACCTGAACCAGGGCCACGACCAATACGTTTGCGCTTTTTCGTTCCGGTCTTACCGGGTGTAAATTCATTCAGGCGCATGATTAGATTTCCTCTATCTTGATCAAGTGGCGAACCTTGCGGATCATCCCCTCGATAGCAGGATTATGATTCTTCTCTGTGGTCGTTCCAATACCATGCAGTCCCAAAGCAGCAATATTAGCGCGATGTTCTGGCAAAGTACGGATAGTACCTTTAATCTGTGTGATGCGGATCTTCTTTTCCATGTTCAGCACCTTATACATTGCCGCGCAGAGCGGCAAATTCCTTTTTGCTACGAACGGAAAGTAAACCGTCCAGGCAGGCACGAACTACTGTGCCAGGATTTGAGGATCCATACACCTTAGTTAGGATGTTGTGAATTCCTGCAAGCTCAAGAACAGCGCGAGCAGCAGCACCAGCCATAACGCCGGTACCAGGTGCAGCGGGCATTAGCAAAAGACGGGTTGCACCGAATTTAACCAATACTTCATGAGGGATAGTCCCTTCCTGCAACTTGACTTCAACTAGATTGCGACGAGCAGCCTCACCACCCTTACGGATAGCTTCGGAAACTTCTTTCGCTTTACCTAGTCCCATGCCAACTTTGCCATTCTTATTGCCAACAACGACTAATGCTGAGAAAGAGAAGCGTCTGCCACCTTTCACAACCTTAGCACAACGGTTGATATGTACTACTCGCTCTTCAAATTCGGAGATTTGGGCTTCGCGTTCCAACGTTCACCTCTGATTTAGAATTCTAGGCCTGCTTCACGGGCGCCATCAGCCAAAGCCTGGATACGACCATGATAGATATAACCACCGCGGTCAAACACCACGCTTTTGATGCCCTTTGCTTTTGCAAACTCAGCAATTTCGGTTCCCAGTTTCCGACCTTGCTCACCTTTAGTGAGTTCGCCGAACTTTTTCTGGAATTCCTTGTCGCCAGATGTCATTTGCAATAGTGAGCGGTTGGAAACGTCATCGATGATCTGTACAATCATATACTTGAGCGTCCGCCGAACGCAGAGACGTGGGCGCTCAGCAGTGCCGGAAATTTTCTTCCGGATGCGGGCATGACGAGCCACACGGGCTTCGAGTCTCTTTTTTGCAATATCAGCCATTTGCCTACCTATTACTTACCGGTTTTCTTGCCTTGCTTTCTACGGACGATTTCGCCTTCATAGCGAATGCCCTTGCCCTTGTAGGGCTCTGGTCGACGGAATTTGCGGATTTCAGCCGCAGCTTGACCGACCTTCTGCTTGTCAATGCCTTCAATCACAACTTTAAGCAGACCTTCAGCCTTAAGAGTGACTCCCTCAGGCGCTTGATAAACGACTGGGTGTGAATAGCCAAGAACCAAGTTAAGGTCCTTACCCTTCTGTTCAACGCGGTAACCCACGCCAACAATTTCCAGTGTTTTCTTAAAGCCTTCGCCAACACCTTGAATCAAATTCGCTACAAGCGCACGGGATGTCCCATGGATAGAGCGAGTAAATTTCAAATCATCAGGACGGATAATCTCAAGTGTGTTCCCTTCAAGCTTTACGCTTAATAGGTTATGCACAGTATGAGAAAGCTTACCCTTAGGGCCTTCTACATTAACAGTATTTCCTGCAAGTGTAATTTTAACACCGCTTGGAATTTCAATGGGCTTTTTGCCAACTCGGGACATAGTTACCTCACCAAACCTTGCACAGGACTTCACCACCAACATTCAGCTTACGAGCTTCTTTGTCAGTCATGACTCCCTGAGGGGTGGACAGAATTGCGTAACCTAGGCCATTACGGACTCTAGGTAGTTTATCAACCTTGACATACTGACGCAAGCCTGGACGACTTGTACGCTGAATGCCTTGAATGGCTGGTACGCCTTCTGTATAACGAAGCAAGAGTTTAATCATTCCTTGCTTTTCATCCTCGACGACAACAAACTTCTTAATGAAGCCTTTCTCTTGAAGGACTCGTGCCAATTCCCGCTTTAAGCCGGAAGCTGGAACATCTACGACCGGAAGCCGGGCTGTAGTCGCATTACGAATGCGTGTGAGCATATCTGCAATAGGATCGCTAATAGACATATCTATCGACTCCTTACCAGGAAGACTTGGTGATGCCGGGGATCTCGCCGGCGAGCGCCATTTCACGGAAACAGATACGGCAAAGGCCGAAGTCGCGCATGAATGCGTGCGGGCGTCCGCAACGCTTGCAACGATTGTAGCCACGTACAGCGAATTTTGGTGTGCGCTTGCACTTTTCAATCAATCTTCTGCTAGCCATGTTCCTACCTTACTTCCTGTTTCCTGAAGGGCAAGCCTAGAGCTTCAAGGAGAGCACGTCCACCTTCATCACCCTTTGCAGATGTGACAAACGTGATATCCATGCCTAAAGTCTGTGATATTTTTTCAATATCGACTTCAACAAAGATAGTCTGTTCCTTGATGCCCATTGTATAATTGCCGGATCCATCAAAACCGCGGCGGGGAATTCCACGGAAATCCCTCACACGAGGAAGATCAATATTAATAAAACGATAGAGAAAATCCCACATGTTGTCGCCATGAAGCGTAACACGGGCACCAATTCCGAGGCCTTCGCGCAATTTAAAGTTAGAAATTGCGGTTTTTGCCTTAGTCACGACTGCCTTTTGGCCAGTAATGTTGGTTAATAGATCAATCGCTTCATCCAAAACCTTACGATTTGCAACTGCTTCACCCACACCCATGTTCAAAACAATCTTTTGAAGACGGGGGACTTGCATCACGTTTGTAAACCCGAGCTCTTTAGTAAGCTGCGGTACAACCGTGTTATTATAGTAATCCTTGAGCACGCTCATTCGTTAATCCTCAGTCGAGCACTGCGCCGCTCTTGACGCTGACGCGGACGCTTGTCTTACCTTGTTCACGCTTGCGACGGATCCGGGTCGGAACACCACTCTTGGAATCGACCACCATCACGTTAGAAATAGCAATCGGCATTTCTTTCTCAACAATACCACCTGTTTGGTTGGTACGGCTGGGCTTCTCATGACGTTTGCCGATATTTACACCACTAACGACTACAGTGAGTTCGGAAGGGTTGACGCGAATCACAGTGCCGGTTTTGCCTTTGCTGGCTCCCGCAATCACCTTGACTGTATCGTTTTTCTTGATATTAGACATTATAGCACCTCGGGAGCCAAGGATACAATTTTCATGTACTTTCGGTCACGCAGCTCACGAGCTACAGGTCCAAAAATACGGGTGCCTCGTGGCTCGCCCTGAGTATTGATCAAAACGACAGCGTTATCCGAAAAACGGATATAGCTTCCATCCTTACGACCAATCTCTTTACGAGTACGAACAATTACAGCGCGTGCTACAGAGCCTTTTTTGACTTTGCTCTGAGGAATGGCATCCTTTACAGCAACGACAATCTCGTCACCGATGCCAGCGTAACGGCGGTTTGTACCACCTAACACGCGGATGCAGGCGACCTCTTTGGCGCCACTGTTGTCAGCGACCACTAGTCTTGTTTCTTCCTGAATCATAACACCTTACTCCAGCGGGTTATTTCTTCTTTTCCACTATTCGAACTAAGCGCCAGCGCTTTGTCTTCGAAAGAGGGCGGGTTTCCATGATCTCGACCAAATCACCTTCGGCAGCGTCGTTCTTTTCGTCGTGCGCCTTGAGCTTTGTTGATGTTGTCATGATCTTATTATACATCGGATGGCGCTTACGGTTTTCTACCACTACTGTGATAGTTTTATCCATTGCGCTCGAAGATACGATGCCTTGGCGAACTTTGCGGCTGTTTCTTTCCATTTTCAACTCCTATCAGGCCTGTGCGGCCTTGGCACGCTCGGTAAGGATCGTCTTGATTCGCGCAGTATCTTTACGAGACTGGCTGATCACCGACGGGTTTTCCAAGTGGCCGGTCTTTGCGGTAAACCGGAAGTTGAACAGACCAACAGAAAGCTCCTCGAGCTTGGCCTTGAGCTGTTCGTTGCTCATTTCTCTGATTTCAGACGCTTTCATTAGATCTCCGAAGCCTCAATGATTTTCACCTTGAGAGGTAACTTCTGGGCAGCGACGCGTAAAGCTTCTAAAGCCAATTCACGTTCCACACCGGCCATTTCAAATATGATTCGACCTGGATGAATAACTGCAACCCAAAATTCTGGGGCGCCTTTACCTTTACCCATACGGGTTTCAGCAGGCTTCTTCGAAACAGGCTTATCAGGAAACACGCGAATCCAAACACGTCCGCCACGCTTAATCTTACGAGTCATCGCGACGCGAGCAGCTTCGATTTGGCGTGCCGTTAGCCAGCAACGTTCCAGAGCCTGAAGACCGATCTCACCAAAAGCGACATAATCGCCTCGAGTAGCACGGCCTTTCATGCGGCCCTTCATCATTTTTCTGTACTTAGTTCTCTTTGGGCTCAACATACAGATTAAACCTTTTCGTTCTGAGATTCGGCGATGGCGTTCTTGCCAATGATCTCGCCATGCATGATCCAGACCTTGACGCCAATTGCGCCATAAACAGTCTTTGCAGTTGCTGTGGCATAATCAATATTCGCGCGAAGTGTATGAAGAGGAACGCGTCCTTCAGCATACTTTTCAACACGCGCAATTTCAGCTCCGCCTAAACGGCCACCGACTTGTACTTTAATGCCTTCAACACCAAGCCGCATAGCAGACTGAATCGCACGTTTCATGGCACGACGGAATGAAATACGCTTTTCTAGCTGACGAGCAATATTTTCTGCAACGAGTTTGGAATCCACTTCTGGACGCTTAATCTCGACGATGTTGATGTAGATTTCCTTTCCAGTCAGGAACTGAAGTTCCTTCTTGAGGCGTTCTACTTCTTCACCTTTTTTACCAATAATAATACCAGGACGAGCAGTGTGAAGATTTACATTCACCTTCTTAACAGTGCGTTCGATCCCAATTTTGGATAGAGACGCATGCTCGAAGCGCTTAAGCAGGTACCTGCGCAAAACAATATCCTCATAGAGGAGATCCGCGAACTTACGTTCTGCGTACCACTTGGATGACCAAGTTTTAATAATGCCAAGACGAAGACCGTAGGGATGTGTTTTGTGACCCATAGTTACTCCATTAATCCGAAATGACGACAGTCAAATGAGATGTCGGCTTAAGGATTTGGAAAGCGCGACCTTGTGAGCGTGGACGAATGCGTTTCGCAATCGGACCACCATCAACGTGAATGCTCTTAATGCTAAGCTGCTTCGAGTTAACGGCAGCACCATTCTCAGAGTTCTTCAGATTCGCAACTGCAGACACTACAGCACCTTCAACAATGCTCGCACCTTTTTTGGTGGAACGCATTACAAAAAGGATTGCAAGTGCTTGCTCAACAGTCTTTCCACGAACCAAGTCTACGACTTGACGAAGTTTCAGCTGACCGTAGCGAATGTATCGGACCTTTGCAACAGCTTCCATTATTTCTTGCCTCCAGAAGTCTTCTCGTCCTTACGATGACCGCGGAAGAGTCGAGTAGGAGAGAATTCGCCTAATTTATGGCCAACCATATTCTCAGTGACATAGACTGGGAGAAATGATTTGCCATTATAGACAGCAAAAGTCAAACCAACAAAATCTGGAACGATCGTTGAACGACGTGACCAAGTCTTGATAGCAATCTTCTTCTCGAGAGACTGCATTGCTTGAGCCTTTACGAGGATGTGGGTGTCCACAAAGGCACCTTTTTTAAGAGATCTAGACATGCGTTATGCCCTCTTTGTGCGGCGCTTGACGATGAACTTGTCAGTGGCCTTGTTATTCCGAGTCTTTTGACCCTTGGAGTTTTTACCCCAAGGAGAACACGGATGACGACCGCCAGAAGTGCGACCTTCACCACCACCAAGTGGATGGTCAACAGGGTTCATTACAACACCGCGAACAGAAGGACGGATACCCAACCAGCGCGAGCGGCCAGCGGAACCTGAAACTTCTTTCGAATGATCAATGTTGCTTGCCTGGCCTACAGTAGCCAAACAAATATCCTGAATTAAACGGACTTCACCAGATGGAAGGCGGACTTGGACCATCTTTCCATCTTTAGCGATCAATTCAGCAGAGCAACCAGCAGAGCGAGCAATCTGTCCGCCCTTACCTGGTTTCATCTCAATGTTGTAGATCTTCGTATTCATTGGAATATCGCGAAGAGGAAGGGTGTTGCCAACCTTAAACTCAGCACCAATGCCATTGCTTAGCTTTGTTCCGACCTTGAGGCCTTCCGCAGCAAGAATGTATTTGCGTTGACCATCAACATATTTTACAAGAGCAATGCGAGCTGTACGATTTGGATCATACTCAATTGTTTCAACAACAAATGGAATGTTCGAAATGTTACGCTTAAAATCAATGATGCGGTACAATTTCTTGTGACCACCACCACGACGGCGAGAAGTAATACGACCCTGGTTATTACGACCAGAAGAACGCTTTATTCCCTCCGTTAGAGGCTTGTATGGCTTTTCAGCTGTGATCTCAGCTTTGTCAGCAATCTGCTTATAGCGAAGAACTGGAGTCGTGGGTTTGAAGCTTTTAAGTCCCATGATTATGCTCCCTCAAACTCGGAGATCTTGTTACCTGGCTTGAGCGTGATGTACGCTTTCTTCCAGTTGGATTTCTTTCCCGCAACAAGGCGAACACGCTTTACTTTACCACGTACAATAAGGGTACGAACAGAATCTACCTTAACGCCAAAGCGCTTTTCGATAGCTTCGCGGATCTCAACCTTATTAGAGGTAAGACCAACCTTAAATACATAGCTGTATGCACCAGACCGAGGATCCACCATATTCTTGGTGGTATTCTCAGTAATGTGGGGCTCAACCAAGATTTCATGAATCGGTTTCATCGATTTCCTCCTGCGAGGATTCCAAGGGTTTCCTTGGAAAGAATAACATTGCCTGCACGCACGATTTCGTATGTGTTCGCATCAGAAACGCGCATTGAGCGAGCCCATGGAACGTTACGAAGAGATAGAGCGAGATTCGTGTCAGATGGTGAAACAAGGAACAACGTGTTACGGAGTTCGAGTCCTGCTTTCATAAGTGTTGCCAAGAAATCTTTTGTCTTGGGAGCATCAAAGGAAAGAGTCTCAAAAACGACAACTTGATTGTCTTTTGCTTTCAGAGTTAGTGCAGAACGGAAAGACTTTTGCTTTACCTTCTTATTCACTTTCTCATGATAGTCAACAACCTTTGGACCATGGGCTTTATTACCACGTACCCAAATTGATCCATTATTTGCGCCAGCACGAGCACGGCCAGTTCCCTTCTGCTTCCAAGGCTTGGTTGTACCACCCGAAGTTTCAGAACGTGTCTGAGTCTTCGAATTGCCTTGGCGCTGATTGGTTCTGTAAGCCTTGATCGTCAGGTACATGCAGCCTTGAGAGACTTCCGCGTCGAAAAGATCGGCGGGAAGTGCAAGGTCTTGCTTATATTCGCCAGTTTTGGCGTAAAGCTTTGCGGTTGCCATCAGCCTTTCCTCACTAAGATAATGCCGTTCTTAGGACCAGGTACAGCACCCTTTACATAGAGGAGATTGCGGTCTGCATCGACCTTAACCACCACTAAATTCTTCACAGTAATCTTCACGTTACCGTATTGACCAGCAAGACGCTTGCCTGGGAAAACACGACCTGGGAAGGTATGTGCAGACTGCGAGCCTGGCTCACGGATATTATGAGTTCCGTGAGAGCGTGGACCGCTAGTAAAGTTGTGACGTTTGATTACTCCAGAGAAGCCGTGTCCTTTTGAGATACCGCTAACGCTGACAAGTTTCGCATCAGAGAAAATATCAGCAGCGCTGTATTCTTTTCCGACAGGCCACTGAGACAGCTCATCTTCTTGGATTTCACAAACATGCTCACGTGCAGTCACTCCAGCTTTCTGAAATTGTCCTAAGTCAGCTTTATTAAGCCGGGATTCTTTCTTTAAGCCAAAGCCGATCTGAACAGCGGCATAACCATCGTTTTCAATTGTTTTATGGCGAATGATGACGCATGGACCAGCTTCAAGCACAGTGACTGGCACGCGCTCACCTTGATCCGTGAATACTTGGGTCATTCCCAATTTTTTTGCAAGAATTCCGTTCATTCTCACACCTTGATTTCGACTTCCACACCGGCCGGTAGATCCAACTTCATCAGGGAATCTACTGTCTGGGGGGTAGCGTCTAGAATGTCGATCAAACGCTTATGTGTACGTGACTCAAATTGTTCGCGAGAAGTTTTATCGACATGCGGTGAACGCAAGACGGTATACTTCCGGATTTTCGTCGGGAGGGGGATGGGACCCGCAATGCGAGCCCCTGTGTTTTTTGCAGTATTGACGATATCCATTGCCGACCGGTCTATCATCCGGTGGTCAAAGGATTTCAATCGAATACGAATACGTTCACCAGCCATTTTAGTTTCCTAATCCGTTTACTTGATGATTTCGGTCACAGAACCAGCACCAACGGTACGGCCACCTTCACGGATGGCGAAACGCAGGTCTTTGTCCATGGCCACAGGGGCAATCAATTCAACAGCGATGCTCACGTTCTCACCGGGACGGATCATTTCCGAGCCATCTTCCAGTTTGATAGAGCCAGTCACATCGGTAGTACGGAAGTAGAACTGTGGACGATAGCCGTTCAGGAACGGAG
>Ga0209125_1001532_pt1 | contig 21089 bp, 26 predicted proteins | sample BarGraIncub1131A_FD_184503 | JGI IMG/M metagenome (GOLD analysis project Ga0209125, IMG submission 184503) | Arctic peat soil microbial communities from Barrow, Alaska - Barrow Graham LP Incubations 11-31A (SPAdes) (version 2) | ecosystem: Environmental > Terrestrial > Soil > Wetlands > Peat...
TGGCTCACACGAGAAATTTATTAATTTGTGCCGTGGCTTTTTTAATGTTGAATAATTTATAATCCCGGCAGGGTAATCTTTCATTACATGAACAGTATACCTTTTCATTAAATTTTTACACAGAATGTAAAAATTTAATGAAAAACTTTTTGATTCCTGCAAGACCGCGATTACGCTTATCGACGAATACATCGTCAGGTACTTTTCGCTTTGGTTAACACCAGAGAACGAAAAGTCTTTCGATTTCCTCTCGGTTCGATTTTCTAATCGCCTGCACGTGAGACATGCAGATGTCAGGACCGTGAGTACACTTATCGAACCTTACAGGTTCAGTACACCCATTCGTTTCAGTTAACACTGAAAAACGAATGGGTCTTCGATTCCTGCTCACAAGCAAAGCAGTTTGCTTGTTCGGGATCACAATTAAAAAAATCTAGGACAAGCCTAGATTTTTTTAATTGTGATCCCGGCAGGAATCGAACCTGCATCGCAACTTCCGCAAAGTTGCGTCCTATCCATTGAACGACGGGACCAATTACTTACGATTCTAATTTACACTATTAGGTATATAACTGCAAGTTAATATTTTACTTAAAGATTTTATTAAGATATTATTATAAACAATGAATACAAAAATTATTTTTGCCATCTTGTCGTCTGTTGTAGCAATTTTTTGTTTTATTCCTTATATATTGGATATTTTTAAAGGAACGACAAAACCCCATAGTTATTCATGGTTTATTTGGACACTACTTCAAACTATTGGGGCGATATCAATGTTTAGTATTGGAGCTGGATGGGGTATTACTTCAATTTCCATCGGAGCTGTTCTTTGTGGTTTTGTATTTATTCTTTCTTTTAAATACGGCACTCATAATATAAAAAATTTTGATGTTATCTGTTTATTAGGAGCATTGATTGCAATGATTTTTTATTTTTTTCTTCATAATCCTATTGTGTCAGTTTTAATAATTACTCTAGTTGATTTTGTTGGATTTTTACCAACAATGAGAAAAGCATATGAAGAGCCACAAACAGAAACAATTTCAGCTTATGCCCTAAGTTCTGTTTCGAGCATATTAGCATTGTTTGCATTTTCTATTTTTACATTCTCAAATTCGGTTTATCTTATAAGTCTTATAATTACAAATGCGACATGCGCAATAATTATTTTTACTCGTAGAAAGATTTTAAAACAAAATTAATTGTTATAAATAAAAAACCCTCGGAGATATTCCAAAGGTTTTTTATTTATAATTTTAGAATCCTAATTTTTCCATAAATACCATTGATTTTGATTCATCTATTTCAGACCGAGGTAATACTTTCAAGAGAGTTTTTTTTATTTGAGTCTCCATTTCTTTTGGGAAGGGAATAGTATAGATAGGAAGCATATATTTACTTGTTTCAATTAACAACTTAGCAAATGAATCAGTTTCATTGTTTTTAACATTAAAACTTTTCAAGTTTTTCCATGTATATAAATCTTTACCCATTGTGAGCCCTTTTGTTTCTATAATATAAGTTACATCTTGAGGGTGTCTCAGTGTAAACATTATTAAACAACAACCAGATATTAGAAGAAAGATAGCAAATATATAATTTTGTAACCAAATGGCAATACTGCAAACTATAATTGTAATGAGACCTAAAGCCCAAAACCAATCATTACTTCTTTCTTTGTGTACATATTCTGGTGCTAACCAATTTATTGTTTCTAATTTTATTTCATCCATCCCGTTTGAGATAGTCCCCCAAAGGTGGGACGTATCTTATTAATTTTATTTAATAATATAAACTTTGCAATTTTTTTAAATTTCCCGGAGATCATAACGAGCACATCTCTTACGGGATCCATATATTTTTATTATATCAACACTATTATTATAAAGAAAGGGATGATACAGCATTGTATACTGTTTCTTTTACTCCCTTATCAAACATGCTTGGAATTATTTTATCTGGAGTCGGATTTTCTATCATATCAGCAAGTGCTTGTGCTATTGTTACAAAAATTTTATTTTCAAATTGTGGTATTTTTTTATCAAGCATCGCTTTGAATGCTCCTGGAAATACAAGAGAATTATTTATTTGATTTGGATAGTCAGAACGCCCAGTTGCAACTATATATGCTCCTGCTTCAAATGCTTTTTCTGGAGTTATTTCAGGATTTGGATTTGCCAGTGCAAATATTATTGGTTTTGAAGACATGCTTTTGACCATCTCAGCTGTTAGAATATTTGGTTTTGATAATCCAATAAAGATATTGGCGTCTGTAATAGCAACTTCAAGTCCACCATTTTTTTCTTCATTAGTACTACCTTTTAATAATTCAATTTTTTCTTTAGTGAGATCATTTCTATTAGAATTTATTATACCCTTACTATCACAAAAAATAGTCTTAGTAATACCATATGCGTGCATAAGTCTTCCTGTGGCTACGCCAGCAGCCCCAACTCCAGAAATTACAACTACGGCATCATTTTTATTAACTTCTATTATTTTAAGAGCATTAATAAGTGCGGCGAGTGTAACTGTTGCAGCTCCCCACTGGTCATCGTGCATTACCGGAATATCTAATTCTTTTCTCAATCGTTCTTCTATTTCAAAACATCTTGGAGCAGAAATATCTTCTAGATTTATTCCACCAAAAACTGGAGCAATTAATTTCACTGCTTTTATTATTTCTTCGGTGTCTTTTGTATCCAAACAAATAGGGAATGCATCAACCCCACCAAATTCTTTAAAAATTGCAGCCTTACCTTCCATTACAGGAATAGCAGCAAGTGGCCCTAGATCGCCAAGACCTAATATTGCTGTTCCATCAGATACTATTGCCACGGTGTTTTTTTTGATTGTATATTCTCTTGCCAGTTCTTTATCTTTGGCGATAGCAAGACACACACCCGCAACTCCTGGTGTATATGCTAGAGATAAATCTTCTTTATTTAATAACGGAACTTTATTTTTTGTTTCTAATTTACCCCCATGTTTTTTGTGTAATTCTATTGATTGTTTGTAAAGATTTTCCATATACTTATATAATAACATAAAAGTTCCCCCACGAGGGAGGAACTTTTATGTTTAGAAAATAAGTATACTCGCTTATTTAGCCTTTTTTACTACTTTTTTAGGCTTTTTACCTTCTGCGTCTTTTTTGATTGATTTCCAATGCTTCTTTATTTCTGCGACAACTTTTACTAACTCTTCTTGGTCTACATTTTTTAATTTTGCATATTTTGCATTAACATTATCAATGATTTCATGATATACAGGTTCTGTAAGTTCCTTTGCGTTTTCGAATTTTTCTATTATTTCACCTTTCATTTTTACTGCCCAACCACGAATAACTTTACGATTCTTTTTACCTTCTGGTCCAAACATAACATATGCTGCAGCACTCAATGCGGCAATTCCTGCTCCTATTCCTAATGCTTCTTTTGCTCCCAAACCTTCTTTTTTCTTTGTCATCCCATTAAAATTATATTATTCGTACATATATTTATATATACATAAAAGTAACTAATTTGATATTTTAATAATTTTATCCCATTATTTTAATTTCTAACGGGACAGGTAATTATTTTTTATTAAATAATAATATTACTCACTAAATTGATTTTTTTGAACGCCTCTCAGGTTCTTTTTTGGTTTTTTCTTTACCAAAAATAAAATTAAATAAAGGACTATTTCTAATATGATGTCCCATATCTCTGAGCTCACTCTCGGTATCCTCTGTATAATTTCTTAAAGCAGAAGATATTTTATAAAAATTTCTCAACATTTTTATAAAATAAAATAATGCAGTCAAAAGAAATATTGTAATAACAACTACAGAGATAGAAGTGATAAAGAAAAATATATCCGACTTTATAATTGATTCCATACTTAGTATTTTACCACTAATTAAACAAAAATGTATAACATCATTTAAAAGAGGGAATTGACATATACCCCTGGGGGGTATATTATATAAAAATGAATGAAAAACAAAAATTAATTCGTAGGTTAAAGATTATCGAGGGGCAAGTGCGTGGATTACAAGAAATGGTAGAAAGTAGTAAATATTGTATAGATATTATTACTCAAACATCTGCCATTAAACAAGCCCTTTCTGGTGTTGAAGATGCTCTTATGGAAAGTCACTTAGGAACTTGCTTGGTGCATCAAATTCAAAAAGGTCAAACAGAGAAGGCAACGAAGGAAATATTAAAAGTTTATGGGCTTAAGAGGAAGTAATTATATGCAATTTTTTTTATTAAAATAGCTTTTTCCAGAGGGCACGGATATTTTTCTGCTGAAAAATTCCTCGTGCTCGGCTCGACAGCCTCCCAAGTCCCTCTGTTAAAACTATTTTAATTTCAAAAATTCATACTTATATATGATAAATAAAACTTATAAAATAAAAGGAATGCATTGTGCTTCATGCGCTGGAATAATAGAAAGAACTTTTAAAAAAACTGAGGGCGTTTCTGCCGCTGAAGTAAATTATGGAACAGAGGGTGCCAAGGTTTCATTTGATGAAGAAAAAATAACACCTGCCGAGCTTTCAAAAAAAATAGAACCTTTAGGCTATTCTCTCATTATTCAAACGGCGGATGATATGAATATGTCTGCAGATGAACACGTCGCACATACTGGTATTGGTCAATCAAAAAATGAAAAACTCCTAGAGTTATCCGACATGAAAAATAAATTAATAAGTGCTATTCCGCTAGCTTTTATTAGTATTTTTGTTATGGCTTGGGATATTTTAGCTTCATATAAATTAACTCCAGCAATGAGTTATACAGTTAAAGAATTTTTTCATCACTTACTTCCAATCATGGCAACTTATACTTTATTTGTAGTTGGTAAACCTTACTTACTTGGTTTTTATCGTTTTCTTCGTTATGGCAAGGCAAACATGGATACTCTTATTGGAATGGGAACTATTGCTGCTTTTCTGTATAGTTTTATTGTTTCTTCTTTTGAAGATTTATTAAAACCATTTCTAAATGTTGATGTTACATATTTTGATGTAACAATTGTTGTTATTACTTTTATTGCTTTAGGTAAATATTTAGAAGCACGTTCAAAAATAAAAACAGGAGACGCAATAGAAAAACTTTTAAATCTAGGAGCAAAGACTGCACTTTTAATTCGCGATGGAAAAGAAGTTGAAGTATCAATAAATGAAGTTAAACATGAAGATCTAATTATTGTAAAACCCGGAGCAAAGATTCCAGTAGATGGAGTAATTACTGAAGGTTCTTCCTATGTTGATGAATCAATGGTTACGGGGGAGCCAATGCCTGCACAAAAGAAAATTGGAGATAATGTGGTAGCTGGAACAATAAATACAACAGGTTCTTTTGTTTTTAAAGCAACAAAGATTGGTTCGGAAACACTTCTTTCACAAATTATTAAAATGGTAGAGGAAGCACAAGGAAGCAAAGCACCCATCCAAGCACTAGCCGATAAAATATCAGCAGTATTTGTACCTATTGTTCTTGTGATTTCATTTTTGTCACTCGGTGCATGGCTCGTGTTTGGTTCTGGTTCTCTTGGGTTTTCTCAAGCATTTTCTTATGGACTTATGTCATTTGTAGGAGTACTTGTAATAGCCTGTCCTTGTGCTCTTGGACTGGCCACACCCACTGCTATTATTGTGGGAGTTGGAAAAGGTGCTAAAGAAGGAATTTTAATTAAAGATGCAGCTACGCTCGAAAAATTACACAAGGTGGATACTGTTATTGTTGATAAAACAGGAACCATAACAATAGGTAGACCAACACTTGTTAATATAAAAATATTAGCGGGAGAGGTTGGACCTCAAGTGGGTTCGAGGTCCAACCTCAAAGAGACAGAATTTTTATCAATCCTTGCAAGTCTAGAAAATAAATCAGAACATCCCATTGCACACGCCATAATAAATTACGCGAAAGAAAATAATATATCTATTCTTTCGGTTTCTGATTTTTCTAATATAGAAGGGAAGGGATTAAATGGTAAAGTAAATGATACTGAATATTTTGTGGGGAATGCAAAACTTATACAAGATTTAAATATTAATTTTGACATATCATCCATTGAGCAATATACCTTACAAGGAAAAACACCAGTTATTCTTGCAACCAAAAAAGAAGTTCTCGGTTTTGTAATGGTATCTGATGAAATAAAAAAAGAATCAAAACAAGCAATTGTCGATCTTCATAAACTTGGAATCAAAGTAGTTATGGTTACAGGTGACGATGAAAAAGCTGCAAATTATATTGCATCACTTGTTGGTATTGATAGTGTTGTTGCCCACGTATTGCCAAAAGATAAACTAGAAAAAATAAAGGAACTGCAGGCAGAAGGGCGTATTGTAGCTATGGCAGGAGATGGAGTGAATGATGCTCCTGCGCTTGCCCAGGCTGATGTAGGCATTGCCATGGGAACAGGAACCGATGTGGCTATTGAATCAGCCGGTATAACATTACTTCATGGTGATATTTCAAAACTTGTAAAAGCTATTAAGCTTTCAAAAATGACAATGCTAGGTATTAAGCAAAATCTTTTCTGGGCGTTCTTTTATAATATTGTTGGTATACCTCTTGCAGCTGGGTTATTTTATCCAATTTTTGGATGGCTACTTAATCCTATATTTGCAGGGCTTGCTATGGCTATGTCATCGGTATCAGTAGTGTCGAACTCATTAAGAATTAAAGTTAAAAAATTATAATATGAAAAAATACGTATATCATGTTTCAGGTACTCATTGTGCGTCATGTAAAATACTTATAGAAGATGTTTTAAGTGAACAAGATTTTATTGAAAAAGCTGTAGTTAATTTAAAAAAAGAAACTATTGAAATAGAAACAGAAAGCGATAAAAATAGCGATGAAATTGCAGAGATATTGTCAGATAAAATAAAACCTAGTGGCTATACTCTTTCAGTAGAAAAAATAATTATTGAAAAGAAGAGTGATGATGTTCTTTGGATTGCGATACCTGTTGGTTTGGTTTTTCTTATGTTGTTCTTTCTTCTACAAAAGTCCGGTATTTTAAATCTTGGAATCGGTGGAGCTATGACCCCAGTTACAAGTTTTATTATTGGAATTATTGCATCTCTATCTAGTTGTCTTGCTATTGTTGGAGGATTAGTACTTTCTCTTTCAGCTAAAGTAACACAAGATGAAAAAGAAGGATCAACAAAAAAACTATTTGTTCTTTTTCATGCTGGTAGACTATTTGGATTTGCTATTTTAGGAGGAGTTTTAGGTTTGATTGGAGAAGCAATTGGAATTAATTTTACGCTTTCCTCAATACTTGGGCTTATAGCATCTCTCGTCATGATTATTTTAGGTCTAAATCTTTTGGGTATTTTTAAGAAAAATAAAATAACACTACCAAGTAATATATTTAAATTTTTTAGAAAAGCAGAGCATACAACTCTAGCACCAATTTTAATTGGTCTTGGCACTTTCTTTCTTCCTTGTGGTTTTACTCAATCAATGCAGATTGCAGCTCTTTCTAGTGGTTCATTTGTTTCAGGATTTATGATAATGTTTTCATTTGCACTCGGAACTTTGCCAGTATTAGCTTTATTGTCATTTGGCTCTGTCTCCTTCGCTCATTCAAAACACGCTCCTTTGTTTTTCAAAGCAGCTGGGGTTGTTGTTGTTGGATTAGGAATTTTTGCTTTATTGGCTGGTTTAGCTGGGGTTGGTATTATTAATCCATTATTTAACTTATAATTAAAAAGCTTCATAAATTATATTATTAATCAGTTGAGCATAAAATAGCTCTTCTCAAAATACGCACATAAAATTCTACTGAATTTTTGTTATGCTCGGGCCGACGCCCTCTGCAATGTATTTTTCAAAGACTATTTTATTCTCAACCTAAAATAATTTATTTTGCATTAAAAAATCAAATGAAAAACAAAACTGCTTTAATCATTATTACACTCGGGCTTGTTATAGGAATTGGTATTGTATTTATGGATGGTTCAAAAGGGGATACAAATAAAAATAATACAAAAGTTGAGCAAGTTCAAAATGTCGAAATAAAAGATGGAATTCAATATGTGACAATCGATGCCAAGGGAGGATATTTACCTAGAACTTCGAACGCGAAAGCAGGAATTCCAACAAAACTTATTGTAAAAACAAATGGGACTTATGATTGTTCGGCATCACTTGTAATCAGGGCTATTGGTTATCAAAAAATTCTTCAAAGAACAGGAGAAGAAGTAATTGATCTAGGTGCTCCTCAGTCAGGAACTCCAATCACTGGTGTGTGTGGAATGGGAATGTATAGTTTCGTGATTAATTTTGAGTAAAAGGAAAAAAATTTTTGATGATATTTATTTAAAACATCTCAAATCAATTTATAAAAAATAGTTCGTTTTACTATTTTTTAGTATAATAAAAAAATGTTTTCAAATACTCTGGAAGGAAATATTATTAAATATAATTTATATAAGACTTTTACAAAACGAGTATTTCTCCCTCTGATTGCAGTTTATCTAACAACAATTGGTAATGTAACACTTATTCAGCTTGGTATTATTGCAAGTATTACAGCTATTGCAAGTTTGGTGACGGAAATACCAACTGGATATTTTGCTGATAAGATTGGACATAAAAAAAGTTTATTAGTGGGTTCATTTATTACTGCGATTTCTCCTCTTTTTTATATATTAATCCCTAATTTTACTGGTGGTGTTTTAGGTTCAGTTTTATTTTTTGTAGGTTCATCTTTTACACAAGGAGCAATCCAAGTGTTTATTCATGAAACATTGGTCGGTTTAAATAGAGACCAGGATTATGTAAAAATAATGGGTAAAGCACAGAGTTATGGACTTATTGGTAACATGATACTAATTGCTATAATTCCTCTTACTTACAGTATTCACCCCTCGTTACCATTTATAGCCGGATTTATTTGCCTTTTCATATCATTTTTATTAGTTCTTTCTTTTAAAAATCCGAGTGTTCATTTAAAAATTCTAGATAAAAGAAATTCATTTTTTCATGAAATTAGAAGTTCTTTTTCACCCAAATTTATATTTAGAATGATTTTAATTTTTGGAATTTTTGGAATTGCCACAGCAACATTTAATAATAGTGTTATTTATAGAGAAATTGTATTTAAAAATTTTGGGATACCTGTATCTTATTTTGGATTTATTTTAGCATTTGGAAGTTTACTCGCAGCAATAACGGGGAATTATATTCATTATCTTAAAAAAATAAAACCAATGACTTTTTATATCATTGATGTCTTATATATAATAGTTACTCTTGCTTTAATTAGTTTTTTAAAAAATTCAATACTTATTATTTTGGCCTTTAGTTTAATTCCAGTTTACAGCAGAACTCGTAGTATAATTTTTGAATCAATTATTTTTGAAGAATTTCCAAAAAGTAATTATAAGGCCACATTACTTTCGATAATGAATTTTTTCTCACTTGGAAGTGCGATTGGAATTCCTCTTATTTTTGCATTTACTGTTGATAAATTTGGGTTGATGAAAGGACATTTATATTTTGGATTAATAATCTTTATAATTCTTTTACCGATATTTTTAATGTTAGCTTTAATAAAGAAGAAATAATACTAATTTAAACTATCCCAAATTTCTTGAACTTTTTTTCTTGTTTCATTATTTTCATTTTCAAAATTATTTGTAAACCAAAGATTTAGATTTCCCCTTTTATAAGAAACTCTTATTCCATTTAAACCATCCTCAACAATAGGGAATCCAAATTCCGATGTTGGGTTTTGTAATGTTTCTAAATTAAAAAATCTATCACACGGAGTTAGCCCCAATTCTTTTAGTTTTGGTGATAATGTTAGTAATTTTTTTAGGGCAACATTTTCAAGTGACTCTATTTTGTTAAATGATTCATCCATATGATTATATTTTAACTTAAAAAAGAAGGAAATGATATCAAGAAGAGAGAGTTGCTTGGATGTTTGAGAAGTAAAACAACCTTAAATAACAAGAAGGTATTACTTACATTATACACTCTCTTTACAATGTATTTTTTACCTGATACTATATCAACATACATTGATATAGTATATATTATGAATAAAAAAATAAACACAAAACAATATTTAAATGCTATTGCTGAGCCTAATCGTTTGGCAATATTGAGCTTTCTAAAAGATAGTGAAAAGTGTGCGTGTGAGATACACCCCAAACTTAAACTTCCCCAGAACCTGTCCTCACATCATTTGAAAATACTAAAAGATTTAGGGTTATTAAAAAGTCGACGTGACGGGAATAAGATTCTCTACTCACGTAATGAGAAGTTAATTAAAAATTATCAATCAGAATTAACAAAAATAATAATATAAATATATGAAAATAGTAAAAATAGAAGTTATAGGATCAGGATGTAAAAAATGTGAGGCATTATTTAAACTTACAAAAGAAGTAGCACAAGAATTAAGTATAAATGATACAGTTCTATATAGTACAGATGTAAATAAAATTGCTGCTATGGGTCTTATGAGTAGTCCAGTCCTTACTATTGATGATAAACCTGTGTTAGTAGGGATGCTTCCTAATAAGGATAAATTAAAGGATATTATTTATAAAAATGTTTTTAATGAATCTGCAAAAATAGAAATACCTGAAAATAAAGCAGGTGGTTGCTGTTCTTGTGGGGGTACCTGTTAATAAAATATTATTATGTTTTACCCAATAAAACTATTATCAGATTGGTTAACCTATACGGTCTTTAATATTACACCCAAAACTTTACTTGCTTCGGCTGTTAATTTTTTTATATATGACACCGTAAAAATATTTATACTTTTATCAGTAATTATATTTGCTGTTTCTATCATTCGCTCCTATTTACCACCAGAAAAAATACGAGCAATTTTATCTAGAAAAAATAAATATGTTGGCAATGTATTGGCTTCGCTTTTGGGAATTATTACTCCATTTTGTTCTTGTTCAGCTATCCCGTTATTTCTGGGATTTGTTCAAGCTGGTGTACCACTTGGAACTACATTTTCTTTTTTAATTGCTTCACCTATGATTAATGAAGTCGCTCTAGTCCTACTCCTTGGATTATTTGGTTGGAAGATTGCTCTTATTTATATAGTTAGTGGACTTGTTATTGCAATTCTTTCAGGTATTGTTATTGGTCATTTGAAAGTAGAAAATCTAGTTAAACCGTTTGTATATGAAAATTCTGTAAATGGAAACAATCTTGATTTACCTAATATGTCTAGGAAAGAAAGAATATCATATGCAGTAGATTACACACAAGACATTTTAAAGAAAGTTTGGCCTTACATATTAATTGGTATAGGTCTAGGAGCTTGGATCCACGGCTATTTACCTGCTGATTTTTTAGCTCAATATGCTGGTTCTGGTAAATGGTATGCAGTACCTCTAGCTGTACTTATTGGTATTCCTTTATATTCAAATGCCGCTGGAGTAATACCACTTATATCTGCTTTAACAGAAAAAGGAGTGTCTATGGGTACAACGCTTGCTTTTATGATGTCCGTCACAGCCTTGTCGCTACCAGAGTTTATGATTTTAAAGAAAGTTATGAAAACTAAACTCATTTTTATTTTTATTGGAATAGTAAGTATTGGGATAATTTTTACAGGTTATTTATTTAACTGGATTTTAAATTAGAATAAATCCTTATATTTTCTAAAATCTGATTCCAATTCCAACCCCCTAGGGTCACAATTTTTTAAACCTATTTTATGCAGGTATTTTGTATTATAGATTTTACTTGACTTCTATTTATTCATGATATATCATTCAAATATGCGTTTGAATGAATTAGCAAAATTAATGCGTACCGCGGGAGATGAAAGCAGACTTAAAATTCTTTGTACTATTTTTAGTAAGAAAAAAGTATGCGTATCTGATATAGCAAAGGAACTTGATATGAGTGTTGCTATTGTGTCGCATCATCTCCAAGTTATGTCTCAAGAAGGTTTAGTGGTTTCATTAAGAGAAGGGAAGAGAATTTGTTATGAACTTCCGAAAGATCCTTTCGTTAAAGATTTAAAGAAATTTATATGCAAGTATAAGTAATTATTAATTAAAATATATCAGTAGGTTATTCTACTGAATCAAAAATATATGTTAAAACATAACGTTATTGTTTATTCAACACCAACTTGTCCATATTGTGTTTATGCAAAAAATTATTTTATAAAAAATGGAGTAGTTTTTAAAGATATTGATGTATCAAGAGATCGTGTTGCCGCACAAGAGATGGTAACAAAAAGTGGACAAATGGGTGTGCCTGTTATTGATATTGATGGAAATATTTTAGTCGGTTTCCAACCAAATGAATTTGATAAATTATTGAAATAATATGAAAAAGACAATTTATATAACTTTAGGAATTATTGCTTTAGTTGGTGCTTTGATTGCTTTTAGTCCTACGAGTGCAGGTGGCCTTTTAAGTTCGTCGGATTTTATAACTAAGTATAAATCTACTCCAGATGCTGTTTTAGTAGATGTTCGTACTCCAGCTGAATTTGATGCAGGACACATCCAGGGGGCCATAAATGTAGACTATGAGAATATTAATTTTGAAAGTTATGTCAAAAAATTAGATGTTTCAAAAACATACTTCGTATATTGCCGTTCAGGCAATAGATCTTCTAAGTCTATTGTTATTATGAAAAATAATGGAATTAAGAGCGCATACGAGCTTCAGGGTGGTATTAGTAATACCCCAGAATTATTAAAGTAATATACTAAAAAGCACCCAATTGGGTGCTTTTTAGTATAAGACGTTTCTTATTAAATACTCTACGTATCTCGTGCTATCACGACTCTGCGGAGGCGGTGAGATTCGCCGATACTGCGGCGGGTACTTTTCAATCAGCAAAGCTGATAAAGAAAAGTCTTTCGAATCTCACACGAAAGAGAAGCAGTTCTCTTTCTCGCCCGCAAAAAGAAAAACCCTTTCGGGTTTTCTTGTATTTGCGGAGGCGGTGAGATTCGAACTCACGGACCGCGTAAACGGTCTCTTGTTTTCAAGACAAGTGCCTTCAACCTCTCAGCCACACCTCCGTATTTTATTAAATTCTCGATTCCTACGTATGTGTCTTCGAGCCTTCCCAAGCTCTTCCTTATAGCTTGTTCGCTTTCGCTCACACCCGCTATTTCTGATATTAATCAGAATCAGATGAAATATGAAGCAGTTCATATTTCATAGCCACATCTCCGTATGCTGTCTACATTACTTCATTTTTACATTTTTTTCAAGTTTTTACTCTTGAACTAAAAAATGACCAATCGGTCATTTTTTAGTTCAAGCTAAACTTTTGATTTTAATCCCTTCCACAAATCTTTCTTTGTTTTCTTTGCAATACAGAAGATGAATATGATATCTAGTATTGCGCAAGTATTTAATAATAAAAGAGCTATAAACCATCTTTTACTGTCATTTTTAGAGGCTATCCAAAGTGCATAACCTTTCCATGGAATAGTCCAAATCATAAATATATAAATTAATAATATATGGTGTCTAATAAATGTATTCATCCCGTTAGAGACAGGTCGCGGTCAATATTTTTTATCAACAACAAACTATCTTTAAATAAATAATAATATAAAATATTTAATCCCGTTTATTTATGCGACCGCGGTCTCTAACGGGATTCATATTTAAAATAATAGCAAAAATATCTTTTTCTTACAATTATGATAATATTAAAATTATGAGATATCTTGGAATAGACTATGGAGCAAAAAGAGTAGGGTTATCACTTTCTGATGAAGAAGGTAAAATGGCTTTTCCTTACAAAATAATATCAAACAACCTTGAGTTATCTGATGCTATTCATAATATTTGTGGGGAAGAAGAAGTTTCAGCTATTGTACTAGGAGAGTCACATGATCTTTCAGGAACTCCAAATAAAATAATGGGGAGTATAGAGGAATTTAAAAGAAATCTTGAAGGGGAACTAGATTTACCTATATATTTTGAAAAAGAATTTATGACATCAATTTTTGCGAGAGGGAATATAGGAAAAAAAGGGAATGATGCCCGTAAAAATAAAAAAGAAAAATCTGTAAAAATAGATGATTCTGCCGCCGCCCTTATCCTCCAAAGATATTTAGATAGGATTAATAATAAATAAAAATAAAAATATGGAATACATAACATACGACGAATTTAAAAAAATGGATATGAGAGTTGGGACGATTAAAGAAGTTGAACCAATCCCCGAAACAGATAAGCTTTTAAGATGCCAGATTGATTTTGGAGAAGTTAATGAAAATGGTGAAAAAATTTTAAGACAAATTATTTCAGGTATTCATGAATATTATCCTGACCCAAGTATTTTAATAAATAAACAAGTTTTATACATTATTAATTTAGAACCAAGAAAAATAAAAGGATTTGAAAGTAATGGAATGCTTATGGCCGTAGACGGTATCGATGGAAAGCCAGTTTTTCTTGTGCCAGAAGTAGAAATTAATCCAGGAAGTAAAGTTAGGTAATTACCATTGAATAATTACCAAATAAAAAATATTCAAATGCATTTTTCTTGTATCTCATTATTAATTAGTAATTTGTAATCGGTAATTATTTTATGTTTGATCCAATTTTAATAATAAAATCAGTGGGTATAATAGGTATTATCTTTATTGTTTTTGCTGAGACAGGATTATTTTTTGGATTTTTTCTTCCAGGAGATTCTCTTTTATTTACTGCTGGTATTTTTGCTTCACAAGGATTTTTCAATATACAAATACTTTTAATTTGTTGTATTATTGCGGCTATTTTAGGAGATACTGCTGGTTACTGGTCTGGTAAAAAATATGGACGTAGATTATTTGATCGTGACTCTGGGTTTCTATTTAAAAAAAAGCGCTTGTATGATGCCGAACTTTTTTATGAAAAACATGGTAAGTCCACTATTATAATAGCCCGCTTTGTTCCAATGATAAGAACTTTTGCCCCTATTGTTGCTGGTATGGGTAATATGAAATATCGTTCATTTCTTTCTTATAATATTTTTGGTGGCATTATTTGGGTTTCCGGACTTTTACTATTGGGATATTTTTTAGGAGGAATAATTCCTAATCCAGATACTTATATTATCCCGATCGCTGCTCTAATAATTGTTTTATCTCTTTTGCCAATTATTTTGAAGATGATAATTTTAAAAATAAAAAAAAATTAATAACACTCTTTCTATAACTTTTTTATTTATAAAATCGTATTAGAACTTTCTTTATTAAAGTTTAACTACGGGGTATAATGGTACAGTAATGAAAAGATTATATAATGAACATTTTCCAACTCCATCATACTTGGCTATGAATTCTTGTGCTATTGATATTTCTGATCAGTCAATTAAATATGGAGAATTGAAAGTTACTTCAAAGGGTCTTAATTTTAGTAAATATGGGAATGAAAAAATTCCAAAAGGAATTGTAGTTTCTGGTAAAATAGAAAAAGAAGATGAATTAGTTATAATTTTAAAAAAACTCAAAGATAAGGAAAATCTTAATTTCATAAGAGTTTCATTACCAGAAGAACAGATGTATCTTTTTACTCTATCTGTTCCTAGAATAAACAGTGAAAATTTACGAGACATTATATTACTTCAAATAGAAGAATATGTTCCCCTTAAGGCGCCAGATATTGTGTTTGAATATGATATTATTGAAAAAGATAATCAAAATGTATTAATTGAAGTTGTTGCAATTGCCGATTCTACTATTGAAAGCTATCTTTCAGTATTCAATAAGGCAGGTTTAATTCCACTTTCATTTGAAATTGAAGCTCAAGCCATAGCTAGAGCAGTTATTCCTAGTGATGATAATAGTTCTATAATGATAGTTGATTTTGGAGAAGAGAGAACAGGAGTTTCTATCTCTAAAAATGGACGTATATATTTAACTACCACTTTAGCAATTGGAGGGGCGGATTTAACAAATATGCTTGCCAAAAACTTTTCATTAACTTTTGAGGAGGCTGAAAAAATGAAATATAAATATGATATAAATTCAGTATCTAAGGCTGAAGATATTTTTCCAGTTATTTTAAATGGCATCTCAGTTTTAAGAGATGAATTAAATAAGCAATACATATATTGGGAAACACATAACAGTAATAATTTAAAAAATGAACAAATAAAACAGATAATACTTTGTGGTGGAGATTCTAATCTTACTGGACTTGTTGACTACTTAGAAGCAAGTTTAAAAATAAAGGTAAAAAATGCAAATGTTTGGGTGAATATTTTAAATACAGAAAATTCAGTTCCGGAAATGACTTTTGAAAAATCACTTAGTTATGCAACAGTGCTAGGATTAGCTTTGGGTAGTTTTGCATATAAATCACAACCATTAATAAATATCTTACCCGATAATCAAAAAAAGCTTATTCAAAAAGAATACTGGATGAGATTTATAATAGTACTATTAAATATGATAATAGTTGGAGGTATATTAGCCACTATTTTGTTGTTCCCACCGTATTTTTTAACTAAATCAAAAGAAAATCTAGTTGAAAGTAATTTAGAAGCTTTTAATAAGGAAAATACAGATTTGGCATCTAATAATATAGATAAAATTATAAAAGATATTAATGTTCAATTAGAAATATTAAATAAAAATGAAGTGCCATATCAAATTAATGAAAAGGTGATAAATAATATTTTATCAAATCGTACAAATGGTATAACTTTTTCTCAAATACTTTTTAATAAAAATCAAGCCACATCTTCCGTTTTAGAAATTCATGGAATTGCAGTAGACAGAGATTCTTTGCGAAATTTTAAAACAACATTAGATAATGATCCTAGTTTTTCTAAGGTTGATTTACCAATTTCAGATTTTTTAGAGAAATCAAATTTGATTTTTACAATTTTAATAACAATTAAATAAATATTAAATTAAAATGAAAAAAACAAAAACAATTTTTATACTCATATTTTCAGCAATAACCGCAATCTTATCTGTTTGTCTTTTTGTTTTTATTATTAAGGTTATTGAAAATAAAAATACACACATATCTGCAGTACTGAGTACTTATCAAAGTAAATTAAAAGAAAAAGAAAATGCGGTTTTTTTTAAGAAAAAGACTGATGAAATTAAATTATTACAGGATTCAATAAATGGATATTTTATTGATCCTAATAAAATAGACACATTTGTTAATTCTTTGGAAGAAATTAATTTAATTACGGGGGCTGATGTTTCAGTTAAAAGTATTGAAATATCGCAATCTGTTAAAAATATAATCTCGGTTAAATTATTAATATCAGGAACTTTTGAACAAGTAGTAAAAACAATTTCCTATCTAGAAAATATTCCCTATCAAATTAATATTACCAAAGTTTATCTAAATAAAGACATAAAAGATTCAACACAAATAAAACAATCAATAGATAAAACGAGCACATTAAATAAAGTATTAAATATGCCGACATGGCAAGCAGATGTTTCTTTTAATATTTTAAGTCTAAATTAATCTTATGAAAGAATCTCTATTAAAAATAAAAAATAAAATAATTTCATTTAAAAAGATTAACCCCCATAATCATTGGAATATTTTATTGTATATATTTTTTGCAATAATTATTGTATTGGTAATATTTAGTCTTTATCTTTTGATTGATTTAAGAAATCAACAGTCGCTCCAGATGACGCCAGGGTTTGTTGAAACACCAAGTTTAATGAACGAAAAATTACTTAACAAAGTAACAGAATCTTTTAGTATAAAAGCACTAAAAGAAAAAGCGATAAAAGATGGAGTGACTTCATATAAGGATCCAAGTATATAGAGAGAGGGGGCAGGACCGTGATTACACTTATCGAATATTACAGGTTCACTTTAGTTTGATATGTTTGGCAGGATAATTTTTCATTACATAAACAATATACCTTTTCAAAATTTTTACACTTTGTTTAAAAATTTAATGAAAAGCTTTTCGATTTTTTCTCGGTTCGATTATCCAATCGCCTTCTCAGGAGACAAGCAGGACCGCGATTACGCTTATCGACGACTACATCGTCAGGTACTTTTCGCTCTGGTTAACACCAGAGAACGAAAAGTCTTTCGATTCCTGCACGCAAGACACGCGGGTGTCAGGACCGTGAATACACTTATCGAACCCTACTGGTTCAGTACACCTTTTGCATTTTTTAAAAGCAAAGCTTCTTAAAAATAAGCAAAAGGTTTTCGATTCCTAACGGGAGACAAGTAGTTGTCTCCCTGCCGAGGGCACAAAAGAAAAGTCACGACAAAAGTCGTGTTTTTTCTTTTGTGCCCTCGGCAGGAATCGAACCTGCAATAACGGCTTAGAAGTCCGCAGTTATATCCATTTAACTACAAGGGCAAGAACTTTTGAGAGTATAGCAAAATAGTACTTTTTTTGAAAGGTTAGATGCTTTAGCTTAAATAACAATAAATGACTTGGGACTTGGTCACAAGTATTTTTCTGTTGAAAAATCTCGCGACCCTCAATTAGTAGATTGACCTACTGGGCGACTCAGCCCGTCGGCTTCCGTCCTTCAAGTCCCTCATTGCGCACTAAAAAATAGGCTAAATAACTGTTTTGACATCTTAGTTGATGGGACTAGAACCTTACTGGTTCTGTACACCCTTCATATCATTTACAAATAGTAATTTGTAAATGATATGAAGGGTTTTTCAAGTCTCTCACGTAAAGCATACTATGCTTTACTATCGCGCACAAATGAAAATAACATGCAGAAGCATGTTATTTTCATTTGTGCGCGATGAGGGACTTGAACCCCCGACCTTCTCAGTGTAAATGAGTTGCTCTACCAACTGAGCTAATCGCGCAAATCGATTGGATAATTGAATAATAGCATATATATATATAATTTCAACTATGTGCTAAGATGTGTTCATGAATATAAAGATTCTATTTGAAGACAAGAATGTACTAGCTATAGACAAGCCTGCAGGGGTTATGGTTCATTCTGATGGCAAAACCAAGACTAAAACCATTGCAGATTGGTTACTTTTAAACTATCCAGCAATTAAAAACGTAGGGGAGCCTTTTATAATAGAAAGAGAAGGAGGAAAAAAAGAAAAGATTTTACGCCCAGGAATTGTTCATCGCCTAGATAAAGAAACATCCGGTATTTTACTTGTAGCCAAAAATCAAAAAACTTTTCTATTTTTAAAAGAACAATTTCAAAATCATAAAATTAAAAAAGTTTATAAGGCTTTTGTTTATGGTTATGTTTCAGATCCAAAGGCATCACTTCTTACAAGCAAGAGGGGAATTATAGATGTGCCAATAGGCCGCTCTCAAAAAGATATTCGCGCTTATACAGCTGGTCGTGGAGCTCGTCCCCCACTTAGAGACGCAGTTACTGAATATGTTGTTTTAAATAAATTTACAGATACAAATAATAATGATAAAAAAAAGGAAGTTGAGCATCAATATTCTTATGTGGAAGCATATCCAAAAACTGGAAGAACTCATCAGATACGCGTGCATATGAGATATATAAATCACCCTGTAGTTTCTGACCCTATTTATCGTGGAGCTAAAGATTTATCATTAGGAATGAAGAGATTGGCTCTACATGCCAACTTCATTACTTTTTCTCTTCCAAGTGGTGAATTAAAAACAGTAGAATCTCCATTACCAACTGATTTTAAGAACGTCATAAAGACATATATAGATAAAAAGTAGAATTATTGCCTCCACACCCGTATTTTTATAGTTATAAAGCATTTAATGATTTAAAATGCAGGTTTAAAATCTGCAATAAAAATATAGGTGTGGGGGATTGCTTAAAATGACTATATATGATAAAGTAAAACCCATGGAAATAACGAAAAAACAATTTACCCCAGTTGAACAAGAAGACCGAAAAAAGCTTGATTTTAAAGCCGGTGATACTGTTCGTGTGTGGAGTAAAATTTTAGAAAAAGGAAAAACTCGTTTACAAGCATTTGAAGGTCTAGTTCTTTGTCGAAAACATGGAACAGAGTCTGGAGCAACATTTACAATCAGAAAAGTTGCATCAGGTGTTGGAGTAGAGCGTATTTTTCCATTATTTTCTCCTAATGTTGATAAGATTGAAGTTCTAAGAAAATCTAAAACACGTAGAAGTAAACTTTACTACATAAGAACAAAAGCAGTTAAAGAAGTTAAGAAGAGATTAAAGAGTGTAACTCTTTCTGCTAAAAAAGCCCCAAAGGAAGTTGAAGTAGAAGAAATTAAATCAGAAGAATAATTATTAAAAATACCCCAACGAAAGGAGGGGTATTTTTAATAATTGAAAAAACTGAATAAATAAACTATACTCTAATTGTATTTTAAGAAGCCCGGGTGTTGAAACTGGTAGACATTTATCCTTGAGGTGGATAAGCCCGCAAGGGCGTGGAGGTTCGAGTCCTCTCCCGGGCACAAATATAAAAACCTTTTTTCTAAAAGGTTTTTATATTTGTGCCCGGAGCGAAGCACCTGAGTGCTTCGCGAGAGAGGACTCGAAGACCTTGAGTTTATTTTCTGAAATTTAATAATTTTAGAAAATATGAAAGGTGTACTGGTCCAGTAGGGACCAAGAAATGTACTCATGGTCCTCTCACTGGTATAATAAAAACCTTTCTTCTAAAAGGTTTTTATATTTGTGCCCGGAGCGAAGCACTGGTGTGCTTCGCGAGAGAGGACTCGAAGACCTTGAGTTTATTTTCTGAAATTTAATAATTTAAGAAAATACGAAAGGTGTACCGGTCCAGTAAGGACCAAGAAATGTACTCATGGTCCTCTCTCTTTCAAAAAATATTCATGTTACAATAAATCACATGGCAAAATATTCCTCGTATTATATTTTAAAATTTAAACAACATAAAAAAACTATCCCAAAGTTGGTGTCCGGGTTCACCCTCCTCGAACTCCTAATCGTCATCGGTATCATCGCAACTCTCTCCGTCGCTCTCGTTACCGTCCTCAACCCCGCCGAAGCTCTAAAGAAAACTCGTGATACACAACGTATCTCTGACTTAACAACTCTCAAGAAAGCTATTGCTATTTATTTAACCAACACATCTTACCCAAAGTTCGCCGGTATAGATAACACAGGATGTAAGGGAACAGCATTCGGTACAACA
>Ga0209125_1001533_pt1 | contig 21060 bp, 20 predicted proteins | sample BarGraIncub1131A_FD_184503 | JGI IMG/M metagenome (GOLD analysis project Ga0209125, IMG submission 184503) | Arctic peat soil microbial communities from Barrow, Alaska - Barrow Graham LP Incubations 11-31A (SPAdes) (version 2) | ecosystem: Environmental > Terrestrial > Soil > Wetlands > Peat...
ATTGTATCTCATTCGTCAGAGGGAAAAACCCGTTACTTTGATGTGACAGCCACACCGATCGAGGATAATAAAGGTGAACAAAACCGTGTGCTCCTTTTTCTCCGCGATGTAACCGAAAAACGTCTGCAGGAGTTGCAACTGATGCAGGCTGAAAAACTTTCCAGTATCGGAGTCCTGGCAGCCGGTGTTGCCCACGAGATAAATAATCCGCTCTCATCGGTTGCCGGCTATGCAGAAGCTCTGCTCAGGCGCTTCAGCGAAGAACATTCGCTGGCTAAAGATCAACGATTTGAGGATTTTCCCAAATATCTGCAGGTGATCGTTCGTGAGTCGTATCGTTGCAAAGGCATCATTGACAGCCTCCTTTCCTTCAGCCGCAAATCTGACGGTTCTGTCAGCAACATAAACATTAATGATGTCGTAATCGAAGTTCTTGAGCTTGTCCGCTACAAATCCCGCTATGAAAAGGTCGAAATCAAGACTAACCTTCAGAGCGACCTCCCTGACGTTGTCGGCGACCCTAACGGTCTTCGCCAGGTGTTAATGAATCTTCTTATGAATGCTCATCAAGCAATAAATGAGGCCGGGATTGTTGAAATATCTACCTGTACAAGTGGGCAGTCAATGGTTTTAATAGAGATCAAGGACACCGGTTGCGGCATCTCAAAAAGTGCCATTGATCAGATCTGGGATCCGTTTTTCACCACAAAGGACGTCGGGAAGGGCCTTGGCCTCGGGTTGGCGGTCACATACAACATCGTTAAACGCCTTGGTGGTGATATCCGCGTAGAAAGCCAGCCTGGCAAAGGATCGAAATTCAGTGTGAGGATGCCATCATGTCAGAAATAGTTCGTCACGATACAAAAGTTCTGGTTGTCGAGGACGACACATCGCTCCGTGAACTGCTGCAGATGGAATTATCCCGCTCCGGGTACAAGGTAACGGCCACATCGACTGGAGAAGAGGGGCTTGATGCCTACCGTGAAGAGATCTTTAACGTGGTACTCCAGGATATACGCATGCCCGGCATGGACGGGATCGAAGCCCTTAAGCTGATGCGCGCGGAATCAACTATTCCGGAAATAATAATGTTTACCGGCCATGGCACAATTGAAACTGCGGTGGAATGCATAAAGCACGGTGCCTACGACTACCTTACCAAACCGGTAAAGCTTGATGAGCTGGAGCTTTTGATCGACAAGGCGTGTGAAAAGAATCAACTGCGGCTTGAAAATATAAACCTGAAAAAAGAAATGAAACGTTTTGAAAACCACCGTATCATCGGCAAGAGCCAGGTAATGCAGAAGGTTATGAGTACGGTGCAGCGCTGGGGAGCAACGGATGAACATGTGCTCATCACCGGTGAGAGCGGCACCGGCAAGGAACTGATTGCCAGGGCCGTACACGATGCAAGCCGTCGTGCGAGCAAGCCGTTTGTGACGGTCAACTGCGGGAGGTTTGACGCCAACACGGCGGAAAGTGAACTCTTTGGGCATATGCAGGGTGCTTTTACCGGGGCGAACAAAATGCGTGCCGGTCTGTTCGAACTGGCTGATACCGGCACCCTGTTCATGGACGAGATATCAGAGATGCCGCTTGACGTCCAGGTCAAACTTCTTCGTATCATCGAAACCAGCACCTTCCGCCGTATGGGTGGCAACCACGATATTCGGGTAAACGTCCGCTTCGTCTTTGCTTCCAACAAGGTGCTGGCTGACTGCGTCAACCGTGGCGAATTCCGCGAAGACCTTTATCACCGGATAAATCTGTTACCGATCATCCTTCCGCCACTGCGGCTGCGTTCAGAGGACATCGTCCCACTGGCGTGGTTCTTCATCCAGCAGTGCCGTGAAAATGATACCCAAAGCTGGGAAATTACCGATGAGGCACTGGCTTCACTCTGCGCGTACCAGTGGCCGGGGAATGTCAGGGAATTGCGCAATACTATCCGCCGGGCCTGCATTCTCGCCAACGAGCCAGTTATCACCTCTGACCTGTTTCCCTTTGCGCCTCAAAAAGCGATGTTTTCACCGGCAGCAGGCGAAACGCGCAATGAGAACTCAACCTTCACCGCCTCGCCACTCTGGGCTGTTGAACGTGATCATATCCGGAAAGTTCTTGAACTGGTGGACCAGAATAAGAGCCAGGCTGCAAAACTGCTGGAAATAGACCGCAAAACACTTTACAGCAAGCTGGAACGCTACGGCTTGGAAGTATGAGGCAACTATTATGATGCCGCTTCTCGACTCAATTGGCAGAACTATCAACTATCTGCGGCTCTCCGTTACTGATCGCTGCAATCTGCGCTGCACATACTGCATGCCCGAGGCCGGGATTGATAAAATTGCCCATGGAGACATTCTCAGTTACGAAGAGCTTTACCGGATTGCACGAACCGCCGTCTCCATGGGCATTGACAAAATCCGGATCACCGGCGGTGAACCACTGGTCCGTAAAGGTATCGTCCATTTTTTGCATCAGTTATCCGAAATTCCAGGCTTGGAACAGCTGGTACTGACCACCAACGGGGTACTTCTTGAAGAAATGGCGACCGATCTTTACGCCGCCGGGGTACAGCGACTCAACATCAGCCTCGATTCTCTCAATCCCAAGACCTTCTCGCAGATTTCCCGCTGCGGTGACCTGACGCGAGTCTTGGCCGGCATCGAGGCTGCAAAAGCCTGTGGTTTTCCGATCAAGCTCAACATGGTCGTGATGCGCGGCATCAACGACCACGAGATACTGGACTTCGCCACACTGGCTACGAGCTCTGCTGTTACCGTCCGCTTCATAGAATACATGCCGGCAATCCGTGAACATGACTGGCAGCGGCATGTGGTTCCCGGGACTGAAATCCTGTCCCGACTGGCACAACGATTCTCGCTGATTCCGCTTGAACAGGCTAAAATGGCCGGTCCGGCACGCAACTTCCGCATTGCCGGAACACCCGGTACCCTTGGTGTCATAACCCCGGTGTCACAACACTTCTGCTCTGACTGCAACCGTATTCGTGTTACCGCCTCGGGGTTGGTCAAAGGGTGTCTCTTTGCCGAATCCGAGGCTGATCTGAAGCCGGCCTTGCGGAGCGACTCCAGCGCACTTCTCGCCCAGGCCTTGAAAGCAATTATAGATACCAAGCCGGTCCGGCATCAAATGAATCCGGATGAGTGTCATCATCAGGCGTTCAGCATGTCATCAATCGGCGGCTGAGCATCAACAATGCTGAAGGCTTAGGCTTCAAAACAGCAGGTCTGCAGGTAACACCATTCCGTCTGCAGCCTCATTTCCAGAGAAGATGTCATCTATCAAATAGTACTAAAGGAGCATATACATGTCCGGTTCTGTCCTTGCAGTCTGCACCAGCCTCAATAAAGGGGAGCGTAAAAAACCGGTCCCGGAGGTAGAACTTGTCGTTGAGCACGGAATTGCAGGGGATGCCCATGCGGGAGACTGGCACCGTCAGGTAAGCCTTCTTGCCCAGGAAAGCATCGACAAGATGCGCGCCATGGGCCTCTCCGTCACTGCGGGTGATTTTGCCGAAAACATCACGACTACCGGGATTGATCTTGTCTCGCTTCCGATCGGCACCAGACTTTCGATCGGTTCAGCGCTTCTCGAGGTCACCCAGATCGGCAAGGAATGTCACACTCGCTGTGCGATCTACTATCAGGCGGGAGACTGTGTCATGCCAAAAGAAGGTATCTTCGCCAGGGTCCTGAAAGGCGGAATGGTGTCTGCCGGCGCTGAAATCCTTCCTCTTGATCCATAACGTTCTTCATGACGTTTTGAAACGCGGCATACTTCCATATTTACTCGAGGCAACTGCCGCTTTTCTCCACACTCATACGTTTCTGCTTTTCTCTATTTACGCACCAGAGCCGTCCATGGCCAGTAAAGACCCCCTGGAGCACCCTGTCAATCCGTAAAGAGCGTGCTTTGGCACCGGATCCCGCCTGAATGGGTATTTTTTACACACCGTAGAAATAATACCCATTCAGGCAATAGGGAGCCACAGCGCTTGTCACATTCATCCATACCCACACAGATCAGCAACAACTCCATTTGTTGATTCACACACCCACCTGTGCAACAGAACAGGATTGTATATATGGTACATCTTATGCAGACTTTGTTACATAAACACACGACGTCGACCAGGACCGGCTGACACCTGCACAGACCGGAACTAATACGACCCTTGAACGGGAGATAATGAACATGCCGTGGTATATGAACCCCAACTTAGCACGCAAAGTCTTGAACAGGATAGCCAATCGCCATCCGCAGGCAAAGCTTCGGGATCTCCAACTGGTGCTTGATCATGCGACGCAAAAATTATGGAATAAGCAGGAATGTTTTTATGAGAAAAAACCGCTCGCAGCGCAAAAGCCTTTCTGACTTCCACCCTCGTCTTATATCGTCCGATTGAAATCCACAGCATGTCATTAAAAGCTGCCTACGAAGCCGTTTGCAACAACCATCAGCCGGAACCGATGTAAGGATATATACGCCATGCCATTTCGTGAACCAAACGAAACGCTGCAGCGATGGGGACTCCGATCTCCCGGGACATTGACCATCGCAATCACCGGCGCATGCAATCTTGCCTGCTGTCATTGCTGGGTAAGTGCCGGGGATGCATCGCCCCATATGCACGTGCCGCTACCGACACTTCGTCGGCTGGTGGAGGATTTTGCCGCAATTGGCGGGGCAGGAATCCGCATAACCGGTGGCGAACCGCTTTGCCACCCGCACTGGCTGGATATACTGCAGCTTTGCCGCTCATTGGAGTTCAAAACAATCTCTCTCCAGACCAATGCCATACTCTTGAGTAATGAACACCTTGCAGCCCTGCATGAACTTGACTTCCCCGGTCTTTCAATTCAGATCAGCCTGGATGGGGTCGCGCCTCAAACACACGACCTGGTACGGGGGAAAGGTTCCTATAGCGCTGCTCTGCATGGGATTATGAAACTTGTGCAGGAAGGGCTCGGCCGGAGGATTGCGATTTTTTTCACCGAGATGCACCATAACCTGCACGAAATCCCTGAGCTGCTTGATTTTGCCGACAGCCTGGGGATCGGATCTGTTTCCACCGGAGCCATGGTCCTGTGTGGGCGTGCGTCTGAAACGTCAGCGGTTGCTTCCCCTGGCGCGGAACAGTACTTGAGTTTGCTGGAACGCTACGGCAGTGATGTCCGTTTCCGTGAATTGTACCGAAAGATCGGAACAGTGGCCGCTATTGAGTGGCAGAGAGGCGATGCTGTCCGCCAGGAGTGCTGCACGTTTATAGAAAACCCGTACCTCACTCCCTCCGGCATAATATATCCCTGTTTGTTTTGTCACGCTGACAAATTCGCCGTTACCGGGGTTTTCGAAAAAGGTCTCACGGCTGCCCTTGTTGAGGGTGCTCCCCTCTGGTCTTCCTTGCTTCGTATCAGTCAAAGCCGCGCCGAAGCTAACCCGGAGTGCCGCGATTGCCCTGGGAAAAAATGTTGTGCCGGTGGCTGTATGGGGCGCGCATGGGGGGGAGCTGCGGGAATCTCCTGGCCGTAGATGACCGGTGTAAACTGAGACGCCTCATCTATCAGAAGCGCCTGTAATTATAACAGATATCTCCTCAGCAAATAAATACATGCCCGCATAACCACCGATATTTAACCGTGCAGCACCCCACTGAACCGGCTGGGTGATAATTCCCCACTGTAGACAAAATCCATAGCGGTAAAATCACCATATTGTGGAGAATTTATATAAAACTGTTTCACATCACCCCGAAGACCCCTCATCCAGATCGCCTCTCTTTACACATAAAACCATAACTATTTGTAAATAATCACGTTTTAAAGTTGGCATCCAACTTGCTAAAGCTATCGAGTAACTCGATCACAATGGGCCTGGAATCAGTGTTAATCGGCTCTTTTGCAGTATATAGCAGTGATCGTAAAACTAAGTTATGGGGAGGTGGTGGCAGAAAAAGACCGAAGGTGGAGGATGTGGCAGTAATTGCAAAAAGTTACATGCAGGCAAAACAGCTCGGACACAAAAAAACACACACCCAAAAAGGAGGAAGCACCCATGTCTCACAACAAAGATGTCAAACGGACCCTCAAGAATGAAAGACTGGAATACCCGATCAAGATGATGCACGCATATCCTTCCGTAAATGTCGGTTGGGGCGCACATACAATGGTTGGCAATGATGCCAAAGCACTTGGAATGACCAATGCGTTGATCGTAACAACCGGCCTTCGCGGCACCGGCATTGTTGAGACAATCCAAGGCGTTCTGAAGTCTGCCGGGATTGCCTCCGAGGTGTTTGATAAAGTTACTCCAAACCCTAAAGATCACGAAGTTATGGCAGGCGCCAAAGTATTGGCAGCCGGCAAATTCGACGGCATAATCAGCCTCGGCGGCGGCAGCTCCCATGACGCCTGCAAGGCTATCAAACTTGTTCACAGCCATGACGGCCAGGATGTCCGCACCTTCGAAGGCGCTTTCAAGGCAACCAAGGCCAACACAATTCCTCAGCTTGCCATCAACACCACTTCAGGTACCGGTTCGGAAGTTTCATGCTTCTCGATCATCAACCATACCGACAAGAAGTACAAAATGGCTCTGTTCGACCCAAACTGCACACCAAGCAAATCCGTCAACGATCCACTGATTCATCAGTGTATGCCTGGCGACTTGGCCGGCTACACCGGTATGGACGCACTTGCACATGGCGTTGAAGCAATCGCCTCCCGCCTGGGTGTTGTCTCTGCCTATGGCCCTGGACTGAGCGCAATATCTCTGATTTTCGGCAACCTGCGTCAATCTTCAATGAACAGAAACAACGACAAAGCGGTAGAAGCGATGGTCTGGGCTGAAATGGCAGCCGCCTACAGCTTCAACAGCGCAGGCCTCGGCCTGATCCACAGTATGGCTCATGCTCTGGGCGGCATGTACGATGCTCCTCACGGCCTCTGCAACGCCATCGGCCTTGGTCCGGTCATGAAATTCAACCTGCCGGCCTGTCCGGAGCGGTTCAAAATGATGGCTCAAGCTGCCGGCTGTGATGTAACCGGCCTGTCAGATATGGCAGCTGGCGAAAAGTTCATTGAGGCTTGCCTACAACTGAAAGCCGATCTGGGCATCACCAAGACCTTCACGGATCTCGGTCTGCTTGAAAAAGACGTTGAAGGGTTGTCACGCTTCTCCGTAAACGATATCTGTACTGAGGGCAATCCTACTGACACCGGTCTGCAGGACATGATCAAGATTTTCCATCAGTGCATGTAAATGAAACTGTAGTTCGCTGTGTTCCCATTTGATGTTATGCCGCTGGCCCCGAAGGGAAATTACCCTCACCGGGTGCCGGCGGTTTTTTTATCCGAACATCTGCCAGAGAGAAAAATAAACATAAAACATTCTCTTGGCAGGCGCAAAGTTTGCAGAGATATATGCAGTAAAAATTAAAATTCAAACAATTAGAGGCCATCATGATTACCGAACAAGGGGTTAAGGATTTTCTCCATGCAGGTGGCTACATTGCCGACGATGCCATTTCCACCGCTGTTTTTTTGGCCCTCCGTATGGAAAAACCGATACTGATCGAAGGCCCCCCCGGTGTTGGCAAGACCGGTCTGGCCAAAGCCCTGTCGTCTGCACTTGATTTCCCTCTGGTGAGACTGCAGTGCTACGAAGGGATCGACGAAGGGAAGGCCCTCTATGACTGGGAGTACGGAAAGCAACTGCTATACACTCAGTTGTTGCGGACTCAGCTCGACAACTACCTCTCAGTATCGTCCGATCTACGGGAAGCCGTCGAACGTCTTTCTGCCGAGGAGAGCCTCTTCTTTTCAAAAAACTTTCTGGTACAGCGACCGATACTGCGTAGCTTCCTCTCCGAAAAACGTTCTTTGCTCCTTATCGATGAGATAGATCGTTCCGACGATGAGTTCGAAGCTCTGCTGCTGGAGTCTCTGAGTGAGTTTCAGGTCTCGATCCCCGAATTGGGTGTAATCGAGGCCAAACGAAAACCGCTGGTTATTCTGACCAGCAACGGCACGCGAATGATTTCCGACGCGCTCCGCCGCCGCTGCTTGTACCTCTATATCGGTTATCCGGAACTTGAAAGGGAAGTCTCGATCATCCGGGCAAAATTCCCCGACCTCTGCGAGGTACTGGCACGACAGATGGTGGAGTTTCTTAGGAAAGCCCGTGATCTGAATCTCCGCAAACCCCCCAGTGTATCTGAAACCCTTGACTGGGCCCAGGTGCTTTCGATCCTGAAGGCAACGAAGCTCACCCCGGAGGTGGTCGCTAATACGGTTGGTGTAATTGCCAAGCACCAGACCGATCTGCAGAAGGTCACGGATCTGGCTATTCAGGAATTGAGCTGATCATGGAACGGATAATCGCCGACTTCGTAGCTGCTCTTCGTGAAAACGGTATCCGCGTTTCTCCCGGCGAGAGCCTTGATGCGGTTCAAGCACTCGGGCTCTGCGGAATGGAAGGGCGCAGATCGACGCGACAGCTCCTCCGCTTGACCCTGGTTAAGAACGTCAATGACATTCCTGTATTCAATGAGGTCTTTAACCGTTTTTTCAGCCGTTTTCAGTTTGTCGCTCCGGATATGAACATTCCCGATCTCATGAACGCCGCCATCATCGACATGGAGGGGGAGTTCAACTATCTGGACCAACTGCCGGGTGACGATCATGACGATGATGGCCCTCTGATCAAGCTTGACAGTGATATCAATCCTGAAGATCTGCAGGAGTTGAAAAGCCTCACCGAGATTGATCCAGATGATTCGGACGGCAATGAAATTGTTGTACAGATGAAGGGGTATCGCGGGAAGGCGAAGAAAGCGCCCCGGCCGACGCGTCGTTATACACAAAATCCGCTAACTATTGAACTCAACAAAAGCAACAGTACCCCGACCGGTATAACTTTTACTGAGGAAGAACAGATTGCAATGCAGGACGTGGTATCCCGTATGATGCTCCGCCTCCGCAAAGATATGAAGCGGATGAAGAACAATCAGAATCGCGGAAAACTGCATGTCATAAAGACCATTCAGAAGAATTACCGCCACGACATGATTCCGTTCCAGGTGGCACTGCGCCGCAAGCGCCGGGAAAAACCGAGATTGGTGGTACTCTGCGACGTCAGCTTTTCCGTGAGCCATGCCTCCCGTTTCATGCTGCTGCTGCTGCATACCCTGCATAATCAGATGCTGGATGTCCGCAGCTTTATCTTCAACCGGGAAATTGCGGAAATAACCGAGATGCTCGCCAATATGCCGGTCAACGACCTGATGGAGACAATCGACAAGGGAGACATCATTGATCTGGATGAGAACAGCAGTTTCGGTCAGGTTTTTCTCACCTTCAAGAAAAAATATCTGGAAAACCTGCGCGGCAGACCTGCATTTATAATTCTGGGGGATGCAAGAAACAACTATGACGAGGCCAATGACTGGGTGCTGGACGAGATCCGCGAGAAGGCCCGCTATATGCTCTGGCTTACCCCGGAGGAACGTGACACCTGGAGTCGCGGCGACTGCCTGATGGAAACGTACGGTTCATACTGCGACAAGGTTGAGGTTGTGAAAACGGTTGAAGGTCTGAGTCTAGTCGTAGAAGACCTGCTCCGGGATATATATGCTGACAATGCCCATCCACTTGACAAAAAGCGCCTGCGGGAAGCGAAAGCGGCAGAAACTTACGATTCGAAGAACTATTATACTCGTGGAGGATGTAGTGAACCTGCGGCTTTTGACCCGTCAGGTCGCAGCCACTGGTGACCGTGCAGAACCGACATACCAATAAAAAAGGAGTTGCTATGAGTTGTGATAGTGAAGATCACCACCTGCATATGTGTGCCCTCAAAAGGCAGGGAGAAGTTGACCGCATCAAGAGCCTTTCAGATAACCCCACGGTAGAATGCAGACAATGTGGCGCCAAGGCAAACAGCTCAGAAAATTTGTGCGCAGCTCATTTGGGAGACACGGCGCCCAATGTTGAAGGTGGTCACGGGGTTGTCGGCCTCGACGAAGTCGGAAAGCCGCACGAGGGGTCCGATGCCATGACGGTGGACGAACCGCAGATTGCCATCAAGGTACCCATGGACGGTGTTTGTGGTGGTTATTGAACCAGCTGCTGATCTCTGAAGTGGCGGCCTAATGATGGGGCAAAAACAACTATCAGGCAGACTTGCGAGGTTATATGAAACCGAATTTACCTCTTCGCCTCGCCGTCAGGGCCAGGCGCTTCCGTTACCTGAAGGCTACCGGCAAGCCAGGCCGCCCGGAGGCCTTGAGTATCGAGATCACCCGGCGATGCATCGCCCGCTGTGTCATGTGCAACATCTGGCAGACTCCTGCCGATCTCCCGGAACTCACCGCAGATGAGTGGCTGGCCGTTCTCGGATCGCCGGTCCTTTCAGAGCTGAAAGAGCTGGACATCACCGGAGGGGAGCCGTTCCTGCGGGACGACCTGGTTCAACTCCTCCTCGGTGTCGGCAAGCTAAAAGCTGAGCGTTTGCCTCATTTGCGTTCCATTGCGATAACTACCAACGGTTTTTTGACGCAGAACGTTCTGGACGTTGTGAATGCCGTCACCGGCGTCCTGGAACCGGCCGGGATTTCGCTGGTTTTTGCCTGCGGCATGGACGCAGTGGGCGACGTCCATGACAGCATCAGGGGCGTTCCTGGCGGGTGGGCACGTCTTCATGCCACCATCGAAGGGCTGAAAAAGCTCCGGGAACGGCACCCGAGCCTGGTAATCGGAATCAAAACCACTGTCACCAGATACAATATCGACAAACTGGGGCAGGTTTGTCAGTACGCCGATGAGCAGGGGCTCTTCACCATCATATCGCCGTATATTCTCACATCTAACCGTTATGCCAATATTGACCAGAAGGAAATGCTGGCACTTTCTTCTGCTGACAGGGAAAAGCTTACGGAGTTCTATGACTCCCCGCGATTCCGCTGGAGTTATTATCGTACGGAACTGCTCCGGTTTCTGGAGACGGGGCGGATGGAAAAGCCCTGTTCGGCAGGATTTAACTATTTTTTCATCAGGAGTACCGGAGAACTTTTCAGCTGCCCGATTATTAATGCGCCGCTGGGAAATGTAACCCAGGCGCCACTGGCAGAGCTCATTCGTTCACCGGAGGCGGCGCGCTTTCGCCGTGGGGTCTGCGAGTTCAGCGAATGTGCGACCTGCACGGAACCGGGCCTAGAGCGCTATGCACTCCCGTTTGAAGGGAGTCACTATCTGCGGCTCTATTTCAGCATGAGCCACCAGGATTTCAGTACTCTGCACGGCCATCTTGGCCTGGAAAAGTATTTCCCGTAGGTGGCTGGTTGGAATCATTTATAGTTGATGTATTCCGTTAATAAGGAGATATGCCATGAGCAGGATGCTGCTTTCACCAGGTCGATATGTTCAGGGGGCCGGCGCCATCAGGGAAATCGGCGCACATACGTCCCGCATCGGGACGTGTGCTCTGGTTATCGGAGGAAAAACCGCGTTGTCGTTGTGTGGTTCCGACATCCAGACAAGCCTTGCCGAAAAAGGCATCTCCTGTCACCAGGAGCATTTCCAGGGGGTATCGTCACAGCATGAAATCAGGCGGCTTGCGGGGATTGCCGCTGCAAACAGGGTTGATGTCATTATTGCTCTTGGTGGAGGCGCCTCAATCGATGCCGGCAAGGCCGTGTCGCATGAGATGAAAGTGCCTGTCATTGTCGTACCCACCGTCATTTCAACCGATGCACCATGCTCCGCATTGTCGGTTATTTACACGGAGTCGGGGGTATTCGAGCGCTATCTGTTTTTGAGAAAAAACCCCGATTGTGTCCTGGTCGACACCGCATTAGTAGCTCAATCACCGGCTAAATTTATTGTGGCAGGAATGGGTGATGCGCTTGCTACCTTTTGGGAATCAGACACCTGTTCCAGAAGCGGAAAACCCAATCCGCTCACCGGTGCGGAAAGTTCTACTCTCGCGGCCAAGGCGCTGGGGCGAGCCTGCTACGAGACACTGCTTGAATCCGGCCTTCAGGCAAAACTGGCCGTTGAAAAGAATGTGGTCACTCCCGCTGTAGACGCAATAGTTGAAGCCAATACCCTCCTTAGCGGTTTGAGTTCCGAGAACGGAGGGCATGCAGGTGCACATTCGATTCATAACGGTTTAACGACGTTGAAGTCTGCGAAGCATAAACTGCACGGCGAAAAAGTAGCTTTTGGGGTGCTTGCCCAACTGGTCTTGGAAGGGCGGCCTTCCGTTGTTATCAGAGAAGTTCAGGATTTTTGTTTCAGCGTCGGCTTGCCACTCTGCCTGGAGGATCTCGATATTACAAACCCTACCGTTTCGGAAATCAGGCAGGTGGCTGAAGCAGCAGTCGCCGAAGGAGAGACCATTCATTCAACCTGGTTTCCCGTCGCGGCGGATATGGTAGAGGCTGCCATCTGGACGGCTGATGCCCTCGGATTACGGTACAAAAAGGTTTCCCGGTGAAGAGTACTTCTTTACACGATATCGGCGATGTGAATGTCTTGTTGCCCGGACCGGGTGAGGACACCCAGCAGCAACGACTTCAAGAATACCAAACGCGCCAGCAAGAGCTGGAAAAGCAGATAACAGAGCTGAAAGCTTCCAATCAGGAACTGGAGGCATCACGGGATAAATACGCACTGTTGTATGACTTCGCCCCCGTCGGATATTTCAATTTCGACAGTGAAGGGTGTATTCGAACCGTCAACCTGACCGGCGCCAACCTGGTCGGAATTAAGCGCGCTGACCTGATTAACCACTCTTTCAAGAAACTAGTCGATGTTAAAGATCGACAAGTCTTTACCGACTTTCTGCGCAAGGTATTCGTGAACCATGAAAAAATGACGTGCAGGCTGAGACTGGCTAATGGCGGTGGCCAACCCGTTTTTGTACGCATAGAGGCAATGACTGCAGAAACCGGCGACGAGTGCTATGCCGCGCTTATGGATATAACCGAACGGAGACAGGCGGAAGAGGCTTTGCGAGAGAGCGAATATAATCTTTCCAAAGCTCAATCCATGTCCCATGTTGGATCCTGGCGTTCGGATCCTCTGACCGGCGGCTTGCGCGTCTCAGACGAACTGCTCCGTATAATGGGGCTGAGCCGCGAAGAAGCTACGACGGAAGTGTTAGCGAGTCTGATCCATCCGGAAGATCGCGAATCCGCCATGGTCCTCCTGCGACACAGCACTGAACATGGTGTTAATTACGAGATAGAACATCGTCTGCTGCTGAGAGACGGCACCTCCAAATGGGTTTGCACCATCGTGGATCCATCCGTAAATATTGCCCGACAGGTTGTGAAGCTCTATGGCACTACCCAGGACATAACCGAACGGAAACAAGACGAGGTCAGGTTACGAAACAAAAAAAACGAGTTGCAGGCAATTTTCGATTCAGTTAATGATGGTGTCATGGTGTTTGATCATAATGGAGCGATTCAACATCACAATCACATCTGCTCGCAGTTTTTCTCTCCTGAGGTTCTTGCTGATGGTGGATGCGGGGATATTTTCCATTCAGATTCTGCTTTTTCACCTCAGACGTGCCCTGTTGAGAGGGCTCTTCACGGCGAGCGGGTAGAAACATCACTGGTTGCGGTGCGGGCAGACCACGACACCCGCTATATCGACATTACAGCCAATCCGATAAAAGATGAGTTTGGTGAAAAAACCCGTGCGCTCGTTTTTCTGCGGGACGTGACATTGAAACGCCAGCAAGAAATGCAGCTGATTCAGACTGAAAAAATGTCGAGTATCGGAGTCCTGGCCACCGGGATTGCCCATGAAATAAATAATCCGCTCACCTCGGTTGCAGGGTATGCAGAGGCGCTTCTGCGCCGTTTTCGAGATGAACCTTCGCTGGGTGCTGATATCAGACTGGAAGTTTTCCCGAAATATCTTGAGGTCATCATCCGTGAATCATATCACTGCAAGGGGATTATAGGTAGTTTGCTCGATTTTAGCCGTAAATCTGAAGGTTTGAACTGCACCGTGAACCTGAACGGACTCCTGTTGGAGATCATTGAGCTTCTGAAGCACCAGCCGAGCAATAAAGACATGAATATTATTGCAGATCTAAAGGGAAATATTCCTGCCGTACTCGGCGACCCCTCCGGTCTGCGCCAGGTTTTTATGAACCTGTTGGTAAACGCGTGCCACGCGACCAAAGATGGCGGGCAGGTCAGGATATCGGCAACCCACGCCGACAAAGACCGGGCTGTTTATGTTACGGTTCATGATACAGGCTGTGGCATTGCTCATGATGTGATCGACCGTATTTGGGATCCATTCTTCACCACCAAGGAAGTCGGCGAGGGGGTCGGTCTCGGCTTGGCTTTGAGTTACAACATCGTTAAACGGAATGGTGGTGAGATACGAGTGGAGAGTCGCTTGGGAAAAGGGACACAGTTTACCGTACTGTTGCCGGTCTGCCAAGAGTTGTCGGTAAAAATGGGATAGGTTGAGAACAGTATTTATGGTCAAGGAAAAGATGGGGGGGCGGCGGTATGCTTTCATTTGAACAGGCTCGGCAGGTCATACTTAAAAACAGTGCTCCCGTTGGAGTCGAGCAGGTCGGCTTACTGGAGGCCGTTGGGCGGGTGCTGCCACATGATCTGGTTACGCCATGGGATATGCCGCGCTGGGACAATTCAGCCATGGACGGTTATGCCGTGCGCAGCGCCGACTGTTGGCAGGTGCCCTGCACGTTAAAGGTGTCCGGTTACATCCCGGCCGGAGCCAGTGGAGAAGGTGTCAAGGTTGAGCCTGGCTGTGCCGTGCGGATCATGACCGGAGCGCCATCACCTGCCGGATGTGATGCGGTTGTGCCGGTTGAGGAAACCGATGATGGCCAACTGGAAGTGACTCTGCTGCAACCGGTCATAAAAGGGCAGCATGTCCGTCTGCGGGGAGAGGATGTAGCTTCCGGCACTTTTTTTGTTCGGGGGGGAACCATTGTCAGGCCACCTGAAGTAAATATTCTGGCAAGCTTTGGCAAGGTTCTGGTTGATGTGTATCGCCGCCCGGTTGTGGCGATTCTCTCCACCGGTGATGAACTGGTTGAGTTGGGAGGGATTCCCGGTCCGGGAGAAATCATCAACAGCAATGCACTTTCTCTGGCTGCCGCTGTGGCAGAAATGGGCTGCATTCCCCGTATAATTGGTATCGCCAGGGATACCAGGGAGAGCCACCTCGAAAAGCTCCGGGAAGGATTGAATGCTGACGTCCTTATCACCTCTGCCGGTGTTTCAGCCGGCGACCGTGATCTGGTACGTGATGTGCTGAGCGAACTCGGAGTGGAGCAGATTTTTTGGAAGGTCGGCATTAAGCCGGGGGGGCCGACCGCCTTTGCGATGTTCAAGACAACGCCGGTGTTTTCCCTCCCGGGGAACCCTGTTTCAACCATGATTACCTTCGAGGAATTCGTTCGCCCTGCATTGCTGAAAATGCTGGGGCATCAGCGGGTGCTGCGGCCGATGTTCAAGGCCGTTTTACGGGAGGACATCAGAAAAAAGCCTGGTAAGGTTCAGATTGTCCGGGTGATTCTGGAATTTGATGAGGGGAACTGGTTTGCCAGCTCGGCCGGTAATCAGGCGACCGCAATTCTCAAGACCATGCTAGATGCCAAGGCACTTGCCGTTCTCCCTGCCGAAGGTGTCTTTTTTGCCAAAGGCGATGAGGTTGATGTGCATTTTTATGGGGAATATTGCGACCGGACGGAGGCGTTACATCCTTAAAAACGAGGTTTATTTGTAACTACCAATAACAAGCTCAATAAGCATGAAATACTGAGTCAAAAGCATTAACGCAAAGACGCAAGGACGCAAGGGAAATCAGGGAAAAGGCACTAAAGTCTCCGGAGGTAAAACAATAATTCTTTGTTTTTGACGTTCTTTGCGCCTTTGCAACTTGGCGTCTTTGCGTTAGATGGCTTTTAATCCTTTGACCTGAGTAGTTACGTTTTTTTACACATGAGAACAAGTCAGGGAGAGTGGCATTATTGCCCCTCTCCCTGACAAAGGTCTCAAAGTTAAAGCCCCAGATCTGCCGGCTTCCTGCCGGCATCCGGGAAGAATAACGGCGCACCAAACTTTTCAACACCGAAGCGGCCGATAACCGCTTGAGTCGTCTTCGCGACCATAAAATCAGCAAAGGCCTTGCCGCCTTGGACATTAATCTTGGGCCATTTTATCGCATTGAGCTCAATGACGTGGTAGACGTTGAGCAGCTTACTGTCTCCCTCGTTAAGGATTATTAGCCCAAGTCCTTTATTAAGTGCCAGATAGGTAGCACGGTCGGTCAGGATATACCCCTTCTTCTCTGCCGCCACGTTCAGGCTCAGTCCCATCCCGGTGCCGGTCTGCTGGTACCATTTCTGCCCATCCGGGTTAATGGCAGCCCCTTTCCAGAGCCCTTTTTCCTTGGCGTGAGTGCCGGAATTATCACCACGGGACACGAAGATAGCACCGGTTTTGGCGATACGCTTCATGGCGTCAACGGCTGAGGCTCCTTTTATTTTAGCCGGATCAGCTGGTGGGCCAACAATTATGAAGTCATTGTGCATCACCAGACGGCGGGTAACACCAAAACCATCGGCCATAAACTTCTTCTCGGCCGCCGGAGAATGGACCAAAAGCACGTCCGCCTCCCCTTTTTCTCCCATCTTCATGGCCTGACCGGAACCGACGGCGATGGTTTTGACCAGGTACCCACTCTCCTTCTCAAAGATCGGCACAAGGACATCCAGCAGCCCTGAATCCTGGGTACTGGTGGTTGTTGCAAGGATGACCGATTTCGGTGCAGCAAAAACCGGGATAGCCGTCACCAGCGTGGCAACAGCTGCGATACCTGTTAGGAAACGTTTCATCAATCCCAATCTGTTCATTTCAATCTCCTTTAAAATTAAGGCGTTAGCCCGGCCGCTACAAATATTTTATCCGGAGACCGGGCGGGAACCATCTCCAAGTCAAAAACAACTGTCATAAACGGTCGTCCTTTTTACGTCTGGTTTTCGTTATTCAGTAAGGTAATTCTCGCTTTTACCGATTGTTACCATCTTTTTCAGTCGGCTGATCCCGAATTTACAGGCTTCAAATGCATCTTCACTATTTGGAGAACTGGCTGCTACCAAAGAGATAATCTCTCCAACGGCAAGACAGCCGGTCCGCCGGATCATCAGCACATCCTCCAGTTCCCAGCGAGTTTTAAGCTCTCGGACAATATCCTCCATCTCCTCCGTTGTATTCCCTTTGGTCTTGTATTCGATAGATGTTGTGAGAATGTCCGAACCGGTCTTTTGTTTGACAACCGCATAGTGAAATACAACGGAACCAGAGAATGCCAAGCTAATTAAATCATAGACCATTGCAGGATCAATGGGGTCGTGGGTGACAAGAACCATGGTTTACTCCTCCTATGCATCTATATTGTTTGACCAACCTCATAAATACCCGGACTTTCAAGGCTGTCGGTATCGTCAATACTGACCAGAATGTGCATGTGATAGCTCTCCTCTGTCAGATGAAATTGATCTACTCGCTTCGCACCATGGATATTTTCATGACATTACACCGTTTTTTATCGTAGAACAACGTTTCTATATCTTAGCAATAACTGAGCCACATTCATAACAATCCGATAGACCAGATTCTATTACCAGCAGGGGGAAACCAATCGGCTGGACAAACAACCCTGCTGGGTAAAATATCTACAATAAAAATAAAAGTGTAGATATTCTCCACACTGATTCGCACGGAGAATCTGTTTTTCGGGAAATCATCAACTCCGTCAGTATCCTGATGATTCGTTATAGTTATACATATACAACGATAGGCTATAAAAAAGGGACAGCATTATATCGGTGGAGTTCTTATACTCTCGCAGGGGCATTCATTCGGGACACGACCCAGGATCCTGCGACATATTGTAGAATATTCAGGCAGCCGTAGCCCTGATCCAGGCGAAAGAGATTGGCCAGCGGCATTCCGAGCAGATGGCAGAGGAGGACCCGGTTCACCCCTGCATGGCCGACGATCAACAGATTGCCCTTTGAATATTGAACGACACCTTCAAAGGCTGACAGTACACGGGCAGAGAGGTCGGTAAAGCTCTCTCCCCCTGCCGGACGGAACCCCGCCAGATCAATCCCGCGCTGGTCATAATCCTCAGGGAACTGCCGGCGCACCTCGCTGATCGGCATGCCGTCCCAGCGGCCGAGATCGATCTCACTCAGACCCGGCAGGATCGTAAGAGGTTCATGTCGTTGGCTACCGATGATCCGGGCGGTCTCAATGGAACGCTTAAGATCGCTGCAGTAAATATGGCTGAATGAAATACCGGAGAGCTCCTGGTGCCACCACTCAGCTTGAGCTTTGCCGGTCTCATTAAGAGGGTTATCGCTTCGACCGATAAAACGGCGGACCGCATCAATACGTGAGTCGCCATGACGCAGAAGATAGATTGTACATCCTCTGTTATTTTGTTCTGATGAGGTCATGGCTTTGTTCTCAGCAAAATATCATCAATCCTGAGCCCCAGGCACGTCTCGATACGGCGTTGGATCGTACGTGCGCTGTCCAGACGTCGGGTAATAGCGGCCAGAATCGAAAGATCAGCGGCATGACGTTCCAACTGTCGCCGAAAGCGGGTTTCGAGCGGCACAAACCGGTCTCCCTCCAGCAGTTTGTCAGCCAAAAAGAGCAGGTCAGCAGCAGTGATGGCATCATCGTCGCGCGGTGGCAGCTCCATGTGAACAGCCACCAGATCGGCAACGGCGCTGTACCCAAGCCCCCTCAGCATATCGGCACCTGCGGCAGCGTGGCGCGGCTCTCCCTTGGCCAGGTCGTGGAGCAGTGCTGCCGCTTCGATCAGCTCAATATCCAACCGGCATCCACTGTTGTTCACTCTTTCGGCCATGAGGAGCGCCACATGCGCCACAGCCCGACAATGCCCGATCACCGGGCTGTCAGCGGCAAAGCGTTCTGCCAGAAGCTGCTCGCAGACCTGCCGGGACGGGACCACTGGTTTCTGCATCGACTTCTGCAACCGCTCGTAATCTTCCGGGGTATCCATATCCAGCAGGACACCCTCATCCCCCGGTCTCAACCGTTGCCGCATCTGCCTCGTACTGCATCAACAGGCCCTTCAGCCCGCCATCGCCATGCCAGGAAAGGATGCTGTCGCGATATGAAGCAGATATGAGCGGCGGGTGACCGCGCATGCCGCAAAAGGCTGGATAGATGATTCCCTTTCCGGCACTCTCGTATGAACGCACCAGCAGTTCGACACTCTCCCGCCGGACCAGCGGAATGTCCACCGGCAGCAGGAAGAAGGCTCCGTTCCCGGCTTCGAGGCTTTCGGCAGCCGTAACAACCGAGGAGAACACCCCCTCCTGAAACCGTCTGTTCGGTAACGGTTGAACATTCAGGTGCTCCAGCAGCGGCAGCAGCTCGCTTGAGCGGTGACCGACCACGACCCGGATGTCGGGGACTCCGGCGCCACGAAAGAGCCCGATGACCCGTTCCAGAACCGTCGTGCCACCGAACGGCAGAAGCGGCTTGAGCGCTCCCATGCGGGACGAATAGCCGGCAGCAAGGATGAAGGCGGTAACCGGACCCATCATCTTACTCGGCGGCCTGCGCCCTGGCCTGGATCAGTTCCGCCATGATGCTGACGGCGATCTCGGCGGTCGTAGACGCCTTGATGTTCAGGCCGATCGGGCAGTGGACTCGTTCAAGCATTTCGGCGGAGAAATCCTCCTGCTGCAACACCTTGAACAGTTCATCCCGTTTTCGGCTGCTCCCCATCATGCCGATGTATCCCGCTCCGGTCCGCAACGCCTGTGCCAGCACCGTTTTGTCGTGACTGTGCCCGCGCGTGACGATCACCACATAGCTGTCACCATTCATCTCCAATCCCGTGAAGCACTCCTCGAAAGAGTCCAGTACCTTGATCGAGTCGGCTTTGGGAAACCTCTCTCGGTTGGCATATTCGCTCCGGTCGTCCAGGACGACCGTCTGGAAACCGACCATATCGGCCAACTGGGCCACCTGTTGTGAAACGTGGCCGGCCCCGTAGATAAAGATGGTGCTGGGAACAAAGCAGCGCTCAATGACGAACTGCTCGTCGGCGATAGTCTCTACGACCGGATAGGTGGAGCGGCTGGCTTTTTCAATCAGCAGATCCAGCCATTGTCGCGGGTAAGGGAATTCGCCGGTCAGCGAACCGTCCTCCAGAACCAGACAGCGGATGGTCTGCCGTTTCTCCGCACCTACTTTGCCGAGCGAGGCAACCAGATAGCATTTTTCGCCGGTATGCAGCGCTTCGCCCAGTCTGTGAAACATTTCGATGTTCAGCGGCGAAGCCGGGATGTAATCAATCATCAGCTTGACGTTCCCCCCGCAGATCATCTGCATGCTGGCGGCGTCTTCGCCCGAGAGATCGAACGACAGATCCTCGGCAACTCTGGACTTGAATACCCGGGCGCCCCGTTTCTGGGCGGCCGCCTCCAGCACCCCGCCTCCCACGGTGCCGATGGAACTGCCATTAGAGCGGATCACCATCTTGGCCCCCGCCAGGCAGGGCGCCGATCCGGACTTGCTGAGCACCGTCGCCAGTACCAGATCTTCTCCATCATTCTGCAGGCCGGATACGGTCTGCGCCAACCAGCTAATCAGCATACTGTTTTCTCCCTTTGATCGTGTATTGTGCGTTTAATGCTTCCGCTACTCAGCCAGCTTTTTTCCGCAATGACCAGCGGGGCGATCTTGAGGCTACCCCCGGCAATCGTATTCTGTAGAGCCGGAATATGTTCCAGCGCCTGCCTGATCGAACGGCACAGTTTTTCTGCAGGGCCACCCTGGGTTAAAAGGGTTACCCGCAAAATATCAATACCGTTTTCCTCTGTCACCGCAGCATGAAAATTGAGAAGACCTGGCAGCGGGAACAGCGCCTCATCCAGATCGGCCATGGTCAGCAGATGTGGATGAGGCGCTGTTCCCGCTAG
>Ga0209125_1001534_pt1 | contig 21058 bp, 20 predicted proteins | sample BarGraIncub1131A_FD_184503 | JGI IMG/M metagenome (GOLD analysis project Ga0209125, IMG submission 184503) | Arctic peat soil microbial communities from Barrow, Alaska - Barrow Graham LP Incubations 11-31A (SPAdes) (version 2) | ecosystem: Environmental > Terrestrial > Soil > Wetlands > Peat...
ATCTCCCGTCAGACCTTCGGAAACCTGAACTGCGTCCGGACGACGGTTGTATTCGTCCACATTGCGCAAATCATACGTTTTTAAGGTGCCGGTTTGGTCGTTTACCCGCACATTGCTGTTATCTTGCTGAACGCTGGCAACTTTTTGGGGCCGGGGGTTTGATTCCGCTTTCACCGTTTTCGGATTGTAATACAGGTCATCCTCGAAGGTCTGAGCCTGAGCGAGTCCCGTCAGCATACATGCCAAGGTCATCGGTATCATCCATTTCGTTTTCATAATGCGGGTATTTTTAAATGTTTTTTCAGGATAAAAGGCCTATTCTTGCAAACGGATTGTGCGCGCGCTCGAAACCCTTTACTACAAAGATACTTTTTTTGCCAAAACGTTTACTGCAATAACCTATTTTTATAGCCTAATCCTGCATTATATTGAAATTCACATCAAAAATACCCCTCTCACCACTATTGTTGCTCCAGGACAAGTGTTTTCGTGGGTTGGTCACACACTTCCGTTGGACCAAAATACTGAATCGGACCCGGATAAACGTAATCGGTGTGGATGGCCCATGCAGCACGTTTGGCGGCAAATGCCTTGAACGGTTTGCCGTTCAGTTCCACCAAAGCCTTCTGAATCACCGGTTTCATTTCACCTTGGCGACGTTCCATGTTCATCATCATCGTAATGGGCACACCACCTGCAATCCACTCTGCTGCCGGAGCAGTGGTGTTGCGAACGGAGGACATATAGCCTGTCTTGCCTGAACCGATGAGTTGGGAAGCCGTATACCCTAATGAATAGCAATAATCCGCATCGTAGTTGGACGGAGCAGCGCAACGGCCTTCATAACCAAAGAAATGCACCTGAGAAGCGAAATTGCCTATAAATTTGCCTTCTTTCTTCCATTCAGCCAGCTTCGTGCCTACCATTTCGGCCAGCATCTTTTCCGTTTCGATCAGCGAAACCTGAACATTTCCATGAGGGTCACGGTCTAGTGTGAGCTGACGGGCAACTCCTTCCGGCAGTGATGCATAGATATCGGAGTTTTCCTTGCTAATCATTTTGATGATGTAATGCCGCTTTTCAGAGTTACGGATCAGGTTGAACTCTTCCTGACGTGAAGCCAAGAAATCGTTCAGTTCTGAAATCAGTTTCTTGATGGAAGGGATAAATTCCACCAGACCTTCGGGAATCAATACGGTACCGAAGTTGTTGCCTTGTTCGGCGCGTTGGGCCACCGCCTTGGCGATACCGGCAACCACATCGTCCAAGGTCAGGTTGTTGGCTTCCACTTCTTCGGAAATGATGCAATAGTTGGGTTGAACTTGCAGCGCACATTCCAGTGCGATGTGCGAAGCGGAGCGGCCCATCAGTTTGATGAAATGCCAGTATTTGCGGGCTGAATTACAGTCACGTTGAATGTTTCCAATCACTTCAGAATACACTTTACAAGCGGTGTCGAACCCAAAGGAGGCTTCAATCATGCTGTTCTTGAGGTCTCCGTCAATGGTTTTGGGGCATCCGATCACTTGTACACCGGCACCGATGGTGGCGTAGTATTCAGCCAGAACGCAGGCGTTCGTGTTGGAGTCGTCACCACCAATGATAACCAGTGCTTTGATATCCAGCGCCTTCAAAATGACCAGTCCTTTATCGAACTGTTCATGTGTTTCCAGTTTCGTACGACCGGAACCAATGATGTCGAAACCACCAGTGTTGCGGTATTCGTCAATAATTTCGGAGGTAAGTTCCATATAATTGTGATCTATCAAACCACCAGGGCCAAGGATGAAACCAAAGAGTCTGGAAGCATTATTCATGTGTTTTATGCCGTCGAAAATACCCGCAATGACGTTGTGACCACCTGGAGCCTGACCACCGGAAAGGATGACGCCAACGTTAATGGGGTCATATTTGGTTGCTTCTTCGCCGGGTTCAAAGGAAACCAAGGGCATTCCATAGGTGTTCGGGAACAATTCCAGGATGGATTCCTGGTCGGCTACGGATTGAGTGGCTGCTCCTTCTTTCATTTTCACGTAACCCGTCAACGCCTGTGGCATTTTTGGTTGATACGCGGCTCGCGCTATCTGTAAGGCACTTTTTGTCATAATGTAATCGTATAATTGAATGGTTGAATAGTAGTTCGAGGTTTTCCTTAAAAACGGTGCAAATTTCGTCAATTTTTTTCAAATACTCAAACAAAACGCCTTGCAGAAGTGTCCTTTTTTTAGTAATATTGCATGGTTTTTCAATCAGGCTTCCGCCCTATATTAAACTGCAATCAATCAAGGAGTTAATTAAAGGTTACATACAATTTCTCACACAAAATCGACAAAAATGATTTATTCACACGAAGTGCAACAGATGTGTTGCGTACAAAAAGGAGCCAATCATGCGAGCGCTCCGATTCCTGAAGAAGGAAAGTGGGTAAGAGCCAAAGAAGTGTCAGACATCTCCGGTCTCACACACGGAGTAGGCTGGTGTGCCCCTCAACAGGGTGCCTGCAAGCTCACCCTCAACGTGAAGGACGGTATCATTCAGGAAGCCTTGGTCGAAACCATCGGTTGCTCCGGCATGACCCATTCAGCAGCCATGGCTTCTGAAATCCTTCCCGGCAAGACCATTTTGGAAGCACTGAACACCGACCTGGTTTGCGACGCCATCAACACGGCCATGCGCGAATTGTTCCTGCAAATCGTCTACGGACGCACCCAATCCGCATTTTCCGAAGGCGGTCTGCCCATCGGAGCAGGACTTGAAGACCTTGGTAAAGGACTTCGCAGTCAAGTTGGTACCATGTACGGCACATTGGCCAAAGGGGTTCGTTACCTCGAAATGGCCGAAGGCTACTGCTCCCGCATGGCCCTCGACGCCGACGACCTGGTCATCGGTTATGAATTCGTCCACCTGGGCAAATTCATGGATTCTATCAAGAAAGGCGTTGATGCCAACGAAGCATTGACAAAAGCAACCTCAAGCTATGGACGCTTTGCCGAAGGAGTTAAATACATCGACCCACGTCACGAATAATATAGGAGGAAACATACAATGGCATTATTTGAAAGCTACGACCGCAGAATCGAAACGATCAACGCGGTATTGAACCAGTACGGTATTTCCAGTCTGGAAGAAGCAAAATCCATTTGCGACGCCAAGGGCATCGACCCTTACAAAATTTGTGAAGAAACCCAAGCCATCGCTTTCGAAAACGCGAAATGGGCCTACGTGATGGGGGCTGCCATCGCCATCAAGAAAGGGGTGACCAACGCTGCTCTGGCTGCTGAAGCCATCGGTATCGGCCTGCAGGCATTCTGCATCAAGGGTTCTGTCGCCGACGACCGCAAGGTCGGTATCGGTCACGGTAACCTCGCAGCCATGCTGCTCCGTGAAGAAACCAACTGTTTCGCTTTCCTGGCCGGCCACGAATCATTCGCTGCTGCCGAAGGCGCCATCAAAATCGCCGAAAAAGCCAACAAAGTTCGCAAGGAACCGCTTCGCGTCATTCTGAACGGTTTGGGCAAAGACGCCGCCATGATCATTTCCCGCATCAACGGCTTCACCTACGTACAAACGCAGTTCGATTACTACACCAGCGACTTGGCAATAGTCAAGGAAATCCCCTACTCCACAGGTCTTCGCGCCAAAGTGAAATGCTATGGTTGCGACGATGTTCGTGAAGGTGTGGCTGTGATGCACAAGGAAGGTGTCGACGTATCCATCACGGGTAACTCCACCAATCCTACCCGCTTCCAACACCCCGTTGCAGGCACCTATAAAAAGGAATGCTACGAACAGGGCAAGAAGTACTTCTCCGTCGCTTCCGGTGGCGGTACGGGTCGTACCCTGCACCCCGACAACATGGCCGCTGGTCCCGCCTCCTACGGTATGACCGACACAATGGGCCGTATGCACTCCGACGCACAATTCGCAGGTTCCTCTTCTGTTCCAGCTCACGTGGAAATGATGGGATTCATTGGCATGGGTAACAATCCTATGGTTGGTGCTACTGTGGCTGTGGCTGTTGCTATTGAAGAAGCTTCGAAGTAAGTTTAGAGATTAAATACTATTGAGAATCCCTGTAACATTGATTGTTGCAGGGATTTTTTTTTATTAGAACTTTATTAAATACTCATCCAAATCCTATAATATTCAATAAAAATTGAAGAGTATTAGAGGTAGGAATAAGTAGGAAAAGAGTAAGAAAACACCCCTATTTTGAGATGACTTTGTGGCTTATTAGTGACCATTTTTAGAAAAATGGAAAATGGTCACAGAAAACCCTGTAATAAACAATATATCAGTAATATAAACCAAATTATGCTAGCTTGAAAATGCTTTTAAAACAGCAATTTTGAGTATGGAAAGACACACGTATGCAGTCAATTTTAGGGTAAGGCCTAAAAAAGTTAGAAAAGATGGCTCAGTCCCAATAGAAGTAACTATTACATTGAATGGTGAAAGAGCCTCATTTTCAACAGGTAAAAAGATAAATGTAGAGGATTGGGATTTTAGCAAGCAGAAAATAAAAGGCTCTAATGAGCAAGCAAAACTCTTAAATATTCAAATCCTCCAAATTAAAAACACCATTTACAAGAAGGAATCAGAACTATTAGATAGAGGGTATATAATAACAGCAGAATTACTGAAAGATGCCTTTTTTAATAAGATAGAAGCTATTCAAACCAAGACTCTTTTCCAGATTTGGGATGAATATTTGTCTAGCATAGAAAAAATGGTAGGAAATGGAATTTCAAAAGCCACCTATTATATATATGACCATACACGTAGGCTACTAGTAGAATATATTCAGGAAAAGTATAAGCGAAAAGACATGCATCTATTGGAACTGAATTATTCATTCATGAGTGATTTTGACGTGTTTCTAAGGACTGTATACAAGCAAAAGATAAATACCACTACTAAACATTTAAAGGCTTTAAAAAGGGTTGTAAACATTGCATTGGCAAACAAATACATCCTAATTGACCCCTTTATGAATTACAAAGTGGAAAGGGAAGAAGTGGACAAGGTATTTCTAACTGAAGAGGAAATGAGGAAAATCATCAATAAGGATTTTCCCATACTAAGATTGGAAAGAGTCCGTGACATCTTTATTTTTAGTTGCTTTACAGGTCTATCCTACTCTGATGTTAAAACCTTGGATGAATCACATTTTGTAAAGGATGATGAAGGCAGGGTATGGATTAAAAAACATAGGGTAAAGACAGGAGTATTATCAAGAATCCCTCTCCTACCAATACCCAAGTTGATTTTGGAGAAGTATAAAGGTGGAGAGAAGTTGCTTCCTGTGGTTGATATTTCCAGTACTGATGCCTATTTGAAGGAAATAGCTGACCTGTGTGGCATTAATAAAAGGATTAGCTTCCATACGGCCAGATATACATTTGCAACCACTGTAACCCTTACAAATAGGATTTCTATTGAAGTGGTATCAAAGATGATGGGACATACAAACACAAGAATGACAGCTCATTATGCAAAAATTGTGGATAAGTATATTGGGGAGGAAATGGATAGGTTAGAAGAAATTTATGAATAATCATTCAACCAATAGGATTGAAAATATATCTTATTGGTTGAATTTTGCAAATTAAAAAAAGGCTACTAGTATTTTCTTTAATCAAAACTTTTCTACAATAAAAAATGAATAATTAACAATCACTTTAATTGAAAAGATTAACTTCGAGCTTTAAAAGTAAAATTGCAATTAGATATGCCAACATTTCACTGGATAGGGAAAGATAAGGTTATAAATCATCATATGGTTGTTCAAACATATGCGATTGCTCATCGAATTGAACTTCTTACAAAATCAATATAGTCTCAATTCCTAACACACCTACTATTACAAGGGTGCTAGCCGCCATTTTGCCCAACCGCATTTGAACATTCTACGTATAATAATGGGAAATTTCTTGCGACGGATGAAACTGAATAAGATATTATAATTTACCAAATAGTCGAATTTAGGAGATTTTTGTTCCTTTAATTTGTTCACATTTCATCATTAACATATTCTGATAATTATCACTTAAATCAAAACAAAATGAAAAATATTGAGATTTTAGCAAAAGGACAATTTCAAATTGAATACGATGCGTTATTCAATTTTTTCGGATTTCCATCAATGGATTCAAATGACAAGGATTTAATTTTCACTAAGACAAAGGAGGAGTTTCTCGCACTTTTCCCATCAACATTCAATACTGATATTTACGATCCTTATAAAGAGTTTGAGGATTTTTTTGCTATGCGTGATACTTTATCATTTATTAATTTCTCGAATTCTCTTCGCGATGATTATGGAATTTTTCTTGACAGAATTAAAGAGCAGGATCAAATTTTAATGTCCTCAAATTTAAAGACAATCAAAAATATTATGGTTTTCTTTACTGTTATGTGGATTGTAGGTACAATTGCTACAATTGCAATATTCCTTAGGTAATAATTTCCGGGTGACAATTAGGCCTCAATTAAATACATTTAAACGATGAACTGGATTATGCACAGGATTAAGCACTGGATTAAGATTGTTAAGTCTGTTAAGTTTGAGCTAAAATTATGGTTTGTTGTTTCATTTATGTCAGTAATTTTGATCAAATTTTGGCTTATTGAAATTCCTGAATTTTTTAATGGTGGATATAAAATTGGGCAGATTTGGTCTGATCTTTGCTTTTCTTATATTTCTGCATTCATTTTTTATTTTATTGTGGTTCATGTTAAGGAATTTACGGATAAAGTTAACTTATATCGTTATATTTCAAGGTTTACAAATGCTATTATTTCCCAAGCAAAAAAATTAGCCAATGATTTATCGAGTGACTCTATGGTTATGTTAAAATCTGATTACCCAACAAAAGATGAGTTGAGTTCAATTTGCACGATAATAAATCCAAATAGAGAATCACCAAAGTTTATAGGAGTCACACTAAGTGATTTTTATCCAATTTGGATGCAGTATTTTGAGAATAATCGTAAAATTATAATTGAATATGCAGATAGAATATTATCTCGCAATCTAATTTATGATTCTGAATTGATAAAGATACTCGCTGAAATATGTGACTGTAAGTTCTTTAATATTGTTCATCATTCAGAAAGCAATAGACCATCAACAAATAGATATTCAAAGACAAATTTATTATTTATAGAAGATCCAATGTATGATTTCTTTTCGCTTATAAAATCTTTAGAATGCTATCATAATATGGAATTCAAAGACTTTTATAAATAAAAACGGCGGCTAACACCACCCAAACCACATGTTCCTGGCTGCACGTTAGGGGTAAGCTTAAAAGCGGTATCTTCAGTTTATACCAAAATAAAAGAACAATATTGGGAAATCTAAATAGGATGTACATAGCTAATATCGTTAAAAGTCAACTTAAAATTGGATTTCTTAAATAGATTATGATTTATTACTTTTGAAAGTATTAATAAAATTGAAGCCATGATAAGGAATATTTTACTCATTATCAATTTTTTCTTTGCATTCTTTGTGAATGCTCAGGTTTCTAAAACTGTGAATGTATCTACAGCAGGCACATTAAGAACACTTTTTACAATTACGGAAATGACATCTGTTACCAATCTAACTGTAACTGGTATCATCGATGCTCAGGACTTTAAGTTCATGCGGGATGGAATTACCAAGCTTACTGTTTTGAATATTAGTGGCGTGACCATTCAGGCTTATAATGGAAGTGGAGGAACATCAACTATTAATTCTTATCCGACAAATGAAATGCCAGCGCAGGCATTTTACTACAGAAAAAGCCTTACCAACGTGTCAATTCCTAATTCTGTTACCTCAATAGGAGAAAATGTTTTTTGCAATTGCAGTGGACTTAAAAGCATAATCATTCCCAATTCAGTCACTTCAATTGGAATTATGGCATTTAGTTACTGCAGTGGGCTTACAAACATAACCATTCCCAATTCAGTCATTACTATAGGAGATTGGACTTTTGGTTTTTGCAGTGGGCTTACAAGCATAACCATTGGCAATTCAGTTACTTCAATAGGAAATTATGCTTTTCATGGTTGTAGCCTTTACCTTACAAGCATAACAATTCCCAATTCAGTCACTGCTATAGGAGATTGGGCTTTTGGTTATTGCAGTGGACTTAAAAGTATAACCATTCCCAATTCAGTCACTTCAATTGGAGATCAGGCCTTTCGGGGTTGCAGTGGGCTTACAAGCATAACCATTGGCAATTCAGTTAGATCAATAGGATATGGTGCTTTTGAGGATTGCTCTAATATTGTTTCAATATATGTATATGCAACCACTCCAATAGTTTTATCCTCGGGCGTTTTTTACTCTGTAAATAATTACGTCAGTACCTTATACGTTCCAGTAGGTTCAATAGCTGCTTATCAGGCTGCAAGTCAGTGGGGCGATTTTTATAATATTGTAGAAATGGCACCCACCGCACTACCTACACTGGCATTAGTATCTGTAAATATCTATCCAAACCCTGTGACAGATGGTTTCTATGTTAATGAATTGGAAGGAACAGGAATGCTTATTTTAACAAATTTAAGCGGCAATGTATTTATCACAAAACAAGTAAAGACTAACGATTATGTATCTGTAGGCAATTTGCCAAAAGGCGTTTATATCGTCAAAATAGCCACTGCCAAAGGCATTATCAAAAGAAAAGTTATCAAGGAATAAATTTTCCCGTCAGTTTATTATAATGAATGCTGGAAGTTGTTTAATTAATTTGGCTACATAAAAATATTGTGCTTAATACTACTCAAACCACATATGCCTGGCTATCTGTCATGGGGCATTTTAGAAGCGCGTGTTTCATTATTTGCAAATATTTGATAGAAAGATTATGATAAATTTCATTGGTTCATTTGTCCTTGGATTAATACAAAATTCTTGTGCTGATAGTTGTAGTTGTGTATATCACGATTATTCAACTCAAGATTTTAACACTCAAATTTTGACAAATGGTCTTACCATTCTAATTGGACTGCTCGCTGGATTAATAGCACTATTTCAAGTAAAATCAAACGTAATCTCAAGTTCAAGAATTACATGGATTGAAAATCTTAGATTAACGGTAAGTGATTATTGTGTTGAAGTTCTTGTCCATACGAATGTTTTAGTTAATATTTTTAAAGATTCAAAAGGAATGTCGGAACCAGAGATAGATGAATTGAGTAAGATGTATTACAGTGAGATTGTAGACTCTAGAATTCGAATGCTAAAACTTGAAAATAAACTTCGCCTTTATTTAAACTCGAAGGAGTCGGATCATAAAGATATTGAGGATAGTATTTATGAAATTTCAAAATTACTTGATGTAAAGATGAACGATCAGCGACTCAATAAAATTGAAGAAGAAGTAGAAAAGATTAATAGACGGACAAAAGTTGTAATAAAAAAAGAGTGGGATCGATCAAAAAAATTATTTCGAATTTGAATACCCAGAAATTAATAATTGAAATAATATCAAAAATGATTACTACTCCGCTTCACAGTTTCTATGAGCATGACTATAGATATGATAGTCAATACTGTACCATTGAAGCTTTAGATAAATTAATAGAAGCTTTGCATAATAGAATAAATGACTCAAATTGGTATGATGGTCTTTGGTTCATGGAAGATGCCGAAATGGTTTATGGACTTGGTTATATTTCCATTCAGAATTATATACATAAAAGTATAAAAGATTATTGCTATTCTTCAAATATTCAATATGATAACAAGTTTTATTTAAAAACAGGGAAAAGAATAGAGGGTTTCAGTCATACAAATATTGAATTAATTAATGCTCTCGCAAATTTCGCGAAACATGAACATGACAAAATTAAAATTCCTACATCTGAGGTTCTATTGGCGTTTGGATTAAGAGCCAAAGGGGAATTTGAACAGGATGATGATTTTGAAATTGAAAGATCCCCGATTTATACTGGATTAAAGTTGATTTCAGAAAATGGGAAATTGTTACCAATATTATTGGACATAAAAATGTGGAGAGATAGCCTTTGGAAGAATGAGATTATTCCACATCAATCTGCAAGAAGAATTAAAAAAACCTAGAGTAAGTGACAATATGTATCGAAATCTGCTAATATAAAGATTATTATACTGTAGATGTTTGATAGAGTGGAAGCAATAAAAAAAGAAAATAATATGGTAAATATTCAACAATTGATGGCAATGCAAATCAAGTCCAATATCAAGGTAGTAAACAACAATCCGATGACTTGAAAGCAATCGATGATTACGCTAAAGATCATCCTGATTTTTAATTTCTAAATAAGCATAACAATTCAAAGAGAACCTTATACAAAAGGATTAATTGTATACCATTCAGTCTAGTAATTTTCAACCAAAGACAAATTTATGAAAAGAGTAATTTGCTTAATAATGATAATGACCATATTTATCTCTTGTACAAGTAAGTCAAGTGAACAAAGGAATTCAAATTCTAAGAATTCAAAAAGTGTAATGATTGAAAAAGCCAGATTGGATTCAATTGAAAAAGCAAGAATTGATTCTCTTGAACAAATTGCATGGGGGGATATTAAATTCGGTGATTCTATTAAAAAAGTAAAACAAACTAAAACATTTAGAGAATCTTATAATGTAAATGATGAAAATAGCACCATACACTCAATTTTCACATTATTTCCTGATAACATAATCGATGAGCTATCTGAAATCAGGGCTTCATTTTTTAGTGGCAAGCTCTATCGTATTGATTTGAAGTCAAATAAATTTGATGCGAACTATTATAATACTGAAATATTAGATATTACTAATCAATTTAAAAAGATGATTTCCGATAAATATGGAGAACCTACAAATAGCGTTGGTTTTCCAAGATTTATAGACATGCAATCAGGAAATGAGATTATTGCATATATGTGGAAATTGGGAGATAAATATATTATAATTAACGTAGGGGAAGTCTACAGTGGATCTGAATATTATGTAAGTTGTAATATTATTAGCGAAAAAAGATCGAAGCCAGTCGCCGAGTACATAAGTAAACAGAAAGAGGAAGAAGAATCAAAGAAGAATAATGGATTTTAAAAAAAAGACCTGCAACACCAGCTAAGCCACAGGCTGCCAAAAATCTTAGTGTTCATTATCACAAAACCTTTCACCAACAAATAAACAAGTATTAATATTCTGGAATCCTGTTAAAATACTCATCCAACTGTATTGTTTTTATAGGATGTTACATGAGTATTGTTAACTACTATAGAATATAAATAAGCATTCTTTCCCAATGGATAAAACGGAACGTGACCACCCAAGCTACATAAGTCTGGCTACCCTTTATATGCAACCCAAGAAGCGCATTATTGAAGTTTATTCGAAGACTCAAAGTATATAAATACGAGTTAGAATATTGATATAAATGAATCAACATAATTGTAATGGCAAAATTGTATCCACCATTGGAGGTAATAAAAAATCGAAAACCAGAAGCAACCCCTGGTGAGAGAAAGTTATTGTCTTTTCTATTACATAATTATAATGATAATTATGAGATATTCTTTCAACCCTTCCTTAACGGTGATTTACCTGATATTATTTTAATGCGCAAAGGGGGAGGTGTTATGATTTTTGAAGTTAAAGATTGGAACTTAACAAACTATCATGTGAATGATGTTGGTAAGTGGATAGTGAATGTAAATAATGCAGTAAATACTAAAAATCCATTTAATCAAGTATTAAGATATAAGGAGAATCTTTATAATTTGCATGTGGACTCATTGTTAAACTTGAAACTTAAGGATTTCAAATATTGGTATGTAGTTAATTGTGCTGTTTATTTTCATTGTCAAACAGCTAAAGAAGCTATTGACTTTTGTTATGGGGCTGCTCCAAATGGAAAATATAAAACGTTCTTGGATAAGAATTTTTCATTATTGAATACTATATATGAGTGTCCCTTTTGTGGTTATAAAGCAAAATATCAATATACAAGGTGTTCATGTGGAAAGAATAGCTCCTATAATAAAGTAGAAAGTAGGCACTCACTAATTCTTGGAAGTGATTCGCTAAATAAAGAGTATTTTGATAAAGCCCTTGATCTTAGTTGGATAAGTCGAAAAAGTAAATATTTTACTGATGAATTATATAAAAGTTTTGCCCGTATTCTAAAGCCATCATATCATACTATAGAAGATGGTTTAGCTTTACAATTATCATCAATTCAAAAAGAATTATCTATAAGTGAGGATAATGTAAGAAAAAGAATTAAAGGCGTGGCTGGCTCTGGAAAATCATTAGTTTTAGCACAAAGAGCAGTTAGTGCTCATAAACGCACTAATGGAATAGTGCTTATTTTAACTTTCAATATTACTTTGAAGAATTATATACATGATAAAATAAGTACTGTTAGGGAAAATTTTGCATGGGAATTTTTCAATATCTGTAATTACCATGATTTTATTAATTCAAATATGAATAATGTGGGCATTGGTTTTGATTTCCTTGAGAAAGATGAAGAAGGAAATAATATTTTTTCGTCAAATATTGATGAAGCAGACTTTGATGAGAAAATTTATTCTAATTTAAATTTGTTTAAGGGACATGAAGATCAATTACCAAAATATGCTGCAATATTTATCGATGAAACACAAGATTTTAAGGAAAATTGGATTCGAATAATCAAAGACAACTTTTCATCTGAAAATTCGGAGATTGTAGTGTTTGCTGATGAAAAACAAAATATCTATTCAAGAGAGTTGGATGCTTCAAGAATGCCAATAATACCGATTCAGGTAGGACAATGGGATAAAAGATTAAATAAAAGTTATCGTCTCTCTAATAAAATAGCATTATTGGCTATGGATTTTCAGAAAAGATTTTTTTCTAGCAAGTATAGTATTGAAGATAATATCGAAACAAATTCAATGCTCTCGATCTTTAATGAACCTTTTGTTGCATATCATTACCTAGAAAACAATGATGATTCTGATATCTCAGAATATATTTATCATCAAATAATCGAAAATAGTTTCCATTCAAATGATGTTACAATCCTATCGTCAAGAATAAAAATGCTTAGGGAGTTGAATAATAAACTTCAAAAAGATAGTAAAGAGAAAACAAACATAATGTTTGAATCAGAAGAGGAATATGATTTAGTCTGTTCAACAGCACAAAATGGATATGAAAAAAATCAGAAAATCGAGAAAATTAGAAAAAATAGAAAAGCAAATTTTTGGATGAATAGAGGTACGTACAAATTATCAACAATTCAGTCATTTAAGGGATGGGAAAGTCCTGTTTTATTCCTTGTTGTAGATGATAATATCAAGAGTGCTACTGATTTTAATAATACAGAATCACAGGGTATTAGGCCATTTGAGTTTTCTGACGAATTAGTTTATACCGGATTTACAAGATGTCAAAGCTACCTTTTTATAATAAACATACGAAATTCTAGTTACCATGATTTTTTTATTAATAGCAGATTCGTTGATACGAAAGTTTAAAATAACTGACTAAAGCACTATTCAATTGATGAAGTTCGCACAACCCATTATTTAATAGAATTCTCAAATAAATATTCTGGAACCCTATTCAAATACTCATCTAAGTCTATAAAATAAATAATATTTTACATGAGTATTATGCCCTAATAGCACTATAAATAAACATCTGCCACCCATATTTTTTAGATAATATTACAGAATATGAATATTTTTAGACTACTCCCTACTTTTTACGATTTACCACAGTATCCCATAATTCCAATTAAGCAAGAAGAAGATGATGGACACCTTTTAGAAGATGATGCATATCTATGCTCTATTTTTAACGAAATGCCATGTGGTATTATCAATAAAAGATCAACTGGAATTGGAGCTACTACATTAGAATTAGAATCAAACAGGGATTCAATTATTGTAATGCCTACCAAAATTCTTGCATATTCAAAAAGCTGCATATCAGCAGATTATAAATATATTGGTAGTGAAATTAGTGATATTAAGCAGCCAAGTTCAAAAGACGATATACTAGAATATGACCAAAATGATGCAATAGAACATAAGAAATATCTTGTTGTTGCGGATAGCCTACCAAAGCTATTTGACACACTTGGAGAAGTGCGATTTGGACAATTCTTTTTAATGTATGATGAGATTGATATGCTTCAGTCTGATTCTCATTTTAGACCAAATTTGGAAAGGTCAATGGATTATTATTTTAGAGTTCCAAAAGAAAATAGATGCGTTGTTTCAGCTACAATTCGTGATTTTTCCCATCCAGATTTAAGGAAGGAAGAAATTACAACTATAAATAAAAGAAATCCTATAAAAAGAGATATTAATCTGATTTGTGTTAGGAAAAACCTTCAAAGCCTACTAGTAAAAAAAATTCTAGAAATCAATGATAAATTTCCAGATGAAAAAATCCTAATTGCATATAATCATATTGCAGGAATTAAGGCAATTATTAAGGCATTGGGTGAAGTTTTAGCGGGTGAATGTGGAATACTTTGTAGTACTCAAAGTATTGAATTGGCTCAGCCCTATTTTAGAACACTGAATGAAGGAGAATTGATTGATAGAATAACCTTCATGACAAGTGCGTACTATGCAGGTATTGATATTTATGACAGCTATCATCTAATAACTGTTGCTTCTGGTACAAAATCGGAAGGACTATCTATTGAAAGAATGTCTCAGATTTATGGAAGATGCAGGATAAAAAATGGAATACTAAGTGATACTATCATATTTCAAATATGGAAAATAAAAGAGGAAAAAAAGAGAATTGAAATTGACTCAAATTACAATAACCAACAATTCAAATTAGACATTTTAGAAATTTCAGAAGTCGCATTGCAGGTGATAAATGGCATTAATGAGGTTGAAAAGAAAATTTTGTCAGATAAGCCAGAATATTACGCATTAAACAGGCATTTTAATGAATTGAGGGTAAAACTTGAAAAAGTTTATTCTGAGTCAGGAATTTGCATGATTAGAAATACATCTAAAAGAGACAATGAATTTAAATATGATAAAGCTTATTTCAATATTGATAAGCTGATTGAAATGATGGAAGTTGAAATGTCTGGAATTTACATCTTTCCTTATTTTATGAAGAGTGAACTTATTATAAAGGGGCACAATGTAAGTCTTAAGATTCTTATTCCTGATGAGAATCAAGAGGTTGAGGATTTGATGCAATCTTCTAGACTAGAACAGAAGAACATTACTAATGAAATAATTCTGAACACTGCAAATCAATTACGAAGCAAGTTGGCTTCAGGATTATTAAACGGAAATTTTTTGGATAGCATAATTAGTTCTGGAAAAATTAATTCTGTTGAGAAAAGTTTTGTAATTCAGTTTAGTCAATTATCTTATTTTATTCCAAATGAGCAATTGATAGATATATTGGTTCAGCAAAACTGCAAAGATGCAAGAGTAATCAAGAAGTATAATAATATGTGTAAGTTCTGGGCATTGGATGAGAATCACCTTTTTAAGCTCTATATAGACAATCATTTTAAATTGAAGCAAAGATATACCGCTGATGAGATTAAAGCTCTTCTAAGTCCTCTGTTTGCCCAATTGCACCATTATTCTGTACGGAATGGTACTACTGCTGTAAAACTCCTTAGACAAATGAGAAATATTCAACGTACATCATATGTTGAAGATGATGTCAAATATAATGCGTATGTTATTAAGGGACTCATTCCAAAAGAAATAAAGATTCTAGAAAATCTCAATCCATTGCATAAAATCGGAGCAAACGAATTAATCGACAGACATTTTATGATTGATTGAAATCCTATAGCTATTTTACTGAAATGTGAATTATATTTACAATTCGAGTGTAAATAAATGGTTATTTATTTGCATATGTTAAATATTTTACATATCTTTGATATTCTCAGTACCCAAACTGAATCAGACCTTTAAAGTCCTAATATTCTAGGATAATCAATTATTTTACTTGTGCAGTCTCATTTCTAGGTGATACTATAATACCTATATCTACTACTATATACTATTTAGTAATAGGTACTATAGTATCACATAGTTTTGAGACTCTCATAATTTTTATGTTTATGAAGAATTATACCATTATTCCAAATGAAGTTTGTGAAAAATTAAGTCCAAGAGACTTGTATGTATTATCAGTAATGTACCTTTCAGCAGATGAAAGATATGAAACAGATATTACATTAGGTCAATTATGTAATTACACTACATCTTCAATTGCTTACTTAAAAGACCAATTTTTAAAAAGGTTAAAAAACTCAGGATTAATTAGACTCAAATCTCAATTCAGAGGTAGACTGAAAAGGAGGAATGAATATTAGCTACCAGAGCCAGATAGGAACTATAGAATCATTTCTAATTTGATACTTGAAGATTCACTGGCTGATGAATTAAAAGGGCTTCTAATAGCATTATATTGTGTTTGTGAGAATAATAGCTTTAATTGTGGCTTACCAGATTACTTTATTATTAGTAAGCTAAAAATTTCTAAAGCAACCTACTATAGGCATAAAAAAATACTTATTGAGAAAGGCTATATTACTCCATTTGATGATGTTGATTTATACGACTATTATGAATATTGCAAGGGATTTGAAATAACTTGCAAATGGATTGGCAACAATGATGAAACTGAAACTATGGCATATCAAGAGCATCTTTACACAAGACCAAGTGTTTTGCCCATTTTTTAAAAAAATATTTTTTTGAAAAAATAAATAATATATAACTGTATTTACTCCCAAGCACCCTAAACAAACCTTACTCCCCCCACCCTTTGGACTTGGGGATATACCCCTGGCATGTAAATAAAATCAAAATAATTTGCTATGGAAAAGTTAAAGTTTTTGAAAACATGGGGTGTTGAGGAGTTTAAGAAACAACACAACGTAGAAAAAATTGAAGTCAAAAGGAACGAAGAGACTGGAAAGTGCTTTTTCGTCTATGGCTTTGAAACTGGAGCTGTGAGTGAAGCTGTAAACAATGGCACTCTGACCTCTCCTGTCATTTCAGAAGTGTGTTCACCAGAAACTGGTGATCTGTTTTTATTACTGCACCAACGAGGTGATGGAGCAGCTACTGTATTGACCTTGTAATTAACAGGGTTTATTGTATTTGTAACAGGATGGGGAGTGCTTTGCTCTCTGTCCTGTTTTTTTTATTTATGCTATTAGTACACATATATCATGCAATTAAGAACATCAGCAAGAAAACAAGCCAAAATTAAATTGGCATTACAAGGTGCTTCAGGCAGTGGAAAGACTTATAGTAGTCTGCTACTTGCTTATGGAATCACCAACAATTGGAAAAAAATAGCAATCATTGATTCTGAAAATGGGTCAGCTGATTTGTATGCTCATTTGGGGTCATATAATGTATTGACCCTTACTTCTCCTTTTACCCCTGAAAACTACATTGAAGCAATTCAAATGTGTGAAAATGCGGGTGGTATTGACGTTATAATTATTGACTCAATTAGCCAGTGTTGGGATAATCTCCTGGAATATCATGCAAGTTTACAGGGTAATAGTTTCGGAAATTGGGGAAAAATCACACCTCGCCAAAATTTATTCGTGCAAAAAATTCTCAGCAGTAATTGTCACATCATTTCAACAATGAGAACTAAGCAGGATTATGTACTTACTGAAAAAAATGGTAAGATGGTTCCTGAGAAGGTTGGATTAAAGGCTGTGATGAGGGATGGAATTGACTATGAGTTCACTTTGGTGCTTGATATTGACATTAAACACAATGTAACTGCAAGCAAGGATAGGACTGGATTATTCATGGGAAAGCCTGATTTTACTATTACCTCTGAAACAGGAAAAAAAATTCTTGATTGGTGCAATAGTGGCATCAATGTGGAGATGATAAGAGGTCAAATCCTAGCATCAAAGACTGTTGAAGAACTGAATGCCCTTTATCACAAATATCCTGAATGGTATCAACAGCTCACATCAGACTTTCTTACCAAGAAAAGTACACTAGTAGATATTCAAAAAAACATCAATTTATTACCCAACTTATTACCCCAATCAAACATCTCCCGTTATGGAAACAATGCAATTATTACCCCCCAGAACTAATGTGAGATTGCCAAATTCAATGAGGTTTTTTGGCAATAATGCAATTCTTACAGAGCCAATTCCTGATAGCTCTGTAGTGTCTGTAGAGTGTGAGTTAAATTTAACTACTAGTAGTTCAATTGAACAAATTAAAGAAAAAAGCAGGATGCACTTCATAGAAGCAAATACAAATGAAGTCAGCATGCTACATCTCAAAAATGACTGTGTTGTTCCAGTGTTTAGCAAAGACAATGAATGTACCATAAGTCACCACAATTTTATTGAAACTGTGCTTGAAGCAGCCCATAAGTTTTTACCAAATGAAACCATTGAAAGCCCAGAAGTAATGGTGTCCCATATCATCAAAGGAAGGGTTCCAGATGCTATTTATAAGCCTGTCAGTGAGCTTTTAGATGCTGACAAGACCATCTATTATGAAAGGATGGCTTTCTGCTTTGAAATCCCATCCATTTTTGAGGATATTGAAGGCAACAGGGTCAACCTGAGTATTGGAGGTGTAAGGTCTTACAATCATGAGAACTTGTTCAGTAAAAAATCATCTGAGAAATTCAAGGTTTTTATTGGATTTAAGAATATGGTATGCTGCAATTTGTGCGTATCCACTGATGGAATTAAAGGGGAATTAAGGGCAATGAATAGTTCAGGCTTAGAGAAGTCTGTATTGGAATTATTGAGGGGTTACAATCCTGCAAAACACCTGCATCTGATGAATTCATTCAGCAATTCCTATTTGAATGAACATCAATTTGCTCAATTAATTGGAAAATCCAGATTGTATCAATACCTCCCTTCCAAGATGAAGAAGGCTTTGCCAAGTATGGAATTTACAGACAGCCACATCAATTTGATGTCCAAAGCCTACTATCAGGATGAGAATTTCTGCAAGGATGCTAATTCAGGTGATTTGAGCCTGTGGAACCTGCTTAATCTCTTCACAGGAGCCAATAAGAACAGTTATATTGACAACTTTCTGGATAGGTCACTAAATGCCACACAACTCACTGAGGGCATTAATATGGCCTTACATGGAGATGACAAGTATAGGTGGTTTATTGACTAAGCGAATCCTTATATTTTTAACTAATAGGTAGACAGTCCCTTTGACCACACAAACAACATAAGTATTAAGTCCACACCCCTGTATGAAATATTTTCATATAGAAGATTTAGCGTTTGCTTATTCCTTGTAGTTCCAGAAATTTCGCCAAAACTTTTCCATACAACTACGCAAGAAATATGTAAATGCTAATGGGTGTGGGCTTTCTTATTGTGTGGCTGTTATGATGTACAGGAAAAAACTGAACTGAATTTGATTAATCAATTCTACAGTTTATAAGATTGAGATTTAATGAAAAAATTAACCAAGTAATGAATTATTAATATGAGTAGTAAAAATGGCGGCACAATTGCTGCAATAGTCTTGTTAGGAACAATAGTAATTATCGTCATTTCAGGTATTTTATCTTGGAACTGGATTGAACCAGAGGGATTTGGAGGGTTCATACTTTTCATGTTCATTTGGGGAATATTGAGTACAATCGGTCATTTCATTGTAATGGGTTTAGCTTCCATGTTCTCAAATAAATAGATGGAAGCAGATGAAAAGATTCAAATTGTTTCTTTAGATGTCAGTCTTGAGAAAGTTGGATTACCTCTAATTTTAGTGCTATTAGTTGATAATCACCTTTGCTTATTATTGGACACTGGAGCAACCAACAACTTGATTGACCTAAGGGTATATGAGTATTTAAAAGGTCATTTTGAGGACTTGAAAGAAGGAGCCATGATTGGAATTGATGGAGCTAAAAAAGCTACTCCAAAAATTAAACTCTCCTTTACTTTTGAAGGTCAGGACTACTCCCCTATTTTCCATGTTTTTGATTCTTCCAAAGCCTTTGATGTAATTGAAAAGGAATCAGGTATTCAAATTCATGGAATATTAGGTAGTATGTTCTTTTTGGAACATGGGTGGGTAATTGATTTTGAGAAAAAAATAGTAATTTTGGATAGTAATCCACTATAGTAATTGGTGAAGTGATATGTTGCAAGAAATGACAAAAAAATCACGTTTTGCAGCTTATTAGCAACCATGTAATAAAATAAGTATTTTAATTATAAACAATAAGCATTTTTGTTAGCATTTTTAATTGAATTTATTATACTGATATACAATTATTTATTAGAAGTTATTACAAGTAAAGATAGAGAAATGAATTTCTTTGATTTTCATTATACATATAGTATGACCGACACCATGGGTCGTATGCACAGCGATGCTCAATTTGCAGGTTCCTCCTCTGTTCCAGCTCACGTGGAAATGATGGGATTCATAGGCATGGGCAACAACCCAATGGTAGGTGCTACCGTGGCTGTGGCTGTTGCTATTGAAGAAGCTTCGAAGTAAAGTTTAGAGCTTAAATACTATTGAAAATCCCTGTGACATTGATTGTTACAGGGATTTTTTGTTTCACTACTTATATAATCAAAAGATAAATACTACTACTAAACATTTAAAAGCTCTAAAAAGGGTTGTAAATATTGCACTGGCAAACAAATACATCCTAATTGACCCCTTTATGAATTACAAAGTGGAAAGGGAAGTTGTGGACAAAGTTTTTCTAACTGAAAAGGAAATGAGAAAAATCATCAATGCAAAGTTCGCACTGTTTGGGATGATAAGACTGAAGAGTGGTATTTCTCAATAGTTGATGTGGTTGGGATATTGACAGATAGTCCAAATCCAAACAATTATTGGAAAGTTTTGAAGAACAGATTAAAGAAAGAGGGTAGTAAAGAGAAAGAAACAGCCTCAGAAGTGGTGCAACGGTTGATAAAGAGATTTTAAGACTGCAGTTTGGGTCGATAAAAATAATTTCTAAGTTTTCTTGATTTGCATGTAAAAAGTAATAACTTTGTATGCACATTAATAACAAAAGATTATGGATGTT
>Ga0209125_1001536_pt1 | contig 21026 bp, 15 predicted proteins | sample BarGraIncub1131A_FD_184503 | JGI IMG/M metagenome (GOLD analysis project Ga0209125, IMG submission 184503) | Arctic peat soil microbial communities from Barrow, Alaska - Barrow Graham LP Incubations 11-31A (SPAdes) (version 2) | ecosystem: Environmental > Terrestrial > Soil > Wetlands > Peat...
AAAGACTAAACAAGCTGCTGCTCTTGCTGAAAAGGCAAAAACACAAGAACCTGAAATATTGAAAAAATATCTTGCAGACAATAAAATAAATGTAAAACCAACTGCAACAGGACTTTATTATATTGAACTAAAAAAAGGATCAGGTGTAATGGCTGTAAAAGGCAAAAAAGTAAAAGTTCATTATGAAGGAAAACTGATTAATGGTACGGTATTTGATTCTTCTAAAAAACAAGGTAAACCTATTGAATTTGTACTTGGACAAAATCAGGTAATTCCAGGTTGGGATGAAGGCATATCCAAGATGAGTATTGGAGGAAAAGCCAGATTAATTATCCCTTCAAGTTTAGGATATGGAGCTCAAGCTAATCCAGTTATTCCTGCTTATTCAACTTTGGTATTTGAAGTTGAATTAGTTGATGTCAAATAATTTTTTAATATTTAAATTTCAAAAGCCCCTTAATTAACTTAAGGGGCTTTTTTTTGGAATTTAATTTTTTTTTTTAAAGTTTTAGCTTATTAATAATAGTAAGTAATTCGTTAGGTTTAAATGGTTTTGATAAGAAATCATCCATTCCGGCATTTAGACATTGTTCTTTGTCTCTTTCCATAGCAAATGCAGTAACCGCAATTATTTTTATTCTATTGCGCTCATTTATTCTTTCAAATTCACGAATATTTTTTGTTGCTGAAATACCATCCATTATTGGCATTTGAATATCCATAAGAATTAAATCATAGATATTAGCTTCAAATTTTTCGACTGCTATTTTACCATTTTCTGCTAAATCAACTTTATGACCAGCTTTTTCAAGAGTAGCTATTACAACTTTTTGATTCAGAAAATTATCTTCCACTAACAGGATGTTTATAGAACGACTAATAACATCTTGAATAACAGTTTGTTTATTAAAATCTGTTGGAACTGCTTCAGTAACTGGAATGTTAAACCAATAAGTAGTACCTATAGAATCGGGTGTACTTTCAAATCCAATTTTTCCTTTTAATAATTTTACCAAATCATAAGCAATTGACAGACCTAGACCAGGGCTCATTAATTCTTCACCTAACCGCGTAAATACTGCAGCATCTTTAAAAATTACTTTTTGTAATTCGATTGGTAAATCTTTTCCAGTATCCTTTACTTTAACAACAAGATTTACCTGATTGTCTTTAATTTTATGTGTTTCAACCGAAATAGAAATAGAACCTTGTTTAGTGTTTTTAATGCTATTGGCGATCAGATTGGATAATATTTTCTTAATTCTTTCTTCATCACTTAGCAGAGAATCTGAAGTAATAGCTGAAAGATTGTAATCCAGATTTAACCCTTTAGCTTGAACAATCGGTGATAAATGAAGAACCAAAGATTCAATTAATGTATTAATATTAAATACATTATAATTTACTACAATTTGACCGGTTTCGATTTTTGAATAATCAAGTATATCATTAATTGTATTCAATAAACTATCACTCGAGTTAGCAATGACTTCAATATATTCTTTCTGTTCCGATGTTATTTTTGTTTGTTTTAAAACATCTATCATGCCGATTATTCCATTCATCGGAATTCGGATATCATAACTCATGTTAGATAGGAGCAGGGAAAGATGATTTTTAGATGATTGTGATTCATTTTTTAACCTTTGAAATTCATCATCCATTTCTATCCTGTACGATGTAAGAAAATCTTCAAGATATTTTATTCTGTTTTGTAATTCGTCGATTTCTAATTTTAGTTCTTCGGCAGACTTTTCATTTTGGTTCAACATAATAGAATATATTAGATTTTTTTAAATTTTCGAAGGTTATTGGTAATAATTGAAATAAGTCGATTTTGATTGATTGGTTTTGAGATATAATCATCAAACCCAGATTCAAGCAAACGTTCTCGATCTCCAGTCATGGCATATGCTGTTTGAGCTACAAAAGGTATTTTAGCATAATCTTTCCATTTATCTTTTACTTTATACATCAGATTTATTCCATCCCATGAACCAGGGAGATTTATATCAAATAACATGATATCAAAAATTTCACCCCGATTAAATGATTCTTCGATTATTTTTAGCGTTTCTTCACCATCAACAGCCATTGTTATTCGATATTTGCCCTGAAGCATACTTTTAAGAACCAGACGATTCATCCTGTCATCCTCTACTGTGAAAATATGAATATCTTGTGCTTGAATGATTTCATCTGTATATGTGTCTTTAACATCTAAAACAGAAATTCGTTTTGAAATGACTAATTCAGCAGGAAAATATATCGTAACTGTTGTACCTATTCCCTTGACAGATTCAACTATAATTTCACCTTTCATCAGATTTACAAGGCGTTTAGCTAAAGGAAGACCTAAGCCAGCTCCTTGGTAAGCTCTTGAATAGCCTAGACTTTCCTGGCGAAATGCTTCAAAAATATTTGGTAAAAAAGCTGAATCGATGCCGATCCCTGTATCTTTAACCCGAATAAATACACGATGTTCTTCTGGCAGGAATCCACTTGAAATGTTAATATATCCTCTTTCAGTGTACTTGACCGAATTATCAATTATATCTGTGATTACCCGGGATAAATTACGTTCATCCGCTATAGCATTTGGTGTTTCAAGGGTTTGAATATTCAGACGTACACCTTTATCATTAGCTTTAAAATCATATAATTCAGATACTTGTGAAACAATATAAGAAATATTACATGGCTTAAGAGAAATTTCAAGATCGTTAGCTTCAATACGACTAATATCAATTATATTATTTAACAGATGGAGTAACCTTTCTCCCGATTGTTGAATGCCATTTGCATACTCATACAATTCCTGATTTTCAAGTCTTGAAAGTTCAGCTTCCAATAAAGAAGAAAAACCAATGATACCGTTAAGAGGTGTTCTTATTTCATGGCTCATATTGGCAAGAAAAGCATTCTTCAAATAATTTGCATCTTCTTCTCTTTTTAAAGCTATTTTTAGTTCTGTATCAATTTTCTGCCTTTCAACTAATTCTTGCTCAAGTTCCTGTGTCTTTGCTATTATGCGTTCAGCTATCAGCTTATCAGAATTTTTTAATTTGTTTTTAGTCGATTGTAATTCTTCTGTTAGGTTTTGCAATTGGTTAATAAAACCGCTATTTTTTTTAGCATATTTTAGATGTGATATAAATATGTATATCAAAAAAAGTAATGCAATTACTGACAATAAAATTACCTGACTACTCATGATTTTGATACTTAATATTAATGTATAAATCTGCGATGCAAAGAATTTTTAGATCTTTAATCATTGTGATCGTACAATACACTAGATAATTATTTTTTAAATTTAATTCAATAATGATTGTAAAGATATTAATTGGGTGTAATTTTTGATACAATATAAACTTTTTCTGCACTATTTAGCGCAAATCGTTTAATCTGCATTGGGTTATATTGTTTTTCAGAGTTCCATTCTACAACTTTAAAGCCATGCGCCTTTAATCTGGAAGAGTAATCTAATCCGTATAATCGAACATGGTCATGCTGACCGTATATGATTTCACGTTTTTTAGAAGAATCCGTTGGCTGTTCAATTGTTTGCATTAGTCCTGACGCAATCGGTACTTGTAGAATCGCCCAACCATCAGGTTTAAGCACTCTATAAATTTCATTTAATGCTTTTGATTCATCAGAAATATGTTCAAGTACATGGTTGCAAATTATAATATCAAAACTACTATCTGAAAATGAAAGATAAGTTAGATCAAGTGACATTGTTTCATTATCATAATAGAAACCATCATAACCACTTTCAAATTTATCGCCACAATAATAAGCTATGTTAGTAAAATTTTTAAAATATTTTTTCAGTGGAAATTCAGGTGCTATGTGTAAAAGTGTATAATTCTGCTTTGAAAGCAATTGATTTGATGTAAGATAGCAATATATTAACCGATCTCTGTCGGTAGAATGACATTGTGGACAAAGCATATTGGTTCTTCTGCCTCCTCCAATAATAACACGGTCTTTAAAAAAGGAGAGATTTTCACCTCCGGGTAGAAATTTTCTAAATGTATTACCACAAAAAGGGCATTCATAACGATTTCCTATGTAAAATAATGATTCTAATGATTGCTTAACTTCTTTGAACCTGACTGCAATTTGATATGGAATCAATTTCTTAACCAATGCTTTCATAAAAAAAATATTACTTGTTAACAATCATTTTGATAAATATTTGAACCTTTTCTCCATAGATTTGAATCAGATAAATACCAGATGAAAAGATTTGGGAATTTAAACTGAAGATATTTTCATCTAAAACATATTTTTGTTTTCCAGAATCAAAAATACATGTTCCGAAAATATTGTATATTTTAATTGAAAGTAATGCTGGTTTAGATAACGAAAACTTTATTCCAAACTGACCATTATTGGGATTAGGAATAATACTGATGCCTGAAACTACATCTGCATTATCTTTAATGCCAACTCCCGAAGTATATTCATATGCACCTTTATCATAATTACCTGAAACAGGATATGGGCGAGCATTATCCAAAATATCAAACGTAACACCGAATGAGCTTAAATCGACTCCTTTGTCCTTTGCTTCAGATAAAAAGGTTAAACTATAGTCTCCATGACTTGGATCATTAAAAAGGTTTAGTGATTCATTGACAGTACTTTTTGTGAGATTATAACTATTATCTAAAGATGGATTTTTTAAATAGTTTATTGCATTCGTATATGGATCAGGAACAATAATAATATTATTTGAGGCTCGGCTTAATACGATATTGTTAAGAAAATATATGCCATAAGTTTTAGGGTTGATAATGGTATTGTTAAAGACATAGACCCACCCAGGATTACTACTGGCCGATGTGTTAACAAAAACGCCATGTTTATTTTGAGTTATATCTTTAATTACTTGTCCTGGATTAACAATCAAATTATTGAACAATAATATGTTACCCTGTCCTAATATTTCCAAAGCATCTCCATGACCATTGAGAATTTGATTATTGTAGCAAAGACAATTTTGACTCCCACCACCAATGAGAATGCCACTCATTTGATAAAGACTATCTGCCTGACTATCTCTTGATATATTATTGTTATATACTTTACACGAATCAGCACAACCAATCTGGATACCGTCCCAACCTGTAGAATCCACTTTATTTCTGTAGAGCTTCAAATTTTTCAGTAAATGAGGGAAGACGGTTGTGTTTGCGCCATTGCAAGATAATACGTAACCATCTTTAAACTTTGAACTACCGACATACATTCCCTCATGACCGATATTGTGAATATAAGTATCGTGTATGATCAAATCGCGCATTACGAATGAACTGTATTGGAGTAGGAAAGAACAGGACGGGTCTGTTTTAGCCATTATTCCAACATAAGTAATATTTTTTATTTCTACATTTTCTACTTCTATGTTTGTGCTCAAGTCGTCAATTGATAGGCCCACACCTCCAGCACTCGAAGCTGTGGTTATATTACTGATCAATAAACCATAATAGTCGCTTGTGTTACCTTTGCCTGAAAACTTAATAAAAGCACACCCTCCAATTTTTACTCCATAATTTGGGTTTCCCGAAACGATTGTCTGAGCACTTTTATTGATAATTATTATTGGCTTTAAAATTGTTCCTTTAATGTTTCGAATCAATAATTGATAATATTTCCCTCCTTCAATGGCAATGGTATCTCCTGGTATAAGTCCTTGTATTGAATTACCATCTATAATAGTAGTAATATTGGATGATGGGGGTACAAAAGTGATTCGAGTAATATTTTGACTATTACCTACATTCATACCTAAAAAAATTAAAACCAATACAAGGATTCTTCTTAACATAAATTAAACTCCTCTCTGAGCTCTTTCCCAATTAACTGATTGCTGCCTTGTAAGATAACGTTTCAGACCCAAAAAAATGGAAAGATTCATAATAAAAAAATAATAAGGTATAAATAATGCTTTAATTTTTAGCTGTTTATGTTCAAGATACCAACCGATCAGAGCAGCAGAATAAAAAATAATCTGTAACCAAAACAGGATACCATATAATGAAGGAGCAAATAACCCATCATTTAAAGCTACAACCAAGTTTAATATTAAAATTAATGGTAAACTAAGTGGTGCAAGCGTCCAGCGAAGCACTCTATGGGATATATATTGGAACGATAATACGCCATATCTGAATACGTTTAACAGGGCATATAATCGAATAACCGATTGAATGCCGCCTGCTGCAATACGAATTTTACGTTTCATCTCTTCTTTTACATTAGCAGAAGAAGTCTCCATAGCATATGCGTCAGGACTGTACTGAATTGTATAACCATGCATAGCAATACGTAGTGAAATTATAAAATCATCAAGTAGGGTATCGGGTTCTACCATTTGATATAGTTCGGTACGTATAGCAAACAATTCCCCAGCGGCACCAACAACAGAATATAATTCGGCATCCCATTGTTTAAGTTTTGACTCATATTTCCAATAAAGGCCTTCTCCTGCAGCTGCAGCGGAATCTTTTTCTTTATTGAAGATACGTTTTTCTCCAGAGACACATCCTACACCCGGTTTATTGAACAACCTAACGATTTCACGAATAGATTGTTTGCCAAGCAATGTATTGGCGTCAGAAAAAACAACAATAGGGGAGGTAACATATTGAATGCCTCTATTCATGGCATTTATTTTTCCCTTTCTGGTATCTTCGTGTAAAACTGAAACGTTTTTGTATTGTCGCAACAGTTCTGGAGTGCCATCATTCGAACCATCCGTCACCCACATTATATTAAGTTTATCTGCCGGATAATCAAGGCTAAATGAATTATTCAGTTTCGGTTTAACAAAATCTTTTTCATTATAGGCTGTTATAAAAAGTGTTACTTCGGGTAATTCATGATTTATAGAAATATAATTTGATGAATTTTTAAAAATTCGTTTTAATTTAATAAGCAAAAATAAAAGGATTCCATACCCCAGATATGAATAGAAAACGATAAAGATAAGTACCCAAAAAACAATTTTAATAGTCAGCATATCTTTTTTGTTTCTATATTAATTTAAACTTTTTCCCATTGATTGTTATCAAAATTATACTGTCTGATAACTCTGGCCGGATTGCCAACTGCAATACAATAAGGTGGCAAGTTATGCGATACAATAGTTCCAGCACCAACTTGTGTCCCCTTTCCTATAGTCACTCCTGCAGTAATTACGGAGTTGGATCCGATAAAAACATCTTCTTCCAGAACAACACCTTCACCTTTGATATCCACTGGTTGAATCCTTGAGTTTTTTGTACCGTCTTGAAATCCATGATTAAACCCAGCCATAAAGACATGTTGCCCGGTATAAGCACCATTACACATTTTAACTGGACCAATAATAACAGTTCCAATTCCAATGATAGAATTATCTCCTATAATTACATCTCCGGCACCATTATTTATAACCGTATAATCTTCAATTACTGTATTTGAACCAATATCAAAACGGTGATAAGGGAATACATCAAGTCGTGCATGAAAACGAACCAGACTTTTTTTGCCCCTTTTATGGAAGAAACGATTTAAGAATAATCTTACCCATAACCTTGGTCGAGGATGCTTTTTGGGCACAATTAACCATAATGCAAATTGTCTTAATCGGGGATAGCCTTTTATTTTTTCAATAATATTCATTTCTTTAGTATATGGCTTTATTTTTTTCTTGTTTCTTCTTTTTGTTGTTCAACAAGTTCCATTGCTTTATATATTTCGCCAACACTGCTTTCCCAAGTATGTGTATGAGCGTACACTTTTCTTTCTTCTTCCTTTTCGATTGAATTTTCTGCCAGCGCTTTTTCTATTTGAGTCAAAAATTCATTATTAGTTTCAGCAAGATAACAATAATCAGAAAAAACTTCCATTGCATCTGTTTTTCGTGCAACAACAGGTTTTCCCATTGATAGATATTCATCTATTTTGCGAGGATAATTTCCAATAGTTTCAGGAGAAAGAACCTGAGGGTTAATGGCAATATCAAAATATTTAAGATATGAAGCAAGTTCTTCTTGTTTACGTTTTCCAAGAAAATAAATATTCTTAAACGAATGCAAATTGGAATCAATAAAATTATCATCTTCTGGGCCAATTAACACTATACTCCATTCAGGCCTATTAATTGCAAGATGCTGAATACAATTAATATCAAGGCGTAGAGTCCAAATTGCGCCAATATAACCGATTATAGGATGTGGAATATTTTGTAAGTCATTAGGCATCTGTTGGATCTTCATATCATCATACATGGTAAAATCACAGCCTTGTCCCACATAATATGAATGAGGGTTTTGTTTTAATCCTGTATCACGAAGTAAAGTAGAATTTGCAGTAACCAAATCTATCTTTTTCATCAGTTTCGATTGAATGCGTTCACCATGAAGAACCCAATATTTTACAGATACCATATTATCCCGTAAATAGTAGACATATAAAGATGGTTTTAGCAACTCGTTTAAATAGAAACTACGATAAATATCATTATCATTAAAAAGAATATAATCTTGAAAGCCTAATCTTTTCAGAGCGCTTAAAATCTGCTTTGCAAAACGTTTATTATTGATAAGATTCATAAAATCAAAGAAACAGTTTGGTCTTAGCTGACTAATGGATTCTTGCATGCATTTTGGAGTTAAAACCCAGATATTGGAAGAAACCTGTTGTAAATCATCCTCTTCTCCTTTAATTACTCTGATTCTTTTTTGAATTGATGAATTATTTTTTTCACGAAAGGCTACTAATCGGTTAAGTGGATAGTTTACATACAAAATGCGATTATGCTTAGCAAATTCCTGAGCAATATTGACACAATTACTTCCTAAATCAACATCCCATGGTTGTAAACCTGTTATCACAATATCCCTGTTGGTAATCATAGGTTTAGTTATTAGGATTTATCTTTTAATACGTCTTTGTATATCTCAAGTACCTTTCCAGCCATTTTTTTCCAGGAGAATCGAGTAGCTTGTTTAAAACCAGCATTGCGTAGCTTAAGGCGTAATTCCAGGCTTGAAATTATTTTTTCAATTGCCTGAGTTAATTCATTCGTATTATAGGGATCAATCAGTAAAGCCGCTCCTCCGGATACTTCAGGCATTGAAGATGTATTAGATGCAATTACAGGAACACCACAAGCCATTGCTTCAAGCATTGGGATGCCAAAGCTCTCACGTAAGGATGGATAGAGGAATAGGTCACTTTGATTATAAATAGCGGGTAAGTCAGTATTAACAATGTATCCGGTCAAATGAATCTGTTCAATAAGCTTTGGGTCATTAATATCATTTAATATTTGCATTAGTGATTCATGGTCATAATCAAGCATTACAAGTTTATGGGTAGGTCCATTTTTTTGGATATATTGGGAATAAGCTTTTAATACGTTTTTTGTATTCTTTTTTGGATCAGTATTCCCAAGGAAAAAAAAATAATTGTCAGGTAAGCGATATTTTTTTTTTACATTTGATAAAATCGAATCGTCATAAATGGGTTTGAAATATTCATTGACCCCATTATAGACAGCTACAAGATGTTTATCTTCAAGCCAACCGAACAAGTTTCGAATCCTGTTTTTTTCAAAATCAGATACAGTAATTATTTTTTTACTTTTTTTCAAAGCAGAAGGAACTATAAAACGACGGTATAGATTTCCTAATCGTTGATATATTGTATATCCATTTCCAAACAGGCTCCAACTTTCAAGATAGATAATATCGTGTAATGTAATTACTAACGGGATTGAACAGAAAACAGGAGCTGTATTACTAGTACAATGTAACAATTCACAGCCATATCTTTTGGCAGCTCTTGGGAGTGAAAATTGTTCCCAAATGGGATAGAGCCCTCCATTAAGTTTAACAATTTTAAAATTCTCAGTTTCCTTTAAACATGTTTCATCTTCATCCGGTTTGATAAAAATAACATATTCGTTCTTCTTATCAATAATCTGAAGATTTCGGATTAGTTCTAATACAACCAAATCCATGCCATGTTTTTTTAATCTGAATAGACGCTGTCCTTCTATTCCTATCCTCATCGTTTTTAGTATTTTAAAGATAATTTTTATTCATGTTCTGTATGAATAAATTCACGATTTGAATTTCTTGATTTAATCAAAGAGACAATCATCCAGAAATAACCTTTGGGTAAATCAAAAATAACTTTTAAAGTCTTAAATGTATAAAATTTTGAAGGAATAGCAAAGAAAAAAATCAATACTGTTATTATCAATAGGTAAAGCCAGGCAATGGTGTTGCCTAGATGAGTAAATTGCACACATAAATTGATTAGTATAACAGAACCCAATAATAATATTCGGGGAGGTAAAATAAATTGAAATGCTTTGTTAAAATATTCAAAATTGCCTTGGGTAATTAATAAACGTAATGATGGAAGAAAATCACGTCCAAAATAATAAAATTGTGCCGAAAGCCATCTACGACGTTGTTTAGTGAATTTGTGTGCATTCTGTACTTTTTCATCAAAGACGTAAGCATCAGGCAAATAATCAATTTTAATTTTCTCAATTGCAATTAATAATTCCAGCTCTTTGTCGAATCCTCCAATGGCATTTATATTTTTCATAAGTCGTTTAAAAAGCGCGAAATCAAAACCCATTGCTGATCCAATTAATGCAGAAGAAAGATTAGCTGCACGATGTCCTTGTCTAAATATATGATTATTAATCTCTTCACTTAAACCATCCAACAAGGCAAAACTTGTATTACTGTTCTTAGCAATACGATGCCCCTGAATTACTTTAAAACCATTTGCAAAACCAGTGTTCATTTTCTTTAAAAAATCATGGGCCATTAAATTATCGGCATCCAGAACAACACTTATATCGTATTCTTCTTGAATATGACATAATGCTGCATTGAGCGCTTTGGATTTTGTACTGAATGAGAAATCTACTTCAATTATTTCTATCGGTAATGCACTCAAAGTTTCAAGTGTAATGTTTGACAACGAATCAGCAATTACAACAATGTGATAACTATTAGTCGGATAATCCTGCTTTAAAGCATCTTCTACGACTTCTTGAATAACAACGTCCTCTTTAAATGCTGGTATTAAAATTAGAATTTTTCTATAATAATCAAAGTTGGCGTTCGTAGTAGATTTTCTAAACAAACCCATTAATGAAAAAAACATTAAATATAATGCCGAAATAAAAAAATATATCAATACAATCCATTCTAGTATCACTGACAAAAAACAAATTATATCCATAATTCAAGTTTTAATAATTATTTCTTATCTTTTTCAGAGTAACTGTGTGATGTATGGACAAATCCAATTCGTGCTTGATTTATTCTTGTTAGGGATACTAACATGAGAAAGAAACCAAATGGCAAGTAAAACAATGCTGTAACAGTTTTAATTGTAAAAAGTCGTTTTGGTACAGAAATCAATAATGCAAGCGCACACAATATCCATTGAATTCCCCATGCATAATTCCAGCTTATTGAATTAAATATCAATGAAAATATAACAATAATAGATAAAAAACCCAACATAAATATTCGAGGAGGAATTAAATGCTGAACAATTTTATCGAATAGGTCTATATTACCATGAAGAAGTTCTTTGACGCCCTCTCCAACGTACTTACTTGCATAATTAAATTGGTTCGCAATCCAACGTGTACGTTGAGTAACAAAGACCTGACTTTCAGTTATTTTTTCATCATAGACGAGAGCTTCATCCAGATATTCAATTGGAATCCTTTTTTTAAGTAATAAGTGTTCAAGCTCCTTATCCTCTCCAAATGATTCAATTTGCATCATAAGACTTTTGTAAATTTGATAATCAAAAGCCATCCCTGATCCAATTAATGCCGTCGATAAACCTAATACACGGTGCCCACGTCTGAAAATATGATTATTGATTTCTTCACTCAAAGCATCTAGAACAGCAAAATGTGTATTTGTATTTTTTGCTAATCGATGTCCCTGAACTGCAACAAAACCTTTATTAAAAGCATGATTCATTTTACTGATAAAATCATGTTCCATTATATTATCAGCATCAAGTACTAATGCAACTTCATAATCATCAGATAACATCTCCATTGTCTTATTCAATGACTTAGCTTTGGAGCTTTTTTCAAATTGAACTTCAATGACTTTGAGCGGCAGCTCTCTCAGTTTATTGATCGTTTCTTTCTTAAAAGAATCGGCAATGATGATTACATCAAAATATTCAGACGGATAATCTTGTTCAAGTGCATTATTGGCAATATCCAATATTATATTGTCCTCTTTGTATCCTGGTATGAATACGACAAACTTTCGTAAATTAACTGAATGCTCATATTTTAGTGGCCTATAAAATAGCCCAGCTATTGCAAACGTTAACAGGTAAATTGTACTTATTAAAAATAGGACATAAAGAATAAGTTGAAAAATATTAAATATAATTATCATAGTTAATTAATTTAAAGCATGGGATTTTCATGAATTTCAGGATTGAAAAGATTCGTAAGATGCCAACCTATTGCTCTAAAATAAGCATAAAACAATTGAAAATTTCCTTTCAAAAGATATTTTAAAGCATTTTTAGGAATTGAAATAAAAAATTGATAAAGAATAGCCATATAAAAAATCATTCCTTTTAAATTTCTTCTCATGAAAACCAATCTGTTGCGATTTAAATAATAAATTTTCATTGCACTTAACCTACCAGTAGAAATACTTTCCCGATGATAAACAAGAGAATTATATACATACCAAATCTTAAAACCTGCGTTTTTAATTTGCTTACACCAATCTGCTTCTTCATAATATAAGAAAAATATGTAGGACATCATCCCGACTTTTTTAATTACATCCATCGAGATAAGCATAGCAGCACCATGAGCAAACGGAGTTTCCTGATCAGTATCATATTGACCTTTGTCTATCTCATTGTATCCTATAGAGAATTTTCTGAGCGTATAAGGATGCATTGAAGTGTACCCAGCATACTGAATTGTATTTGGCGTGTGAAAAAATCTAAGTTTTGGACTAACAGCTCCAATCATTGGATCAGATTCCATTTTTTCTATCAATGGTTCTAAAAAGTTTGGTGTAACCACTGTATCATTATTCAATAATAAAACATACTTGCCTCTGGCTTTCATGATTCCAAAGTTATTTCCGGCTGCAAATCCATAATTGATAGGATTCATAATCAAATCTATAGCTGGAAATCGTTGTTTGATTATTAATGGAGAATCTTCATCAGATGCATTATCGACGACAATAACCTCAATATTGGGATATGTAATAAGGTTCAATGACTCAATCATTGAACATGTCACTTCCGACTGGTTATAATTTACAGTAACAATTGAAACCAGCGGATAATAGCGTCGTTTAGTCTGATGATGCATGCCTTTATAAGGATTCAGGGTCTAAATTACAAAATAGTCACGAATAAGCATGAAAAAAGAAATATTAGTATAGTGTATTCTCAAGAACCCTTTTGGAAAAAGCATTAAAAAGATGCCAACTAATAGCTTTTAGATATGCAATTAACAAATCGAATCTTCCATTAAAAAGGTATTTTAATATATTTTTAGGTATGGCAACGAAGACCTGATAAAAGACACCAAAAAAATGATTTATTCCAAATGTGTTTCGACGCATATAAAGTATACGGCCACGATTAATATAATATATTTTTAAAGGACTTGTGGATCCGGTCGTTATTGAATCTTTGTGTAAAACCAACGAATTATGAACATACCAAATTTCATATCCTGCTCTTCGAATTCGAGACATCCAATCCATTTCTTCATAATATAAAAAAAATATGTCAGCCATTAACCCAACATTATTGATTACAGCCCTGGAAACCATCATTGCAGCACCAAATCCAAAATCTGTAAGCGAATCATTATCAAACTGTCCATTGTCTTCCTGTTTATATCCAATGGCATGTTGTCGAATTGTAATAGGACTCATGGGTTCAAATCCAGCATACTGAATAATATTGGGGCTATCGAAATAACGTATTTTGGGACTTACTACACCAATTTTTGGATTACTAATTACCTTTTGAACCAAGGGTTCAAGAAATCCAGAATCAACCTCAGTATCATTGTTAATAAGAAGAATATAATCACCTTTTGATTTTCGAATCGCAATGTTATTTCCCCCAGCAAAACCAATGTTTTTATCGCTTATAATTAATGTTATTTCGGGAAAACGTATTTTAATTGATGATGGGTTGTTATTAGTCGAAGCATTATCGACAACCAATATTTCAATATTAGGATAACTTATTTTACGCAAAGATTCCAGAAGCTGACAGGTTATATCAGTTTGATTATAATTAATAGTAATAATCGATACAAGAGGAAATCCATGGTTATCCATAGTAGTTTATGTTTATGAATTTAATAAATAAGCTATAAATCAAGAATATTTTTAGTGCTATAATAGTTTAGTTTTTCCACCTTAAACTTAATAACTAACAAGTAATACAATATACCAAGTAAAAAATGTACTATTTATCATGGATTTATCTCTCGCTGTTAATAATTGTAAACATTAAAGATAAATTTACACTTGTTTTAGATTCCAATTTTACCCTTTAGGGATTTAATTTTAATAAATTCTTCATCCAATTTTGGTCCTAAAAAAATGTATGCCATTGATATATATATAATTATACCAGTAGGTAACTGTCCAAAAACACCATTTCCATAAGAAGCACCCATAATCCCAACAATACCACAAATGCATGCACTTAGGATTCCAAATAATTCGGGATCTCTAATTCTATACATTAAGATATAACTTCCTTTTAAAACAATAAAAAAAGTAATGGCCAAATGTAAAATTAAACCTACAATCCCTTGTTCAGCCCAAATTTGCACATACCAACTATCAGTTGCAACCTGTGAAAGAAAGCCTTGTGGAGAAAAGCGCTTACCCCAATCACCGGCAGATCCAATTCCGCCCCCAAATGGTTTATCAGCAAGATAAGTACTGAGCAGAGCCCTATTTTGTAAACGAACTTGTAACGAGGCATTATCTTGTGGAAAAAATGCAGTTCGCATTCGTCTTACATATTGATTGCTTTCACCAATAGTAGTATATCTAAAGAATGCATAGAAGAAAAATAAAATTAGACTCCCTAAAATAATAACGAATAAATTTTTCCTATGTATCAAATAAAAAGCTAACCCAGCTCCTGGTACTATAATAGCACCGCGAGTACCCGAGACCATCATCCCATAATAACCAGTAAGAGCAACAATCAGGAAAAATATTTTCTTTTTAGGATCTTTTAAATGGATAAAAAGAATTGTACCAAGAACTCCCGCGTGGGCCTGTGCTGCACCAAATTGACCTGCATCAGAATAGAACCCCCATGCACGCAATTCTCCCAGTAATAAATGAGTAACAGCTCCGCCTGTATCCAACCAAAATTGTTCAAAGCTATCTGGTCCAAAATTCATTTGTTGAAAAGCCTTTAGACTACTTAAAATTGAAAATATCCCCCATATATACAAGAATAACATCAAATCTTTCGACCTATTAAAAACCAAAAAAACAAGAGGAATCAAGAGAAGCATGTATAATGACATTCCTCGCATGGCATAAAACCAGGCAGTACGACTTATGGCCTGTGGATTAGCTAATTCTCCAACAGAATAAAGAAACCAGATTAGAGACAATAAAACCAAATTATTTTTTAATGGTTTTATCGAATCCAGATCCAGTTTTTCATTGAAGAATTTAAAAAAGATTGCAATATACGTTATGACCAGAAAGAAATCTATTCCTAAACCCAATGGAATATTTCTAATATAACGGGTTAAACCTATTGCAATAAATGCAAGGATTAAAACTGTGATCAGACCTACACGAGGGAATAAAAAAAAACGATTAAAAAATATTAACATTGGCGGCAAACTGAGTAATACCAATGCTGACATAATTCCACCTGTTGCAATGATATACCCAAGTAGTATTGCTGAAAATATCAGCAATGCTACAACAAACGGATCATTCAATTTATAAGATCCAGGCTTATTAGTCATAAAACTCATTAATAATGTTTTATCTTTTTTGCACTTTCATTAAGTCCATTGACCTTATCAATTGACTATAAAATTTAATCCCTTTCGTAAAGATATCATAAAACTGAATAGGAATTTCCCGTTTCACATATGAAAAACCAATTATCATCCCAATTATTGTCATCAATATCGTAGCTCCTGCAACCATCATTAACTGTTCGATCATAGTCACACCGGGATAGAAAACAGGAACAAGAAATACAGCAATACAATCGCCAATTATATTAGCAATAGCCATAAAAAAAACCTTGTAAAAATTTAATTTAGGTTTATTCACACTGTCAAGTGTTACTCCAGTAAATCTATCAAGTGGAAGTAGTAAACCATATAAGACAAATATTTGATAAACAGGTACAACTTCAATATATTTTATTCCACCTAAAAATAGGACAAAAAAATCAGCAAATATAAAAGCTACAATAGCAAAAATAATAAACATGTACAATAATGCACCAGTGTATTGATAGAATATTCTGGTTACTTCAGCAGTATCACCTTTAATACTGGCTTTAGACATTTTAGGAAATGCTGTGGCAATAAAACTTCGTAGTGGAACCTCAAGTAATTCAGTAAGTTTTAAAGGAATATTAAAATAAGCCACACCAACGGGTCCAAGAATTGGACTTAAACTGATAATAAACGTGTCAGAACTTTTCAACAGATTGCTACCCAGAAGTGTACCCATCGTGAATTTACCAAAATTAATCAGTTTTTTGATAGTTTCCCTGGTTGCTTTTCTTACATATTTTAATCCATCCCAGCGAAACAAAATCGTTAAAAACGATGTGAAAATATTAATTCCCAAATAAAAATAAAGTATGGAATAAATGCCAAGATGCAAAGAAAAATAATTAATGATGAGAAATAATACAAAACCACCATTTGAAATAGTTCTAATAAATAAAATTTTACCAAATTTCTGATCAGCTTGTAGAACTGTAATCGCATTATTAAATGGCAGATTCAATAATGCTAAAAGTGGATACCAAGTAAAAAAAAGACCCCATCCAGATTTACTGAAATTGTCTGAAAAAAGCAGGTTAGCAAAAATTATAAGTATTGATAATACAACAGTAATATTTAAGCCAATTATCCAATTTGAACCAATGAGTTTATCACGTTCACCCTCTTCTGCTCCCGATAAAAAACGAATTAATGCAGTACTCGTAAGACCTGATCGAAACATATCAACCATGTTACCTGCAGTGATAAAAAGAGTCCAAATACCCCATTCTGCAGCAGGAAGAGTACGTGCTAAGATAAAAACACTCATTAACCCCCAAAAAGCAAGGGACATATTTCCGGCAAGTGATAACGTATTATCATTGGAAATAACTTTTTTAATATTTAGCATTTTTTCTTGGCAGTTAATCCTTGAATTTTACCTGAATCCTAAAAGGTGCAGTAAGCCAACGCCAAATCCCACCTTTTGTTGAATGTAAACTGTTAAAGTCATTGATAATGTCTTCAAGTGCAAAAAGTTCTACATTATTTAATACTACCAATGGATCATTTTTTGTTACCAACATCAGATTTTCAAGTGCCTTAATATCAGATTTTCGCCAATGGTCAGTCGCATTGACAAACAATATAGGAATATCAATAGATTTCATAAGGCCGATTGGGTATGCCTGATGTACTATTGAAGGTATTTCGAGAATGATATAATCATATACATAGTTTTCTTGTCTGAGATTTCGTTCCCCCAGTAATTCGCCAATACTCTCAACTTCTATAAAATGATTATCAATTGAATAACTAAAGCTATAATTAAAATCATCATTTAAATTAGAATAAACATTATCAAAACTATAATTTATAAATAACACCTTTTCATCGGAAGCTCTCAATCTGTCAATCAAGTTATTTGCAATTGTTGACTTTCCAGTTTCCGAAGAAGTACTGAAGAACATGAGAAGTATTGGTTTACTAAGTTCTTCAGGTTTCTTAAGTAAAGTCGTTAATTTAATATTTTGCAATAATAAGTCAGTAAACCGAAGTGTGATCATATTAAAATCAGCTTTTTTGTAACCAGATATAATGCGTGGGAATGCGCTTGCAAGCTTAAGCCCAGTAAGTTTTTCAGCTCGATCGGGTGTCTTAATACTATCATCAAAGTATTCAAGCAGGATAATAATAAATGCAACAAGAATCAATCCGATAAGTGCAGCTGCTAAAATAAGTAATTTACGTTTGGATCCTAATGCCTGAATTGGATAACTTGGATCATCAATTACCTTCATATTACTTGACATCTCAAGGTTTTGTTGTCTCAATTTAGCTTGGTTTAAAGCACGCTTCATTTCAATATATGCCTGTTCTGCTACATTAATCTGTCGTTCATAACGTTTTGTCATTGCACCTAATGGAGCAAATATTGAATATGTTTTTTCAAATTCTTTAAGACGATTTCTCAAAACATTCAACGCTGCATGTGATTCTTCATAAATAATCACGTTTTTTAACCATGTATCAAGAATTTGAGCTATTGGAACCCCTTCAGTCGTGTGCCCATAGAGATAAAGTTCATTTACATAATCTTTGATCTCTTCTTTCAACTTTGTTGATTTTGCAACTAGATCCTGCATTTTTTGTGCCTGATATGGATCGTATCCCTGAGCGACTTTATTCAATTCAAGACGTTCTGTATAGGAAGCCAACTCATTTCTTTTAGCAATTATCTTACTGCTCTTTAGATAGATACTATCTTTTTTGGCTAGTTTTGATTCCATGGTGCGTATGGATGCAACAGCTCCACTATTGGTCTTCAATGTATTTTGAATGTCTCTTTCTAAAGCATCTTTTTCAAGGGCAATAGACTTTGATTGTTCATCATAATTGATAATTTTATTATTCTGGTTTAACCTCAATAAACGACCTTCCTGTTCACCCAAATGAGAATATGCTAATGCTACTTGTCGCATAAAATACTGTACTACTGCATCGGTTTGATTTACACGCAAATTCCTGTATTGACGAATAAAAACTTCTGTTAATATTGCCAAAGTGTTTTGAGCTATTCCCTGATCAACAGATTTATAAGTTACTTTAACCAGATCCGAATTTTGAATTCGATTCGATGTGAGGTTAGACGTGATTGCATTAATGGAATATATTGGTCCTGAATAGTTAAGTAATTCATAAATATAGTTACTATTATTTTTGTGATAATAATCCATGAAATTCTTTACTGTTTTCTCGTAATCATCAATATTTATCCTTTGAGGCAATATCATCTCTTGTATATGCTTTCTATTAGGATCCATCAGTTCCATGGATACATTTTTATCAGAATTCGAGAATTCAGAATTTCTTTCTACTAACAAATTATCACCAGGAGAAACCTTAGTATCAATCAAAGAATTGAGTTCCATCAAATTTTCTGACGTCGTATTATATTTTGCGGCAATTGATGCAAGATCTTCATTTGCAAGGACTGTATGGTATGTATTCCCATATTCGGCAACTCTTTTACAAATCAGTTTCATCCCAGGCTGAACTTCCTTGGTTTGCATCTCATTGAGATCCATTAATTCTGATACAGTCAAATTATATCTATTGGCAATAGATTCCATTGTTTCTCCTTGCGAAACAATATGAACTGATGGTTCTTTTTTAAGACTATCGGCTTTAGATGAGACAACGTTATTTACACGAGCTGAATAAGTAGAGCCCGATACTGAACCAGTCTTTGATTGATTTAATTTACCTTGTAATTCCTGAAGCTTATATTCTAAATTTTTAATTTTTTCAATCTGTTCACGTTCTGCACCGCTTTTATTATATTTAACGACAAGGTCTTTTACTTCTTTAGGAACAGAAAGTTGTAGTGCATCAAAGTTTTTTTGATTGATGTATCTGGTATCATATGTTTCAAGCATAAGGTGTTGAGCTAACAAACGGATTGAAGTTTCCTCAATCACTTTACGTGAACTTAAATAATTAACAATTTGATCAAATTGCATATTAGTCCCCATGAAGTCTACGTTGGTATTGGTTGTAGATTCAAGATTATATCCTGAGACGATACCTGTATAAATAATAGTTTCGGATTGATATGTACTGTCTTGATTACGCGTATAATACCACACAGCAGCGGCTAGAACCAATGGAACGAGCATCAGTAATACTATATGTCGCTTTAGAATTCTGAATAGCTGAGAGATATCCATTATTTTAACTCGTTGATAAGATTAAATTTAATGCCAGTAGTTTCTTCAAGTAACTGATAATTCATACTAAATTCAGATTTATATTGCTCAAAATCATAAGCTCCACGTGTTTGAATTTCCTTTAAACGAGCATATTCAGCAACTTCAATTTCCTTGTTTGCAAATTGCAAATCTGCCATCTTCATTTGGATCATTGTATATCCTTGATAATCGTTACTGATTTTCATTTTACTTTGCGCTTGTTTCATTGAATTATAGTAACGAATGACTTCAAGCCGTGCTTCTGTTGCCCGTTGATCTCGTAATGCTAACGACATTTCAACTTCTTTTTTGGTAATCATTATTTCATTCTTACGCTTAAGTATCGATGATAGTGGAAAACGCACAAAAAATGCTGCACTATAATTCCATCGATATGATTGAGTAAGATAAAATCCTAAATTATTCACTTGAATTCTGTCATTAAAGAGCCATTCACCCCAACCTCCATCAAGATTTACACCGAAGTATTGTGTCCATTCTAGTCTGGCTCTTTTTATCTCATACCTGTTTCGTGTAGCATGAAGTTCTTCATAATTTACTTGGGCAGCATGTACAACTGCAGAATCAAGTAACACTGATAAAGGAGGCAATACATCCTCAACATTATCTGTTAGTGGATTAAATCGTTGAAGTTTATTTTGTTGATCAACAGGATTAACTTGCGAAACGACACGAGTATTTACCAATGAGAATAAAAT
>Ga0209125_1001537_pt1 | contig 21019 bp, 18 predicted proteins | sample BarGraIncub1131A_FD_184503 | JGI IMG/M metagenome (GOLD analysis project Ga0209125, IMG submission 184503) | Arctic peat soil microbial communities from Barrow, Alaska - Barrow Graham LP Incubations 11-31A (SPAdes) (version 2) | ecosystem: Environmental > Terrestrial > Soil > Wetlands > Peat...
GAATATGATAGAAGAAAGACGGCGCCTAACAAAATGTTGCCGTTCGCCTTGGCTGGCGGAATATTTATATATAGCAATGTGTAAATTTATGACTTATAATCTATATATAGGTTAAGGGCAAACTCATCGCCAAGGCACATTTCCCAGCCCAAGTGCGGTCGCACTAGGGCTGGGAAACGTCGGCAACAAGGAACGTTATATGGAATTTAGAACAAAAATTTAATTATTCGAAAGTTTTTGGATATGATTTTATTAAGACATATTTGTATAAAATCGCATATTATTGGAGGATAAATGAATATAGGATTAGTTAGACATTTTAAAGTTAATTGTTATGCAAAGACGTTTATGACATCAGGTGATTTTAAACAATGGGTAAAACGGTATGATAATAGTGATATTATAGAAAATAAATTTGAAATAGGAAACATAATATGGCACAAATGCTTTTCGAGTGATTTATCAAGAGCTACTAAAACTTCAAAATCTATTTTTACAGGAGAAGTAATAAAAACACAATTGTTAAGAGAAGTGCCTATAGCACCAGTATTTAACTCTAATATAAAACTTCCTTATACATTTTGGTGTATAAGCGGGAGAATTGCTTGGTTTTTTCATCATAAATCTCAAATAGAGAATAAAAAAGATACTCAAGAACGAGTGAATGAGTTTTTAGACAGTATAAATAATGAATCAAACAGTAATATATTAATTGTTTGTCATGGCTTTTTTATGAACACACTCCAAAAAGAACTTAAAAGTAGGGGTGTTATTGGAAAAAATATAAAAAGGCCTAAAAACGGTACATTATATTTATATGAAAAATAATTAGACCGTAATTTTCTTATGATGTGAAACATGAACTATATTAAAGTTATATATTATGGGGATGTGATTTTAAGTGGACGATAAGCATAAATTATTAATATTGTATCATTCAGGAGCAGGAAGCACTAAAACAATTGCAGAGATTTATTATAAAAAATTAGATTCATATTTTATAGATATAAGTTCAATTGATTTGGAATATGATTATAAAAAACTTCAGAGCTATATGTTTTTTATTTTTGCATTTCCTACATATCATTGTAGTCCTTCTTCTTCTATGATGGAGTTCATAGAAAACATGCCAGTACTTGATGAAACAAAGAAGGCTTTCGCATTTACTACATGTGGTATGTATTCTGGGAATGCATTAAGAGAATTCATAAAAAAATGTTCGTCTAAAAATATAAATATAAATGGATATTCAGTATATAAAGCACCTGCTACAGATGGAACATTACTTTTACCACCAATACCTTTTATGTTTGATTTTGAAAAGAATATAGCTTACAAGATAAATTTAGATATTAAAAAAATAGAAGAAATTATTAAAACTGATACTAGCAAAGTTCAATGCCCTTCATTTAAATTATACACAATATTAAACTACCCTAACAAGGTTTTGGGTAAAACTTTTAAGCACAGGTTACAATTATCAAAAGAAAACTGTGTGAATTGCACCAAGTGTGCTATTAATTGTATAAGAAAATGTTGGAACATAGTTGGGGAATATCCTCAATATGAAGTAGAAAACTGTGAATTTTGCTTTAAATGTGTACATCATTGCCCAAATGGAGCAATAACCTTATCTTCAAAAACAAAAACAAAGATTAAACTAAATGAAAAGTTCTATGAAAATTTAAAAGAAAAAATAATTAATAAAATTTAGTGACATACTGTTCTTTTAGAGCGTAGTAAATTTAAGGATAATTGGAGTAGGACTTGCTCAAAGTGTAGCGGCTAAACTCCATATAACAAAATGTTGCCGTACGCCTTGGCTGGTGCCTTTTTTTATATAACGATATGTAATTTTATGGTTTAATATATATATATGTTCGTATCAAATCCACCGCCAATGCACATTCCTTCGCCAAGCCCGTCGGGCTAAGGATCAGGAACGTCGGCAACAAGGAACGTTAAGTGAAATGCCACCTTTATGAAATTTTTTTCTATTCAAAATTTTAAAGATTGGTTAACAAAATGTAATTATACTCAGGTGTTGGGAGGAGACTAATGAAAACTAACAAAGAAATAAGTATTCAACCGGAAAATTCATTTGCTGATCAAAGAGTAATCATTAAGCTTAGTGGCTTTGATTCAAAACAAAAGGTAACTTTACGTTCAGAAATGAGCAATTATTATTGTGTTAATGTACCATATTATATGTCAACAAGTATAGGAGAAAAATCAGTTTGGGAATCATTTGCAGTTTTTGAGGCAGATAATAAAGGGATAATTGATGTAAGCACTCAAGCTCCGATTAGTGGAATGTATAGTGGAGTTGATTCAATGGGGTTGTTTTGGACAATGAAGATAAAAAAGGCTGAAGTTGAAGAAAAACCCTTAAAATTGGTAGATATAAAAATCAATCGAAACTACATCATTACTTTTACAGCAGAGGTGAATGGTGAAGTAGTTGCAACGCAACAACATATTCGAAATTTAATTAATCCAAAAGTAAAAATTGTTGATGTAAATGAAGATGGATTGGTAGCAAGATATTTTACAATGGATAATGACATTGCCAAACCAGCAATTATTGTTGTGAGTGGAAGTGATGGAGGAATAAATAAGGCGCAGACAATTAGTGCATTACTTGCATCATATGACTATTCTGTATTAGCGTTAAGTTACTTTGATTTAGAAGACTTACCTAATGGAATTGAAAAAATACCTTTAGAGTATATTGAAAAAGCAATTAAGTGGACTAAAAATCAGAAAACTATTACGAAAGATAAAATTTGCATATATGGAAGGTCTAAAGGGGGAGAATTAGCTTTGTTGTCTGCTACAAAGTTTCATGAAATTAGAGCAGTGATAGCTCATACACCTAGTGTTTTTATAAATCAAGGCTTGAATAAAGATAGAAAACCATCTAAATGTTCATCTTGGACATATGAAGGAAAGGAGCTTCCATATTTAAAGATAAGTTTCTCAGCCATATTGAAATATATTATAAAAAAATTGTTAAAAAAGCCCGTTAAAATTAGTGATTTGTATAAACATAGTTTAGAAAATAATAAAAAAGCTGAAAATTTTATGATACCAGTAGAAAAAATTAATGGGCCTATATTACTAATTTCAGCAGAAGATGATGCTGTATGGCCGTCTACAATATTTTGCCAGAAGACAATAGAAAGATTAAATCACTATGGTTTTAATAATCACTATGAACATTTTAGCTATGAAAATGCAGGACATTATATTACTCTTCCGTATCAACCTATTCCAACTTTACAAGGCAATGGTGGAGATTATAAAAGTAATGAAATTGCAGCAGAAAATTCATGGGGAAAAACCATTGCATTTTTAAAAATGCATTTTCCTACATAATATTGACAACATACTCGAACCCAATTAACAACTAAATTAATAGGGAATTGTAATGTATAGAGAAAATAGTGTATTGGAAAGTTGGCACATCACTTAACAAAATGTTGCCGTTCGCCTTGGCTAGCGACTTTTTTTATAACAATGTGTAAACTTATGACTTATAATCTATATATAGGTTAGTAGTTAGCCCACCGCCAAGGCACATTCCCCATCCCAAGTGCGGTCGCACTAGGGTCGGGAAACGTCGGCAACAAGAAACGTTAGCTGAAATTCTTTCGAAGTGAGTGCCAATTCAAAGTGGTTGTTTGAAAAATATCTAGTTCACATTCGTATTTTAAAGCAAAATTTATTTGTATAATAGGTGGCGATAATTTTGGATAAAGAAAAAAATATAATTAGTTTTTATCATCAAAGCAATATAGAAATTGTCCAAGGAAAGAGCTTTCATAATTTTCCTAAGCACAGTCATAATGCCTTTTGTATTGGTATAGTTACGGATGGCAAAATACAATTGAATTTAAAAGAGCAAGAATATCTCTTGGAGAAAAATAATGTGTATTTTATCCCACCATTTATAGAACATAAAATTTTATCTATTAATAAAATGCAATATGGGTATACAGTAATATGTTTGAATAATGATTTTATAGAACGATACAATAATGTTTTATTACATAAGTATGTTAACAAAGATGAAAAAGTAGGAATGAGAATTTTAAATATATGTAAAAGATTTGACAACACTAATAATTACAAACAATTAGAAAATGATATAAAACAGTTTTTGGAAGAAAATATAGAAATAGTTTGCAACTCCATACAACAAATACACAATACAGTAGTTTTATCGGCTGTAAGTTTGATAAAGGAACATTTAGAAGAATCTTTCGACTTACAAAAAATATCTGATTATACACATATATCAAAATATCATTTATTGAGATTATTTAAAAAACAAATGGGAGTTGCACCTTACCAATTTTACATACAGGAGAAGGTAAAAAAAATAAAGCAGGGGTTATTAAAAAATCAAACCCCTGTTGATTTAGCGTATAATTTAAATTTTTCAGACCAAAGCCATTTATGTAATACTTTTAAAAAGTACGTTGGTCTAACTCCTATACAATTTAAAAAAAGTTATAAAGAAGATAATAATTAAAGCAGAGCTGGTGTAAATTTTGCAAGAATATATATTCCGTTTGCACCTGCCTCTACTCTATGTGGAGCGTTTGCTGGAATTACCCCAACAGTTCCTATGCTATAATTAATTTTATTTTCTCCAATATAGCAAGTCCCATCGCCAGATATAATTTCATGTATTTCTAAATTATTTTCATGGACATGGGTATCCAGTATACAAAAGGGTTCAACTTTAACTAAATGACAACTAATTTCATTGTTTGTCAATTTTCCTGTTACTAAATGTTTTAGTGAAACCCCCTTAAATTTTGCGTGTGGGCTAAAGTCAATATCTTGTGTATTTACAATGTTAGAAATTGTGCTAATTGTTCCATTCTCAAAGTAATTTTCAATATTCATATTCATTACCTCCAATTATTTTATACTTACATAATATCAAATAATAATTTTGATATATTGTAAGAAATTGCGGTATTCAACTAAATAATTATTTTTTGTGGGGTGTAGTTCATATTATTCAAAATGCGAATTAAGGTAGCCTATTGTGGTCCTTTAAAAATTTATATTTTAGGCATTCAGAAGGGTTTTTAGATAGTGAAAATTTAGAGTGTAGTGCCTACGGACTTCAGCTAACAAAATGTTGCCGTTTGCCTTGGCTGGAGAGTCCTTTGATGATGGATAAGTTATATATACAAGCGTATCTTTCAAACTAAGAAAATCATAAACCAACGCCAATGCACATTCCTTCGCTAAGCCCGTCGGGCTAAGGCTCAGGAACGTCGGCAACAAGAAACGTTATACGGAATTTAGAGTAAAGAGTTAATAATTTAAAAGTTATTGGACATGGTTTTATTAAGACGCAGATGTAAAATATTGCTTAATTCACAGATTAATTTATATTTTGTTTGGGGGGGAATATCATGGAGTTTAGAAAAGTTTTTGACAGTATACCGGAACAATTTGACAAATGGAGACCACGATATTGTGAGGAAGTTTTTTCTGATGTTATTCAGTATGCAAAACTTGATACAGATAAAACAGTTCTTGAAATCGGTCCCGGAACAGGTCAAGCCACTGAACCAATTTTAAAAACAGGTTGTTTGTATTTAGCGATTGAACTTGGAGAACATCTTGCAGAATATACAAAGAATAAGTTTAGTGCATATAACAATTTTCATATTGTAAATGCCGATTTTGAAACATATGACTTTGGACAACAAAAATTTGATTTGGTATATTCTGCTGCGACGATTCAATGGATACCGGAAGAAATCGGTTTACCAAAAGTTTATAATCTATTAAAAAATGGCGGGACATTTGCAATGATGATGACTCGAACAGATGAAAAAAGTGCTAATGAAGACTTGTATGCTAAAATACAAGAGGTATATAGTAAGTATTTTTATCCTGAAAATAAGTATACTTGTAGCTTAGCTTACAACAATGTTGAAAAATATGGCTTAATTGATTTTGAATGTCGCAATTATCACAAAACAAGAGAATTTAATGCAGATCAATTTGTATTGTACACAGGTACACATTGCGAACATATTGCGTTAAAAGAGCCATATAGAACAAATTTTTTTGAGGGTATAAGAACTGCTATTTTAGATGCAGGTAATAAAATAACACTTAATGACACTATAGTTTTGTATTTAGCTAAAAAACCTTAACTACTTGTTATGAGCATACTCTTTAGTTCGCATTCTTCAAATTGTACATAATAAATCTAAGGATAACTGGAGTAGGTCTTGCTCAAAGTGTAGTGGCTAAAACTCCGTATAACAAAATGTTGCCGTTCGCCTTGGCTGGAGAGTCCTTTCAATAGCAGCAAGATATTTAAGCAAGTATATCTTTTAAATTAAGAAAATCATAAACAACCGCCAAGGCACATTCCTTCACCAAGCGCGTCGCGCTAAGGTTCAGGAACGTCGGCAACAAGAAACGTTATATGTAATTTTGTATAACTAGAGTGAAAGCTCAAAAGTTTTTAGGTCATTTTGTTGAGATACAATTATAAAATTATCCGAACTTATGGAATGTGTATGTTAATCTAAAAGTACTATTTTAGTTAAGAGGAGGAGAGAGTGATGGATAGGGTTAAATTTGCTATATTTACAGATTTACATTATGACCATATACCTGATGGCAATAGGCGTCTTCAAGAGTTCATAAACAAGGTTAAGAAAACGGATATTGATTTTATTATTGGATTGGGTGATATCTGCTATCCAATCGAGGAAAACCGAGTTATTCTGGATGCATTGGAAAAAACGGGGGTCCCTTGTTATTACACTATTAACACATTATGAAAATTGGTAAGAGTTAGCATATTTTAGGGCTATACTCAGTTCAACTGAATAAGTAATGGAATCTTCAGCATGAAAGTCATTGTTTAATCGCCTCCGACATCTTTCGGTAGTTGAATGTCTCTTGTAGAGTAATTTCCATTGTTTTGAAACTCTTATTATGCGAGTAAAATATCTGGGGTTATACAAGGTTTTGGTATAGTGAGTTTTCTTACTTTCTATAGGATATTTAGTGCATTTATCACATTGTGCTGGGAATAGACATATCAATGGATTAAGAGTTTTCGAGAGCGTACAGTAATTAATAAGAGGTGATTAAATGAATAATAAATCTTTTAAAGAATTGAAGAATGAGTATAGTTCAGTTCTAAGACTGCTTCCACACCGATTGGACAAGTATATATCTAAACAGTTGCCACTTCAATTTCTTATTTTTCTAATTGGACAGCTAGTTTCGAGACTAGGTGACGCACTTTATACCTTTGCCATACCATGGATTTCATATGAATTAACACATTCAGTTATTGTTATGGGTTCAATGTATGCAGTCAGTGTATTGCCGATTGTGTTATTTGGTCCAATCATTGGCATGTGTGTTGACCACTGGGATCGTCGACGACTGATGATGTTCGCTGATGTAACACGAGCGATTCTAGTCGCTTTCGTTCCATTCATGCAAATGCTGGGCATCTTGCAACTTTGGCAACTCTATGTTATATCATTTCTTTTGGCGGGGTTGTCATTACTTTTTGACGTATCGGTTGTAGCTGTTATCCCCAATATAATAGGCAATAAAAACCTTACTAAGGCAAATGCATCGTATCAATTAGTCAATCAAGCCGGTGATTTAATTGGTCCTATTCTTGCCGGTATTATGATAACCACTATCGGAGGCTACCGTACGTTATGGTTTGATGCCGTATCTTTCGCAGGGACATTATGGGCTATATGGAGAATAAAGACCTTGGTAAAACCGGTTGCAAAAACGCGATTAAATGAGATTTTTCATGGAATGGGGGAGGGATTGCATTTTTTAATTCATGACAAGTTGAATTTTAGTCTCTCCCTACAGGCCATGATTGGCAACTTTGGGTACAGTGCAGCCTATGGAGTTTTGATGTTCTATCTCCTCTCCACACTTCATCTAAATGCGGCCCAAATTAGCTACAACTATGCGTTTCTTGGACTTGGTGGTTTGGTGGGAAGTATTATAATAGTTCCTTTGGAACACTATTTTCGACGGGGAGTACTTATACCTATGCTCTTAATTGTAGGGACATGTGGTTTTCTGTATGCATTAGTTACCCGGTTTTGGCTAGGTCCAGGAATTGCCTTTGGCATCGTTACACTCTGCAATGTGGCATGGAACACGCTTTCGACATCGATACGGCAGGAAACTGTCCCTTCGAACATGTTAGGAAGAGTGCTTGGTTTCTCACGTGTGTTTACCCGACTGGCTATGCCACTTGGCATGATGGTTGGTAGTTTAGTTTCAAATTCAATCAGTCCAGTTGCAGTATTCACCATTGCCGCTGCTTCCAAGGGCATTGAGGTTTCAATTGCCTTATGGTCCCCAATTCACAAGTTATAAAAACTTTACGAAAACTGTAATATAGATGAGGGTTGCTTAAGATGGATTTAGAGTTGAGTGGAAAAGTCGTTGTAGTTGAAGCAGCAAGCCACGGTTTTAGCTTGCTGAGAAGATATTTATAGTTTAGAAATTTTAGTTAGTTCAACTATTTCGTATTTCGCGAACTAAGTAATGAAAAAAACAATGGAAATTGCACGCTTGATAGAAAGTGCAAGGCTTTAAACATCTCATAACCAAACACTCCCGTTCGCTACGCACATTTGCCAGCCTAAGATAGGAGCCATCTAAGGCCGGTAAATGTCGGGAGTAAGAGACGTTAGCTAACATTATAGTACACAAAAAATACAAATTATAAAGGGGAAATCTAAAATGGTAGGTACAGGAAAAGAAATGGGTAATGTAGAATTTGAACAGCTACATAAAGAGAAAGATTACAAACTAAATTTAAGAAAAGAAACTCAACATTTTATAATTTATTACACCGAAATAGACAAGACATGTATAGAAACAGTTTCAGATGTTCTTGAAAATAATTATAATAGAATTGCAGTTATTTATAAGCAGCAACTTCAAGAGAAATTGACTATTGAGATTCATTCAGACATTAATCAACTTCATATTGCTTTAGGATTTCCGAATGCACCCGATTGGATAAGAGGGGGTATTGGGGTAGACAAAATTGTAATAGCGTCTCCTTTAAATCCACCACCAGGTTCACAATTCGATAACGTCTTAAATACAGCGGTTCATGAGTTTGTGCATATCATTGTAAATAAAATAAATGATGACACACCTCGATGGTTGAATGAAGGGATTGCATGTTACGAAGCAAAAGACAATAATGAGAACTGGATAAGGGAAACCGTTATGAATGGGTTAGTAAATAATATGATTCCTACATTTAAAGATTTAGATACTGGCGAGGATTTTGAAATATTCTTCAAACGTAATGGATATCAATACTCATACACAATAGTAGAATCAATAATTGAAGAGTTTGGTTATGATAAGTTATATAATTTAATAGAGTCGCCTAATAACTTTGTAGGTATTTTGGGCATAACAGAGAATCAATTGCAGAATAAATGGGTGGAGTATATTAAAAAGAATTATCTACTAGCATAATTTTTTGCATTTCCATTAGTTTTATTTTAGGTAAACCTATACCACTATTTCAATTGAATTAAATCATGAATGGATTAGTGGAAATTGCACGCTATATAGAGAGTGCAAACCTGAAACTTCACATAACAAAATGTTGCCATTCGCCTTGGCTGTCATAATTTATATCGGTGCTACAAGAATTCAAGATTGGTTAGGACAAAATAGAAAGTATAAACGAAAGTTCGAGCTTATAAATCTCAATATAAAATACTTTGTTTTAAAAAAAAGAGGAGATGCTAAAATGAATGAAATATTTAAACAAATACCGCTATACAGGTTTATCATGTTATGTAATGAAACAACTCTGAATAAGACAGTATTAGACTGTGGTGCAGGAGGAGATTGTCCACCACTAAGCTTATTTTCAGAACATGGATACTTAACGAATGGAATAGAATTTAATACTACACAATTAGAAAAAGCTAATAAATATGCAGATAAGAAAAGTCAGAATTTAGACATTGAACAAGGAGATATGAGAAAGTTAAAATTTGAGAACGAGTCATTTAGTTTTGTTTATTCATACAATTCAGTATTTCATATGACAAAAGAAGACCTTTCAAAATCTATAAATGAAATGAAAAGAGTATTAAAGCAAGAAGGGCTACTTTTTGTGAATTTTCTTACCACAAGAGATTTTCGTTGTGGACAAGGCATAGCTATTGGAGAGAATCAATATGAGCAAATGGATGATGATATTCCTGTAATACATTCATATTTTGAAGAATGTGAACCAGATAGATATTTTGAGGATATGAAAATTTTATATAAAGAGAATAGAGTTTTAGAAAGAATATATGAAGGTAAAAAAATTAGACAAGGATTCGTTGATTATATTGTTAAGAAAATATAAAGCATTTAATTTGTAATGGGCATATATTACATCACAATTTTTAGCTAGTATGAATCATATTCAAGGATAACTGAGGTATAGTTGTAAATTATTATGTAAACGAAGGGGAATTATTATGTTTAAACTTAATGCATTAATACCAGAATTATCTGTTTCTGATATAAACAAAAGCCTTTATTTCTACTTGAATATTCTTTCATTTAAGTTAGAGTATGAACGAAAAGATGATTAATTATGGACCCAGATGGTTATTTATTAAGATTTGCTCAAAATTTAGGCGAAAGAGAATATGCAATAGATATGAATTAGTATTGTTTAGTTTTAACAGAAATTTAATTAGGCGAATTTCTAGTTAAGGAAACAATATTCTATTAGTAAGAAATAAATTTAAGGACAAAAGGGAATAGGATTTGCTCAAAGTATAATAGTTAAAACTCCGTATAACAACGCATTGCCATTCGGCTTGGCTTGAGAAAACAGCCAAGCCACACCTGAGACCCTAAGTGCAGTCGCACTAAGGGTCTCAGGTGTTAACAATGCAAAATGTTAGAGGAAATCCTATTAAAGTGTTTGTAGATTTAAAGCAGGATTTAAGAATTGAATATTATTTGACCAACTGGAGGTTTTGCAAATGCAAGAAATAGTAGATAAAATTATTGCTGCAGGAGATAAATTTAAAATAATTCAGCAAGAAGCAAAAAGCATATATAAAAGCAGCAGTGCAGAAGAATGTTTTAACTATGCAATTGACTTTTATAAATCTGAGCACTGTCAAGTTCAAGAATTATCAGTATTTATATTAGGATATATTGCTCCTAAGTTACCAGAGGCATTATCTTTCCTAAAGGAAACGGTAAGTTTTAATAGTGATTGGAAAGTGCAAGAGATCCTTGCAATGGCCTTTGATAGTTATTGTAAAGAGATAGGATATGAAAGGGCTATACCAATTATTACTGAATGGTTAAATAGTGACATCGCCAATGTTAGAAGAGCCGTTACTGAGGGATTGAGGATTTGGACAAGTAGGGCGTATTTTAAGGAAAATCCCAATATGGCTGTTACTTTTCTTGTTGCTTTAAAAAATGATGAAAGCGAATATGTGAGAAAATCTGTAGGAAATGCATTGAGAGATATAAGTAAAAAGCACATTGATTCAATTAAAAAAGAAGTTGAAACGTGGGATTTATCGGACAAAAAAGTCAAACAAGTGTACATATTAGCAAGCAAATTTATAAACAAAAAATAAGCATAGTATTTAGTTTTAGAGTTTTGGTAATTATGCAAATGAAAAATAGAGTTTAATTGGTAACTTAGAGTGTAGTGCTAACGGACTTCAGCTTAAAAAATTCTAGTTCGTTTTGTCATAAAAAGACTGACAAAACACATTCTTTCGCCAAGCGCGGTCAAAGTGCTTATTTAGAGGAGGGGGAAAATGCGTCAATTTTTAGATAATAATCAAAAATTAGAAGGATTATAGATACATTTGTGGAAATTACAGTTAATAGCTTTAATATTAAAACTAATTTCAGAAAGATGGGGAAGATTGAATCTCCATAGTAGAGGAAACGCAGCATCGTTCTAAAGCTTCTTTCAGAAATTGAGCAAGTTTAGTGACTATCATCATTTAGTATATACTTATGGTGATAGTTTTTATCGGCTCAACATCTGAATCCAAACCTATTCAATTGCGAAATAATGATAATTTATATTTTGTGAAGAGGTGAATAAAAATGAAAAAGACAATCTCTCCCCTGTTGGAAATAGGACTTCTCATATTTGTGGTGAATACGATAGTTCAAAGATTCATTACACCAATATCCTATTGGATTGCAATACCACTGCTTGTAGTGGCAATTGTTCTGATAATTGTCGGTGGAATTAAAACGAAAGAGAAAAAATAAAGTCATTAGAAAATGAGCATTATCCTGGCAAATTAAATATAAAGTTAAGACATATTCGTCTTATATTGTTTATTACTTTAATGATAAATTTACATACACTTGAAGGAGGAATTAATATGGGAGAAAATGTAGTTCGATTATTTTGGGAATGTATACATAATGCAGACTTTGATGGTCTTAATAAATTAATGAGTAATGGTGCATGTATATGGCTACCAAATACAAAAGAAGTTTTCAAAGGTAAAAACAAGTATATAGAATTTAATAAAAGATACCCCGATAGATGGTATGTTGATTTAGAGAAAATATATGAATGTGGAGAAACGTTTATATCAGTTGCTAAAATATTTAATGCCGAAAACACTACAAGTCTCTATGTAACATCATTTTTCAAAATAAAAAATGATTTAATAGAAGAAATATCAGAGTATTATGGGGAAAATGGAGAACCACCAAAATGGAGATTAGAAGAAAGATTATCTGAAAGATATTAATGAACAATCTTCATTAATTACACAACAATTTTTATGTAGCATAAACCATATTTAAGGATAACTGTAGTAGGTCTTGTTCAAAGTGTAGTGTCTAAAACGACCTATAACAAAATGTTGCCGTTCGCCTTGGCTAGTGAATCATTTGAAGGAAGAATAGTAAATTATTCAAGAGTATCTTTCAAGCTAAAAAGATCATATCCAACGCCGAGGCACATTCCTTCACCAAGCGCATCGCGCTAAGATTCAGAAACGTCGGCAACAAGAAACGTTATCGGAAAGATGAGGTAAAGACGTTGCGTACTATGGCGGTTTTACAAAAAAAAAATCAAGGAATTATCTATAAATATTATGTAAAATTTGTATTTTATTTTAGAATGGAGGTATATGATGAAAAGTTCACTAACGTTAAACCTGAATAGCAACAGTATCTATAAGAAGTTAAAGGAAAAGCTTGAACTTGAAGATGATAGTGTGAAAGCAGATGTAATTAAAATTATTAATGATGTTGGTAATGATGCTATTTTAAAATTGAAGACAGTTATAAAAAATATGTCAGAATACACACTACATGACGATGTACATATCTACAATATATTACACATTATGGATATGTTGATACCTCAAAAAACATTGGACAAATTGTCAATACCAGAATTAATGCTACTTATTCTTACTGCATTTTTTCATGATATAGGAATGGCCCCAGAAGAAAAATATCTACAAGCTTGGAAAGGTGAAAGTGATTTATTAGAAAGTGAATTTGTGAAAACAGAATATAATAGATACCAGAAATTCAGGAGTTCACATAGTAGAAAAATAGAAGAAATTCAAAGATTACATGAAGAAAATAATCATGCAGTAGCGCAGGTCTTAGAAGAATATTTAATTACTGAGTATATTAGATTAACCCATGCTGAGCGTGCACGAGCGATTATTGCGGGAAAATGGAAAGATAAAATACGTTATAAGGATACTAATTTGACAGGTATATTTGCTGAGTTATGTTTCAGTCATAATGAAGATGCTATGCGATTACTAGATATTGATAGTTTTGAGCTGTGTGACCATAATACATATGTATGTGTTCCATTTATCGCTGTAATGCTAAGACTCGCAGATATAATTGATTTTGATCCTAAAAGAACCCCTAGTGTTCTGTTTTCTCACCTTGCAGTACGTCATCCAGTTTCTATTTCCGAATGGAAAAAACATCAATCAATAAATGCATGGGCTATTTCAAACGATAAACTAATCTATGCTGCTCAGTGTGAACACCCGGCTATTGAAGCAGCAATTAGAGGTTTTTGCAATTTGATTGATAATGAATTAAAAAGTTGCAACTTGATTTTATCAAGCATAAATAATCCTTACAATAACGATGATAGTTCTCATTACAAAATTAATTTACCTAAACAAGTTGATAGAAGTAAAATTAGAGCAGTAAAAGATATTTTAACAGGCGAGCCTATTTATGTGTATCAAGATACAAAATTTGAATTAGCAAAAAATCAAATTATTGATTTGCTAATGGGGACAGAATTGTATGGGAAACCAGAAGTAGCATTAAGAGAGCTTATACAAAATTCTATCGATGCTTGCCTTGTGAGAGAAAAATTAAGTAAAGCTTGGGGAGAGAACTATGTTCCTCATATTAAAGTATCCTTCTACACAAAAAATTCCATTGATTATCTCGAGGTTTATGATAATGGAATAGGAATGGATCAACATATAATTAACGATTACTATTCAAATGTAGGATCATCATTTTATAAATCAAGAGAATTCTATGAGCTAATGTCTGAAGTAGATATCAAATTTAAGCCTATTTCAAGGTTTGGAATAGGAATATTATCTTGCTTTATGGTTTCAGATTCGCTAGAAGTGGATACAAGGAAAGTAATAAGCAAATATAAGTATGCAAATCCAATAAAGTTAATGATAGAAGGATATGACAGTATCTTTTATACAACAAAAGGTGAGAGAACTGAACCAGGAACCACAACAGTACTTCAACTTAGAAAAGTTCACCCCTGGATGAAGATGTCAGAAGAAAATATTATAAAAGCAGTCAAAAAAATTGTGCAGTTACCTCCATTTGAAATAGAAATAGAATCTGATAATAAGACTGAAAAGTATAATTCAGAAAGCTTTTTAGAGTTAGATCCAAATAGTCTCAAGGATCATCATTGGAAAACGGATGATAATATTAAGGAAATAAAGATTGATTTATCAAGCAAAGAGTATGGGTTTAACGGCAAAGCAATTGTCGGTATTATTGTGTCTAAAAAAAAGCCTGTTGAAAGGATAGAAGTTGCAACAAAAGAAGTTGAAATCGATGGTCAAAAATTTGATATATCCATGGAAATGTTTTATGAGACTGGAAAGATTTCAAAATCTTCACAAAGCATCAGTTTAGATGATGAAGGTGAAATAGAAACAGGAAGCAGTTACTCAACATTATTAAGTTCTAAATCCTCTTTTTCAATACATGGTATAGAATTCCCAAATAGTCTATTTCCAGAATACTATTATACCAATTCATCAAAAACTAAATTGCTTTGGCCATTTCCTATTTTACTTGTATTAGATTTAGGAGGAAATGGTGATTTAAACTTAAATTCTGCAAGGACTGAGATTATTTATGATAATAAATGGGTTGAGTTTGAAGAAAATCTATTTTATATCATCTGTAAGCAAATTAAACATAAGATCGGTAACAGAAGTTGGCCTTATTTTAAGGACATTTTAGTAAAAGAGATAAAAAGAGAAGAATTATTAGCAAAGGTAAACCAACTTTAAATCTATACTAAAAGTTAAGAGTGGTATCCTGTTACACCATGGCTTCGCGGGGCCTCATCCATCCGATAACAATGTATCTCCGTTCGCTTCGCACACCTCTTCACTGGGTGCAAGCACCGCTACGAAGAAGGGCTCTGCGAGTACAGTTCTGAGACGTCGGAGATACGGAGACGTTATCTGATATTTTAAATCTAAGAAAGTTTATGATTACGCATGAAATTTTATTATCTTAAGAAGTGAAATTGATAAATTGTAATTGTAGAAAAGCACAAAGTTAGGACTACTTATTTTTATATGGATATGGGGGATGTATATGGATACAAAATGTATAAGTACAAAGCGGGTAATTATAATAAATACTGTTTCTATTATATTTTCTGCAATTTTTGCGATTATTGTTCATGCGCTTCTGCCTACGTCTGTAGATGTTGCGCAGTTTGATAGTATTTTTGTTAAGTGGTTTGGTTTTCCTGCTGTAGCAGTATTTTATTTCATCCTGCTATTTATACAGTGCGCAATGGTAGTAAGTTATATAGGATTGAAAGCAGATGCGCCTAAATTACAAACCGGAATTAGATTTGGGATAGCCTTCGCAATGATTTACTTATTGGGAATGCAAGAGGTAGTGGTTGAGGGATCTCCTTTTTCAAATTGGGGACTCGGGTTTGTTAAGTATCAGCTTATAATGGGAATAGGAGATGGGATACCTGCAATACTGTTATGTTTAGCAATTGCTTATTTTACATTAAGTGACAGTGACAAAATTAAACCAATTAATAAATTAGAAATGACGAAATGCATAAAAACCATTGCTATTGTTGCAATTGCTATCTTTATGGAGAGAACAATTGGTTATGAAAGCGGTCTTATAAGCAGTGACAGTGCTACATATTCAGTTCCGTGCTATATGTGGACAGGCTTCTTTGGAGTACTGATGGGTTATATTTATGTGATTTTATATCCTTTGTTAGTATTCGAAAAAAAGCAGTGTGCTATAGGTATACCATTAAGGTTCATAGCAACTATTGGTGTAAATTGGATGATTTTTAATAGCTTTATTGGCTTAATAATGAAAGGTGCTATGCCTCAAATGTTATTACGGAGTGGATTAGATGTTGTTGTATTGTTTTTGGCTTCAGTAGTAGTAGGTAAATATATTATTGGATTAGATGACGTTAAAGAATCATCGTAATGTGAAAATGATTTAATTCACAATCTTCTTTTTAATAAACTACAGGGAAGGAAATTGGTGGTGGGGGAATTCCACGCACATAGATAGCAAGAGATTTAAAACATCAGATAACAAAATGTTGCCGTCCGCCTTGGCTGGTGGACTATTTTTATATAGAAATGTGTAAATTTATGACTTATAATCTATATATAGGTTAGTAGTTAATCCCTCGCCAAGGCACATTCCTTCATCAAGCGCGTCGCGCTAAGGTTCAGGAACGTCGGCAACACGAAACGTTATGTGAAAAATTGATTGTGATATTTATATTATCTAAATATTAGGAGGTTTGGAATTGAATGAATTAGAATTTAGGGAGTCATTAGGATTTAAAGAAGAAATTTTCTACCATTACTGTAGCCTAAATGCGCTATATGGAATTATAAGTAATAAATCATTTTGGTTAACGTCACTTGAATCTACAAATGATGCGAAAGAATTAAAATTAGGCAAGGAAGTATTAACTCAAGCATTGAATGAGTTGAAGCTTCAACATAGTGCTTCTAGATATATTAAATTTTTTGATAGGATTATAGAAGCACCTAACGACGATAAATTCAAAAAAATTAGACCTAAGTACAAGTACTATGGACTATCATTTGTTGAAAATAAAGATAGTCTAACACATTGGGAAAGATATGGTGATGGGTCCAGAGGTGTTTGTATTGGAGTTAATCTATGGATGATTAATCACTTCTTTGAAGAAAATTATGGATTGCCTAATATAGTTACCAATTGGTTACAAAATTCAAAAGTTTTTTATTCCTTTGAAGAGCAGGTAGACTATGCTAAATCATCAATAATGGCAAAACTAGAAGGCTTTGATATGATGACAAATTCAAAAAACGAAGAAATAGAACACATATTTAATTCAATATATTACTCTACTCTTGCTACGATAAAGCCAAGATTTAAACATCCAGGCTTTTCTGATGAGGACGAACATAGAATTTATTTGGAAGAAGGAGAAGCTGAAGAGGCAAGTAATTTCTTCAAAAAAAATGTTGGGTGGCCAGACGAAAAAAATAAAGAACTATTCTCTAATATAAGTAAGCATATATTAGAAGCAGCTGAAAGCTTAGAAGTTTTAAAGAAAGATAAAAAATACAATGTTTTTAATGGTGGAATAAGGAGTTATTATTCTATGAATCTGTCTGAAATATGGGGTGAGGCTTTAATAAAGGAAATCATTATAGGACCAAAGTGTTTTCAGAATAAGAATGAACTTACGGGATTTATCAGCGCAAGTGGATTAGATAGAACTAAAGTTATAGTATCTAAAATACCAATAAGATAAGTAAATTATTTAATTGGCAGTAAGCGTCCAATTCATCACATAACAAAATGTTGCCGTTCGCCTTGGCTGAAGAGTCATTTTAGGAGAGACAAGCTTTGTAGGAAAGGTTATGTTTCAAATTAATAAAATCAAAAATAACGCCAAGGCACATTCCATCACCAAGCGCGTCGCGCTGGGGTTTAGGAACGTCGTCAACAAGAAACGTTATATGACATTTCAACTCTATCTGAGATTATCTTACGCAGTTAGTGATTTTTAGATACTCAACTATAAGGATAAGTCGCACTGATAAGAATACAGTGAGGTAAATTAAATTTTAGGCATATTACTAGAAAATTAGCTGAAACATACTAGTATATTTTTAAATGCTTTTAATAGTCTATTTTCAAAGAAAGAGGGTACTTTTATGAAAGAAAAAACAAAGGATATGATTTCGTATTCTTATAGGTATGTATTTGGAATATTAATATTTTTATGCATTTTTAATACAGGCATTACAAAAGTAATACTACCTTTCGTTGTGGGCTTTTTCTTTGTTTTTGGGGGTATTGTTGGGTTGGTTACAAATAGGAATTTTTATAGATATGCAACTTTATCAACACCAGAAGGAAGCATTTTATGGAAAGTCTTAAATGTATTTGAAATTGTATTGGGAGTATTCGGATTAATTATGTATTATATTCTTACTAGGAATATTTAAGAATGAACTTGAATAAAGGGTTTATGCTCTTGAACCTTATGAAATCGTGTTATGTAACAGTAAATTTTGTTCGCAACATTCATAGATTGTTCATCAATCGTATTTTAATGTGAAGGAGGGCGGAAAAGAATCGAAATTATACATTTGGTTAATTCCTATCATTACTGAAGCAACCTACAACTGGAATAATTAAACCCAAAAATGAAATTCCAAGACCAAATGCTGTAGCGTCTACACCTGATACCAATATCATTGCTATGCCATCTTACCAAAGAGTAATAATCTGTACGTGATTGTATTATATAGTTTTTATATATAGTTAATTAAATTATGAATGGATTAGTGCAAATCTCACGTTATTAAGAAAGTGCAAGACCTGAAACATCACATAACAAAATGTTGCCGTTCGCTTTGGCAAGAGCTTACAGTGAACTGGATAAATAATGTACTTAAAAATGTCTTTCAAATTGAAAAAATCTAAGCCCATTGCCGATGCACATTTCTCCACCAAGCGCATCGCGCTAAGGGTCATAAACGTCGGCAACAAGAAACGTTATAGGACATAGCAATGTCGGGGCTGATCTCCGGAGCCTCCGTTTTAATCAGCTTGATAATAATAAATAGTAGATTGCTACGTCTTATTGGTATAGTTAGGTTTAACGAAATAATGACCTGGTAAGCTCTTATTATAAAGCAATGAGAGAATTAATTAAATGAGGAGCATTCCTGTTATGAATTAAAATGAACTTTGAAAAAAAGAGCACCTACTGATAAAATACAGGGTATAACAGTTGCAACTTTTATCCCTAATTTATAATTATCAGTGGAGGTACTCAATATGAATTATACACAGAATGAAAAGATTATGTCAATAACAGAAAGTACATTAGTCATAGGAATTGATATCGCAAAGCGATTTCAGTATGCGAGAGCGTTCGACTACAGAGGTATAGAGCTTAGTAAGGTTAAATCGTTTGAAAATACAGCTGAAGGCTTTAAAACATTTCAAGAATGGTTAAAATTAGTAGCTACAGAAAATAAAAAAGATAACATAATTGTAGGGTTAGAACCTACAGGTCATTACTGGTTTACATTGGGAAACTTTCTAAAGGAACTAGGGATTAAACTTGTTCTTGTTAACCCATTTCACGTTAAAAGAAGCAAAGAGCTAGATGATAACTCTCAGACAAAAAATGACCTTAAAGATCCGAAAACAATTGCAAAACTTGTTATTGATGGTCGATATTCACAGCTTTACATTCCGGAAGGGATATATAGCGAGCTAAGGATAGCAATGGGTATGAGAGAAAGTCTTAACAAAAATTTAAGTATTATAAAAAATAAAGTAGATCATTGGTTAGATAAATACTTTCCTGAATTTAACGATGTTTTTGCTAATTGGGAAGGAAAGGCTGCATTAATGTCATTAACGGAGTTTTCTACACCTGAACAAGTTTTATCAACAGGTGTGCAGCAAATAGTTGTGACATGGAAAAAAGAAGTTAAACGTGCCGTAGGCATTCAAAGGGCTGTAAGACTTGTTGAAGCAGCTAAGATTTCTATTGGGATTAAAGAAGGTATTAAAATGGCTAAGAAAGAGCTTGAAGCCAACTTGGAACAGTATGAACTATATTTAAAACAAAATGAACAATTAGATATAGAAATAGAGGAATTAGCTTTTCAGGTGCCTGGGGTCAACGAGATGGTATCTATGAAAGGGGTAGGAATCATGACCGCTGCTGGATTCATTGCTGAAGTTGGTGACATAAGGAGATTTACACATCCAAGCCAAATTCAGAAACTTGCAGGTTTAAACCTAATTGAGAATAGTTCGGGTAAACATAAATGTAAAACAAGTATAAGTAAACGAGGTAGATCGAGGCTTAGAGCGCTTTTGTTCCGTGTGATAATGCCATTAGTATCTAAAAATAACGAATTTAAAGTGTTACATGAATATTATACAAATAGAAAAGAAAATCCATTAAAGAAAAAACAATCATTGATTTTGCTATGCTGCAAGCTTATAAGAATATTTTTCACTATAATAACTAAAAAAGTTGAATATAATCCACAAAAACTAATGAAGGATACAGGATTTAACCTACAACTCAAAGTAGCCTAAGTTAGTTATCCACAAGTCATTTCTATTTAGCGATATTTAAAAT
>Ga0209125_1001538_pt1 | contig 21004 bp, 12 predicted proteins | sample BarGraIncub1131A_FD_184503 | JGI IMG/M metagenome (GOLD analysis project Ga0209125, IMG submission 184503) | Arctic peat soil microbial communities from Barrow, Alaska - Barrow Graham LP Incubations 11-31A (SPAdes) (version 2) | ecosystem: Environmental > Terrestrial > Soil > Wetlands > Peat...
TTTAAATAGTGTATAAAAAGGCCTTTTTGTCATGCCTACTATTAATTCAAGTATAGTATTCCATCCAAATTAATACTTTTGTTCCTCAAATATGGAAATTGTTAATTATTGTTTTCCGAGTACACTCATTAATTAATTTTATGCTTATACTTGTTTGCTATTTTTTACAATTCTAAATTAACTTCATTAATCAATAATACCATGAATTTACTGATTATATATTGTTTATTTTAACGACATTTCAGAAGGAAAGTCTCCCACTTTTATAAGTGGGGGGATAACAATTGAGAATTGTTATCTACTCCAGAGGTTTACAAAGGGGTAAATCTCATTCTGAAGTCGTCAATGCATCTTCTTCAAAGCTGTTGCAGCGACCCAGGAGATGATTTAATGCGTAAGGGTGTTAAAGGTACTTGTAATGGACATTCTATGGATTTTGAGGTTGTTTCATCTTGTGAAATAAAAAAGGGAAAAGGATGGATTTCAAAAGATACAATGATTGTTGAGGCGTGCGAAGAAGAAGTAGTAGTTACTAAACAGGAAAGTTAGTCTAAAAATATTTTAATTAGATTTATTGGTAAGCTTATTAAGTAGAATACATAAAGATAGTATATTTTCATTGGATTATCCTAAAGATAAATTAAGTTGGAAAATAAATAATCGTAGGATGGTGTAAAAATGAAAAATGGAAAGATTACTTCAATATTTATTTTAGTTTGTATATCTATTATGTTATTTACTGGCTGTAGTTCTACTACTAAAAAAGCACCGATGAATCCCAAAACAGTCATTAATGATACTGAAAAAGGTATCTCGACAGCTATGAAAACTATTTATAATGATACTCTTAATGGTTTAGTTAAAGTTAAAACAATAACACAGACGCAAGCAAATAAAGTAATGGAAGAAGTAACAAAAAATTGGCCGAAGGTTAAAGGTAGCATTAATAGATTAGATAAATTGGTGAAGGATAAGGTGATTAACCAAAAACAAGCAGATAAAATAAACCAAGAAATTGAGAAGGCTAAGAAGGATATTGAGAGTAAATAGTTAAGTGTAAAATCACTCGCAAAATAAGAGAGGAGCTGAAAGAGGCTTCTTTTTTGTCGTGTAGATATATTAAGGAGGATGCTATTAAATGTTTTTTTCAACATCTCATTTAAATATAGTTTATTGATACATATTAATATTTTTGTAATTATAAGAATTTATAATAATTAGTTTCGTAAATTAGCAGAGAGATCTTCTAGTAATATATAGGGGATTTTTATTTTTTTCTACAAGATATAAAGGAGAATTATGAATATTTGTTGAAGTATGTAAATATAACGTGTTAAAGCAGTAATAGATTAATTTCACATAATGTCTATAATCGGAAGTTGAAAAATATAAAGTTAACGGGGATATGTCGAACCTGTACAATATTTTATATTAGTAAAAGTAAATAACACATAGAAGAAATAAATGAAATCTTATATTTTTATATACTTTAATGGAGGTAAGATATTAGAAAATAATTATGGTTATTATAGGGAGGATATATTGATGGGAGACTATTATAAAATTAGGGGAAAAGATATCTATACTGAAATTTTAGGAGAGGATTCATCCCCAGTATTGTTATTTATACATGGTGGGCCCGGTGGAATTGGTGTCGTAGATTTTATTAAATATCAGGGGGATAGATTATCAAAGAGCTTTAAAGTTATAGCTCCAGAGCAAAGAGGAGTATGGAGATCTCAACCCATTTTAGATGAAGAACATATTTCATTAGAAGATATTATTGAAGATTTTGAAGAATTAAGAAAAACATTACATATAAATAAATGGTCACTGCTTAGTCACTCATTTGGTGGGTATATTGCTGTTCTTTATGCTAATTTATACCCTGATTCTATTGAATGTATGATATATGAATGTCCATCTTTTGATTTTGCACTTTCAGAGCGTTCTATGCTAAAGGCAGCAGCTAATGAATTGGCTAAGTTAGGAAATCCTACATTGGCAGAAGAATATTTTGAAGGATTAAAACAAATTAGAGATTACAAAGAAGTTAATAAATTTTTAATGAAGGCATTAAATGAACTTGGAGAAAACTGTAATAACTTTATGTGGTTTGGAAATGATAAGCAAATAATTGAAAAAATAGCAGTGAATACTAAAGATGGTGGAAACTTATGGCATAAATCTACCAACACAAGAATGAAATTACTGAAGGATTGGCGAGTATATGATGATGTATTTACTGAATTATCAAACGTAAATAAGCCATCTTTATTAATTAAAGGTAAATATGATCCAATAACTTGTGAAGTACAAACAGAAGAATTTATGAATCGAGTGCAAGACAAACAAGTGGTTACTTTTGATTTTTCTGGTCATTATGTTAGAATTGAAGAACCCGATAAGTATTGTGAAGTTATAGCAAGTTATATATATAAGAAGATGAAACAAGCGTGATTTACGATGCAAAATAACGTTAATACTAATAAAAGAATAGTCAAAAGTGTTACACAATCTTCATAAAATTCCTCATAAATAACTGTAAGAATTATTAAAGAAATCAGATAAACTGGACAGGTGTGAACCGGTGGAAAGGCTACTTCGCTGCCACCTTTGGTGGTAAAATCGGTGGCTAACATATCGGTATTGAAATATATGAAGATATAAACTAATTACTGTTCGTCGTTATAAAATATGGGAACGTGTGTGGAAAGATTTTACTAGCTAATCACATATATCTTAATGCCAAAATTGATTATAATGTTATGGAAGTAAATATGAAACAGGTGAGCTAATTTAGTTACACAGAAAAACGCAAAGACATAATTGAAAAAACAAAAATGATTAACTAAAATAAAAAATGGAAGGAAATGTGTTTATGGGTTTATTATTCGAAATAATTATTGCTCTTTTGAATACATTATTGAATCACACAATGCTTACAAGGAAAAAATCTGTTACCTTTTGCATAGTGACATTTGTAATAAATTCTGCCATCGTAATGGGTGCTCTTATTGGTCTTCAGCATTTGATAACCAACCCTAATATATTTAAATACGTTTTTTATTTTGTAATGTTTTTGTATATAGGGTATATTCATTTGGTTTTTAAGGAATCTTTTTCTAAAAAGCTATTCGTAATGTTTAGCACTTGGGTGATTTCGGCCATGATTTTTATTATTTCAATAGTGCTTGCTAAACTGTTTTTTGATTATGAGTTTCTACTCTATTTTGAATACGGTATAATATTTTTACTTCAAGGAATATTACTTTTGTTCTTAGCTAGGCCTTGGTTTCGTGATAATTATAGGAAAATATTATTGCTTGTACAGGATAATACAATTAATTTGATGTCCGTCTATATGATTATTGCATTTTTGTTGCTGGTTAATAACACGACGGTTATGGATATCAATCTTAGAAATTTAGCAATGGTTTATGATCTGGTGCTGTTGTTTGTTTTTATTATCTTGGGATATGTAATAGTATTTACGGGCATTTCGTCTTCTTCTAAAAATGTGCTACTTCAGCAGAGTGTTGAAATTGCAGAAAAAAGATCTGAGATTAATTTTAAAGTCGCTAATTTTGATGCACTTACAGGGGCTGCCGCTAGACTAAACATACTGAACAAAATAACAGAAGCAATTATTGATTATGATACAAATTTGCAAAAATTCGCAATTATGGTTATTGATGTCGACAAATTTAAATTTGTAAACGATAAGTATGGACATATGGCAGGGGACAATGTCTTGAAATACTTGGTGCAGAAAATTAATGGCTGCCTTAGAGAATCAGATTCTATCGGAAGAGTTGGAGGAGATGAATTTGTAATTCTTCTAAGACAAATTTATACAGAAGCTGATATTGAAGCGATGATTGGTAGACTATTTGAGGCATTGAAGATACCGCTTGTTTTTAATCAACAAGAGATACAGATTAATTTGAGCATCGGAATAAGTGTATTTCCGGATTGTTCGCACAATTTGGACAGAGTGATTGATCAAGCCGATCGTGCTATGTATCAAGCAAAAAAAATAGAAGGAAGTAGTTATTGTTTTTTCAACAAAAGCATGATACCTCTATAAGAATATCATAGTGTTTCTACATTGGTAGAAGCAACTAAGGAGCTGCTTAACGGTAGCTTTTTTTTATTTATTAATAAATTTTATGAAAGAAGTTTTAATCTTCATCTTAATTAATATGACATTTTATAAGTATTTATATAAGTGTTCAATATAACTAATTTTATATTGAATCATAGATCATAAAGTCTTAAAATAAAAAAAACTTACAGAATTAACTTCAATTAAACTTTTTTATTCTAGCTAAATTTTTGAAATTGTTTAAACCATCTGATTATTCTTTTGAAGTTTGGCATACATAGTTTCTTGCTGCTTCGTCGTAAACTGAAAATATATTAATGTGTTTGTTACAGATTTATAGCCCAAATAGTATTGCAATTCTTTTATATCAAATCCAGCTGAGTAAGGTATTTTATTTTCTCTTCATTTTCTTTCATCATATAATTATAAAATGTAGATTAATGTTTTGGATTTTATATTAATATTAATTAATTCTGTAAATCAAACGGAAATCTTATAGTGATATAAAGGGAAATTTTACTTTTTTCTACAAAATATAAAGGAAAGTTATGAATGCTTGTTGAATTATGTAAAGATAGTGTGTTATAACAGGGAAGCTGTTAACTTCACATAATGTCTATACCCATTAGGCTAATAATGGGAAGCTTGTATATATGATATGAGATACAAATTATTTATATAATTGGAGGATACAATGAGTTTATATATGTTTATTTATAGTGATGAAAAGTTAAATCATGCCGTAATATAGTATTTCTTTATGGATGAAATTGTGGAGCTGTGATGACTATAGAAATTCAATAATATTTGTTTTAAAATTGACTGATCATCAAAGTAAAAACTTAGGGGGGATGATATCAGATGATAACAAAACATCAGATTAAACGTATACCTGAAGTTCCAGATGAAATTATCCAAGCTGTAAATGATAAAAAATTAGCTGTATTTATGGGAGCTGGTGTTTCAAGATTATTGGGTTGTTACGGATGGGACAAGTTAGCATGGGATTTAATAGGTATTTGTTTAGAAAACGGATATATTAATTTTAAAGAAAAAGAAATATTAAGTTGTATGCAGGATCAGAAAAAAGTTATTACTATGTGTTATGGTATATTAAAATCTAACAATGAAGAAAAACTATTTTATACAAAAATGGAAGAATCATTAAGAGGGGATCCAGAAAAGATAAAAAACAAGAACATTTATGATGAGATCTCAGATTTCAAAGGGTTATTCATTACAACAAATGCAGATAAGCATTTTGATTGTAAATTCTTACCTGGTAATATTAAATATAAAATGGAAGATTTCAACCCAGATAAATTAAAGAAAGATGCCCTCTACCACATACATGGTTGCATAGAACATAAAAATTCTTTAGTTTTTACAGTAGATGAGTATATTAAAAGATACAATGATGGAATGTTCGGAAAATTTATGGGTAAAATATCTGAAGAATATATAGTTTTATTTATAGGATATGGTTTAGCAGAATTTGAAATATTAGATTTTGTTATAACTAAATTTTATGAACAAGGTTTAAAAAAGCCTAAGCATTATGCATTAATCCCTTATTTTAAAGGTGAAGAAAACATTTGTGGATATGAGCAGTATTATTATGAGAGATTAGGAATTAATATTGTACCATATTCTAAAGATGAACTAGGTTATGAACAATTATATGAAGTAATGAAAAATTGGAGGGTAAAAATAAATTCTTTGAGCATGGCTTTACCTAAATCATTTAGGTATATAAAGGAAGCAGTAGAAAATTATAATGAGGTTAATTTAAATAAGATGCTTCAGTTAATTAAAAATAATAAAGCACAAGAAAACGAGCTTTTCGACAATTTAGCAACTACTGATAATCCATTTCCGTGGTTTAAAGAATTGTATAGTAAAGAATATTTCTGCCCATATAAAAATTTAAAACCGATGGAGGATAAGTACCAAAGGGGATATTATAGTATACCTAAATGGAATGTATTAGATTTTTTATATAATATATCAAATAAGAACAAGAAAAGTAATGATCTTAGTATAACCAAATTAATTATAAAAGTGATTGATGCAATTATTGATTATACGGATGATAAAGGAAATAGAATAGAAAACTATAGAACTGATAATGTAATTATTGAGGTTATTATGAATTTACCCCAAAGTGAAATTAAAGAGGAGCATATTAGCTTTATAATCACAGCACTTAAATCAAAGTGGAATAATGGATTTCTAGAAGGTACATTATCAAAATATGATTTGTGTAGAATATTAAATAAAGAATTAATGATGATTTTATTAACTGGATTATTGAATTGTGATATTAAAAAGGAAGGTTATTGGCTTGAAAAAATATTAACCAGAAATAAAAAGGACATTGGTGATAAGTATCCTATTAATGTAATAAGTATAGTTATAAATAAAATAGATAGTATCATAAGTGAAGATGAAAATGCCTTTTCTGTTTATGTAATTGCTACAATCGAAGATATTAAAGATGAGTTATATAGTTATTCATATAAGAAACTGCTAATTAGTTTTTTAAGAGATATGCTTCAATTTGCGGATCCTAAAGATATTAATCAAAGAATAGAAGAAATGATGACAAATGATAATTCAATATATATAAGATTAGCTGTGCATACAATTAATTATCACTATGATGAATTAAAAAATATTTTTTGGAAGCTGGGTAAAAACCCTTTAGAAGAAACAGATGTTAAGTATGAAATTTATAAATTATTTAAAAATAGAGCTAAATTATTTATTGAGGATGAAATAAATAAAGCAATAAATTGGATAGAAAATAAAAATTATTATGTTCAAGAGGGAGCTAAAGATGATATTAATCTGCTAAGGATAGCATATGCAAAAAAAGAATTTTTAAATGCTTTATTAGAATCTGAAAATGAGGAAGTAATAGAATTGTATTATAAATATAATATGATAAATCCAAATGAAATAAAACATCCAGGAAGAAGTTTTTACATAGAAGATTTGGAATCAATAAAATACATTAGTTCTTTAACAATTGAGGATTTTGAAAGAATGTCAAGTATAGAAATAGCTGATTACTTAAATGATTTTAAAGAAACATCAGACTGGAAAGCACCTAGTAAAAAAGGATTATCAGAAACTTTTGAAAGATATATAATTAAAAATTTCTCTGTATTTATAGATGATTTAAATGATTACTTAGATATATCTGTTATTTATCAAGATGCTATCATAAATGCATTCCAAAACCTAGACTTATCCAATAAAGGTATATATATTGATAAAATACTAGATTTTTTGGATGAATTATCTGATAAACTATTTATAAAAATGGAAGATAAGAATGAACATATAAGATATTGTCTACTTTCAGTAATAGGGTTTATAGATAATAAATTGTTAAAATTAGAGGGTTTAAATTCTAATGAGGCTTTGAATAAAATTAAGTATATTTTAATTAAAATAATTAGAAATGTAAAAGAAGAGGATGTAGAGACTGGGAATTACGTTACAAGTGCATTTAGTATGATAAAAGGAACCAGTTATATTGCATTAATAGGCCTATCTTCGAAAGAAGCAACTCTCAAATATTCTAAGGATGCAATTAAATGGGAAAGTGATATAAAAGAATTTTTTACGAGTAATTTAGATAAAACAAATGAGACATCTTTATATTTTGTAGCTGTTTTAGGAATGTTTTTACCGCAATTAATGTATATAGATAAGGACTGGGTAGTACAACATTTTGATGAAATTTTCAATAAGGGATTAGAAAAATATTGGAAAGTAGCAATGGAAAGCTATTTAGGATACAGTAAGTTTTATTTAGACATATATAAACTAATGAAAGAGCATGGTAACTATGAGAAAGCTTTAAATTTCACTTATAAGAATGAAGAAATTGGACAAAAAATTGTAGAACATATATGTGTTGCATATTTAAATGGAGAAGAATCTCTAATAGATAATTTAAGCTTAATTAATAAATTATTAAATAGAAAAGATATAAAAGAATTAGAACAAATAATATCGTTTATGTCTACAGGAAAAAGTGAAACCCTTGATAAGAATATGAAATTAAAAATAAAAGAACTATGGGGTAAGCTTATAGAAGTTCTAGAAAGTAATTTGGGAACGGAAGAATCACATGAATTATTATATAAATTGTGCGATTGGATTAATTTAATAGATGAGTTAGGAGATGATGTGTTTGAATGGGTTAAAAAGTACTGTAAATACTGTAGACATAATTATGAAACATATTTCATAACAGATGGCTTATTAAAGCATATTCATAAGGAGCCAGATAAAGTTGCGGATATTTTTATAGAGATGATTGATCATGAAATATACCTTGATGATGAGGATAATATAAAAATTATAGTGAAAAATTTTTATGACATGGGAATGAAAAAACAAGCAGACCAAATATGTAACTCTTATTTAAGTATAGGGGCGAAATTTTTACAGGATATATATGATGAATTTAATAACTAAACAGAATCTCCAAAGTTATGGTAAATTTCTATTTGAGATTTTATGGTTGAATAATTGTGGATTTATCAGCTTCCAGTTATTATTATAATGGGTAGTTGAATCTAGTCATTTCAGAAGATGATTTTTCAATGTAACATTTAGAAAAAAAGTGGTAAAGTACAAATTTGATAAAACTGTAGAAGTTGTTAAGATACCTAAGCCCAAGCAATTAATTAAATTTTATGAAGAGTTAACTTATTTACAACCTCTTGAAGTTATTCAACAAGTCTAAAGCAGATGTAAGATACATATATAATTTGTTAGAAGTTATTTATTAATAAGCAATCAGAAATAAAGTACGGAATTAGGTAAAATAAGAGCACAAAATATAACATTCGGACTGGGGGAAATCTACTTTGGGTTATTTAAAGCCATATACTCATAAGTATGGTATGAGTTTTTGCATAGCAGTGTTTTTTGTAATATTTGAAGCATTTTGTGATTTGATGCAACCAACGATTATGTCTAAAATTGTGGATGTGGGCGTTGCAAATAAAAATTTGAATTATGTAATTCAAATGGGAGTTATTATGCTTATTATTGCTGGAGCTGGGGCAATATCTGCATCCACTCGTAATATTATTTCCAGTAATGTTTCACAAAAGCTAGGAACAGATTTGAGATCTGATTTATTTAGAAAAATCCAAGGGTTTTCTTTTGAAAATGTTGATAAATTTGAAGGAGCTACTTTAGTTACAAGGCTCACAAATGATGTAACGCAGGTTCAGAATTTTGTTAATGGACTTATGAGAATATTTGTTAAAGCACCAATTGTAGGCATTGGAAGTATTATAATGGCTGCAAGGTTAAACTTACATCTATCTATGATTTTGTTTGCTATTGTACCTGTTGTAGCTATTCTTATATATTTTAATATGAAGCTTGGATTCCCATATTTTATTAGAGTGCAGAAGTCACTTGATAGTGTAAATGGTGTTATGAGGGAGTATTTATCAGGAGTAAGAGTAGTTAAAGCTTTTAATCGATTCAAATATGAAACAGATAGGTTTAAAATTAAGAATGCATCTCTTACAAAAAATTCAACTATAGCTATGAAAATAACATCTGTGTTCACTCCTATCATTGGACTCATAGTTAATTTTGGGATTATATTAGTGGTTTGGATAGGTGGCATATATGTAAATAGGGGCAGTATGCATGTAGGACAAATAATTGCATTTACAAATTATATGACACAAATATTATTCTCACTTATGATGGTAACAAATGTTTTTACAATGTTTGTACGTGCTAGAGCATCTTCACAGCGTATTAGTGAAGTATTTTCAGAAGAAAATAGCATGGTCAATGGAAAGGAAATTATAGATAATTCTAAATACAGAGGAAGAGTTGATTTTCAGCATGTGTTTTTTTCGTATAATAAAGATAAGGAGCCCATATTAAAGGACATATCATTTACTTGCCACCCGGGGGAAACTGTTGGAATAATAGGATCGACTGGTGCAGGAAAAAGTACTCTTGTGAATCTAATACCTAGGTTTTATGATGTATTAAGCGGAGAAATAAAAGTTAATGGTGTAAATATTAAAGAGTTAGATATAAAGTCATTAAGAGAGAAGATTGCGGTAGTACCACAAAAGGCTCTGTTGTTTTCAGGTACAATACTCGACAACATGAAATGGGGAAGTGAGAATGCAAGTTTCGAGGAAATTAAGGAAGCTCTAAAGGTTGCTGAGGCGTGTGATTTTATTAATAAACTGCCAGAAGGTTATAATGAAAAAATTGGACAAGGTGGTGTTAATTTTTCTGGAGGTCAAAAACAACGTATATCTATAGCTAGAGCATTAGTAAAAAAAGCTGAAATTCTAATACTTGATGATGCAACCAGTGCAGTTGATACAGATACAGAAGTGAGAATAAGAGAGAGTTTAAAAAAATATGCTAAGGACTTAACTTGCATTTTAATAGCACACAGAATAACTTCTGTAATGAGTGCTGACAAAATAATAGTAATAGACAATGGAGAAATAAAAGGTATTGGAAGTCACGCTCAGCTTTTAAAGAGTTGTGAAATATACAATGATATCTTCCTTTCGCAAATTGGAAAGGAGATGATGTAGATGCCTGATAATAAATACAAAGATGATAATAAAAGCGTAAATATGTCCTTTACTGGTGGTAGGGGCGGAAGAAGAAATAGGGCACCTGTAGTAAAACCTAAAAATTTTAGAAAAACCTTAAAAAGACTATGGAGTTACTTTGGATCTGAAAGAAAAACATTAATAACAATATTTATATTTATAATAATAGATTCGGCCATTGTGCTTTTAGGACCATATCTTATAGGGCAATCTGTGAATGCTATGTCATCTAATAATGGTAAAGTAGATTTTAATCTACTCAGTATAATAGTAATTGTTTTATTAATATCCTATTTGGTGGATGCGGCTATAAATTTGTTCCAAGGGTTTGCAATGGCAAGTTCTAGTCAAAGAATAGTTATGACTATGAGAAATAATTTATTTTTAAAGCTCCAAAAGCTTCCAATGGCCTTTTTTGATTCAAATAGTCATGGAGATATTATGAGTAGATTGTCAAACGATATTGACAATGTTAGTTCCACAATCTCTCAATCGGCAATACAACTTATGTCGGGAGTTATAACTATAATAGGGTCATTTGTAATGATGATGGTTTTAAGTCCCATATTAACCTTGGCAAGTTTAATTACTGTACCTTTAGTATTTTTGTTAACTCGATCCATTACAAAAAAGACTGGCAAGCTTTTTAAATCTCAACAAATGGAACTTGGGAAACTAAATGGACAAATTGAAGAAACTATATCTGGCATTTATATAGTAAAAGCGTTTAACCATGAAGATAAAACAGTGAAAGAATTTGATGAAATAAATCAAAGATTGTGCAAGGTTGGATTAAAAGCTCAAATATATTCTGGATTTCTGATGCCGATTATGAATGTTATAAATAATATTGGATTTGCAGCAGTAGCTGGAGTAGGTGGAGTTCTAGCAGTAAGAGGCACGATTACAGTAGGTGTAATTGCCAGCTTTTTAAGTTACTCAAGGCAATTTGTAAGACCACTTAATAACTTGGCAAATATATTCAATACATTGCAATCCGCTGTGGCCGGAGCTGAGCGAGTATTTGAAATACTAGATGAGAAAGAGGAAACAGAAGATGTAAAAGAGCCAAAAGAGATTAATGAATCTAAAGGACATGTTAAATTTGATAATGTGTATTTTGGGTATAGAAAAGATGTAAATATCCTTAAAAATATTAATTTTGAAGCCCAAATTGGTGAAAGCATAGCACTAGTAGGACCAACGGGGGCAGGGAAGACTACAATTGTAAACTTACTTACAAGATTTTATGATGTTACAGGTGGGAAAATATATATTGATGAGGTTGATATAAGGGAATATACAAGAGATAGTCTTAGAAGATGTTTTGGTATAGTCCTTCAAGATACCTATCTTTTTACAGAAACTATAAAAGAAAATATAAAATATGGTAATCTAGAGGCCTCAGATTTAGAAGTACAAAATGCAGCTAAAATGGCAAATGCACATGAATTCATAAAAAGACTTCCCCGTGGGTATGAAACATTACTTTCTGAGAGTGGAAATAACCTCAGTCAAGGGCAAAGACAACTTTTAGCTATTGCAAGAGCAATACTCACAAATCCATCAATACTTATATTGGATGAAGCTACCAGCAGTGTTGACACTAGAACTGAACTCAGAATACAGGAAGCTATGATTAAATTAATGAAGGGTAGAACTAGTTTTATAATAGCTCATAGGCTAAGTACTATAAGAGATGCAGATAAAATAATGGTTATAGATGATGGGAAAATTATAGAGATGGGAAATCACGAAGAGCTTATAAATAAAAAAGGTAAATACTACAATATGTATTTTAATCAATATAATAATAGTGATGAGGAATACAGTTAATTAGTGCAAACAAAAGTAAAACCTTAGTAATCTTTGTAAATTAAGATTACTAAGGTTTTTTATTTTTCAAAATAGCCTTTTGAATATTTACTTAGATGTATCATTATAGTATGATAGATATATAAATAATTTATTGGAGGTAAAAATCATGAAAATGAAAAAGATTAAATCAATGACAATAGACATGAATGCATTACAATTAAATTGTAGAAAATTTACAACTTCAGAAATTGGACGGGGAATAGGAATTAAACCTGCTAAAAAGGGAAGAAGAAGTTATAATAGAAGGCAAAAACACCAAATTGATGAGGTTTACTATAAAACTACCTACTTAAATGTAGACTATTTGCAAGTATAGTTAAAAATGTTGAGCTTGGTAAACCTCTAGAAATAATTTAATAGAAAATATAAGCTAAAAGCTATACTTCGGTATGGCTTTTTATATTATTTCTTATGTTAACAAAAATGGGAGGTTACAAGTTATTTATGTAGAAAGTTATACTTGGAAATATTATAGCCTTCACAACTTAAAAGAATTAAACATATTATAAATTATGTAATAAAAGTTAGGAGAGATGCATTTTGTATTATAATATGGATGGTTATTATTCTCAACTTTTCAGATCAGATTCTTTAAATGATAAGTTAGTTGAGGCCATGAAGGCTGAAAGACATGATAGAGTAAAATATCAAAGGATGATGGAAATGACTACTGACCCTGCGGTAATTAAACAGATAAAATTTGCTTATGATGATGAGATTAAACATTATGGAATGTTTCAACAAATATATTATCAACTTACAGGTGTAAAATTAGATATTCCTATACCAACTAATATTGAAAAATATAATACTCTTATGGAAGCAGTACAAAGCAGTATTGAAGGAGAAAGTGAAGCTGTAGACCTTTATAGAGAAATTTTTGCACTCATGACAAATAAGCAAATGAGAGATAAAGTCTTTGAAATTATTACCGATGAGCAAGAACACTTTGGGAGGTTTATTTATTTGTACTCAATGTTAAAATAATATTATAATGTTAGAATTTTTAGATGAATTACTTAAATCATCATAGGATTTTTTTTCTGGACGGATTATTCTAAGAACTATATATTGTGCTTTAATTAAACTAGAAAGTGGAATTGCCTTCTAATTATAATTCTAGTAGGTCCAAACCATACTATTGGACACAGGTATTTAACCAAATCTTTTGAAATAGCCTTTTCTCATCCATAATTTAAAATCTCCTTTTAAAATAAAATATTTTAAAACAGAGCAATTGTTACTTAACAATTTAAAAAAGTCTTATAAGGAGAATGGAAATTATGAAAGGCAGAATTTATATTATGAGTTTATTGCAGTAATATTTTTTTTAATTGCATTTTCCGTAAAAATACTGTATTCTAATGAATAACGATTAATGAATTATAAAATGAATTTGGAATGAAAATTAGAGATTAAAGGTGAAAGCAGGGGGTAACGAAAATGAGAAAATTTAAAAGAGTATTAGTAGCAAACAGAGGAGAAATTGCAATAAGAGTTTTTAGAGCTTGTAATGAACTTGGAATTCGTACAGTTGCGATTTATTCTAATGAGGATAAATATTCGCTTTTTAAAACTAAGGCAGATGAGGCTTATCTAATTGGGAAAAACAGAGGTCCAGTTGATGCATATTTAAACATTGAGGAGATAATTAATATTGCTCTTAAAAAAGGAGTAGATGCCATTCATCCAGGGTATGGATTCTTGTCAGAAAATCCTGAATTTGCAAAGAAGTGTGCTAAAGCAGGAATTGAATTCATTGGACCAACTGCAGAGATGATGGATAGTTTAGGAGACAAAATCAAATCTAAAATTGTAGCTAATGCAGTGGGTGTTCCTACGATACCAGGTGATAAAAAAGAAGTTGAAACAATTGATGAAGCAAAAAAACTAGCAGAAAAATGTGGATACCCTGTTATGCTAAAAGCAGTTGCGGGTGGTGGTGGACGCGGCATGAGAATCGTACGCGACGCCAGCGAATTAGCGTCTTCTTATATAAGTGCTAAAAGTGAAGCGAAAAAGGCATTTGGAATTGACCATCTTTATATAGAAAAATATCTTGAGAAGGCTAAACATATAGAAGTGCAGGTTCTCGGAGATAAGTTTGGTAATATAGTTCATTTGCATGAGAGGGATTGTTCTATTCAAAGAAGGCATCAAAAAGTTGTAGAGTATACTCCTGCTTTTTCAATATCAGAGGAGAAAAGAAATGAAATTTGTAATGATGCATTAAAGATAGCTAGATCAGTAAGTTATAGAAGTGCGGGAACCTTAGAGTTTTTAGTAGACTCTAATGGAAACCATTACTTTATAGAAATGAACCCTAGAATTCAGGTTGAACATACTGTTACAGAAATGGTAACAGGGATAGATATAGTTCAAAGTCAAATTTTAATAGCAGAAGATTACGCACTAAATTCTCCGGAAATAGGAATTGATTCTCAAGAAGATGTTAAGGTTCGTGGCTTTTCTATTCAGTGCCGTATAACAACAGAAGATCCTTCTAATAATTTTGCACCTGATACTGGGAAAATAGAAGAGTATAGAACAGGTTCTGGTTTTGGAATAAGGCTAGATGGTGGTAATGGGTTTGCCGGTGCAATAATTAGCCCGTATTATGATAGTCTTTTGGTGAAAAATATATCATGGTCTAGAACTTTTAAAGATGCTATTAAGAAGTCAATAAGAGCAATCGAAGAAACTAAAATTACGGGAGTAAAGACTAATATAGGTTTTCTAATTAATGTATTAAATCATCCTACTTTTTTAAAGGGAGAATGTAATACGAACTTTATTGAAGAAAATCCTGAATTAATATCTATTACACCCCAGGCAGATGAAGAAAACAGATTATTAAAATTCATTGGGGAAAAGATGGTAAATGAACACAATGGCATTAAAAAGCTTTATGATGTGCCTGTAGTTCCTAAAATTATAATGCCAAATGAATTAACTGGAACAAAACAAATTTTAGATACGCAGGGGACAGAAGGTCTTTTAAAATGGATCAAAGGACAGAATAAATTACTTTTAACTGATACTACAATGAGAGATGCTCATCAATCGTTAATGGCAACTAGAGTGCGAACAAAGGATATGTTAAAGATCGCAACTGCTACTTCTGTTTATGGAGCTGATTTGTTTTCACTTGAAATGTGGGGAGGGGCTACTTTTGATGTAGCATATCGTTTTTTAAATGAATCTCCTTGGGATAGACTAATAGAACTTAGAAAAAGAGTTCCGAATGTACTTTTCCAAATGCTTGTACGTGGAGCAAATGCAGTGGGGTATAAAAACTATCCAGATAATATAATCCGTGAATTTATCAAAGAATCTGCAGCTACAGGTATTGATGTTTTTAGAATTTTTGATTCTCTTAACTGGTTAAAAGGAATGGAGATTTCAATAGAAGAAGTTATTAAAAGTGGTAAAATTGCAGAAGCTTGTATTTGTTATACAGGTGATATATTAAATGATAAGAAAGATAAATATAATTTGGATTATTATATTAATCATGCAAAGGAAATAGAAAAAACAGGTGCTCATATTTTGGGAATAAAAGATATGTCCGCATTACTTAAACCACATGCTGCTTTTAAGCTAATTAATGCTCTAAAGCAAGAAGTGGGAATGCCAATTCATCTTCATACCCATGATACTACAGGAAATGGAGTTGCTACAGTTTTAATGGCAGCTCAGGCAGGAGTAGATATTGTAGATACAGCGTTTAATAGTATGTCAGGACTTACAAGTCAACCTGCACTTAATTCTGTTGTTGCAGCACTTAAAAATACAGACAGAGATACTGGGATAGACCTTAAAGGAATCCAAGGAATTTCAGATTATTGGGATGCTGTAAGACCAGTATATGACCAATTTAAATCAGATTTAAATTCTGGTTCTGCTGAAATTTATAGATACGAAATTCCAGGAGGTCAATACTCTAATCTTAAACCTCAGGTGGAGAGCTTTGGTCTTGGGCATAAATTTAACGAAATTAAAGAAATGTATAAAGAAGTAAATGACATGGTTGGGGATATTGTAAAGGTAACTCCATCATCTAAAATGGTTGGAGATTTTGCTATATTTATGGTTCAGAATGACCTTACACCAGAAAATATATATGAAAAAGCAACTAAAATGTCTTTCCCTGATTCTGTTGTATCATACTTTAAAGGAATGATGGGTCAACCAGTGGGAGGATTCCCAGAGAAACTTCAAAAATTAGTTTTAAAGGGTGAAGAACCAATTACCTGTAGACCTGGTGAATTGCTTCCAGATGAAGACTTTGATAAGATAGAAAAACATTTAATAGAAAAATTCGATATTATTCCAGATAAAAAAGATATTCTAAGCTATTCATTATACCCTGATGTATTTGATGGATATATAAAATATATCCAGGAATATGGAGATTTAAGTAGAATAGGAAGTGATGTTTTCTTCCACGGGATAAATGAGGGTGAAACATGTGAAGCTGAAATTGCTGATGGAAAAACCCACATGATAAAGTTACTTCACATTGGTAAATTAGATTTAGAAGGTAACAAAGTTCTTGTTTTTGAAGTGGATGGAAATAGACGCGAAATAAAAATAAAGGACAAAAACAATAAAGTTGTGCAGGATTTCGCTATGTCATCAATGGCAGACCCATCAAACGCTTTAGAGGTTGGATCACCAATACCAGGAACTGTTTTATCTATCCTTGTGGCAGAAGGGGATACAGTAACTGAAAATCAACAACTAATGGTGGTAGAAGCTATGAAGATGGAGACTAGGGTTATAGCTTCAGTAGCCGGTGTTATTGAATCAATTAATGTTAATGAAGGGCAGCAGGTAAAGGCTGGTGAGCTTTTAATAAATTTAAAATAAAATGTAAAGATTAAAAAAATAGTAAAACCTTTAAACAAAAGCCCTAAAGTAGTTAAACTTTAGGGCTTTTCTTAACCTTATTTTGTTGTTGAGTAGATTTAATCCACAACAGCCTAATTTTATGAGCAGTCGATATATATAGGTATATTATATACTTTTGAAAACAGTGAAGACCTCTTTTTAAATTTTTTTAATATTATGTTGGAAGCAGTTCCTCTGATTTGAATATTTAAGATGGATTTCTTCATTTCCACATTTTCAAGTGTTACATGAAGATTGTGTTTATGATCAAGGGAATCTGCAATCCTAAGGAGAGATATTAATTTCAATATGATTATTTTGTCTTTATATGGATAATATTGTATGCAATCATCAATATATTTTCCATGTCCACTTGCAATCAGTGCTAAGTTTTCTCTGAGAACACTTGGCAGATTGTCTAACAGTGGTTCTTTTAAAATAATGTATTTGGTATGCTTATGGTGATTTTCTTTATTAATAAAATAGCCTATGTCATGTAGGATGGCACTGTAATAAAGGAGATTTCTTTCTTCAATTTTAAATTCATTGTTAGGATTCAATGAATCAAACAAACGTAAGGCACAACTTGAGACTTTTCTGCAATGAGTTGATATATCAAATACATTATACTTATCTAAAATTTTAAGAAGTTCACTATCGTTTAAATAGTTTGTAATATTAAGCATCTCATCCTCCTTTTAATAAAATATATATTGTAGCAGAAAGTTTAAATTATATTAAATATATGTAGAGGATAAAGAGAGAATGCTTGTGTTTTGTAAATTATATAATAATTAATTTTTTATTGTACATTTTTTCGAAGGATGAAGAACATTCAAGGGCCGCTCTTATTTCTAGTAGTGGGTCAGCTGTTGCATCAACATTTATGGTGACAGTATTCAAATCGATACTACAACTAACCATTTTTATATTGCCATTTAAACATCTATCTAGACTTTCGCAAATGCGCAATAATATACTTAGCTTATCTATAATTGCTAAATCTTCTTTAGTTATTAAATTTTGATATAATCTTAGGTTTATTTTAAATTCATTTTTTCTATGAAGTGCAGCTATATATGCTGCCATTAGTTGTTCTTTATGTGTAAGTCCATTAATTTTAGAGTTTGCGATTATGTAAGATGAATGTTGTTGGTGGTCGAAATAGCTTATTAAAATTCCTATATCATGAAGCATAGCTGCTGTTTTCAAAATATTATAAGGATTTATTGGTAGGTTAATAATTGGGCTAAGTTCAATATACAATGTTTTAATAAGCATCCATACATGGCTTGGATGTTTTAGGTCAATTTTATAATTAAGTAAGTGATTCTTAAGTGAAAAATCAAGAACATCAGTTAAAGGGATTTTATTTTTAAAAATATATTCATATATTAAACCATCGCGGAGTCCACTTCCACTAACATGGAGGTCTTTTATATTAAGATACTCAATTAGAGTTACAACAGCCGCTGCGGCACCAACAAAAATATCAGCTCGTTCTTTTGAAAGTCCCTTAAGCTTTTTTCTTTGACAAGAATCTTTAACCTTAACTTCATCATAGATAGTTACTACTTCGCCTGATGGAATTATATAATTATGGAGATTATCTATAGGATAGTTAGTTTTTTTCTGATGGAGTTTACCAATATTTCTTATAGTACCACCGATTCCAATTATAGGTACATTTTTAACTTCCTTTAACCAAGGAATATCTTTATAAAGTGTAAGTAAAAACTCTTTAATAGCAGTTTCACTTTTATCGGACATAGCTTTTAAAAGTGAAAATTTTTCTGTGAGATTTATGGCTCCGAATGGTAAACTTATAGAATATTTCAATTTTCTGTTTTTAACAAAAATAAGCTCGGAACTGCTTCCACCAATATCCATTATGAGTGCATCAGAAAAATTCATGCTATTGATAGCCCCAAAATAATCATAATAAGCTTCTTCCTTGCCTGTCAAAACGCGAATATCCAAAGAAAGTTCTGATTTGACACGGTTTAAAAATTCCATTTGGTTCGTTGCACGTCTGACAGCTTCTGTAGCAACAGCTAAGATTTTAGTTGTATTCTGAATAATACATAACCTTTTAAAGAAAGATAAAGTATAAATGGCATTATCAATTCTAGAGGAATTTAATCCTCCTCCTAGAGTCATATCTTTGCCAAGGCGTACACTTTCTTTAACCTCATCTGTTACACTAAAAGAATTATCTTTATTTATTTGAACAATTACTAGCCGTATTGAGTTTGAGCCTATATCGATGATACCTATTTTTTTCATTGTTATTCTCCTTTAAGGATATTTTATTGTATAACTAATATCTATAATAGTTAATAATTATGGTATTTGCAAGTCTTAATGATGAGTATGTTATTATAGAGACCCTCCCTCATCGTTAAAATTAGGTTAAATAAAAGATAGATTATTGTATAAAAATAGACATTATAGTAATATAATATATGTAGATATATTAATTTTAATACACAAAGGGGAGTTTATATGAGCATCGCACGAGCATGGAAAATAATTGCGGCTATTGATGTAGGTGCTAACTATTTACGAATGACAATTGGGGAGATAAATGCAAAAGGCGAAGTGAGAATTTTAGAGGATGTAGTAAAACCTACAAAAATAGGTAAAGATACATTTTCATCAAAGAGAATTTCTGTGCAGACAATACATGAGAGTTGTGATGATCTTAAAGGGTTTGTCAGGCTTATGAAAGATTATAAAATTAAGTTTTATAGAGCTGTAGCTACAAGTGGAATTCGCGAAGCAGAAAATAAACAATATGTTCTAGAACAAATAAGACTTAGAACAGGGTTAAATATAGAGGCAATAAATGTTGCAGAAGAGCAATTTTTCATGTTAAAGGCTGTTAGTAATCATTTAAACCCAATAAATATAAAAAAACCAGAGCAATCATTAATTGTTAATATTACGTCTGGTGCTGTTGAGACATCAATTTATGAAGATGGTAAATTAAAATTTACTGAGCACGTAAAAGTTGGGTCTCTAAGAATAAAAGAAGTTTTATCTGAGCTGGAAACTGAGACAATTGAGTTTTCAGAGACTATGGAACAGTATATAGAAAGCAAGATATATGTACTAAAACCTCAAATTAAAAAATTTGAAATCCATCACTTTTTAGGGTTAGGTGGAGAACTAAATGCAATTTGTGGAATTATAAGAAAAAAGAAAGGAATTGGTAAAAAAGATTATTATATTAAAAAGGAAGAATTAATATCACTTACAAAGGAAATTAGTAATATGGATAATTTCCAAATTAAAACTACATTTGGGATTTCTAATAAAACAGCAGAACTTTTGCTCCCTTCAATATTAATTTTTTATTGTTTCCTTAAAATGACTAAGGCAGAAGGAATTCGAATTCCTAAATTATCATTAAGGCAAGGTATTTTATACGATCTATCTGATGAAATACTAAATATACCACGAAAAAAAGAATTGATAAATGATATCA
>Ga0209125_1001539_pt1 | contig 21001 bp, 18 predicted proteins | sample BarGraIncub1131A_FD_184503 | JGI IMG/M metagenome (GOLD analysis project Ga0209125, IMG submission 184503) | Arctic peat soil microbial communities from Barrow, Alaska - Barrow Graham LP Incubations 11-31A (SPAdes) (version 2) | ecosystem: Environmental > Terrestrial > Soil > Wetlands > Peat...
TAAGGAATTCAGTAGTAACTGGCATTGTGTCACCTCCTTTCTTCTGGTATACTGTATATATGGAAGAATCGAAAAAAGGTGCCAAAAGAAAAAAAGTTTTTATAAATAAAATTGTAGATCACTAATAAAACACTGGATTGACACTAGAACACTGTAGGGGCGATTATCAATCGCCTGAAACCTATAAACAAACCTCTTGCTTGAACTCTGGCGAATATTATTTGCCCGTACTCAATAACATTTTTCGAACAAAAATATAAAGGAGTCTACCTATGCCCAAAAAAATCTGGTTATCATCACCCACCATGTGTGGTAAAGAATTGGAATATGTAAATGAAGCCTTTGAAACCAATTGGATTGCTCCCCTGGGACCGCATGTCAATGCCTTTGAAAAAGAAATTGCTAATGTGGTTGGAGTTGGATATGGTGCCGCCTTATCCGCAGGGACAGCCGCCATCCATTTGGCTTTGAAGGCTTTAGACGTTAAGGAAGGCGATGCTGTTTTTTGCTCCAGCCTGACTTTTTCAGCCAGTGCAAATCCCATTTTATATCAAAATGCAACTCCAGTTTTCATCGACAGCGAGCCAGAAACCTGGAACATGAGCCCTATTGCCTTAGAAAAGGCATTTAAACAGCAAAAACCAAAGGCAGTCATAATTGTTGACCTCTATGGACAATCCGCTGATATGGATGCTTTAGTGGCGATTTGCAAGGCGCATAACACTCCGGTGATTGAAGATGCTGCTGAAAGCCTGGGAGCTACCTATAAAGGAAAGCCAAGCGGCTCATTTGGAGATTTTAGTATTCTTTCCTTTAATGGGAATAAAATCATTACAACCTCTGGAGGTGGCATGCTTTTATCCAACAATAAAGATATGATCGAAAAAACCAGATTCTGGTCTACTCAATCCAGAGATAAAGCAAAACATTACCAACACAGCGAAATTGGATATAATTATCGCATGAGCAATGTATCTGCCGGTATCGGCCGAGGGCAGTTAACAGTATTGCCTCTGAGGGTTGAACAGAAAAAAAATATCTATGATACTTATTTAAAAGCCTTTGCAGGCTTTGACGACATTGAAATGATGCCCATTAGCCCAAATGGTGAACCAAACTATTGGCTTTCAACTATGACGCTGAAACAAGGCTCTAAAGTTAAACCAGATGATATTATGGATGCTTTAGAAAAAGAAAATATTGAATGCCGCCCTATTTGGAAGCCCATGCATCTCCAGCCAATTTTTGCGAAATATGATTATTTTAGTCATTGTGATGATGATGAAAGTATTTCAGATGATATCTTTAATCGAGGGTTGTGTTTGCCTAGTGATGTGAAGATGAGTGAGGTTGATATGGGACGTATTGTTGGGATTGTGAAAAGATTATTTGAATAGGTCAATTTGAAGAAATATATAACGGAACAATCGAAGTAGAGTTCTGAAAATAGGAGATAGAGTATGTTTTATAAAAAATACCTTAAGCGGCCTTTAGACATTATTCTTTCAGTTACTGCATTGGTTGTTTTATCACCTGTTATGGGTGTAACTGCATTGATGGTAAGAAAAAAGCTTGGGAGTCCTGTGATTTTCAAACAGAAACGTCCAGGTAAAGATGAAAAGATTTTTATCATGTATAAATTCAGAACGATGACTGATGAGAAAGACAGCAGTAGAAATCTGCTTCCCGATAGTGTAAGGTTAACTGAATTTGGAAAGCTATTACGAGGAACATCTCTGGATGAGCTACCGGAACTTTTCAATATTATTAAGGGTGATATGGCCATTGTGGGACCAAGACCGCTTCTTATTCAGTATTTGCCATTGTATAGCACAGAACAAAACAGAAGACATGAAGTGCGGCCAGGTTTGACAGGTTTAGCACAAATAAGTGGCAGAAATACGATCAAGTGGGAAGATAAATTTGATCTTGACGTTAATTACGTAGATAATGTTAGTTTCATTGATGATTTAAAGACTATATTTTTGACTCTAAAGAAGGTTTTTGCAAGAGAAGGAATTAATTCTGATATTTCCGTTACGATGGAACCATTCAGAGGAACTGGAAAGATATGAATAAGAAACTTTTAATAATTGGTGCTAGTGGGCATGGCAAAGTAGTTGCAGACATTGCTCTGCAAATGAATAAATGGCAGAGTGTTTCTTTTCTTGATGATGATGAAACAATAAAAGAGTCAATGGGAATAGAAGTTATTGGAAAAGCAATGGATGCTATTAACTATATTAGTGAATATGACATCTTTGTAGCCATTGGAAATAATAAAATTCGAGAGAGAATTCAAAATGAACTTGAAATAAAAGGTGCTAGCATTCCAACTCTGATTCACCCTAATGCTGTTATTGGAGTACAAGTTGTGTTAGATCTAGGAACTGTGGTAATGGCGGGGGTAGTGATTAACTGTTGTACCAAAATAGGTAAAGGATGCATTGTAAATACTGGTGCCACTATAGATCATGATAATTTGATTGAAGAATATGTTCATATATCTCCGGGAGCACACCTTGCTGGAACCGTGAAGGTTGGAAAAGGAACATGGTTAGGAATTGGTAGTGTTGTTTGTAATAATGTAAACATTCCTAGTGATTGCATAACTGGTGCAGGTGCAGTAATAGTAAAGAATTTAAATGACGCTGGAACTTATGTTGGGGTCCCAGTGAGGAAAATAGACTAAATTTTTAGTTGAGGAGTGACTTTAAATGAACATTTTATTTATATCTTTGTTAGATTTTCATGATTTAGAAGAGCGGAATATATATACTGATTTACTTAAAACCTTTTTAAAGAAAGGTCATTATGTATGCGCTGTTTCACCTGTTGAAAGCCGAAATAGTCAGAAATGTTCTCTTATCGAAAATGAGAAACTCCTTTTATTGAAACCCATGATAGGTAACACTCAAAAAACTAACTTGATTGAAAAAGGCACATCAATACTTACTCTTGAGTTAATTTTAGAAAAAAGTATAAAGAAATACACTAGTCACATTAAATTTGATTTAGTCTTATATACTACTCCGCCAATAACTTTTTATAAGGCCGTTAGGTATGTAAAGCAAAGAGATAACGCCAAAACATATTTGCTCTTAAAAGATATATTTCCTCAAAATGCTATTGATTTAGGCATGATAAGCAAAAAATGGCCGAAGGGAATTATATATAGATATTTTAGAAATAAAGAAAAAAAATTATATAAAATATCAGATTATATTGGATGCTTATCACCAGCAAATATCGATTTCTTTCTAAAAAACAACAAAGAAATTTCCAATATACCAATTGAAGTTTGTCCTAATAGCATTGAACCTCTAGAAATAATACCCAAAGATAAAACTTTGTTAAAGAGAAAGTTTAATATACCTGAAGATAGTATTGCCTTCATTTATGGTGGTAACCTGGGGAAACCACAAAATATCGACTTTGTAGTTCAGTGTCTGAAAAAAAACATAAATTATACTGATCGATACTTTATAATTTGTGGTAGCGGTACAGATTTTGGTAAACTTGAAGAATTCTTTAATAAAACAAATCCAAAAAATATGAGACTGATCAATGGATTACCTAAAAAAGAATATGATGAATTGGTGTCAGCGTGTGATATTGGGCTAATATTTTTAGATTATCGGTTCACTATACCAAATTTTCCTTGCAGATTGCTTTCGTATATGGAAAATTCTATGCCCGTACTGGCTTGTACGGATGTGAATACTGACATAGGTAGAGTAATTGAAAGCGGAAATTTTGGTTGGTGGTGTGAAAGTAATAATGAAAATATATTTCATGAAACAGTGAATGATATCTGTATGAAAAAAAATGAAATAGAAAAATATGGAACTAATGCTCGTGTCTATTTGGAAAAAAACTATACAGTAGAGCAATCATATCAAATCATAATGAAGCATCTTAATAATTCGAACAATGACATAAACTAGTAAAGCAAAACTGACGGAGGTCTAATAAAATGTTTAAAAATAAAACGTTGTTAATTACAGGTGGTACAGGATCATTTGGAAATGCAGTCATGAGAAGATTTTTACATACAGAAGTAAAAGAAATTCGAATCTTCTCACGTGATGAGAAAAAGCAAGATGATATGAGGAAACTTTATAAGAATGATAAGCTCAAATTTTATATTGGAGACGTACGTGATCTAGCGAGCGTAAAAAATTCAATGCATGGTGTAGATTATATTTTTCATGCAGCGGCACTTAAGCAAGTACCATCTTGTGAATTTTTTCCTCTTGAGGCTGTAAAAACAAATGTATTAGGGACTGATAATGTTCTTACAGCCGCGATTGAATACGGTGTGAAAAAAGTAATATGTCTTTCAACGGATAAAGCAGCGTACCCAATTAACGCAATGGGAATTTCCAAAGCTATGATGGAAAAAGTGTTTGTAGCAAAATCAAAAACTGTAGATTTCGATAAAACGCTTATTTGTGGAACACGATATGGAAATGTGATGGCTTCCAGAGGATCTGTGATCCCTTTGTTTGTAGAACAAATTAAAAATGGACAATCCTTAACAGTGACAGATCCAAATATGACAAGATTCCTAATGAGCCTTGAGGAAGCAGTAGAACTTGTCGTTTTTGCATTTGAGAATGCTGAGGCAGGAGATATAATGGTGCAAAAAGCACCGGCATCAACCATTGGGGATTTAGCACAAGCAATCCAGGAATTATTCAATGTTGATAATGAAGTAAGAGTTATTGGTACTCGTCATGGGGAAAAGCTTTATGAAACCCTTCTTACAAATGAAGAGTTTGTCGTAGCACAGGACTTAGGTGGATTTTATCGAGTGCCTGCTGATAAAAGAGACCTTAACTATGATAAGTACTTTGTGGAAGGAAATGAGCAATTACAGTGTGTCGAGGATTACAACTCGCATAATACTGAAAGATTAGGTGTTGAGGAAATTAAAGAAAGACTATCCAAGTTAGATTATGTTGTGGATGAGTTGCAAAAATGGGAGGCTAAATAGTTGAAAATTCTTGTACTTGGAGCCACCGGTATGGCCGGTCATACAATATCTATCTATTTGAAGGAAAACGGGCATGATGTGACTGCATTTAGTAGACGTAAATTCAAATATTGCAATAATATTAATGGAGATATTACAGACTTTGTTTTTCTGAAGAATTTTATTGAAGAAGGCAATTATGATGCCGTGATTAATGCAATAGGTATACTAAATAAAGATGCAGAAGATAACAAATCAAGTGCAGTTCTATTGAATAGCTACTTGCCACATTATTTAAGTGATGTTACTAGAAATATGAAAACAAGAATTATACATATGAGCACAGACTGCGTTTTTTCAGGAAAAACTGGTGGGTATTCTGAAACATCTTTTAAAGATGGTGAGACTTTCTATGATAGATCTAAAGCTCTGGGTGAACTTGAAAATGATAAGGATTTAACTTTCAGAAATTCTATTATCGGACCTGATCTGAATAAAAGCGGAATAGGTCTATTTAATTGGTTCATGAAGCAAGAAGGACAAATTAATGGATATACAAAAGCATTATGGACTGGTGTGACGACATTAACTCTAGCTAAAGCAATGGAGAAAGCATTAGAAGAAAATCTAACGGGTTTATATAATTTAGTAAATAATGATGTAATTAGCAAATTTGATTTACTGAAACTTTTTAATAAACATATAAGAGCTGAAAAAATTTCTATTGTTCCAAGCGATACAGTAGAAGTTGATAAATCACTTATTAACACTCGAAATGATTTTTCATTTGTGATACCGAGCTATATGCAGATGATTACAGAGATGAAAGAATGGATCGAAAAGCATAAAGAACTTTACCCACATTATTTAAGTTAGAGGAGGGGAAAAAATGCGTAGATTAAAAGTAATGACAATCGTTGGTACACGCCCAGAGATTATTAAATTATCAGAGACAATCAAAAAGTGTGATACGTACTTTGAACATATATTAGTACATACAGGCCAAAACTATGATTATTCATTAAATGAGGTATTTTTTGAGGAGCTAGGGATAAGAGCACCTGACTTCTACCTAGGAGTTGTAGGTGATAATCTTGGCCAGACCATGGGGAATGTTATAGCTAAATCATATGAAATTATGGTTAAAGAAAAACCAGATGCACTTTTGGTATTGGGTGATACAAATTCGTGTCTAAGTGTTATATCTGCAAAGAGACTTAAGATTCCAATTTTCCATATGGAAGCTGGCAATCGATGTTTTGATGAGAATTTGCCGGAAGAAATTAACCGAAGGATTGTTGATCATACTAGTGATGTTAATTTATGCTATACAGAACATGCAAGACGATATTTAAACTATGAAGGTGTGCCAAAAGATAGAACATATGTAGTGGGTTCACCAATGGCAGAAGTTTTGACAGCAAACATTGAAAAAATAAATAGCAGTAAAATATTAGAAACTCTCAGTTTAAAAAAAGGAAAATACATTTTGTTGTCTGCTCACCGTGAAGAGAATATTGATAATGAAGAAAACTTTTTAGCTCTAATGAACGCGGTTAATGCCATGGCTGAAAATTATGATATGCCTGTTATATACAGTATGCATCCAAGAAGTAAAAAATTTATAGAACAACGCGAATTTAAGTTCCATAAAAACGTAAGAGGTTTAAAGCCCTTTGGATTTTCAGATTACAACAATTTGCAACTTAATGCTTTTTGTGTAGTGTCCGACAGTGGAACAGTACCAGAAGAGGCTTCTTTTTTTAAGTTTCCAGCTGTTTCAGTAAGGACTAGCACGGAAAGACCAGAAGCGTTAGATAAGGGAAATTTTGTTATTGGTAGCATAACAACTGAAGAAGTTCTGCAAGCAGTTGATATGGCTGTTGGAATGAATGAGAATGGTGACTTAGGTGCTGATGTGCCAAATTATACTGATAAAAATGTAAGTGTAAAAGTTGTTAAGATTATTCAAAGTTATACAGGGATTGTCAATAAGATGGTGTGGAGAAAATCTTGAAAATTATGGTTTTTGATGTTCCGGCAGAAAGTGGAGGAGCATTAACTGTATTAAATGATTTTTATAATGTATATAAAAAAGATGAAAAAAATAATTACATTTTCATTGTAAGTAAACCTGAATTAAAAGAATGTAAGAATATTGAAGTACTTCATTATCAATGGGTTAAAAAAAGTTGGCTTTATCGTTTTTATTTTGATAAATATATTGCGCCAAAACTAATAATAGAACATAAAGTAGATTATTTTAATCCCTTTGATTTTACCATGTTAAAAGATAAGATGCGCGAAATAATACAAGGATGATAATTATGAAAAATATTGTTTTTATAGTAGACGGATATTATCCGAATTTTTCTGCGGTTGGCTTGTGTATAAGCAATTTAGTTGAAGAAATGTCAAGTAGTAATAACATTACAATAATTACAAAAAAAAGTTATAATACTCAACAAAATACAAGTGTTAATAAAAGCTATATTCGATATGTCAATACGATTGATAATTATCTGCGTAATAGAATAGCTAAGAAACTTAAAACAACTCGTGGCTTGAAAAGAAAGTTGCTATTAATCGAAAGAATAGCAGTAAAAAGTTATGGATATTTGTGCGCGCTAATAAAAAAAAGAAATTTAAAAAATCAAGATACCAAAGCTTTTTTGAAAGAACTGGAGAAAATTGATACAAAAATTGATGTTATTATTCCTGCATGTCTCCCATTTGAAAGTATTATGGCAGCAATTCAATTCAAAAGTAATTGTTTATACGAAATAAAGATAGTTCCATTTTTATTTGATAAATTTAGTGCAAATAGTATATTACATCGGACTATATTTAATAGAAATAAAAAATTTCAAAAGCACCTTTTACTTGAAAGACAAATGTTTGAGAATTGCGATAAATTGTTTTATGTGGAGTCAGGGACACAGCATCTTCAAGAATATTTTCCGAAATTTGAAGATAAGTTTTGCCCTGTGGAGCATCCGTTGTTAAAACGAGTTATTTCGAATGAAACGATAATTTATGATTGTAAGCGGATTAATATTGCTTATACAGGAGCATTGTACAAAAAGATAAGATCTCCTTTGTATGCACTAAAACTATTTTCAAGATTAATTGAAAAGGATAGAAGAATCCTTTTGCATTTTTATATTAATGGCGATTGCAACTCAATAGTAGATAGTTTTTGCGAAAAATATCCAGATAATATCATAAATCATGGAAGTGTATCAACTGGTTTTGCAAAGGCAGCAATTATTAATGCTCAATTACTTCTTTCAATAGGAAATTCAGATATAACCCAGTTGCCAAGCAAGATATTTGAGTATATTTCGACTGGTAACCCTATATTGCATTTTTATACCGACTCTAAAGATCAGGTAATTAAAATACTTAATCAATATAGTGGCTCATATTGTATAAAGAGTGATGAGAGTTCAATCAAGCAAGAGGAAAAAGTCAGAAAAACGCTAACTAATTTCGGCAATAAAATTGATTTTAATGAGGTTGAGAAGATTTTTTACAATGCAACTCCGAAGTTTATTGCAAATAAAATCATGGAATTACTTTGATATCTAAGAGTGTATATTTAAATGAAAATACTTTAGCTGAATACACTATTTGATCAGGGAAGTACAGGAAAAATTGTTCCAGTCATTTATAAACTCTTGTGAGAGTGATATCAAATCTTAAGATTATTGGAAGCATTACAACTGAGCAAGTGCTATAAGAAGTTAGCCTGGTAGTTGAGATGAATGTAAATTCGGTTTAGGTGTTGATGTAATCAATTATACAAATGGAAATGTTAGTGTAAAAGTAGTTAAGGCATTCAAAGCTATACAACAGGGATTGTTAATAAAGATGGTGTGGATAAAGAACTAATTATGGGAGGCTATACTGATGTCAATTTATGAGAAAATTCTAAATAAAGAAGAAAGTATTTCAGTGGTGGGTTTGGGATACGTGGGTATGCCACTAGCAGTTGCTTTTGCTAAAAAAGTTAATGTTATTGGATTTGATCTAAATGAAGCAAAAGTTAACTTATACAAGAAGGGAATTGATCCAACTTTTGAGGTGGGCGATAATACAATTAAAGAAACCACTGTTCAATTCACATCTGATGAAACAGCACTTAAAAATGCAAAGTTTCATATTGTAGCGATACCTACACCTATTAATCAAGATAAGACCCCTAACTTATCACCAGTAATAAATGCAAGCACAATAATTGGTCGTAATATTACCAAAGGTTCTATTGTTGTTTATGAATCAACTGTATATCCAGGTGTTACAGAAGATGTATGTATTCCTATCTTAGAGAAAGAATCAGGACTAAAATGTGGCATTGATTTTAAGATAGGATACTCACCGGAACGTATTAATCCAGGGGATAAAGTTTACAGACTCGAAAATATCAAGAAGATAGTAGCCGGAATGGATGAAGTTTCATTAGAAGAAATCGCAAATGTGTACAGGTTAATAATAGAAGCAGGTGTATATAGAGCTAGCTCTATTAAGGTAGCAGAAGCAGCTAAGATTGCAGAAAATAGTCAACGTGATATTAACATCGCATTTATGAATGAACTCGCAATGGTTTTTAATCGTATGGATATTGATACTAACGAGGTTGTAGAAGCTATGAACACAAAGTGGAATGCACTTAATTTCTATCCAGGTTTGGTAGGGGGGCATTGTATAGGTGTAGATCCATATTATTTTGTATACAAAGCAGAAAAACTTGGATATCACAGCCAAATTATACTTGCAGGAAGAAAAATAAATGATGGGATGGGTGAGTTTGTTGCAGATGTTATTATAAAAAAACTCATCCTTGCCAATAAACTAGTAAAAAAATCAAAAATTGTTATTCTCGGTATCACATTTAAGGAGAATTGCCCAGATATAAGAAATAGTAAGGTAAAGGACATAATTATTCATTTAAAAGAGTATGGTATTAATCCTCTCGTGGTTGACCCCTGGGCAAGTTCAACTGAAGTAAAGCATGAGTATGGAGTTAATCTAACAGATATGGGTGGAATAATAGATGCGGATGCTATTGTATTTGCGGTTGCTCATAAGGTATTTAAAAAGATGAATTGGGAACAAATTGATGCTTTGTATAGTGACTGTGACAATTCAGAAAAAATTCTGATTGACGTTAAAGGAATTTTTGATAAAAAGAAACTTGAAGCAAGAGGCTATTGTTATTGGAGGTTGTAGCAAGGAGGTTACAAATGGAGGTTACAAATGAAGGTTACAAATGAAGGTTAGTGTAAGTGTTATAATACCATTTTATAATGGCATTTCATGGCTGATAGAAGCAGTAGAAAGTGTTTTAACACAGACATATGCTTCGAAAGAAATCATTGTTGTTAATGATGGCTCGAAAGAAGATATTAATAAGTTTTTGAATCGGTATAAAAATAGGATTATATATATTTATAAGGAAAATGGTGGTTCCGCTACTGCAAGAAACATTGGTATTGAAAAGTCAACAGGAGATTATATTGCGTTTTTGGATTCTGATGACCTATGGCAGCCGTCAAAATTAGAGAAACAAATCGCCATTATGGAAAAAACACATTGTATATGGTCGCATACTGGATATGAAACTTTTGATACAAAAAAGGATGAGCCTAATACAATTAAGAAAATTAGTGTAGCGAATTTTGACGGAAATATTTACCCGAAAATACTCATGTCGAATAATCTTGCAACCCCATGTATCATAATTAAAGGAGATTTTTTAAGGAAAAATTCAAGTTTGCGATTTAATAATGAGATGCGCCATGGTGAGGATCAATTTTTGTGGATTAATATTGCTTTAAAGCATAACATTGTCGCTATCGATGAAGTTCTGACTAGGGTAAGAATACGTGGAAGTAATGTTGCTCTTTGTGCTAGAATCCAACTGCAAGTAAGGGCGAATATTTGGCAAATATTGAAACAGGACAAAAACAAATTTAGAGTCAAGGAAATTCCAGGATTTACTAGATTCGCCTATAAATTATCAAGTCTTAGTTATAAAATATTAGCCACTAAGGAGGAAAGCATAAAAAACAATTTGGGTTTCGAAATTTTATCGCGTATCATGTATGTTATACCATGGATGTTATTTAAACTTGATTATAGGAGAAATATTGGGAACTAATATGAAGTTGATTGTACCAATTTATTTATCAAATAAGGGTAGTTCAGTAACGTGGCTGGGAGTCGCTAAAAGCTTGGCATTCTTTTTATGTTTATGTTGTAAATGATGTATCCTTAATTGATATTGTTTTGAAATGTGTATTTTTTGGCGATTTTTAGCTAATATCGTATATACTACAACAATTATTCGGGACAATATTGATGTTGTGATTTTTTCATTTATTAGTGATATTATTTATATATACTAGCAAATAATCTGCTGCTTTCTATTCTAAGACCTTTATGGCTTTTGGGAGTAATAAAAGGAGTTTGGGCATTTAAAAAAAAGTTCTGGTTACGTTATAGATAGTTGAAGATAGAGACCATCTATGAATTGACAAGTCTTAAGCGATAAATTTTCAATTATTATTTGTTAAAAAAAGCTTGCCTTAACAAAGTATCTATCAGATGCATCTAAAAAATCGATACGAAATAATTTAATTTATGTTAAATTAAACTCAGTATAAATATTCCGTACTAGGGAACCATGATGGCCAGAATAAAGCATAAATTAATCCAGTACTTGGTACTGGTGTAGCCTTAGCCATCATAACTAATTAAATTACTTGAAATACTTTGTTCCACCAAGGACAGAGTGGTATAGTGGTTTTTAATACACTTGATTGCACAAGGTAATCATATTTGGACCAGTCGAGGTTATCATCATAGACTTGCGAGAAATAAGCGATTAAAAGCTAGATCAACTATAAATGATTGAGATAAGACTGTGTGGCAATAAACTTTAATTAGGTCAGAATACAGGATAAGATTAAAAATCTACATGGTCTAACTTTTATTATAAACAATTGCAAATGAAAGGAGATATATGAAGCATATTGTGTTAATGATGAGTAATTATTACCCTTATTTTTCAGCTGTGGGTGTTTGTTTGGGGAATGTTGCTGATGTCATGTTAAAGGAAAACAAAGTTACGGTTATTTGTGAAAAATTTGATATGGATGAAGCAGATACGGAAATATGTAATAATCAAAGAATAATTCGTATTATTTCAAAATCAACCTCATTTAGGAAAACAATGCAAATTGGCATTCAGGATTCCAATGCCATACAGAAAGCGGGATATAATTTTTTACTTTTTGTTTTTAGATGTTTAGAATATACTAAATGCATTCTTTCAAAGAATAGTGTTAAGTATGATCTAGTAAATACTTATTCGCAGGCACTAGAAAGTATCCATGATCCGATAGATGTTATAGTTCCCGCTTGCATGCCTTTTGAAACATTGATGGCCGCTGAAACATATAAGAAATATCATTCAGATGTTGAAGTTGTACCTTTTTTATTTGATAAATTTGCTGAAAATAGTACATTGCACCGAACGAAATGGAACAAGAAACTAAAAATGAAAAATAATCTTGCTTTGGAAAAATTAACATTTGAAGCAAGCGAAAGAATTCTGTATGCTCCGTCTTGGGAGGAACATCTTCATAAAAACTTTGAATGTTTAAATGAAAAATTTAGATCGGTAGAGCACCCTCTTATTAAGAAAATAATCGCAGTTGATTTGGTACATTATGATGATAGAAGGATTAATGTAGTATATACGGGTACAGTCATGTTAAATAGTAGGAATCCGGAACCTACGATAAAAATATTTGATGCAATAATTGATCAATATCCAGATCTGCTTTTGCATTTTTATGCAATGGGAACTGCTATAGGAAAAATTGAGGATTTTCAGCTTAAACATCAAGATTATGTAGTTTTTCATGGGCAGGTGCCAACTGAAATTGCTCATTCTGCTGTTGCAAATAGCACGATGTTGTTGTCTATTGGAAATGTTGATATTACACAGACGCCAAGCAAAATATTTGAATACATATCATGTTGCAAACCAATAATCCATATAGCAGTATATGCATTGGATCCAGTGATTGATATTCTTAAGTCTTATCCGTTGGCTTGTTGCGTATGCCTGGAATCTGATTCGTTTGAAGAACAAGTTAGGAGCGTTGGAAGTTTTATAGCACAAAAAAAAATAACGGAAATTAATTTCTCTGATTTGGAGAAAATATATTTTAATGCAATACCAAAATATTCTATGGATTTTATTTTGGATAGTAATTAGATTGGGATGATTAAGTGTGAGTAGTAATTTAAGAAATCTAATAAAGAATTTTTCATATACATTTATGTCTAACTTGATTTCATTAATTGTATCAACTTTGATGGTAATAATCATTCCAAAGTTAGTCGGAGTAGAAGAGTATGGCTACTGGCAATTATTTTTATTTTATGCGTCATATGTAGGATTTATGCAATTTGGTTGGAATGATGGCATATATTTAAGGTATGGAGGCAATGAATATAATAAATTGGACAAGGGATTGTTTTTCTCACAATTCTGGATGTTAACAATTTTACAGATAATTATTGCAAGCATTATAATTGCATCATCATTTATTTTGTCGAATGAAATAGATGTACAGTTTATTGTAATAATGGTTGCTTTAAGTATGATAGTGGTGGGGATTAGAGCTATGCCAGCATTTATCTTACAATCCACATATAGAATAAAAGAATATGCTCAGATTACATTGTTGGATAGAACTCTATATTGTTGCTTGATTGTTTTTTTTATAGTTATCGGCATTAGAGAATATAAATTAATGATAGTCGCAGATTTATTTAGTAGATTTATTTCTTTGTTATATGCCATGTATTGCTGCAAAGACATAGTTTTCCATAAAATCTCTTCATTTTATTTTAGTTTCGGAGAAGCTTTAAAGAATATAAGTGTCGGAATCAAGCTTATGTTTTCAAATATTTCAAGTATGTTAATTATTGGTGTAGTGAGGTTCGGAATAAATCGTTCATGGGATGTATCTACATTTGGAAAAGTATCCCTTACGCTTAGCATATCTAGTCTTATGATGTTATTTATCAATGCCATAGGGATCATATTATTTCCTATTTTAAGAAGAACTGATGTCAAAAGATTACCGAGTATATATTTAACGATGAGAAATTTTTTGATGGTGATATTATTGGGTATTCTTATATTATATTATCCATTTAAAGTTTTCTTGACCCTATGGTTACCGAAATATGCTGATAGTTTAATATATATGGCGTTGGTTTTTCCAATGTGTGTCTATGAAGGTAAAATGGCTCTACTAATTAACACATATTTAATGTCCTTAAGAAAAGAAAAATTAATGTTGAAAATTAATTTAATGGCTCTTGTTTTAAGTTTAACGGTAACTTTTGGAACTGTTGTATTACTTGAAAATTTAAATTTAGCAATAGCATCAATCGTTATTCTTTTAGCATTTAGATGTACATTGGCTGAGATACTTTTATCCAAGATTCTTAAAATTAAATTATATAGAGATATAAGCTTGGAATTAATAATGACTTTAGTTTTTGTATTAACAGGATGGTTTTTTAATTCTTGGCTTGCAGTTTTGCTATATGCATTAGCTTATATAATGTATTTAGTGATCAAACGAAAAGACATTGTTAATACAATTGAAAATATTAGACTATTAATAAAAGTTTAAAAACAACTTGATTATTATAATTCACCTATGGTGAACAGCTACTATATTCCGTGAAAAATAAAAAATGCTTTTGAAATCTCAACCATAATTTATACTAAAGAAACAAACAAAAATTATTAAAGGGAAAAAAAGATTAATGAAAGGTAATTCAATAAGATGAGATCACATGAGAGTAATGATTTAAATTTCTTTAAAAGGATTAATAAAAATTAGCATGAATACTATAAATAATGATATTAAAAAGAACTTAAATATGCCCATTATTGTTATAGAAGGTTATTTAGCATTTACTGTGTTTTTATATGCGTTTGGTCCTTGGGAATGGAAAACTAACAATCCAATTCTAACGTACATGATGCTTTTCGCATTTCAGGTAGCACTTGCTTTGGGATACAAAACAGGGATAAGAAAAAAATCAATCAATCTTATTAGTATTGATTATATTGAAGCTGAAAGAAAAAAATATTCTAGAACAATTTTTTCTAATAAGTTCTTGCAGATTTTACTTATACTTAATTTAATTTTTATTATGCTGAATATTGTTAGAACACTGGATTTAGCATCGTTTTCATTAAGTAGTATTTTAAATCAAGTTACCATAGGTCTTACCAATCCAGCTGCTCAATACAAATTAAGTCAAATTGTTGTAACAAAATTTGGTGGAAGTATTTTATCATATGCTAATGTTTTATTAGCACCATTGCTTTGGTTGGCAATACCGCTTTCCATATATCGTTTCAAAGAATTGTCCATTGTGTTTAAATCAATATCTGTAATTACTATCTTTTTAGAAATAGCAAGGTGGGTTGCTACAGGTACTAACAAGGGCTTTTTTGATATTGTAATTATTGTATTGGCAGTTATTTTTGTTAAAAAATTGACTCCTTTTCAAAGCAGAAAAAAAAGACTTTACAGCAAAAGTATACGTAAAAATAACATCAAAATAACTATTGTAGCATTAATATTTTTATTTATATGTGTATGGTTCTTTTCAAATGCTATTGGAGATAGAGTACAGATGAATTGGACGAATTTAGAGATTTCAACTGGTAATACTCAAATTAACTTTGATTCTATTCTTATGAGGCTTTGTCCGTCCTATTTAAAAGCAACATTGATATATGTTAGTTCTTATTTAACACAAGGTTATTATGCCCTATCGTTAGCTACGTTAGTTGAATGGACACCCATGTTTGGTGTGGGTAATTCTATGTTTTTGATGGATAATTTAAGTTCTATTTTCAATACAGATTTGTACCAATTTACTTATCAAACAAAGTTGATTCAGTACGGATGGGATTCATTTGTAAATTGGCATTCTTTCTATATTTGGGTTGCAAATGATGTGAGTATAATTGGGGTTGTTTTTGTAATGTACATACTCGGTCGATTTCTGGCAAATGTTGTATATGATGCAACAATTATCGGCGACAATATTGCTGTTGGGATATTTTGTTTACTGGCAGTGCTATTTTTGTATATGCCTGCTAATAATCAGTTGCTTTCTTATCCAACAACCTTTATGGCTTTTTGGGTATTAACTGGAATTTGGGCATTTAAGAAAAAAATCAGGTTGCGTTTTAAATAGTTGGAGATGGAGAAATATGAAGCATATTGTATTTATGATGAGAAATTATTACCCTTATTATTCAGCAGTAGGTGTTTGTTTAAATAATGTAGCGGATGCCATTGTAAAGGACAATAAAGTTACCGTTATTTGCGAAAAAACAGAAATGCATGAAGCTGATGGATATTATCATTAAAAAGGGCCACTGTATTCATCAGTAAGAGCCTGACAGGGGGTGGCTCAAAATGGTCCGGATTATTCAGTCCATTCAATATATTTAATTATCAAGCGAAAAGACATTAGCAGAACAATAAAGAATCTAAAATTATTAATGGAAGTTTAAAATAAAATCTTAGAAACTGACCATTTGAGAGGGTAGAAATGATAAATAAAATAATAACTTTAAGAAAATCTGTTAGCAATGCATCCTTCCAACCAATTTTTGAATGGGAAGATATTTTCAAGGAAAAACTTAAATTGCAATATTTGTATATCAATAAGCCGGAATATTTATTTAATAAAATAAAAGGAAAGCTACTTCATAATAATGTTTTAAAAAATTGCGAAAATGAAAAAAGTATAGCATTTATTATTGACTTGCCATCATGTAAATATTACGAAAATAAAGATGTGGCACCAATATTTTGTGATGTATGGGGAAATCAAAGTAGGGAATTATTGTCTAAAACATACAAACTAGACTTTTTTTTTGTAACTTCTATTGATATTTACAACCTGATAAAGGAAGAAAGAGATAACATCTTTTATATTCCATTATCGGTTTCAGATAAATGGATAAACAAATCATTTCCAGAAAAAAGTATTGATGTCGTTCAAGCTGGTAGAAAAAATCCCGTGCTACACGAATATATGCTTCGATTCGTCATGAAATACCCTATGACTGAATATATTTATCAACAATATAAAAATAAGCAAATTCATTATATTTCTACTCAACGAGGCGATATCGGTAATTTTGGAACCCGTGAAAAGTTTATGGAATTACTTAAACATAGTAAAATTAGTTTAGTATCGTCACCAGGTGCTGATAATTCAAGAAATACATTTGGAATAGATTTTATTACTCCACGTTTTTTTGAAAGTGCAGTAAATTATACTTATATGTTAGGGCGATATACTAATAATGAAGAATCACAATTTCTAAATATTTCATCAGTATGTGACAATGTTAGCTCTTATCTTCAATTTGAGACTCTGATTCAAAATTATTTAGAATCCAATATATTTTTGAAAACTAAAGAATATGATACTTTTATTGAGAATAATTTAACATCAACTAGAGCAAATACAATTAATGAAATCATTATTTAATATTATATCTATGAGAGGAATGTTATGGTTAAATATTTAATATTAGGTGCGGGACCAGCTGGTCTTTCATTTGCTAACAAATTATTAGAAAATGGTGAAACATCATTTTTAGTGCTTGAAAAAGAAAGTTCTCCTGGCGGATTGTGTAGGAGTATTGATGTCGATGGAAGTCCATTGGATATAGGAGGAGGGCATTTTCTTGATGTGAAGAGAAAGAAAGTGCTAGACTTTTTATTCACTTTTATGCCTGAACATGAATGGAATAAGTTTGAGCGAGATTCAAGGATTGTAATTAATAATAACTTCATCAGTAGCCCATTAGAAGCTAATATTTGGCAAATGAAAATAACTGATCAGGTAGAATATCTAAAATCTATTGCTATTGCAGGGTGTAATATTGGAGAAAAGATCCCTGAAAAGTTTATTGATTGGATTTATTGGAAATTAGGGGTCAAAATTGCTGAGGAATATATGCTACCATATAATCAAAAAATATTTTCTGAAGAACTCAACAAATTAGGTACTTACTGGTTAGAAAAACTGCCGAATGTGTCATTTGAGGACACTATCTTAAGTTGTCTAGAAAAAAAAGCTCACGGAAAACAACCTGGACATGCCCAATTTTTTTATCCAAAAAAGTATGGTTATGGAGAACTTTGGATTAGAATGGCAAAAGCACTAGGTGACAGAATAAAGTATAATATAAATGTGAATTCAATTGATTTTGATAAAAAAATTGTAAACAATCAGTATTTAGCCAATAATATTATAAATACAATACCTTGGTGTGAATTTAATGAGTTGAATGGGATGCCGGAAAGATTTAAAAAAGGGATTTGTCATTTGAAATTTAATTCAGTGCAAATAGAATATAATGCTGAAAAATTAGATACTACTTGTCATTGGATTTATTATCCTGATCTCAAATTACCATATCATAGATTATTGGTTAGACATAATTTCTGTAATAATTCTAGAGGCTACTGGTCTGAAACAAATAGTGAAAGAGTAGTACCTTCAGATAAGTGGAGTTACATTAATAAGTATGCTTATCCTCTAAATACAATTGGGAAACCACAGTTTATGAAAGAATTTCTATCTTGGGTTGAGACAAAAGGTGTGTATGGTTTAGGCCGTTGGGGGACTTGGGAACATCTTAATTCAGATGTAACAGTCGAGAATGCTATTTCATTATTCGAATCAATTCATAATCAAGAGTGATTCTAGATTTATGTTAAATTTGCTTTTCTTGAGTTTTAAATCCCCCATTTAATGTTATTTGCTGAGGTGAAAAATTTTCTATATAGAAAATATAAACAAAAAAATAACTGCAAAAATTTAAGTATAATGAACATATAATTTAATTGTTAGGAGTATTCACATGAGAAAGATTGCATTAATTACAGGCATTACTGGTCAGGATGGTTCATATCTTGCAGAGTTATTATTAGATAAAGATTATGAAGTCCATGGCATTATTCGTCGACACAGCTCAATTTCTACAGGAAGAATTGATCACTTATATGATGACGAAAGTCTGAGAGATCGTTTCTTTCTCCATTATGGGGATTTAACTGATTCGTGTAATCTGATCAGTTTAGTTACAAAAATTAAGCCTGATGAAATCTATAACCTAGCTGCTCAATCACATGTAGCTGTCTCTTTTGAAGTCCCTGAATACACGGCAGAAGTAACAGGGGTTGGCACAATTAGACTTTTAGATGCCATTTACCAAAGCGGATTAAAGTGCAAATTTTATCAGGCTTCCACTTCGGAGTTATTTGGGGGTATTCCAGAAACTGCACCACAAAGTGAAAAGACACCATTTTATCCTAAGAGTCCATATGGCGTGGCTAAATTATATTCTTACTGGATCACCATCAATTATCGAGAATCTTATAATATTTTTGCGAGCAATGGCATCTTATTCAATCATGAATCACCAAGAAGAGGTGAAATTTTCGTCACGCGTAAGATTACTATGGCTATTGCCAACATTATTGCAGAAAAGCAAAAAACATTATCACTTGGTAACATGGATGCTAAAAGAGACTGGGGTTTTGCCGGAGATTTTGTTGAGGGCATGTGGAGAATTTTACAGCAGGATAAGCCAGGTGATTATGTATTGGCAACTAATGAAACACATACTGTTCGCGAGTTTGTAGAACTATCCTTTGCTGAAGTTGGTATTGTGATCGAATGGAAGGGTACTGGAGTCGATGAAAAAGGATATGATAAAAAAACAGGGCATCTTCTGGTTGATGTGAATCCAAAATATTTCAGACCTGCCGAAGTAGATTTGCTTTGGGGTGATTGTACCAAGGCTGAAAAAGAACTCGACTGGAAGCGTAAATTATCCTTCAAAGGTCTTGTTAGTATGATGGTTAATGAAGATATGAAGACCTTAGCTGGAATGACTTCGGAAGAGTATAAAAATCGTAAGGATAACTAATTATTTGGTTTATTTTACACATGAGAATGATGATTATAGTCTTTTTAAAGAGAGGTTGTTAAATTGGATGGAAAAGAATGGTAAGATTTATGTAGCAGGGCATAGGGGTCTTGTTGGCTCTGCTATAGTGAGAAATTTGAAATCTAAGGGTTATACCAATATTGTGGGAAAAACTCATAATGAATTGGATTTATTAGATCAAATGGCTGTAAGGGAATTCTTTGAGACTGAGAGACCGGATTATGTTGTCCTTGCCGCTGCCAAAGTTGGTGGAATCAATGCTAATAATACAACTCCAGCCGATTTTATTTTTGAAAATATGCAGATCCAGTGCAATGTGATTAAGAGTGCTCACGATAATAAGGTAAAAAAATTGTTGTTCTTAGGAAGTACCTGTATTTACCCCAAGATGGCATCACAACCAATGTCGGAGGATTCCTTATTGACTGGACCATTAGAAGAAACCAATGAAGCTTATGCCATTGCTAAAATATCTGGTTTGGAAATGTGTAAGTTTTTTAAAAGACAGTATGAGGATAATTTTATCAGCTGTATGCCGACCAATTTATATGGTCCAAATGATAATTTTGATTTAAGTAGCTCCCATGTTATGCCGGCGTTGATTCGCAAGTTTTACGAATCAAAGATTAATAATGATCCTACAGTGGAGTGTTGGGGAACGGGTTCACCGCTTCGAGAATTCCTCTATGTGGACGATATGGCGGATGCTTGCGTTTATTTACTTGAAAACTATGAAGATGAACAGCATGTAAATATTGGAACAGGCAAAGAAGTGACCATCAAACAGTTGGCCGAAACAGTTAAGAAGGTTGTGGATTACAAGGGAGAGATTGTGTGGAATACGGCAATGCCTGATGGAACCCCAAGAAAACTGACGAATGTCAGTAAGCTCCATGGTTTAGGTTGGACACATCGAATTGAATTAG
>Ga0209125_1001540_pt1 | contig 20994 bp, 16 predicted proteins | sample BarGraIncub1131A_FD_184503 | JGI IMG/M metagenome (GOLD analysis project Ga0209125, IMG submission 184503) | Arctic peat soil microbial communities from Barrow, Alaska - Barrow Graham LP Incubations 11-31A (SPAdes) (version 2) | ecosystem: Environmental > Terrestrial > Soil > Wetlands > Peat...
GTTGCCAATAAAGCGAAGTATCTCAATGGCAATCGGATGGTCTTTGGGTTCTTTATCCCAGCCAATCCGTTTCAGCGCATCCGGGTCGCCCGACAATGCTTTGGCCAATGCTTTATCCCAATCTTTAAAATCGCCTTTGCTTTTAAACTCAGGGAACTGCCTATCTGAAATACTGTTTAAAGCATCATCAATATTGTCTCTGATAGTGCCTGTTTCTACCTTATTTCCACCTGCCAGATAAATAGCACCCTCCATGCAAATTTTAGTAATCAGCTCTTCAATAGCAATCCTTGCCAAACCCTGACGGGTTTCCATACTCTTCCGGGCTTGTTCTCCCTCCGGATTCGATGGTAAGCCTTTTGCATTAATGGTTAATCCGGCAGCCAGATATTTAATAATCTCGCTCCGGAGTTCAGGATCGCGGAATTTTTTCACAAAGGCATAGGCTAATGAAGCATCAGCACCTTCTTTCCGTATTTCATTGATAACGGTCGATTCATTTTCGAACCAACCATCACGAATCCAGATATTGAGTTTGTTCTCGGTATTTGGTCGGGTTTCTTTGTCCCAGATGTCGAAATCCCTTTTCTGTTTCGAAATCCCTTGCAGTATGTTGATGGTCTTGGTTTTGTCGTTAAAGAAGGAAATGATCTTTTGTCGGCGAAGGCCTTGAATCTGATCGTCGCCCGAACTGTTAATTTTTACTGCCTGAGCCGTGTATTCCTGTTCCCATTCAGCGCCCACTTTGGTTTGTAGCTTGAACTCATCGTTTACCGGCATCAATACTTTTTCGGAAACCAGTTTCTTTATGAGTTCTTTGATTTTGTTCCGGAATTGATCTGATGGTTCATTCAGGTTGTCGATGAGTAATTCGGCGATGGTATTTTCATCCGACTTTAAACGTCCGCTGGTGGTATCTTTCGGCAATTGATCGATTAAGAAAACAGCACTTAATATCCGACCTTCCAGTGCATCATCGCCACCTTTCGATTTGCGGTTTTCGATCAGGTTATTGGTTTCGTTTAAAAGCAGTGCATTTTGCAATAACTGAGATTGTTTTTGCTCAAAGATTAAATCGGCAGGAATAACGAACCCTAATTCTTTGTCGGCTACCATTTTGATACTTTCATTCACTATCCGAAGCTGGCTTCTTAACTGGCCTGCTGTACCTGCTGTATCAATGGCCTGTAAAATCTTTTTCCAGAATTTACGGGTAGCTGGCATAATCGGATAATCGGCAACCAAATTGGCTTTGTCGCTTGTAACGTAGCCAAAATCAGAGCCTGAAAGATTACGTGAAATTTCGCCCAAAGCATCTTCCAGTTTTTTATCGATCACATTGATGGTGGAAGGTTTTTTCTCCAACACCGTTTTACGGGTTACTGTCTCTACATCGGTGTCCGACAGCGAAACTTTTACAGTAAACCGGTCTTGTAACCGCTGCAATAAGCTTGTTTCAGAGAGTGCATTCTGGCCAGTGCCAATGAGTAAAAATTTACCATCAAAATTGCTGCAAATATCTTGTGCCAGGTTTTGCAAGTCGATACTTTTATCACCATCGGACCCTATGAATTGTTGCACCTCGTCTAAAACCACAATGGTCAATGGGATTTTATTTCCGAAGAACATGGGCAATATCTCGGTTTTGATGGTATCTATTAACTGCTCCCGGTTGATACTTTCGATCCGTTTAAAGTTGGCCTTAAAGTTCTCTTTCACCTTAGCTTCATTCTCGGCAAATTCCGGCTTCAATTCCAATAACGCTTTTGCGATTGCTGAAGACACAAAAAGGTTTTCATACTCCTTTTTGAAATCCTTGCCCTGAGCTTCGACCAATGATTTTAAGTCGTCGTAAATGCCCTCTTGTTTGGCCCAATACACAAATTTGAAATGATGATATTGCTGTGGTAATCCCAATTCATTCAGAAATAATTGCAGAAATGAATAACGAATATCAGCCGAAGGGAAATCTTTTAAGGTGCCTGAAACCGAAAGCTTACCATTCACCTTTTGCTTTCTTTCCAGTTCAATAAATAAATCGTTGACATCGGCAGGTAAAGGTTTTATCGTTCTGGCCGTATCACCGTTCGGAAACTGATAGTCTTCCCATAGGTAACCCAACATTTTTACCAGATGGGATTTACCACTGCCAAAAAAGCCACTAACCCAGGCTGCCGGTTGTTTGGGCTGATCAAGGTGTTTCAGATAGGTATCTAAAATCCGGTAAAGGCCTCTTTGGTATTCACCTTCGCAAACGAACGTTTTCAATTCGTGACGAATAATTTTCAGCCCTTTATCATCTTTAGCCGTATTAATTTCAACCACACCATCGTTAATGAGGTTGTTGTCATCAGGGTTTAGTGTAAATAATTCCTTATTCTTCATGGTTAGTTTGATTAAGCAGTAATTGGTCTGGCCAAGTAACTCCATCCGTCTCTGGCATCTAATAAGCGGTAATGATTTTTATCGTATTCACCCGGAAAGAAGATGAGCATTCGGCCTTTGAAAGCATTCGCACATCCGTTTAATACATCCGACATGCGGTTAAAGCCAAACAAAGAAGATATATCCCGAATGGCAATCAGGGTTTGATCGTCAGTCCCCTGTTTATCCATTTCCTGAATTAAAAAGTTGATTGCAAATTGTTTAAATTCAGCTTCCAGTTGATCCACCAATGTTTCAGGATCGGCGAAGTATTCCTCTTTATAGTCGTGGCTTGCCATCCAGGTTGGGAAGCATTTTTTAAGTGAAACAGTAATCCATCGCTTGCCCGATTTTATGGTAGCAGTTTCAAAATCTCCGATTCGTAAATCAACTTTACGTTGTTCTGCCGGATCATACACCAGAAACCAAACCCGTTCCTGTCCGGATAGAGAACTTGACCAGGGTTCATTCACAACCACCTCGTAGGCTGATAACAATTGATCAATTTTAGATGCCATTTATTTCCAGTTTGTTGGTTAGATTAGTAAAGGATATTGCAGTCACATTACCAGCATATTGGTATTGAAGGATATCCCGTTTAGCCGCTTCAATAGCAAGCTCCCGGACATTTGAATCACTTAACGAAAGTGCTTTCACCCATTTGCTTGTTAAAATAAAATCACCTCTTAAATCATGCAGGTAAGCCATGAAAAAAGCAAAGGCAACCACAATATAAGTGATATCGGGTTGCGTCCGTATGTTTTTAACTTTTCCGGTGATAAAATACGCTTGTTTCCATGAACTGGCAATGTTCTGAGCCATTGATTTTCTTGTATTCTCTGAATACCTGTTAGGATAATACGACTCAATATTTTCTTCCATTTTTTCTACCGTCACTTTATCACCCAGCTTCGTTTCCGCAACAACCGGAACACTTTCTGCCAAAAGGTAATCCTGACCAATAGCATACAAAAGGGCCAAAAGTGGTTTATCCCTTCCATCCGAAATTTGCCAGAAGTATTTGAAAGCTTTGAATGGAGAGTAGTTCAGATCGAAGCAATAAAGGTTGGTCAGGTAACGGGTAGTTTTTTCGATACCCGATTGGGTTTTTTTATTGATCACATTCTGATTCAATGAATCGAGGTAATTGTTATCCAGAATGGCAAAATCCATCACCTTTTGCAACTCTGCAAACATGATGGTTCGGCTGGTATGTATAGTTTTAGTTGGGTTCACAGATTTAAATCAATCAAATAATTGTATCATAAAAATTTACTTGTTTTCAAAGCTTGCAAGTTACAAAATCACAAACGGAATATTGTTTCTAATTCTAAAAAGTTAATTAGATTATATTGACAACGATTGCATATTACGCTTTGTAGTTATACACAGACAAGGATTTAACCAATGAACCTCCTGCAAAGTACTGCATTTCAAATTATTAATTTCCTATCAATTGTCAACGAAGGACTTCTGTCGGGTAGATTGCTATTATAAGCTGGCGTTCTTTTCACTGCACTTTTATTGTCAACATAAGACTCGATATCGTTACACCATTATTGAAATTTTGTTTCATCTTTTAAATTTAAATCCCCACAATTGCACCTTACATATTCAACACTCTCAACTACTTCAAAATGACAATATGATTTACATGTTGAACAATAAATTTCTGTTTCAATTTCAAGCCATTTTTTGTATACTGAATCTATCTCATCGGCAGTAAATTGAATCGCCTCATTCTTATAATGAGCACAGTAATTTCTAAAAATTGTTCCTTTTTCAAATTCGGAAAATAAAAGTGAAATTTTGTGCTGTTTGTTTGACATCCTTAGCTTGTCTTTGAATCTTTTGACAAGCGGTTCATAAAATTCAGCCAGCGTATATACATTTTCTAATTTATAACGGATAGGTGTCTGCAAATTTTGATTTACTATACCAAATACCATCTCTAAATATCTTCCCAACTTTTGTCCAGCCCCAATAGCATCATCATCATCAATTAACTTTTGAATTTCTTCATTATAGTTATTTGAGAAATTACATCTAGGTCCTGTTGTATAATCCCAACTTGCAAACTTATATCTGTTCCATTGTGGAAAATCTTTTTGCACTGTATCGAAAAAAATTTGGTCGTGGGTAAGCATTAAAACCTGAAAGTCAGCGAACTTATTAGCTAATAATTGAGATACTTTTGGCCTTTTGAATGCATCAAAACTATTTACAACATCGTCTAAAATTATAAACTTAAAACTACTATTAAAGTATTTGACAGCAGCCAAAAATATTGCTAAGCCAAAACTATTAACTTGGCTTTCACTCATAAATTTATACGCTGGCGAAATTTTTTCATTTGCAAATTCAATTTCTAATTCAACCGCTTTATCTCTACCAGATACTAATCTTATCACAGGGTTTTTAAGAAACTGATTGGTTGATTCTAGAAAATTGTAACAGTCAATAACATCTGCCTGAATCGCGGTGAAAGTATCTTGAATTTGTGTCTGAATTTTAATTGTAAGTTTTGAAGAAAGCAAATCAAGATCTTCTGTTATTTTGCCCAGGTAGGAAACCTTCTTCTCATTTTTTAAATAATTGACAAATGCAGAAATGATTTGAATTATGTTGTCAAAATCAGTGGATAATTCTTTTGTGCTTTTATCTTCAGAAAGTGTATTTATCCTATCTAAAACTATTTGTTTAATATCCTGTTCCTTTTCGCTTAGTGAATCTATCAGCAAAGGATTTTCTTGACTACTTAGACTTAAGGAATCAATGTCTTTAATTGGTTTTTTTAACTCAACAAGAATGGTTGGTAATTGAGTATCGAGCAATCTGATATCTAAGAAGAAAGAATTTAACGCTGATAATACTTTTTCGTTTGTTTCAGATTGAATAATTGCCAACTTTCTCGTTATAAGCTCAAGTTTTCCAATTAATTCAACTCTCTTGCTTTTATATTCTTTTGCGCTTCTATTTAGGGCATCTAGTGCTCTATGTTTATTAGAAATATGTTTTTCTAAATCACCTTCGAAAATTTTATCACAGACAGGACATATAGATTTGTCTTCTAATTGTGCCAATGTTTCTGTGGCAGAAGTGTAGAGATCAATTAAAATGAGTTTGGTAATATTTGCCTCATCATTTTTTAAATCTTTAAAAATCGATTCAAGATCAATACAGTCCTGAATAATTTTTGGTAAAGTGTAAAATTGATTTAATCTCAGTTGAAATGCTTTCCAGGCAGCAAGTTCTGCAGTAATTGGATTAGCATTTACAATTTTTGATAGAGATGCCTTTATTTTATATGCCTCTTTAAACTCTTTAATTTCTTCAAATTTATACTTTGATGCAATAGTATTTATGTATGTTACTATAGATGTCTCATCTACAAAATCATTTCCAATTATTTTGGAAACAGTCTGATTATTTTCAATTAATTGATCATTGAATTGTTGGAGTTTGGCAGAAATCCTGCTTAAGCTTGACTGTATGTCAGATTGATTTTTTGTGAATTTTTCAAGTCCGAAAAATTTAGCAATGTATTTATATTTATCTCCTTTTGTTTTAAAAACGAACTCTTGAAGATCAGAATACCGCAAAAAATTTGGATAAACAGTGTGTAATTTGAAATTTTCGTATTCTCCTGAATTTATTGGAGTTGTAATCCTTGCCTTATTAAAAATTGATTTTGCAGAAGATATTATAGGATGTGTAAAATCAATATTTATATATACATTATCCCCATTACTAAGCTTATGTGGATAATCTCTTTCCGAAACACCTTCTTTTGATAAGTAATCAATTTTTGAATTTATTAGCCATTCATAGGCATCAACGATTGAACTCTTACCAGTTCCATTTCGACCATAGATTAATGCTGACGTTGGTCTTCCTCCTTTGATAAAATCAATAATAACAGGCGATTTTATACCACGAAAGTTTTCGATCGTGATTTTATTTATTTTCAGCATCAGTCTCTGGCTTTAGTGTTTCATCAATATCTGAATTAATTTTTATCAAACCCAACAAGACTTTCTTTTCAAACTCAATACCATTAAAACCTGCATCTGTAAAGAATGGGTCAAGTTTCGTGATAAAAGCATTTAATTTGGGCTCGTCAATTTTTGTCTGTGAAAGCCAACTTTTGAAATCCATATTTTTTGAATTTAACTGATTGTCGTTTGAAACGTATCTTTTGATGGTTGCCTGTAATGTTCCTACTGCACGCAGGGCAGGAGTTTCCCGATGAACTTCCTACGAAGAGTTGCACTTTAAATTACTAATTTCCGGTCAACGAAGCAGGATGCCCGGCTTGCGGGTATTTTGCTGTTATAGCCAGTGGTTCTTGCCTTATTAATGATAAAGATGCTCATAATTTCTGTTTAAATTTTTGTTTCGATTCCTTACATATAAAATGCATAAGATTCTTTTGGATGTTCATTTTCTCCAAGGTATTTCATTATTTCTCCAACTCGTCTTGCACAGCCAATTGTAATTGGGTATTTGTTGTCGAATTGCGTGTTGTTCCAATTCATTTTTGTCAGTCCGAGAACCTCTTTGCAAACTGTCTTTACAGATGAAACGGAACTTACTATTCGCACTTCTAAAGGAGCAGGAATATACATTCCCGGATATGTCTGATATTGATGAACTGATCCTCTTGTGTAAAGTATGTGTCTTTGTTCTGTCAATGAAAACATTGACCCTCTTACTGGTGGATAAAGATTGTTTCTAAAGAAACGCAAATCGGTTTCCATAACAGTTACAATGTCGTATTCCGTTATGCCCAAATCCTGCATTGCTTGAATAAAGCCGTCAAGTTCATCCTCATAGTATTTTGAAGTCTTGTGTAAAACTACTCGGCCTGGCATTGTGCCTGTTGCAAACTTGTATTTGGTCAAAGCATCTTTCAGAAGTCCTAAAGATTGCTCATAAGTTAGGTGAGGTTTTTTATCGTCTTTATCTTCCATTACAGGAGTTCCGCGAAGTATCACACCTTTTCCATTTTCATTGAAAATTTGTGCTAAACTGGTTTGAATCGTTTTCTTGTCCCTGCTTCTGTAAAATCCAACACCCACAAAACATACTTTTGGCTTGTTCTCGTCAAGTTCCAACTTCCAAGGAATGGTTTGAAGTCCCTTATAATAAAGAGCAGTACAAAAATTCCAAGCCTTTGTTGCCGCATCTTGTGATTTGTTGCTGTCGTGCATTACATATTCTCTCAACAACTGAATAGGTGTGTTGTATTTCATTGCACGGGCTTTTAATGCTCGTCTAAAATTCAGTTCCAATTCAGGCTCTTCGCTATCTTCAGCCACTTGTTCAACTGGTTCATCATCTTTATTTTCTTTTACTATTTTCCCTTCAAAGCTTTTTGGTATGATGCATATTATTACGTCACAGTTTTTAATATCAGAGAGAAAGCCAATGTTTTCACCAAACAACTCTACTGCATCCAATACTTTCTTATCCCTGTCAGGTTCTTTCAAAATCCTTTTAATGTCATTGGGTGAGAGAATCCTCTCATAATTTGAATCGTAAATGAATTTTGCACAGAAACCTTTGTCCTGATTGAATCCCAGAAAAGATTTGAACAATCCTTTCTGTTTGCCTTTGGGATTTGCAGGAATATAGCTTTCAAACCTTTTTAACCAACTTTTCAGGTTCTCTACATCTTCTTCAATACCAATTATGCCAAGGAGCAACTGATTTTTTCTCGCTTCAAATACTGTGTCATATACATTTAATTCGGCAATGCCTTCTCTAGGACAAATACTTTTGCCTTTGCCAAATAATAAAAAAGGTTCTTGTATATAGTCCGCTTTCATAGTCCAAATAAGTCTACGTTACCATCTACGTCTGTGAGTTTTTTCTGTGTGCTAATCGCTTCCAAGCTATTCCAAACAGAGTCAGGAACAATTGGGGCAAAATCAAACTTCTCAATTTGCTCCAACTTTAAAAAAGGATAGTCATTGTATTCAGTGAACAAAGATTCCATTTGTGAGGGCTGGAGATAACGAAGAATGAAATTAAAATGGTTAAATACGTGCATATTCCGTTCAGTCTTCTTCAACCACTGAATGTTTTTGAAGGCGTAGTCGCAAACTCTCAAATCATTCCAAAGGAAAATCCACTCAGGTTTTAAAGATAAATACCATTCGTTATCAAAGTTTTCAAAACCTGTTCTAAAGGCAAGGCTTCTCAAATTGAATACTTTTGTTTTATCTTTAAAATCATACTTAACATCAACAACTTTTCTGGTTGCACTTTTCTTTGTTTTCTTCCAAGAATGTAAACGTGGTTGCCACTTATCTAAATCATCCTTTTGAATTGGAAGAAAAGCAAATAGTCTCTCATCTTTAAACCATTTGATTTTTAGTTTATGAAGTTTGGCTTCAAGGCTCTTTTTCAATAAATATTTGAACTGCGACAAATGGTCAGGAGATATCTCATAAAACTCATCGCAAGCAAATGGCTCTGCTGTTCCTCTATCAATAATTTTGGTTAAACCAACTGAATCATCTTGTAGATTATGAAAGGTGATGATTTTTCCATCCCAAACTAACCAGTCGTGCGGGAACGAAATATTTTGCATATATAAAGCAGACACAGCGTAATCGTGAAGGCTCGGTTTGAAAAATGGTCGCTTTCTTTCTTTGTTGTATTTCTTTACAGCCTGCTTATCAATGTCCAAATCAGCAATGTATATATGGCTAGGGAACTGAATTTTTACTAGATTGGAGTAAACAGGCTCGGTTTTATTGAAATATTCGTTTTGTTTCTTATCTATTTCAGTTTTTAAAGCTTGTTTTAATTCCTTTTCCAATTCAAAAGCATCATTCACAGTTTTACGGAAGTAGTTTGGTTCTACACGCCCTTCAAATTCCTTTTGTAATGGTTCTTTTTGATAAGTAGTATTGATTACCAAAACAGGAATATTTTTACTTCTTGCAGTTTGATATTCCAATTCAGTTATGGATTCCTTGCCTTCGGGTTGCCAACCGTAGCGACTGCCTAAAATCAGCACATAAATATCCGATTCCATCACTTTGCTAAGACAAGCGGTAAGCGAATCGGTGCTTTGAGCTTCCATTGTCTTTTCAGACATTACAGGAAATCCGCCAACCATATTCACGGCATTGTATGCAGCAGTTCTTTCGTTGGTTAAATCGAAAACTGTGCTACTGATGAATATTTTAGGCTGAGTGATAAACATTATTTATTTCTGTATTATTTGTAGTCAAATTATCTGTGGTCAGAATTTCATTTGATTTTTCTCTGTCATTTGCCGTGCTAGCCGTCGACCTACCATTGGCTATAACGCATATAGTAGCAAATGTATGGTACTTTTTTTAATTTATCTATGTTCCATAAATTCATTTTAAAAGATTATCAACAAGATGCCAGTGCAATTTGTCACAAAACCAGTTAAGGCGAAATACAATTTCTTTCTTCAGGTAATGTGAACCCAAATGTATATAGTCAATTTTGACCATAAGAGTGCTTGGAAGTAGGTTTCCCAACTAAAAAAGTGGCTTAATCCACTTTTTTTTTCAGTAAGCACATGGACCATTACCATTCATCATATCTTCATCGGCTGCTGCTGATCTAAATTGCCTATATGGACCTTCGCCACATTTTTCGCAATACGTCTTTCGGTCTGATGGCCAATAATAAATGCTTGTGCCTTTTTTAATTGTGGAGCCACATTTTGAACAAGCTGAAGGAAACTTTGCAGTAATCATTCGTGGATCGTTTTTGTAAGTCATAGCAATTTGCCTGTGCCTTCAGGATTTTTATAGGCACCCTTCGATAAACTCTGGGCTGGTCTGGCACGCCTCTTAGTTTAGTTAACGTAATTTGCTTTTGATTGAGACTCAACTTTTTCGGAACCCCAGGCATCGCGCATATCGTCCATTGACATCAGTTTGCCGGATTTCTTGAAATATTCCCCTTTGTGCCAATACCAGGCAGCTTTCGGATGTGAGAATTTATATCCTTCGCCTTTTAATGTTTCCCTTAGCGGAAAGGTGTTACCGGTAATCCAGATCCAGGAACCAATCAGCTCGATAATAATGCCAGGCAATCCGATGATCCGGTCTAATCGTTGGCGCATTTCTTCCGAAACCTGCTGTTCATACTCTTTTCTCCCTTCCGAAAAGGTTTCGTTGCTGTTGATCAGCTTTTTGGACAACCGGTCATATTGATCATTGATAACCTGCATGATGGCTGTGTCGCCACCTTTGTCCGGATGATACAGAAAAGCAAGGCGACGGTATTCCTTGCGCAATTCATCCAATGTTTTAATACCCTCGAAAAACTTCATTTGATTTTACTACTGCCCTGTAGATTTTTATAGGCTGGCTCTCCTGTTAATTTTGAGCCAAATACACATTGAGCAGACCGGATTCTAGTCAATGGCCGAATGTCAGTTTATCCAACCGTTCCCTAAGCCTACGGCGTGAGCTCAGTCGAACGCTCGAAGCAGTCGAAGGGGGTTGGAAAAACTGAACTAGCGCCTTCGGCGTTGTTTCGGTAATTCACGTCCGGAAAACCCAAAGCCTTGACTTTTCCGGAATGCGTAAATACCTTTGCACAAAATTGTAGGAGAGAGAACCCTCTAAGTGGTAAGTCAAACATCAATGGAGTGGAAAAAGAAAAACCCGAAAACTTGAGGAGGTTTCTTAAAATATTTATCACATGCTAATAATTGAAAATTGCATGATTGCAGAAAATATATCTAAATTTTAAGATTAAAAACGGGGAAGTTTAATAAATCAGATTTACTGATTACCTGCGAACAAACACCATGTGCATAGGCGCACAACCAGTCTTTACCTTCTGGAGAAGTAAATGAATCCCATACAACTTTTTGATACTTCTTATTTACAGATATTTTATAAACGCAGTCGCTTATTACTACTGAGCCAAATTTAATAAATGCCAATCTACCAACACACCTTTTACCTACACGACATAACAGAATATCGCCAAATTTTGCAGTATATATAGAGTGTTTCTTATTGACTTTTTCATTTAAAGTTATAATTGAATCATAATGATTAAAATTGTTTGAATGAAAAGAAGGAACATTCATATTCTTTAATTCTTTATTTGTGAAACTTCCTCGCTTAATAATAACATCAATATCTTTTAGTGTTATGGATGATACAAATTTGGTTTTTAAATAAAAATGAAATTGATAATCCATTCTGTCAACTAAGCTGGATTTTTGAATATCAATTTTATTTGACAACTTACCATTCAAATCAGAGTAATAAAGAGAACAAGTGTTTGAGGATGATTTAGCTTTGGATAGAAATAAAATATGTGTTCTTGCTTCTGTTTTTGAAAATATTTTATCAGGTAACTGAATTATACTTCGAAGATCATATCTTTTTAAAAGGATTTCACGGAAGAGAGAATATTCTTTGCCTGTTACAAGACTATCTGAAACTATTATACCCAATTCACCTTTATTTTTTAATAATGTTAGATTATGAGCAAAAAAAATGATTTCGGATGTTAATCGTTTCAATTGCAATAACTCGATGCATTCAGCGTCGCGAAATAGTTTTTTGTATTGATCTTTATCTTTAATACTAATATATGGAGGATTACAAATTGCAACATCAATTGAGCCGAATCTTATGTTTAACGTTTTAGACAAGTCTGGTTTTAATGAATCGCAATTATAAACTTTTACAAAAGTGAGGTTATTCTCAATTTCTATTACTTTGTGATTTTCAATTTCAGTAGCAAAAAAAAGAGCATTTTGCCAACGGTTATACGCAGCTATTGTAAGTGATGCATCACCAATGCCCAGGTCTAATATTTTTTTTGGTGATGAAGAAATAAGATTATTTACAAGTAAATTAGATATAAAATCTTTAGTATAAAACCGGCCAAGTGCATCCATAAATTAACTGATGTATTTAGATAAATGATAGATGTTTGTTTTTAGAATTCTTTCACTACGATATTTTTTTTCAACTGGAAAATCATATATTAAATACGTACTTGGGTTTTTTGCAACAAAGAGTGCCGCCCCTAAGCAATGAGGTCTTGTCCCTAAAGGAGATATGTATATATCATATTGTGAATTATATCTGTGAAATTCTTCTGTTAACAAATCAAATAAATAAAATGGACTTGCAGCTTCGCAAGCTCTAATAAAATCGAAGCAATCATCGCTTTTTAAAATTAAATAGTTCATTTTGATTGCAGTTAAATTCCAACCTGGAACAAATGAAGGAAAACCGACAATAGGAATAAGTTTATCTGGTTTTAAACTCTCGTATATAGTTTGTAATCGCTGGCTATCAAAGCCGATTGGTGCCAATAATAAAATTTTTTTTGATGATCTGGATTTATTGAACCCAGGAACCCCGTTAGAACTACCAATAATTCTATCATAAAGATCATATTCCTCAGTTTCTCCAATATGAATATCTCTCCTTTTTTTATATTCTAAAGGTTCTGTATAAGCAACAAAAAGCTGGGCAGGTTTAACATTATTTATAAATATTTGAATTAATAAAAATAAAATACCCTGTTTTAATGATGTGATATCAATACAAATATTTGAACCTTTAAAATTAGATTTCAATAATAAATTATAAAGTTCAGGAATAAGTGAAAGGTTCTGCTTTTCATCTATTAATATACCATCAGAATTTTCAATTCTAAAGGATAATTTTTCGACATTTTCACAAATATCAAAAGAGTATTTTAAGCCTTTAAAATTCGGAATATTATTTTGAAAATGCATGCACCTTTCACTTGACAAGTCTTTCCATCCGGTAATTAAAATATCGAATTGACTTGAAAAAAAAGTAGCGTTTTCAGGTGTAAATATATATTTTTCTTGAAAACTCATATTTCATCAAATAAATTAGGTTCATCCAAATCTTTTATTCCAGATAATTTTTTCACTGTGTCTGTCAGTTCTTTATGGGTGCCATTAATCAATTTAGCAAGGTCTTTATAATTCAAATTTATTTTTCTTTTCCTTAGGTAAGAAATTTTAAAGGCAGGGCAATAGATATGATTCAAATGATAATCAAGGAATTCGACGCTATCTTCAGATTTTGTTTTGGTTGGATTATCTTCTTCAAGTATCATATTACGTACAGAATCTTTTAACAACAAATCCGCATTTGGAAAATTAAATCTCAATTCTGCAGTGTTTGTAGTAAAATGATTTTGCTCAACTTCACCTAAAGTGGCATTAGGATTAGTTTGTAAAGCATTGAAGATTTTACCTAATGCAATAGTAAATTCCTTAAGACGATAGCCATAGGGCTCATAACTATCAATTTCCTTTATTTTAAAATTACTTACAAAATTAACCGCTTTTGTTTGTTCGTCAATTGTAAATTCCCTGAGATTGTCAATTGAAAATGGATTATTACTATTCATGGCAAAATCAAATGCGAATTCAGCTAATTCGAGGAAACTTCTAATTACACCAGAGGATAATGCAGAAAAAGCATTAAATCCATGATACGTTTTCTCTATATTTAGTTCATCACAAAGAAGATAAAAAACAGCAGTTTCAGTATTATGACACCAATCTTGATATTTGGCAGAATTTGATATTTTGTGTTCTACTAAATCTAAAGCAGGAATTTTATCTTTATTCTTGCGAAGAAGTAATGCCAAATGCATACGCATATGAATTGGTGAACAATTCAAAAGCTCTTTTCTAATTACAATTTGTTCATCTTCGGTGTATCCATATAATGAACAATGTCTTTTTATTTCTTCATATATGCGATCTTTGATTTTTGAAAGCTTTGGTGATTTTGAAAACAATGCAATTTCATGCTGTTTCCCGTAATACTTTAAATAAAACGTAATGTCATAATTCCTTTCATCAAATTCAATTTCAGATCTATCCAATTCAACTTGAAGACGTTTCTTGCAAATTTCTTTTAAAAACTCATTATATTCATTTTTTTCATAGTAATCATATCTATCAGTACTAAATAGAGAGAAATCATCCTTTCGTCGGATTTCCTGGCCAGTTGAAGTTTTAGGTGTTAAAATACCTTTTGATAATACACCAAAGTCATAAACGATATTTGAGTTACTTTGCTTGAGAAGTGTATTTAATTCAATTTGCTGAGATGCAGTCAATTTTTCATATTCATCAATAAAAATATGAAAAGTTGTTTCAGTAAATAGCGGATTCTTTTTTAGTTGTAATAATATATCTTCTATTATCGTTCCTGAATTTAGACCTATTGGCTGTGCTTCATTCGTATTGTTAGAAAAATGTTCGATCGCAATTAATGTTTCGTCTAAACTTTGAATAATTTCATTTAAAGATAATGGCTTTGGTTTTTTAATTCGAAGAGATACCTTATCCAAAGCATACTGAATGTCACTAAATAAGATTATCTTATCATTAATAAGAAGTTCAATAAATTCTATAATTTCTTTCGCTAATACAACATTGAAATAAGTATTAAATATTCCTATCCATATTTCGTCATTGACATTCTTTTTTTGTAAACTTTTAACAAATCGACCATCTGTAAGATAATAAAAACCTATATGCTGATTATTCAGTATAAAATTTTTAAAATCATGTTTGGAAGCAATAGCCTCATTATATTTTTCTTTCCACGAATTGCACTTTAGAAACATGGTTTTTCCGGTACCTCTACTTCCCTCAAATATTAATGGTTTTGACCCAATATGAGCTTTGGAAGGAACTACAAAATACTTCCATGCTGAATCACCCATTTGTTCAGCTCTGATCTTTGAAAAGGGATTTTTGAATTCTTTTTCCATTAGAACTTATGAGGTTTTACGTTTTATTAAATTTTTCCAACTTGGGCTTTCTTTCCAAAAAATTGGTAATGACCAGTTGGGTAAACGATTATTGAGGATAACTGCAAAATCAAGTCTCTGAAACCCTAAAAAGCTAACTCCTCTTTCTTTACGAATTTTTTCAAAATATGCAATTGCTAATTCACGTTCATCAGTTTCTCTATCCCAAAGAATATTGCTCTCAGAAAATATTCTGTTTTTGTCAGTCAATATTTCACAAACGACAATATTTATATTCTCAAATTGATTACTTTTTCTTAACTTGTCAATGCTAACATCATATCCAAGTAATAATAGAAAATATACAGCAATATTTTTTTCTATACAGATTTGCTTGATTCTTTTCATGGAATTTGAATTCCAGAATCTTCGTATTTGATTGCCAGAACCAGCACAGTCATCCACTATTACTAAAGTTGAAATGTTTTTAAATTTTTCTTCTTTCAAATCCCAATGAAAACTCACTTGACTTGTAGAAATATTGAGTTTATGAACCAAATCTCCTATCAATGGATTTCCACTTTCACATGGTAGGTCTGAGTCAAGCAACGGAATAAAAAAAGTAGAATCCTTTAATTTTTCAACCATTGAAAGTGATTGACTGTGGCCAATATAAATATTTGACTTTGAAACAAATTCTTCTTTAATAATTTCCCCGTAGATTTTCTCATAAAGACCGTATTTTAAAAGACTTTCTAAATCCTTTTTTTTATAATACAGGGTATTTAAAAGGATTTTAATCGCATAGTATTTCCCTTCTATATCATTTCCAAAATTGTCTTCTATCCAGTCAGTTAGATCAGAGAAATTCAAATATTCCCATTGGCTACGACATACAACTCTCAGCTGTAAAATTTTTTCATCATAATATCTTTGAAAATCTATCATATAGCAATCTTAGCTTTAATTGCCGGATAAGGATTATAACCTTCAAGTTTAATATTTTCATATTTAAAATCGAAAATTGATTTAATTGTTTCAGTTAAAATAACTCTAGGAAAAGGCCTTGGCTCGCGTGAAAGTTGAAGTTTTACCTGTTCAATATGATTGTTATAAATATGCACATCACCAAAAGTATGAATAAAATCACCTAACTTATATCCACAAACATGTGCAATCATTTGAGTTAAAAGTGCGTAAGATGCGATATTAAAAGGAACGCCTAGAAAGCTATCAGCACTTCGTTGATACATTTGACAAGAAAGGGTATCATTAACAACGTAAAACTGAAATAGAATATGGCATGGTGGAAGGGCCATTTTATTGATATCTGCAACATTCCATGCACTGACTATGTGTCTTCTGGAATTTGGATTTTTCTTTAAACCGGCAATTAATTCTGAAATTTGATCAATATGTCTATCATCAGGAAGAGGCCACGACCGCCACTGATAGCCATAAATTGGACCAAGTTCTCCATTTTCATCAGCCCACTCGTCCCATATTGTAACATTATTATCATTCAAGTATTTAATATTTGTGTCACCTCGCAAAAACCATAATAGTTCATAAACTATTGACTTGAAATGAAGTTTCTTTGTAGTGATTAGTGGAAAGCCTTCTGATAAATCAAACCTCATCTGGTACCCAAAAACACTCTTTGTTCCGATACCGGTACGATCTGATTTTGAATGACCGTTTTCGTAAACATATCTGAGCAATGTTTCGTATTGATTCATAGCTACAATTTTACATTACTTTTAACTTGTAGAACCTTTCAATTTATTTATACAATAATGATAAATAAAAATCATTATCACAGGTACTTAATTTTGTTTTGTACAAAACTAATGCTTTTAAATTAATGTCTGTAGATAAACTGGGTATTTTAAAAATCATAATTTATTTTTGTTCCTAAAAAATGTAATATTTTTAAGAACTTCTTTTCTCTGAAGTTATACATGCAGAATTCAGCGAAAAAAAAAACGTAAAAAAATTTAGGCGCATAGCGGGTACCTGAATTTTTCAGACGTTTGCAGAACGGATGGCGCAAGTTCTTTTTTGCCAACTTTATTCTATAAAGAAAAAAGTTGTGGCACTCAAACTAAAAATAATTTTCCGGATTATTTTTATCCAAAAACCTGAAAATAAAGCAATCATAGAATCAAATCCGAAAATGGATTTGATTCTGTGTTAATACACCCGAGCGTGCCCTATGCTTTCAGGCAGAAAATGCGGATATATGACGCTCCACACAGCCACACAGTAGCCACTATTCTGCCAGTTAGCAGCAACCTTTCTGCCAGTTAGTACGCTCTATTCTGCCAGTTAGTACGCTCTATTCTGCCAATTAGCAGCCACCACAGAGCCACACAATAACCACCACCGTGAATGTCAGAATCAGTCCTTACATATACAATTCCGCCCTAACGCTGGTCCATAAACCAAAGGAGTCCTTGGGTGCGAAGCCAAGTAAATGCTTATCAACTTATCAGGATGAATGTTGAATTTTTTTGCTCGTATGAAAGGAGAGGAAACAAAATTTAGCAGAAACTGGATGTGTTGATTCCATATAAAATCAGATAGCTGATCCAAAGGATGTGCTATTTGATTGGGGTTCCATTGCGTTGGCTAAATGAAGTGGGAGGGGAATGGGGTTTGGTTTGATGAATGATCGAACAAATTTGGCATGAACCTGATAAGAATGAACGGAATGATAATGAAGGAAAATGAATGAAGGGATGGACAAATCGGGTGAGTGAAATGAATCAAACGTTCTCTGTATGTGTCAGTCCTGGGAGGTGGCAAGGTGTGTGTTCTGAATGAATGGCTTTTCAGTCCGATCATTCAGAACTTACATGTGTGGCGATGAAGATTGTTTGGTGAACAAATGAATTAGCGCGGAATGCAGCTATCACTTGTCGGGATAGCGGGAACGACGTGCGTTTGAAATGAGTGAACCGGACGTTCTGCAATCGTATGGGCTTTGTTCTGCTTGTAATCATTTCGCTCAATATTATTCCTCATGCTTTTCTCTGAAGCGATATGGAAATATACGACACACAAAAAAGCCTTTCGGCTTTCTTGTGTGTTTCAGTTAAAAAGGAAGGTCGTCTTCCGATTCGGCAGCCTGTTTCTTTGACTTCTTTTTTTCGGTTTTCTTTTGTTTCTCAGCAGCTTCGTCCTGAGTTGGGATGGCTGAAGAAACTTTGGTCTGATAATAACAAGTGTGGGTTCTGCCGAATTTGTCTTCTCCGCGCAATTTAGCCACCTCAAAACTCAGGTACTTTACTCCGTTCTTTTCAAACACGGCTTTTTCAAGTCCTTCTACTGGGATCACGATCTTAATGATGTCAAGGTTTTCTACTTGTGTTCCTTTTCCAATGTAATGTTTTTCAAAAGTTGTCATAATATTGATTTTTAAGTTTTAAAAAAATTTCTGCATGATGACTATTCTGATGAAGGGTGGCAATGAAGCAACTGGAATAACGGACTGATCGTAGTGAGGGAGTATATGCCGGGAAAATTCATTGACGGGTTTCCTTCCATCTAAGAATAAATCTTTGTAGATAATTTTAGACTAACGGCTCAATATTCTGTCAACCGTAGAAAACTACACGCGAAACGGTTACACTTGCAAAACTAGAAATCAGTTTAGAATTGTCCGCAACAGAAAGACTTATTGCGTGTTTCAAAACTGGGTAAAGTTCCATTTGAGGCTGTGTTCATGCGGATAGAAGACCGGCTTCCACACTTGAATCAGACCAAAGTGCAGCCATTCCACAGGATGGCTCCCGAAACAAAAAACCAAAATGAAGTAATCAGGCTGACAGGAAGATGACGATCCCAGCTAAAACCAAATGCCGAAAGGATTTTAGGGGAGAAAAAGTTCCGTTGATTCCAGGTTAGCGACCAAAAAAGAGGCGAAGCCTCTTTCTTTTTCAGTAAGCACATGGACCCGTTCCATTCATCATATCTTCGTCGGCTGCTACTGATCTAAATTGCCTGTATGGACCTTCGCCACATTTTTCACAATACGCCTTTCGGTCGGATGGCCAGTAATAAATGCTTGTGCCTTTTTTAATTGTGCAGCCACATTTCGAACATGAGGAAGAAAACTTTGCAGTAATCATTCGTGGATCGTTTTTGTAAGTCATAGTAATTTACCTGTGCCCTCAGGACTTATATAGGCATCTGGCACGCCTGTTAGTTTAGTTAACGTAACTTACTTTTGATTGAGATTCCACTTTTTCAGAACCCCAGGCATTCCTCATATCGTCCATTGACATCAGTTTGCCGGATTTCTTGAAATATTCCCCTTTGTGCCAGTACCAGGCTGTCTTTGGATGGGAAAATTTGTATCCTTCCCCTTTCAATGTTTCCCTTAGTGAAAACGTGTTGCCAGTAATCCAGATCCATGAACCAATCAATTCGATACCGATGCCTGGTAAGCAGATGATCCGGTCTAACCGTTGGCGCATTTCTTCCGAAACCTGCTGTTCATATTCTTTACGTCCTTCCGAAAAGGTTTCGTTACTGTTGATCAGCTTTTTGGACAGCCGGTCGTACTGATCATTGATTACCTGCATGATGGCCATGTCACCACCTTTGTCCGGATGATACAGAAAAGCAAGGCGACGGTATTCCTTGCGTAATTCATCCAACGTTTTGATATTCTCGAAAAACTTCATTTGATTTTACCACTGCCCTGTGGATTTTTGTAGGCTGGCTCTCCTGTTAATTTTGAGCCAAATACCCATTGAGCAGACCGGATTCTTGTCAATGGCCGAATGTCAGTTTTAAGGCAGCGAAAAACTGAACTAGCGCCTTCGGCGTTGTTTCTGTAATTTAGTTGCGCAAAACCCAAAGCCTTGACTTTTCCGGGATGTGTAAATACCTTTGCTCGACAATTGTAGGAGAGAGAACCCCTTCTGACTATTCTACGAAGAAAAGAGCATAAAAAAAGAGGCATTTCACCTCTTGTAGTAGTAGCTGTTACGATTATCTTTCGTAACAACTCTTATAGGATTTGTATTCGAACTCAACCAATTCTTTGTCAAGCTCATCGGAAGCGCCCTCGAAATAAACTGTTTCCAGATATTCAATGAATAAGTCCCAAACTGTGTTAGTTTCCTGATTCTTTGCAGTTGATTTTAAAGTGTAAGTTTTCATACGATAGTTTTTAAAAAATTCATGCCCTTTTTACTGTTGAATTTTTCGGTAAACAAAAAGCAACTGGAAGATTTTTAGGACAGAATGGGAGAAAAATACCGGGAAAATTTTTGTTTAGACGTAGTCCTTAGCCGCTAAATTCAATGGTTTCTTTGTGTGGATTTTAATAAAAACAAGTATGAAGAGACCCTTACTCCACAGCCGCGAAGGAAATAGGAACCTTGCAGTTGAGGAATCAACTGATCGAATTGGCATTTATTTAGTTTAAATGGCATAAAATGAGTACATATATCTCGTTATGAGATATTTTAACCAGGGTCTCGCAAAATATCCGCAATCAGTTTAGGTGAATAATTGAATGAAGATTTTCCACGGGATTATACGTGATTAAAACTTCGCCAATACGGATATTTTTGTCATCTCTTGTATATTCACAAAGTGCCTTCATTACCCAATGCCTGAATGCCCTGGCCTCGAACGAGGCAATGCGGTAACTGACAAATATTAATGCTTCAAGATTGTAAAGTGTCGTCTGGCAAGGCTTTCCGTTCCGTTCGATCAAATAAATGCGGGTAACGTCTTCCTCTCGCAATACGCCGGATTTTATAATGGCGT
>Ga0209125_1001541_pt1 | contig 20974 bp, 27 predicted proteins | sample BarGraIncub1131A_FD_184503 | JGI IMG/M metagenome (GOLD analysis project Ga0209125, IMG submission 184503) | Arctic peat soil microbial communities from Barrow, Alaska - Barrow Graham LP Incubations 11-31A (SPAdes) (version 2) | ecosystem: Environmental > Terrestrial > Soil > Wetlands > Peat...
ACTGACTAGAGTTTCAACCGGATCAACTAAGTTATCAAAAGCATACGCTCGGAAAGCAGGTAAAAGCAAACCAGATTTTTTCTTGTCTGGACAATTTCAAGACGAAATGATTTTCTTTATGCCTAACGAAAAAGAGTATTTCATAAATTCAAGGGTGAGGCCGTATTTGTCGCCTCAATATGGTGGTTCAATATTCGGGGTTACACCGAACAATCAGTCAAAAGCAAAAGATATAAATGACAAATTAGTAGTTGAAGACTATAAAAAATTTACGTTCCAATGATCAAATCTTATTATGATATAACCATCAAAGATGTTATCCTTTTGGATGCCACCAAATCAGCCGGACACCTGAAAAAGTTTTGGTTCATTCCAATTTACTTTTGTCGGAAAGAATTAGAATCATTGGCTAAGAAGATATTTGAATCAATCGGTAATAGTGCAGTTGACCAGCTTCAAAACGACTTTGACAAACTAATATCATATCGCAACCTTCAAATTTTGGAAGCTCTTTACAAATTGGTAATTATCGAATTAAGATTGAAGTCAAAAATAGCAATCTGGAAATTAATAGCAGGGAAAGACTTCGCAGAATCAGAACAGTTGAAAGAGGTATTGTCCGAGGTTTTAAAATATACAGGAATTGACATTAAGGAACCGAAAGACATAACTGATTTTAATGACTATGTAGAGTTTAAAATAGACAAGTACAAAGAAATGTTCCCGGAAATTAAACCGGATGAAACTGAAAAGGCAAACTTAACCCGGATTATTTATTCAATTTTCAATTTCATGGGTGAAAGTTATAACGAAAATATGAGGCTAATTACTTTCTGTGAAATGAAAGAAATAGCTGAAGATAGAATCAGATCACAAAAACCAAACGAAGATGGCCAATAGTGCAGAAATAACCAACCTAGAGCAGGTAACGAAAGCAATTACCGGATCAGACAAGGCACTCCAAAGTTTGGCGGGTACTTATTTGACCTTGGTCAAAAATATGGGCGATGCCACTGAAAAGGTAAAAACCCATACTGCAACTATTGACGGACTGGCAAAGGCTCAGAAAGAGGCCGCTAATGCTCAAAAGCTATTGGATGCTGCAAATAAACAGTTAACCGATTCAGAGGCAAAACTAAAAACTTTCGATGCTCAAATGTACGAGCAGATTTTAAAGAACAATAAAGCACTTGCAGATCAGAAGAAAGCTATTCAGGATAAGGTAAAAGCCAGTGATGCTGAGGCTGGGTCGTTGGTTCGGATGAGGCAGGAACTTTCAACACTCACAGCCGCTTATGACAAGGCCGGAAGCCGGACAAAAGCTAACGCAGACCAAATAAACAATCTTAGCCGTGAAATTGGAAAGGCAGAGGCCGCAACTAACAGACATCAACGTGGCGTTGGTGGTTATGCTGACCAGTTAGGAAAATTTAAAAATATTATTTCAGAATTACCGGGTCCGTTGGGTTCTGCTATGGGTGCAGCTGAAGGTCTTGTTACAAAATTAAGCGCATTTGGTCCCGTTGGATTGTGGGTTGGAGGTTCAATATTGAGTATTGGTGCGCCACTTGCAGCATTCTTTCTTAAATCAGAAGAAGGGGTTGAAATGTTGGAACGTAAATTTGCTGGATTTAAGGCTTCACTTAATGTTTTGGTAGGTGAGCTAATAAGTTCAGGACAAAAAATGGCTGCACCTTTTGACGATCCAAACAAAAAAATGCAAGTTTTCTGGACACTTCTTTTACATGGAATCAATCCAGCATGGACTGATCTTGGTGTTAAGATGGACACTGCCGCCGTTATAGCTGAAAAATATACAGCTAAACTTCAGGAGATGGAAAAAGCTGAGATAAAGTTGATAGTTCCACGTTCAGAAGCAAATTTAAAAATTAAAGAAGCAAGATTGCTATACGCTGATAGTTCAAAATCATTAGAAGAAAGAATTGATGGACTTAAAACCGCATTGAAACTTGAAAATGAAACAGCAGACAAGGAAGTAATACATCAAAAAAATGTTGTTGATAATTTACGTGAGATAAATAAATTAAAAGAATCTTCTGGGCAACTTAGAAATGAAGATGATAAAAAACTTGCCGAAGCTATCGCAAAAGAAAATGAATTAAGAACGGAAAGCGCAGGGCGACAAATACGAACCTCCAAAAGCTTACAAACTGGACAAAAAGAAATATTAGCTGAAGAAAAAGCAGCAACAGAAAAGGCGCTAAAAGATAAATTAGATGCTGTTGAGCTCGCATATACAAAGGCCAAAGAAGTAATTAATCAGGTTCATATTGACGGTATAACTTCGGAGAAACAATATCAGGATCAATTAATCAATCAGGAAATTACATTTTTGAATAAAAAACTTTCGTTGTACAAATCCGGTACGAAAGAATATGAAGATATTGAGCTTGCAATTCAGAATGTTAAATTAAAATCACAGGATGACAAAAACAAAGAAATTGAAAAAGGACTTAAGACCGAGTATGATATAAATACTGCTTATTATGACAAGATCAAAAAATCAAGGGAAAACCTGATAAAGCAATCCATTGATGATGAAGAGGCAATGTACGAATATGAAAGAGAACTATCAAAAAAGGCCGCTGAAAAAAAGATTGAAGACGAAAAGAAAACAGCCGAAAAAATAAAGGATATTCAGTTTCAAATGGCATCTGAGGCAGTTAATGGAATCTTTGATTTAGGAAGTGCAAAACGTGATGAGGAACTTTCAGCACTTGACAAAGAGCGACAAAAAAAACTATCAAACGAAAAACTTACTGCTGCTCAAAAAGAAAAGATAAATGAGGAGTACGACAAGAAAGCCGCTGCAATTAAAACCAAACAGGCAAAGGCAGATAAATTACAAGCTGAATTTAATATTATAATAAATACAGCTAAGGACGTTGTGGCTAGTTTGTTGACACCCGCGTTAATTCCTTGGATAATTGCAATGGGAGCTTTAGAACTTGGAATAGTTCAGGCTCAAAAAATACCAACATTCAAGGATGGTGTAGAGTTTGCACCCGAACGTGGTATATTTGGAGAGGCCGGGCGTGAACTTGCTTTTCTTCGTTCAGGTGAAGTATTACTGGCAGATAAACCAACTTATTTCGAAGGAAGTAAATTTAAGGGCGCAAACATCAAATCCAACGCGATAACTGAACAGATCATTAATTTGAGTGAACACATGGCAGGAGGAAGGCAAATGACAGATGATAGAATTTTGAAAGGATTAAGTAATGTTGAACACGCAATTATGAGTAAACCCGTAATGATTTTTGACAAAGAAAACCGGGTAATTGGTCAGGCAACCACGAACAGCCAAACAATTTATTTGAATAGGCTGATGCGAAATAATTAATCAATAAAATTTAAAAAAGAAAAATTACCATGATATTTTTTTGCCGCCACATCATGAACACGAGCCGCCTCTATTTCATCATTGAAATATCCAAGAAAAATTACTTTTTTGTTGTAGGACACCTGAGCTATAAATTTATTAGCGGCTTTATTAAAACATACTCCTTTGTATTTAGATGTTCCATTTTTTCTTGGAAGTGCATTCATTCCATTTTGAGAGGAAGTGCATATCCTGAGATTATACTTTTGACAATTAAGTCCATTGTGATCTTCATGATCGACTTCTATATTTTTTGCTATTTTATTTTCATATCCCAATATAAAAAGATGAAGAAGCTGATTTCTCCACTTTCCATTAATTTTTCTACACCTTACAGCATATTTTGTCTGTTTGCCGTTAATAGCGTTCCAATTAAATTGATTTACTCTTTCGTAGTCTTCATCATCGACCAAAGCAATAAAGCCTTTGGAAATTTTAATTTCTTTCATTTTGGTAAATTAAAAACCCGAAATCAGAGGGGTCAAGCAACTGGAATCGGGTTCGTGAGTTTTTATAAACTCAAATATCTTTGTTCAAATCTTGACCATTTGAACTACAAATATAACAAAAATATTTTATTGATATGACATTTCCCAGCAATATAGGATCATTAACGCCAGCAAGGTATATTTTCAAACTGGTATGCGATGCAAAGGAAATCATTTGCGATACTGAACCCATCGAATGGGCTTCCGGGAAAATCACAATTAAACGCGACTTAGAAGTCGGAGGCGTGTTTATTTCGTCAAATGCCGATTCATTAACCTTTGTCGGGAATGGTGCCGAGTTGCTCAGGATCTTATATGATATTTACGGGTTGAATGCAAAATGTACTTTGATTCAATACCGCTGGAAAGAATTTGATTTTGATGTTCCGGCAAACGGTCGCCAGTATATTGAATTCCCAGAACGCTACAATATTGATTTCAATTTCTACCAAACTGTAAAAGTTGGTAAATTTTCATTTGGAATTAGGGTTAAGGCTATCAATAGTTCTATTCAAACCAAATTTGATCAACGTCAGGATATTGACGTCGATTTAAATAAACTGGTTTCAATTGGTGAAATTCCAATTGTAGATTATCAATCAATGAAGAAATTCATCAATTATGATGCAACGAACATTTATAACTTCGCTGAACTGTCAGGATCTTATGATTTTAGTAATGCGCTAATTAATGGGTTATACGATTTTCCAAGAGTAAAAGGGGGTTATTGTTTTGCTACAATTCCACTCGACATTGTTAAAAATGATTTCAACGGTGAAATATTAGCAGTACCATTTAAAAATAGAATTACTAACATAAAAAACATTTCCAAACTTTTAAGTAATTCACATTATCCAAGAACTTTCATTTTTAACTATAATTTTAATTTTAATGTAGCATCTCCATGGGGGTACACGCCTCCATGGGATGTTCAATTAATAATTTCAGATGCAGCAGAATTAAATTTCTCTGATAATGTTATTGATTTAGGTTCATTTGGTAATGATTCAGGCAGCGTTAATATTTCTGGTACCGAAACTTTTGATATAAAAGAAGGTGAAAATATTCGATTAGTAGTACGAACTGGTGATATTTCTGGTACCGATGCTTTTTTAATGACTGCAAAAGTTTCATTTACTCAAGAAGTTATCGCCTCTCCTGCCCGTAAAGTCGAAGGATTTCCGATTTACGAAGCATTTGAACGCATTTGCCAGCATATTTTTGATACTCAATATCCGCTCTATTCTGATTTCTTTGGAAGAACAGATGTAAAATACGATAAGATAGGAAGTGTCTATAGTTCAGAAAATCAGTTAAGTTTTGCACATATTCAGGGAGGTCTTAATCTTAGGGGAATGCTTCTTTCCCAGATGTCACTGCCTGTGAATTTCAAAGACTTATTAAAAACTGCCAAATCAATTTGGAATTTAGGCTATGGATTTGAAGTAATATTAGGAACAACAAGATTGAGGATTGAAGAGTATGCTCACTTCTTTAAAGGAGGGATTGATGATGAAATAATATTAGACCCGCCATTATCGAGCCGGTTTAATAAATATGATATTGAATCACAAGTAATGATTGAATATGCGCCAAATGATATTAAATCAGGATTTGATAAATTCGAATATCTTCAGATAAATGGACTGGCTGAACCAAATACGACAAGTCAAAGAACGTCAATCCTAAATACTGCAACTAAGTTCGAAAATATCGCAACTTATCGCGGCGACACTGAAGGTATATTGGTGAGCCTAAATACGCCGATCGACACAACCGATACCAAGCAAGATTCAGATATATTCATTACCAAATCTCAAAGAGTTAATTTTACAATTTTTGGAATAACCATAAGTGAATGGAAACCCGAACGATCTGAAAATATTGCAATCGAAAACAATTCAAGTATTTTCAGAAACGATCTTTTAAACCGATATTTTACGCCAACCAGAATGTTGATTCGCCAGGCAAATAGGCTTAAATCGGCATTGGCAAAACCTTTTTTTTCTAAAAGTTTTCTGACTTTTCAAACATCTAATAATTTACAGACATTAGAAACGACGGGCGAGGGTTATGATCATTCAATCATCGAAAACGCAAACATACCAGTTTCTGATTTGGCAGACCCTATTTATTTGCCGATGAAGCACAAAGTCACCTGCCTGTTTACCATGAAAGACTTAGAGGCATTGAAGGCTAATTTAACCGGTTGGTTTGATTTTGGATTAGACATTAAAGGTGCTTCAGTCAAAGGATATTTGATTGAATTTGAAATGCCAACCGGAAAAGATGAGGCAACAATTACTATAATTGAGAAATATAATTAAATTTGTAAAAACATCAACATGCTATCAAGTTCGATATTAAATAGTATTACATTTAAGAAGCTGGCAAGTTATCCGGCTGAATTTCCGAACATGTGGAATACGCTTCACATCGACAGAAAGCAAACAAATAGTTTGATCCGGCCATACTATCAGAAGTTTAATAAAGATCATGTAGTTTATTTACAATTTGAAAGTGATACAGATTCTCCAATAACGCTGATTTCACGTTACGGGCGAACTCAAATAGAATCAATGACAATTTCGTGGAATACTTTAATTCCGGGAACCGGGTCACATTATGGAACGGATAATAACCGTTATTACACAAATTTTGTAGTTACCTTAGATTCTCCGTATTATGACAAAATTGTTTCATTCACTGCAACTCAGGGAACGGACGTTTTGACAAGTGAACCTATTTCTATTTCTGATTTAACCGAACAAATCAACAAGGGTTTAATTAAATATGTAAAATGTACTAACCTTGACCGGATAGAATCAGACCTAGATAATAGATTTATTGACTGGTCGGCACTTGATAACACTGGAAAGTATCTTGATTTTTTTATAGAAGCTTTAGATGCTGATTTAAATGACAGCGATAAATCCGAAGTACTCGAGGGTTCGCAAAGTCTAACTATTCTTTCAGCTTCATATTTTACCGGGAAAACATTAAAAACGGGTCCGGTTCCTGATTACATGATTGCAAAACTTGGAATGGCATCAAATCTTGACATTTTCATGGTCAACGGAATTCAGTATATTAAAAAAGGGGAAATTGAAGCTGAACGATTTGGAGGATCAACATTTTACCAAGCATCTTTAAAACTTACTCAAAAAATTGCGATTGGAATAAATGTTGACAATATCGGTTCAAAATTATCGAAGCCAATAATTCCGGATTCAACCATTAAAATGTACATTGGTACTGTTTCCACTTATTTCAATCCGACTGAATCAGAAGTTAAGTCAATGACAGAACTGGACGCGGTTAAAGAAAATATTGAATGGACATTTACTCCGGCTGTTGGTCAAAGAAACTGTATTGCCTATCCGGCATCTTTTGGCGACCTTGTAAGTGTTTACTTTTTCGAAACATTTGAATTGATGAGCGGATTTCAAAAAACTACTGCAAATTTCACTTTTGGAACAAATACGGTTCTGATGAACATTTATACTTTTGTTACTCCGTTGACTTTCACAGACGGAATTGAAAAGACAATTCACTATGTCATGATTTCGGGATTACTTGACGTTGCTATTGGTGATTCATACGCTGGTGGAATCATAGGCTATATCTTTGAATCAGGAGATGTAGGCTATATCGCTGGTCAAACTCACGGAATAGTGGTTGCTCCAACCGATAACGCAAATGCAAAATGGTCAAATTCATATCTTGGATTAACCGGAAGTTTAAGCACCGCAATTGGAGCCGGACGGCAAAATACACTTAATATTATTGCATCTATTGGAGCTACAATAATTCCATACGCTGCACAGTCGGCCAGATCGGTAGGTATTGGTAATTATTCAAATTGGTTTCTACCAAGTTATGAAGAGCTTCTAAAAATATATAACAATAGAGTTGCAATTGGAGGACTTGATTTTGATAGTGTTCTTTATTGGAGCTCAACGGAATATGATAGCAATAATGCGATGTATGTTACAAACGGAGGCGGCGGAAATAACTATAAACTAACAGCAAACGGCGGAGTTCGGGCAGTAAGATATTTTTAAACTTAAAATAAAACGATATGATAGGTGCACCGATTGACATAGGATTTTTAAGCACGACAGGCAGACCAATTGAGGAGCCATATCTTGATAATGCGGTTGCGTGGGAATCAGAGGTGGCGGTATTAGCAGGAATAGATGAAGGGTCGAGATATCCATTCATGCAGGTTGTGATTGGGACTACTCTATATTGGTTTCTGGCAGATAAAACAACTTTGGAACCGATCACATTATCATCTGTTCAAGCTGCAATTGATGTAGCAATTACAGATGCTGCTGATATTTACGATGCTGAAAATGTCGAGGACGCGCTCGCTGAAGTAATGGGTTATGCAATGGCTTTAGCCGCAGTCATTGAGGCGCTTCCAATTCCGCCAATTTCAAAAACTATCACACTTCCGGCCGGTGACTCCTTAACCACAAGATTAGCCGATGCCGTTGAAACAACCGACTACCCAACAGGATGGGTATTAACGGCTGTAGGTGACAACACCATGAATTTACAAATAGTCCATACTTTAACAGGTCGCGAGGTTTCATCAATTACCGTAAAAGTAACCGATGAAACAGGAAAGAGGTGGTTGACACCCAAACGGGATGCTTACTCCGGTATTATAGAAAATGACGAAACTCTCATTATTGAAGGATTAGCACCAAACTATGATTTTCCACTAACCATCATTTTAATGTTTAAATAATGGCAACGAACAAGCTATCAACGTTATGGACTAATTTTACTACTGATATAATCAGTATATCGGTTCCATTGGTAGCTTGGGAAACTAGGATCAAAGAAATTTTTCAATTAACTCCAGAAGATTTAACCGCCAACCCTCCTGTCCCTGCCACTTTTAGAACTTACGTTAATCCTGTTGACCTGAATGATTTGGGCGCAGCAGAAAGAGACGTGGAGATAGGCTATAGCTTTATGAGTTATTTCGGAGATGTCTATTCAATCATCGCCGTTAATGATGACGGTTCGATCGACATTTCAGATATTTTGCTTTGTGGTTATTGCCCTCCTTCGGGAAGACCGGCAATGATTTACAGTCTTATTGCTACCGTGCCAACTCCGAAACCTCCAATTGTAACCACTACGAGATGGGTTGAAGAAGATTTAAGTTGTGTTTTGTCAGGAGAAGATAATACAGGTATTCAGATCGGTATAAACAGAAAACAACAATATAACACAGCGACAAGTACCTGGGGATACACGGGCGAAGAGGAACCTATTTCGAGGACTAACCACTCAGCTTGTCCATTGACCGAACCTCCTGCACCTGATCCATATAGGGCAGGTCAATATACCGGAATGACCTTCAATCCCTCAGGAGTTACTGATTTTTCATTTTCCTTCGGTTCAGAAGCCGCCTTGAATACAATTCCATTGGCAGGACGTAATTCTTTATTTCTATCCGTTCCAGTTGGAAAAACATTCAAGGTCGTTGACGGGTCGGGAGTTAACATCACATCAAAGTTTTCAGATATTTCAACAACAGATAATAAAACGGGGTATCAAAATAATAAGGTATGGAAAAAAAGTCCACCCTATGCCTCAGAAGATGAAGTGCCATTTTATGTAACAATAAATCCGTAATGGGAATAAAAGTATTTGATCCTAGGAATTTGTCGATGGCTTCTATTTTAGATGAGAAGTTAAAAAATTACTATGTTGATGAATCAACTGGGAACTATATCATTGAATCCATATTAGAATATTTATTAAGGGTTACGTTTGAACATCGTTTTCCGGAAACTGAGGTTATTATACTATTGCCGAAAGTTGATACTTCGCCTTCATTTTCGTATTCCACAACAGAAGATTTTGATGCAGGGTTGAATGATTTTGATGGCAGGCAATACGCTTTTATTGGTGGTTTGGCTGATGAAAATTTCATAGAGATACCGGGCACGGCAAGTAAAACAGCCATACCGTTTACAAATATCGACAATCCGGATATCCCTGATTATTCGATTTACGCGGCAAAATATGGACAATACCCGAAAATGCCGCAGGTTGATCTTTATTTCATCAACGAAAATGGGAACCCGGCAAAACACACAGCACAACCTGAATTTATTTTAGATGATGATAATTTGATTGTTTCAATTAATTTTGGTACGTTTTCAGACCCACTGTCTGGATTCATACTTTTACAATAACATAATATGAAAAAGCTATTATTAATATTTTCGATCGTTTTCCTGATGTTGGGAATAAGTTCGTTTGCTCAGGATATACCTCCTGCAAAACCGCCACGGGTGCAGTTACAAACTCCTAACAATCTAACTTTTTGGTATAATCCCGAAGATTCAACTGTTTGGATATGGAAGGGTTCTTATGGTTGGACAAAACTTGCCGGAGCAAAACAATTTCAGCACAAAATTGACAGCCTTACCTTCCTAAATTTTGTACAGGTCAAAGATACTATTGGTTTGAAAGGATATTTTACCAACTTCAAAGCACTTTCAAAGACTGACAGCGTTACCGGAACTTCTCCGATCGTAGTAACGAAAACCAGCCAGAAAGTTTACGATGTTTCGATTAATCCCGCTGATTGTGATAATAACGGTTATATGTTAGCTGTTGACAAATGTTTTCTGGATAGTTTGAAACTTAAAAGAGGTATTTTAAAGGGTGATAGTGCCTTGATTAAAACTACAACAGGGGATTCAATTACAACAACTACAAATGAATACGGAGCTTTATACAATCAGTTTGTGACTACTGATGTAAGAAAAATAAGTAGTGATGATAATTGGATAGTACCTAGTAAAACTATTTTTGATGATTTGATTACTTATTTGGGTGGAGGAAGTGTTGCTGGTGGAAAATTAAAAGAAACAGGTACGGTGCATTGGCTTAGTCCGAATGTCGGAGCTACCAACGAAACAGGTTTTACTGCTCAACCCGGGGGTTATAGAAATCTGGATCAAAACTGTTCGGTCATAGGTGATATGGGATTATTATGGAGTTCCACTGATTTTTATTTTTTAAAAATTTATTCTTATTTATTAAGTTCAGATGTAGAGGGAGATGATTATCAAGTAACGGGATATTCTATACGACTTTGTAATCCAACTACAATTCATTCAGATGGATACACCGGAACTTATACAGGAAATAATTTTAAAGCATATCCTACAATTGTTATAAATGGTGTTGAATGGTTATCTGAAAACCTAAACGAAAACAAATACAGGACGGGTGAATATATTCACGGGTTCGAGGGCGGAGTTTATAGACCCATAAGTAATAGTACGTGGGCAGGATTAACTTCGGAGGCAATGTGTTATTATACAACAACCAAAGTACCTGTAATCACAAACATCTATTTAGGTGACACAATCAAAATACCCAACATTACCAATTTAGCAACCAAAGACACACTCGCTAATTATTGGAACAAACAAGAGATAACCGAACCTGATACAACTCGCTGGAGTTTGGGTTATGCTGCTTATCTTTGGGGAAATCATGCTAGCGCTGGTTATCTGACTGGTCTAACCGTTGATAGTCCTCTTTCAGGATTAGGAACGGCAGCAAGTCATTTGACGGTTGATTTATCAAGTAAAGAAAACGCCTTTTCAAAGAACACAGGGTTCAATCTTAATTTAGGCACAACTTCAGGAACTGTTTTAGAGGGTAGAACATTCGGTACCGCTGCAAATTCGTCAACTACTGATTTTTCACCAAGTTCTGTTTATCCTGCCACAGGATTAACCACTGGATATGTGCCTTATAAGAGTGCTACTGTTTTAGCTAACAGCGGTTTTTATTGGGATGCAGTTAATCAAATAGGCGGCATCGGGACGACGGCACCTGTGTATAAATTGGATATAAATACTCCAGTGGTTCCATATGTTGATACTTATTCAGGATTACAACTTCAAGCTGATGGTTATGGATATATTTTAGAAGGTGGATTGAAACAACTATTGGGTGGTGCGTTGAAATTTAGTGTTAATAATGCTGGAACTATTTCGGAAAAGGTCAGATTTGATAATAACGGCAACGTCGGCATCGGGTACTCAACAGGAACAGAAATTGCTAATAATAAGTTGGCTGTTAATGGTAATACATTTATAAATGGAACTGTGTCAATTAATAGAAATACAACAGGATTATATTTAAATAGAGATGCTTTAACAAATTATTGCGGCATGGAATTTAGAACAGCAAATAATAACCGCTGGCTTACTGGCATGAGGGAAAACTTTTTTCTGGATAACTATGTAATCTATAATGAAAATATAGGAATAGATGTGCTCACGTTAGACATCGCAACAAATAACGCCATCTTCGCAGCAACCGTTGATGCCACCGGATACAAACTATCAGGAGTATCAACCTTTCTTGATTGGTCGCGAACAGGCTATGCGGGAAACGCTAATCAGGTACTAATTCAACCTACGAATAACACTACTTCACCGGCTTGGTCAAACTGGTTTAAAGCTGATTGGAACCAAACAGATAGCACAAAGAATAATTGGATAAGGAATAAACCGACACTTTCAGGAAGTAATACCGGAGATCAAACCTTAACCATTGCCGGTACGACTTCACCGACCATTGCCCTTTCAGGAAGTAATACAGCTACTTTTGCAGCCGGAACAGGAATAACTTTAGGACAGAGTGCAGGAACGATAACAATTACAGGCACAGGTAGTGGAGTAACAACAATCGGGGTAACAACTGCCAACGGTGTTTCAGGCACTTCTTCAGGAGGCACAACTCCATCACTTACTATTGCTTTAGGTGCAATTACCCCAACGACAGTAAATGGATTACAAGTGAGCTTAGGAAAAAACTCTATTGGGAACAATGTTGCTTTGAGTTCAAATGCCCTTAGGGATAATACATCAGGTTATTATAATGTGGCGATTGGTAGTTCCTCACTTCAGGATAATACATCAGGACTAAATAATGTCGCTATTGGTGTTAATGCCCTTATTTCTAATACAACAAGTTCGGGAAGTGTTGGTATCGGATGTTGGGCAGGTTATGCGTCAACTGATGCTAATTCTTTTTATTTAAACAATATCTATCAGGGAGGTTCAATGGCATCAGATAAAGCATACTCTCTTCTTTATGGCCAATTTTCGGGAACAGCGGGTTCACTTACGGGACAACAATTAACGGTGAATGGTGCTTTGAATGTGAATGGAACAATCACAGGTACTAATTTACCAATAGCGGGTTCTTTTTCTGGAGTAGGAACAGCAACAACGGTATTTACAGTAACAATAGGACGAACAATGGCAAATACTACTTATAAAGTAAATGTTACTCCTACTTCTGTACTTTCTGCGGCTTTGTTTTATGTAACTAATAAAACAACCACAACATTTGATGTTACATATATGGCAGGATTGACAGGAACCGTAACTTTTGACTGGATTTTGTCACCTTAACGGAACTAATTGGGTCGGATTTTAAATTTGAATTGAAATAAATGATTTATTAACTCATATTCTGGAATGAGACCCAGAAATTATACTTATAGTTATGAAATATAGAGTACATAATGAGGCAATGCGAAAAGCCGATGCAAAGTTTCACGAAGAGCGTGATAAACGCTACTCTTCAGAAAACGAGCTAAGGGCTATGGCACTAAGAATCAAAGAAACAGCGGATGCCAAGGCTTTGGATCTTGCAAGTCAAATCCAAACTTACAAAGATGACAAGGCTGATAAAACCCGTGAACAAAGTCTTTCTGAGCGTGGTGCTTATGTCACACATGGTGACTTGGCGGCTGTATTTTCAAAAACTGAAAACCAGTTAACTTCATTTATTGATGAAATGAGAGGAGTTCTTAAGCCGGTACTGGCCCATATCGCAGAAGATAAGGGGGCAGGTATGTCCACAAACAAACTGTATGCCGGAATCACAATCTTGGCAGTGATTATTGGCGTTGTATTCACATTCGTTAATTATCTAATTAAATGAAACTACCAACAATTAAGATAAATTTTGCACCACTATTGAAGCTGTTCTATAAAAAGAATAGGGCAAAAGTACATGAACAATATTGGAAAATTCGTAAATTCTTAAAATTATAAACTATGGCAACAGAAACAATCGAAGGCAACATAGTAACAGTCAAAGAGGTTATTAATGATGCAAAAGACCGGGGACAAACCACAACTCCACCGTTTTTTGAACGCATCAAAGGCTGGGCAAAAGTGGCAGCATGGATTTGCGGGGGAATTGGAAGCGTTGGGGTGGTTGTTGTAACAAGTATTGCATCCGGCGGCATAGCCGTTCCGCTTTGGGTTACTATCGGTATGAGTGTTTTATCAGGACTTGGGGTGCTTGGAGCCGGGGTTGGTGTTGGAGCCGCTAAGGTGGCCAATATGACCACGACAAACAAAGAGATTCTGGCTCGTCCATCTAATGAAATAGTGCAGAAATAAAAAAATGGGTATGTTCCCAAATTAATAAATAAAATCATGGTACAAACAGAAAAAGCTCTAATCACTCTGTTGGATATTGGCAACAAGGTAGTGGAGGCTGTCAGTGATGACGGTAAGGTAGATTTTGGAGAAGGTATTCAAATCTCCGTGAAAGCAATCGGATTGGTAAGTGTATTCAAAAATCTTGGAGTAATTCAGGAAGAAATTAAAGCGGCAAAACCAGAAGATATTACAGCACTGGTTGAAGTGTTTAAGGCAAAATTTGATTTACCGAACGACGAAGCAGAGGCAAAGATTGAGGCAGGTGTTGAAATGTTGGCACAACTTGCACTTGTGGTGTTCGGGAAACAATAAACCAAAATTGATAAACAAAGATCCGGTTCTTTCGGGAGCCGGATTAAAAACTCAACAATGTGTCTAAAACTCATATTGACAAAGCTAAAGCCCGTTTTAAAAACGGACCTGAAAATTATTCCTATACCAGCGAAAAGTTCAAACAGTACTGTGATCGAAATAACGGACTTCGACCCAGAAAAAACAAACGAGAAACAAACCCAAAATACAAAAACTACCAAGATGAAAATAACTGACATTTTAAGCCAACAAGGAATTGACACGCTGAATAAGCAACTTCGAATTGACGAAGGTAATGTTTTGCGCGTCTATAAAGATTCAGAGGGATTAGACACAATCGGAATAGGCAGATGCTTAGAAACAAAAGGACTAACAAAAGAAGAATGTGACTATCTTAATTTAGGTGTTTATGCCAAAAATGAGGTAATTGAAGCGTTAAAGATTCGAGGCATCAATCAAGATGAGGCAGATTACCTATTATCGAACGATATGGGCTATTTTAGCACAGAACTATACAATCATGTCGCTTGGTTCAAAACACTGCCTGAAACGGTCAAATTGGTGCTAATAAACATGGCGTTTAACCTAGGAATAAACGGACTGCTTGGATTTCATACAACACTGGGTTTAATTCAGTTTGGAAACTACAAAGAGGCATCAAAACAGATGCTTAATTCAAAGTGGGCTGTTCAGGTTGGAGACCGGGCGAAACGTCTTTCTAAAATATTGGCTTTGTGCTAAATAAATGGCTACTCAGGTTAATGGGTAGCCATTTATGTTTTAAAAAGGAAGATCATCGTCATTTATAATCTCAGTGGATTCTAGTGGTCTGACCCCAGTTTTGAGAGTTATTAAATCATTAATATGCTTCTTTGACCCTTTGTCGGCGTATATTTTCTTCCAAAATAATATTTCATCTGTTTTAGTCACATTATATTTGTGACCTTCAAATTCAATTACTTCAAAAGTAAATTCATAATTAACACGAATATCCAATTTTGTATAGTTGCCATTTTCGTGGTGTTTTAGTAAACAATAGTCAAAATCATTATTATCGCTTCTTTGGCTAAGTTCATCAATGCTATATTTAGTTTTATTAAACTCTTTTGTTGTAATGTCTAAATCAGAGCAAAACAACTGACGTTTAAGGTTTATTCCGTGCAGCATTAATCCTATACTACCACCAACGCAAGAGTTCGGATAGTTTTCTTGAAATTCTCTAAGAGTTTCAAGTTTAAGTTTGATCATTTTATTCATTTTCCATATTTTACTTCTTTGTGGTTTTCCAGTCCGTATTCCTTAAATACTTTTCATACCCCTTGAAATCCTGCACTGCCCTGCAAGAGATAAAAGCCATTGAGATAATGAATAACCCCATGATGATCAGGACTATTGAAGGCGGGGAGATTCGTTTTCGTTTCATACTTTTACTGGTTTAAAATGACTTTTATCAACCATCCAATCAGTTCGCTGATTATCGGTTAATATTAAAAACATCGGATCAGATGGAATTCTCTTCCCAGTGCAGAAAACGTCACCTTTTGAAAAATGATTATATTTGTCTGTAATTGATTTCCATAATTCAGAGTTGACCTCATTTTGTTTTGATTGATGTTTACGCTTCTCAATAGTTTCGGTCAGATGCTGGATGCGATCTTTGTATTCGTTTTCAGTTTTATTGAAAATATCAATGAGTTTCATTCGCTGGCTATTCACGTTGCTAATTGTCGTTTCAAGTCCCGTATTAAGCCCTTTTAACCTCGCAATTTCCTTCCTTAATGATTTTCGCTTGGTTGAATTTTCGGCCTGTTTTAGCTCAATACGCAAATCTTCTATCTGAACGCCTTGTTGTATCCGTTTTATCATGTGCCGGGTATTTGAAGCTTCTATTTCGGCTATTTTCCGGTCAGAGTTAATTAATCCAGAACGAAAAACGTAAAAACCAACAATATAATATCCAAACACTAAAATAAGCACAAAAAATCCTACGATTTTTAAAGTTTCAATGAGTTCCATGATTTTGATTTTTAAAAGTTAAGTTTAATTCCTATTTTATTTACCGAGGCGTAAAACCCTCCGTTCATTTTACGTTGTTTGTGGTTGCCTTGATTTATGGCAATATAAACTCCAGACGCACCTAAAGCATATCCAATAATTGCAGTTGCATCATGGAAATTAAACCGGTCTTCCAGCAGCCCGACTGCCTTCAACCCAAGAATGGATATTCCTGTTACTGCCACACATTCTCCAACTTTCGGAGCAGAACGATATGGCGACGTATCCCACTTTTGGGAATAAGAATTGATTGTGATAGAGAGCAATAAAATTAATAGTAATTTTTTCATAGTTCTTTTTTTAGTTGTGTATATACATCGAAAATAGTAAATAACCACAACTTTAATGCGTAATTCAATATTACACAGATAATTATATCAATATAAATTAATTATTTATTGTAAAACTAATTTATTATTTATTGCAACTAACTTAGTTTCAGTATATTAAAATGTGGTTGTGCATGCACGGTTGTTATACACAAGCATAAAGGGCGTTACGATGAGCATGGCATTAATAATATTGTGAAATCGCCAACCGTAAATATAGTACCTGACAATCCTTCTGGATTTGAAATTTCAATTTCTTTAACACCCGTGTAAACCGCAGTTCTTATTATTAAATCCAAATATTGCAGTTTGTATTTTTTACCAAACAATATACAGTCGTGTTCGCTTGTTAATTCAAGTTCTTTGCCTTGTACTTCTCCGGTCCCGTCACATTCTTTGCATTCGCATTCAGAATTACAATGGTCGCAAACATATACACCATCACCATCGCAATTATTGCACTCAATCATTTTTGGTTTAAAACAGCACTCAATTTTCATTAAGTCGTTAAAAAGTGTATCCACGCTTACTGTTTTCTTTTCTGTTGATTTGTGTTCACTTATTACCTTTTCAGCATTGGGAAATTTTTCAACAGCTTCATAATTTTGAACACATAAGTCAGCTTTTATTTTCCCAACTATATTGGCGTTTGTTGCATATAAGTAACCATCTTGCAAACTAACTTTAGTCATTGCTGGTCTTAATGCGTTGCTTCCTGTGAACATTCTGATACAATAATCATTTCTAATTTTTTTCATTTTTGTATGTATTTGATGTTTAATAAAATGCCTGTGTATAACAAAAACTATCTGCAAGTTTGCGGAGAAAATTGTGCTACTCTGAAACATTCTGCAAGCCGCAAACCTGCATATAGTTTCAGCCGTTATGGCTAATGCTAAAACGGCACCATACAGACAGTTTTACCAGATAAATTGTGTCTGCAACTGTGATAAATAATTTCCCCATTTGTGATATTAAAATGACATTCTTCATTATTGACATTCATTGAAGGTTTAACTGTTTTTGTCGCTTCATCCAGCGTCCATCTTTTGTCAAAAAAATGGCCCGTATGGCATCCAGGGCACCAAATAGAAAAACCTCCATTTGCTGTTTTTCTGAAATATTTTTTAGTTAGTCTTTTCATGGTTTGTTTATAAATGATTGAAGTTTTTCAATTACTTGTTGTGCCTGTTCTTTGTTGAGAAATATACATTCAAATTTTTTACCGCTTTTAATGTTTATCTCAATTAGTTCGTGCATTTCTCTTATGCCAAGCGTTTGAGTTAAATCGGTCTTAATATTTAGTTCCATTTTATTATATTTTAATATTAACTGATTCGAGTTTTTTATCAATCTCAACCGCTTCAATCATGCGCTCTTTCATTGCTCCTACAAATCCCTGCCTGCAACAAAATGGTTTGTTTCTATCATAAGTGCATAAATCATCATCGTTACTGATGTTTTTGCATCCTCCGTAAATTCCAAGCCAGTCGGCTAAAGTTTCGGCTAAATCTTCTGTGGTTTCAATGTTCATTTTGTGATTTATTTTTAGTTAATAATTAGATTCTAAAAGCACTAAGCCATAACCCGTAATACCCGCAAGTCTGGCATTTCCGATTTTTATAGTTCATCTTTCCGTTCGTACACTTTCTGAGCTTGATATTGAATTGCTCGCAGTCCAGCCCTGCAAGTGTATTACGATACCGTTAGCAGCAATATTACTGCACATACGATTCGACAAGCGTAAACGGAACCATCCGACACTTTTTAATATTTTCGATTGACTGTTTGCTGAAATATTCTTGACCGTGCAATTCTGCAAATTGTTCATGAGTTTCAACCATCTTTTCGATAGTATAATCTTTTGGGTGCAACGTTGGTTTATACGAAGAATAAATCCCTTCCGAAAGTTTGTTTTCATCGACAAAGTTTCCGAAGTACATTAGAATTTGAAATTGAGTTTCGTTCATTGTATTAATATTTAAATAGTTAATAAATACTGCTGCTAACACCAACTACCCGTCAATTGCCGCAGTGTTGGTTTGCGAGCGTTTAAGCCCGCATTTTCTTAATTGTAACTTGACAGGAAAACTCTACGCATCGGCAACAGCGTGTAGTTTTCAACGTTGTGGTCAATGCTAATAGACACCGACGCGCCTTTTGAAATTATCCAAATGACTTTCGGCATCTGACAACATAGCGGAAATATGATCCCTATGTCTTTCTATGATTCTTTCACAATCTAAAAGACTTTTGCAATCATCAATGTCATTATGATTTAGCAGTTCGCCACCGTATAAATCACGGTATTTTTTCATTTCTTCTTTAATTTTTAAAAGTTCCATCTTATGAGTATTTGGTATTAATTGACTGATTTAAAGCACTGAACCACAACAACCGCTATATGTCAAGTTTGCGGACACTTTGGTCAAGCCGGACACATAATCAGGATGCAAACCTGCATATAGCGGCGGCCCGTTAACGCCAACTTAAAAGAGCAGCTTCGTGGACAGCATTTTGAGCCACTTTTTGACACTCACTTTTGCCAAGTGACAAAATATCAGATTCAAGAAAATAACAGCTTACCTGCTTTTTCTTATCGGCTTTTAGCTTTGCGCCTGAGCCTTCTCGTTTTCCGCCTCTTTGTTTCATAATTTATGAAATTGGAAATAATCATGTTGCGACATATAATTTACAAATCCGTGTCCCGGATTGAATTTTCCGAATATATCAATAGCTTGTTGTTTTGCTTCATTCACTTTTAAAGCAAATATTTCACAAGTCCTTGTAATTCCATCCAAACATACTGTTTTGAAATAAAATCGTTTCATGGCTTTTAAAATTTATTTGCAACATCTGCACAGGTTGCAGGGTAAAATACAGTCCAAAATCCTGTTGTATTATTCTTTTTAATAAACCCACCAGATATTCTTTTTGCCACACTTACAGCAATTTCTTCAGTGTCTTCGTGGCTGTAAATTGTAGCCATAATCTTTACGTTGAAATTTGGATGAGTCACTCTAATACTTTTCATGATATTTGCTTTTTGATTACGCTGTAAAGATATAAAATGTATTTGAATAAACAATAGATATTTTCATTTATTTTTCAATATTGAGCATATTTTTGACAGAAATAAAAGCTGCCGTTAACACGTGGTATAAAACATGGCGGTTTTTGTCTGTTATTAATCATTTTCGCTTCGTTTAAAGTTTCTACTCGGTTGATACTGCATCGCTCGTAAATCCGCCACGATTTCATACCACCATACGTTATGCGGCATTATAAAGCGGGACATCGAAGCCCTGCGAAATTAGATAACGTAATTCTGGCAGACCCAGCTTGCTACTGTGGTATCTTTGCCATTTATGATAGATTTCAAAATCTTTGGTGTAATGCCAACTGAATCTTTTAAAATCAAAAAAGAACGTGTATGTGCAGCTTTTTTTATTGTCTGATTTTCTGTAACTAACATATTCAATAACTATTGTATCACTAAATAATGTGTTTGTAAAATCCAGCAATACAGGTTCGTTCCAAAATTCAGGTGAAGGAGCAGCCCCGATAATTGATATAATTTGCATGATATTTTCTGCTGTCAATTCTTTTAGCGGTTTATTTCCTATTTCTATGTTCATAATATTGATAATTAAATAAATAACAAACACATAACACGTGCTATATTTCAGTTTGCCTTTAAAGTTCGTGCTATCTTGACAAATTTGTGCTAGCAAACCGAAAACATAGCACCATCGTTATAATTTATTTAATCGGTTCTGGATGAGTTCGACATATCAAACTTTCATCGTAGAATCGAGCCTTACAACTTGTGCATTTGAATGATATATTTTGAGGCAATGGATCATA